>WNFI01655890.1_pt1 | contig 16240 bp, 8 predicted proteins | sample 5400471 | NCBI WGS metagenome assembly WNFI01 (sample SAMN13153348, study PRJNA577476) | soil metagenome | isolation source: 100 cm saprolite on Douglas fir-dominated hillslope | place: USA:California | collected 2013-09-17 | reverse complement strand
CAGGCCGCCTTCATGCCCGATGCCCCGGCGGAGGTGCGCGCGCTCTACCGCCGCCACGCGCGCGGCAACTCGCTCTTCCGGAACCGGGGCGACGGCCGCTTCGAGGACGTGAGCCAGAAGGCCCGGGCCGAGATGGGCCGCTGGGCGTGGTCGTCCGACGCGCTGGACTTCGACAGCGACGGATGGGAGGACCTGTACGTCGTGAACGGCATGCTGACGCGCGCGTCGGACCCGCAAGACCTGGACGGCTTCTTCTGGCGCCAGGTCGTGGCCCGGTCGCCGCTGACCCGCGTCCCCGGTACTCCCTACGACGACGCCTGGCGCGCCATCAACCAGCTCCTCATCCATCAGTCGATCGCCAGCCACCAGCGCAACGTGCTGCTGCGCAACGACGGCCAGGGCGGTTTCGACGACGTCTCGGGAACGGTCGGGCTCGACCTCGACCAGGATGGTCGCTCCTTTGCCGTCCTGGACTACGACCAGGACGGCGATCCCGACATCGTAGTCATGGCCGCGCGCTCCGTGCCGCAGCTGCGCGTGTTCCGCAACGACTTCAAGGACCGCGGCGCGGCCGTCGCCGTACGCCTGGTCGGCCGGCCCAGCAATCGCGACGCGGTCGGCGCACGCGTGACCGTCGAAACGGACCAGCTTCGCCGGGTGAAGGTCGTGCAGGCCGGCTCCGGCTTCCTCTCCCAGCATTCGAAGGAGCTGCTCTTCGGCCTCGGCGCGAGCCGCCGGGTGATCGCGTTGACGGTCGAGTGGCCCAGCGGACGCAAGCAGGTCTTCGCGGACGTCCCCCTGAACCATCGAGTGCACATCGAGGAGGGAGGCGAGCCCCGGGCGGAGCCGTTCCGGACGGCGCCGGCCTTGCCGGCGGACAACGCTCCCGCGCGTCCGTCGGCGCCGCCGAGCGGGACCTGGCTCTACGAGCCGTTTCCCGCACCCGACTTCTCGCTCCCGGACCTGAGCGGCGAGTCGCGCTCTCTTTCCGCCCTGCGCGGGCGGCCCGCCATCGCGCTCTTCTGGGAAGCCGCCGTGACCGCATCCCGCACGGCCCTCTTGTCGCTCGCACGGGGGACCGAAGCCCTCGCTCAGGCCGGGGTTGGCTTCGTTGCCGTTGCCCTCGACCCACCCGCGGACCTGCCGAAGGTCCGCGCCGCCGCCGCGGGCGTCACGACGGTGCCGGTGGTTCTGGCCAGCGAGGAAGTGGGCCGCAGCTACGCGATCCTCTACCGCCATCTCTTCATGAACCGGCAGGACCTGCGGCTGCCCACGGCCTTTCTCCTCGACGCGGAGGGGAGAGTCGTCAAGGTGTACTGGGATCGCGTGGACGTCGCGGAAATCCTGAGGGACGTTCCGACGATCGAGGCCCCTCCGGCCGAACGTCTCGCGCGGGCGCTGCCCTTTGCGGGGACGTTCCTTTCCCCGCTGGGCGCCCGCAACTACCTGCCCTACGGCCGGGAATTGCTGGATCAGGGTCTCGAAGCGGCGGCGGTCGTCGCCTTCGAGCGGGCGGCGCAAGGCAGCCCGAGCGCCTCCACCCTCTACCGCCTCGGAACCCTCCTCGTGAAGAGCGGCCAGACCAGCAAGGCCCGGGCCGCCTTCGAGCGCGCCCTGGCCCTGCAGCCGGACCTGTCCGAGGCCAGCAATGACCTCGGCGCCCTGCTCGCACAAGACGGGGACCTGCCCGCCGCGATCGAGAAGTTCCGAGCGGCCCTGGCCACGACGCCCGATTACCCCGATGCTCTCAACAACCTCGGCTACGCCCTCCTCCTGACCGGCCACGCCGAGGAGGCGCGCGACCTCTATCAGAAGGCGCTGAAGCTCCAGCCCGATTTCCCCGAGGCCCTGAACAACCTCGGCCTCATCCTCGGCCGGGAAGGCCAGATGGAACAAGCGGAGCGCTACTTCCGCGAGGCGCTCGCGAAGAGGCGCGACTACGGGGAGGCCGCGAACAACCTGGCCCTGGTTCTCGTCGCCCGCGGCCAGCCCGACGACGCGATCCGGCTCCTCGAAGCGTTTCTCCAGACGCATCCCGAGTTCGAAAACACGTACATCACACTGGCCAAGATCTACCTGGCCACCGACCGGCAACGGGAAGGGCTGGCGGTCATCGAACGCCTCCTGCAGAGAAACCCCACCCACCCCCTGGCCCTCGAGATCGCGCGGCAAGTCAAGTCGCGCTGAGTCCCGGGTTCGATTCCCAGCCCTGACCGCGCTAGGGGTGGAATCGGTTTCACGGCGTCGGCACCTGCCCGGGCCCTTCGACAGATGCGGGCAGAGCCAATCAGGCGCACAATCACGCCACTCACCAGAACGCGCGGCGCGGTCGAGCAGCTCGCCCGCGTCGGAATGCTTCGAGCAGACGCTCGGGCGACGGGCTGGCGGTGGAAGTCAGGAGGAATTCACGATGACGACGGGTAGCTGGACGAAAGCGATCCAGGGATTGGCAGCCGCGGCGCTGATCGTGGCCCTCGCGCCGCCGGTCGCGGCCCAAACGACGAGCGGCGGGGTCTCGGGCACGGTGCATGACGAACAAGGCGCCGCCATACCGGGCGCGACGGCCACGCTCGCCAGCAACACGCGCGGCACCGTCTTGACCGCGGCCATCAACCGGAGCGGGGACTTCGTGTTCGCGACGGTGCCGCCCGACACCTACACGCTCAGCGTGAGGGCCGACGGGTTCAAGCCCGTCGAGCGCAAGAACGTAGTCGTGAACGCGAACGACAAGCTGTCGCTGGGCACGCTCGTGCTCAGCCTGGGTGGCATGACGGAGACGGTCAGCGTCTCCGCGGAAGCGACGCCGCTGCAGACCCAGAGCGCCGAGCGCTCCTACGCCGTCGAGGGCCAGGTCATCCAGAACGTCGCGATCAACGGCCGAGACTTCTTCGGGTTCGCGTTCCTGGCGCCCGGAGTCGTCGTGAACGGGCAACCCACGCCCACGGGGCAAGCGTCCAACAACATGAGCGCGAACGGGCAGCGCCCGAGCACGAACAACGTGACGCTCGACGGGGTGACCGACATCGACACCGGCAACAACGGGGGGCCGATGGTCGCGATCAGCCTCGACGCCATCCAGGAGTTCAAGATCCTCACCTCGAACTACCAGGCCGAATACGGCCGATCGGTGGGGGCCCAGGTCAGCGCCGTGACCAAGAGCGGCGGCCGCGACTTCCACGGCTCCGCCTATGTCCTCCGCCGCAACTCCGACATGAACGCCAACACCTGGCTCAACAACAAGAACAATCCGGTGACCCCGGTGCCGCCCCTCGACAACCGCGACATCGGCTACACGCTGGGCGGGCCGATCTACATCCCGGGCAAGTTCAACGCGGACAAGAACAAGCTCTTCTTCTTCCTCAGCCAGGAATACCAGCACCGGCTGAACGCCCAGATCTCGCCCCAGCGCGTGCGCGTGCCCACCGCGCTGGAGCGGGCGGGCGACTTCTCGCAGACGCGCGACAGCGCGGGTGCGCTGTTCCCCTACATCCGCGATTACACGACCAACCTTCCCTGCAGCGCCGCGGACACGCGCGGCTGCTTCCAGGACGGCGGTGTCCTCGGGCGCATCCCGCAGAACCGCCTGTACCCCGTCGGCGTCAATATCCTCAAGATGTACCCGCTGCCGAACTCGGACGGCACGTACACCCAGGGCTTCAACTACGTCTCGCAGGACGCCACCAGCCAGCCCGAGCGGCAGGACCTCTTCCGCCTCGACTGGAACGTGAGCGACCGCTGGCGCGTGAACGGCAAGGTCCTCAACAACAAGAGCGACCGGCTCCTTCCCTACGGCTCCTTCGTGCTGGCCTCGAACATGCCGGACTACAGCATCACCTACCTGTTCCCCCGCCGCGGGTACTCGCTGAACGTGGCGGGCACGCTCAACAGCACGACCTTCATCGAGGCGACGGTGGGCTACAGCCACAACTCGATCGACATCCTGCCCGACCAGTCCGACCCGCAGAGCTTCACGAAGGCGGCCCTCGGCCTTTCCGCGCTGCCCATGATCTATCCGAGCGCGGTCCAGCTCGACCTGCCGCCCCGCTTCAACTTCGGCGGACGCGTCGGCGCCAACGGCAACACCGCGGGCGTGATCAACGCCCCGACCCTCGGCAGCAACAACGCGCCCTTCCACAACTTCAACACGACCAAGGACGCGATCGGCAGCATCACGAAGCTGATGGGCCACCACACCGCCAAGGCCGGCTTCTACTTCCATCACAGCCTGAAGCCGCAAAGCAGCTTCGCGAACAACAACGGCCAGATCAGCTTCGCCAACGACGCCAGCAACTCGTTCGACACCGGCTATCCGTTCGCCAACGCGATCCTCGGCGTCTATCAGACCTATCAGCAGGCCTCCGGGTACTTCATCGGCAACTACGAATACAACAACCTCGAGTGGTTCCTGCAGGACAACTGGAAGGCCACGCGCAAGCTGACCCTGGACTACGGAGTCCGCTTCTACTGGATGCAGCCGCAGTACGACACCCTGAAGCAAACGGCGAACTTCCTCCCTGACAAGTACGACGCGAGCAAGGCGCCGCGCCTGTACTTCCCGGGGCGTGACGCCTCCGGCACGCGCGTGGCCGTGGATCGCGCCACCGGCCAGATCCTGCCCGCCATCTACATCGGCCGCCTCGTGCCCGGCTCGGGCAGCATCCAGAACGGCGTCTTCCAGGCCGGCAACGGCATCGAGGACACCCTCTACAAGGGATCGGGAATCCTGGTCGGGCCGCGCGTCGGATTCACCTATGACCTCACCGGCAAGAGCGAATGGATCATCCGAGGCGGCGGGGGCGTCTTCTACGACCGCTCGCAGGGCAACTCCGTATTCGACCTGCTCCGCAATCCGCCCACGACCCTCGAGCCCGTCTTCAATAACGGGCGCCTGCAGGACGTGAACCCCAACAGCGTCCTGCTTGCGCCGCCCGGGCTCGTGGCCTACGACCACAGCGGCAAGATCCCGACCACGTACGCCTTCAACCTGGGCGTACAGATGAAGCTGCCCGGCTCCTCGGTCCTCGACATCTCCTACGTCGGGGCCATCAACCGGAACCAGCTCCAGGCGCGCAACCTCAACTCCGTCCCCTACGGCGCGGCCTTCCTGCCCCAGAACCAGGATCCAACCCTGGCCCCCAATCCGGCCGTGCCCGGCGCGACCGCGCTGCCCGACGACTTCCTGCGGCCGTATCAAGGCTTCGGCGACATCCGCATCGCGGAGCCGGTGGCCCGCTCGAACTACAACGCGCTGCAGACGTCGGTCAACCGCCGCTTCAATCAGGGCCTCCTCCTCAGCGTGAGCTACACCTGGAGCAAGGCCCTGGGGACGGTCAGCAACGACAACAACAACACCCTGAATTCGTTCGACACGCCGCGCATCGACGGTAACCAGGACCGCGCGAACTACGGCCCCATGGACTTCGATCGGCGGCACAACTTCATCGGCAACTTCGTGTACGAGATCCCGAAGACGCATGCGAAGGGAATCCTCGGACAGATCGCGGACGGCTGGCAGGTCTCGGGCATCTACCGCTACCAGAGCGGACAGCCCTACAACGTCACCGTGTCCGTCCCGGGCATCAACTCCAAGAACTTCCTGGGCACGGGCAACACGGCGCCGCCACGGGCGGTGCTGATCGGCGATCCCGGATCAGGGCACAGCAGCGATCCCTACCGTCAGCTCAACGCGGCCGCCTTCACGATCCCCGCGGTCGGCACCATCGGGCTCGACTCCGGCCGCAACTTCCTCACCACCGCGCCCACGAACAACTGGGACCTGTCCCTCTCGAAGTCGTTCCTCATGGGCGGGGTGCGCAAGCTGGAGTTCCGGGTGGACGCCTTCAACGCCCTCAACCACACCCAGTTCTACACGCTCAACACGACGCTGGTCGTGCGTAGCCTGACCGATCCGACGCCGACCAACCTCCCGTACGACTCCACCGGGAAGCTGGTCAATCCCAGCGGCTTCGGCGCGGTCACGGCCGTCCGTCCGCCGCGCACCATCCAGCTCCAGGTCCGTTTCGTGTTCTAGGCCGTTTCTCGGGGGCGGGCAGGGCAAAGGCCCCTGCTCGCTCCCTTCGGGCTTGACGCGCCGAGCGCTGGTCGGTACTTTCGTGCCCTCATGCGCGCCCGGTCGGGTCCAGATCAGTCCTCCTTGACCATCCGCGACATCGCGCGTCTGGCCGGCGTCTCCGCGGCCACCGTGTCCCGCGTGGTCAACCGGGACGCGCGCGTGAGCACCGCGAAGCGCGGGGCGGTGATGGCCGTCATCGAGCAGGTGCACTACCAGCCCAGCGTGGTCGCGCAGTGGCTGGCGCGTGGGACGTCGCAGGCCTTCGGCGTGGTGACCGAAGACCTGGCCAGCGACTTCTACGGCCAGGCCTTGAAGGGCATCGAGGCCGGCCTTCGCAACAGCGGCTATCACCCGATCTTCGCGAGCGGCGCCCAGCCGGCGGAGGCGGACGCCGCCATCGAGCTCCTGATGCGGAACCGCATCTCCGCTCTCATCGCGGTGGGATGCTTCCGCGAGGACCGGCTCTGGGAGCTGGCCCGCAAGCTGCCGTTCGTCAACATCGGACCGCGGATCGCGGGGCTCGAAGACCGCTGCGCGGTGGCCGACAACCTCAATGGAGCCTACGAGGCGACCCGCCACCTGATCGCTCTCGGCCACCGGCGCATCGTCCACATCGCCGGCCCTTCCAACCACCAGCACTCCGCGGACCGCGTGCTCGGCTTCAACAAGGCGCTCCAGGAGGGCCGAATCAAGAGCGACGTGCGGCTGATGGTGGAAGGCGACTTCGAGGCCGCCTCCGGCGCGCGGGCGGTGGAGAGCCTGCTCCGCCGCCGGATCGCCTTCACCGCGGTGTTCGCGGCCAACGATCCGATGGCCTACGGGGCCATGCACGCTCTCTTCGTACGCGGCCTGCGCGTGCCGAGGGACGTGTCGATCGTCGGCTTCGACGACCGGCCGCAGTCGGCCTTCACCACCCCGGCCCTGACCACCGTCCGTCAGCCCGAGATCGAGATGGGCGCGGCGGCGGTGGCGGCGCTCCTCCGCGAGCTGCGCGGCGACTCCCCCGCGCTGCCCCGGTTCGCCACCCAGCTCATCGTGCGCGAATCGACGGCGCGGGCGCCCTCGTCTCCACGGGCCGCCCGCGCCTCGAGATGACGCGGGTCAGACCTTGAAGACGATCTTGAGCGTGGAGCCCGGGTCGTAGGCGATCTTCTCGAAGCTCGCCTGTCCGTCGTCCAAGGGGCGCGTCTCCGTCCACGGGCGCAGGTCGATCTGCCGCGACTCGACGAGCCGCAGTGCGGTCAAGAAATCGCGCGGTGAATAGCAGAAGGTCGTGAAGACGGACTTCTCGTCGCGGATCATCTCGATCCAGGGCAGCGGCGAGAGGTTCTCGGCCATCCCCACGAAGACCATCCGGCCGCCGCGGCGCGTGCAGCCCACCGCCTGCCGCCGGGTCGCGGAGATCCCCGCCGTCTCGATCACGAACTCGGTCCCGCCGTCACTCCAGCGGCGTACGGCGTCCACCGGGTCTTCCTGGCCGCTCGCGACCACGTGGTCGGCCCGGAGCATTCTCGCCGCCTGCAGCCGCGCCTCGTTCTTGTCCACGACACAGACGCGCGCGATTCCGCGCAGCTTGGCCATGACGAGGGCGAGGATCCCGATCGGTCCCACACCCAGGATCGTGAGCGAGTCGGGGATCTCGGCCAGCGTGGTGCGGAAGAAGTGGACCACGTTGGCGAGCGGCTCCACCATCACCGCTTCCTGCTCGCTCAAGTCGGTCGAGAGCGGATAGAGGCACGACGCGGGAACGGCAACGAACTGCGCGTAGGTTCCCTGGACGCGGTCCAGGCCGAGGACCTTCCAGCTCGCGCAAAGATTCTGCTTCCCGGCCAGGCAGGCGGCGCAGGCGCCGCAGTGGATGAGCGGGTTGACCACGACGCGCTGCCCGGCCTTCCAGCCGGTGACGGAAGAGTGGACCTCCGCGATCGTGGCCACCGCCTCGTGGCCGAGGATCAGGCCGGGCTGCCGGCGCTCGCTGTGCCCGAGGAAGCCGTGGATGTCGGAGCCGCAGATCCCCGACGCCTGGACCGCGAGGAGCGCATGACCGGGCGGGACCGCCGGCTTGGCGACGGCCTGGATCTCGACTCGACCTGGACCCGTGTAGACGAGCGCTTTCATTGCCGCGAGATCACACGCTACCCTCCGCGGGAAATACGATCAAGTGATGGCCGAGTTGAGATTCACGCTACCCATCGTCGCGCTCATCGCCGGCTACACGTGGGTGCTCGCCCCGCGGACGCCGCATTGGGTCAGCCCCCTCGTCACGCTGATGGTCCTGGGCTTGTCCATGTGGCGGGCCGGGCGGACGGGCGAGTGGGGCCTGCGCCGGTCTGCGCTTCGGCCTGCCCTCCGCTGCGCCGCCGCCTTCACCGTGCCCGCCGTCCTCGTCCTGTCGCAAGGGCATCCTCCTGGCCGCGGCCGTCTTCGGTGCCCTCCCCCTGCCCAACCCGTTTCTTGCTCCCGTCCCCCTCGTGGCCGCTCTCGCGTGGTGCTGGATCTACGACCGCCATCCGAATCTGCTCCCACTGGCCCTGTCACATGCCTTCTGCACGCTGGCCATCCTCTACTGCTTCGACCCGAGGATCACCGGCGGATTGCGCGTCGGGTACGCGTACCTGCAGCGCCATTAGCGCTGCGACGGCTCCGCGGGGACGGTCACGTAGGCGAATCCCAACGCTCGCGCCTGTTCGTTCAGGGGCTGGACGCTCGAGGCCTGAAGTCCCTTCCACTCCGCTTCGAGGCGAGCGAGCTCCTTGAGCCGCTCGGCGAAGATCTCCTTCATGCCCTGGGTCGGAACACCATCCGCGTCGCGCACCCAGTCGAGGAGCGGCGTGATCTGCGAGTACAGCTTGGCCCCGCCGCGTTGGGCCAGGATGTCGTAGGCCACTTCGGCTTTCGGGTTGTGGAGCTGCGCCTCCAGAGCATCGAGCCGGGGCACGACCTCGCCTGCGGCCTTGACCCAGGACGCCGCCGCTCCATTGCCGGCGAGAAGCTGGCCGCGGGTCCGGAGCTGGTCGCGTACCGAGCGAATGCTCTCCACGTCGGCCGCGAGCCTCGTGATCGCGTCGCGCACCTCGATCCCGAAGCGGAGCTGCTCCGCACGCTCGGCCGCCGTCATCGGGACGCGCGGGTCCGGCCGCACCTCGACCGTCGCGGTCGAGGTCTGCCCGTCGGCGGACAGCTTCAGGGTGTAGGTCCCCGGAACCACCAGGGGCCCGTTCTCGGGGTCGCCGGTATCGATCTTCGCGCGCGTGATCCTGGTGGCGCCCGCCCACATGAGGTTCCACTTCCCGCGATTCACGCCCGCCTCCGCGGTGAGGGGCGGCTTCCGTTTCGTGCTGCGTTCCGCATCGGGATCGTCCGGGGGGATCTCGCTCGGGTCCTCCTTGCTGGAGAGCTTGCGGACGAGCGTGCCCGCCGCGTCGTACACCTCGAGGGTCACGTCGCCCTTGGGCTTCTCCTTGAGCCAGTACTGGACGACCAGGCCGGCGGGAGGGTTCTCACCCGGTCCGTCTTCGTGGAAAGAGCCGCGGTAGCGCCAGGCCGTGGTCACGGGAGCGGGAAAGAGGTGAACCGACTTCGCCTTCACCTCCGGCGACATCTCGCGGATCGAGGTGAGGTCGTCCAGGATCCAGATCGAGCGGCCATGCGTCGCGAGGACGAGGTCGTCGCCCTTGACCACGAGGTCGTGGACGGCGACCGCCGGCAGGTTCAGCTTCAGCGGCTCCCACGTCGCGCCGTCGTCGCGCGAGAGCATCACGCCCCGCTCGGTGCCGGCATAGAGCAAGCCCTTCTTCTTCGGGTCCTCGCGCACCGCGTGCAGGTAGAACTCCGGGGCGAGGCCGGCGGAGAGGCTCTTCCACGTCTTCCCGTAGTCCGCGGTCTTGTACAGGTAGGGATGCATGTCGTCGAGACGGTGCGCATCCACCACCACGTAGGCCGTGCCGGGGTCGAGGTGGGAGGCTTCGATGAGGTCCACGGTGCCGAAGGCGGGAATGCCGTGGATGTTCGCGGTCACGTTCGTCCAGGTCGCGCCGTTGTCGCGCGTCACGTGGACGCTGATCGCGGTCCAGCTCTGTCCGCCGTCACTCGTGCGGAAGAGCACGTTGCCGCCGTGGTAGACGACCTTGGGGTCGTGGGGCGAGACCACGATGGGGGCCGTCCACTGGAACCGGTAGCGCCCGTCCTCGTCGCCATGGCCGGACTGGTTGTCGGGCCAGGCCCCGACGGCGCGCGCCTGGCCCGTTCGGTGGTCGTAGCGCGTGAGGATCCCGAGGTACTCCCCGGCGTAGACGATGCTTGGATCCGACGGATCGGACGCGGTATGGCCCGCTTCCCCGCCGCCCACGTCGTACCAGTCGCCGTAGTTGATGCCGTCGGAGGAGAGGCTGTTGCTCGGGCCCGAGCCCGTACCGAGGTCCTGGAGCGCGCACGAGACCCGGTAGGGCTGCGAGTTGTCCGCGTCGACGTGGTAGCACTGGCCGATGGGCAGCCGCGGCGAGAACCAGCTCTCGCCGCCGTCGAGCGTGAGGTCGACGCCGCCGTCGTTGGCGCTGATCATGCGCCGCGTATCCGCGGGATCGATCCAGAGATCGTGGTGATCGCCGTGGTGGATGCCCTTGGCTTTCTTCCAGGTCTTCCCGCCGTCCACGCTCCGGAGGATCGGCACCTGCGGGCACCAGAGCACGTCGGGGTTCTTCGGATCCACCGTGATCGTCGAGTAGTACCAGGCGCGCTGCCGCAAGGCATGGTGACCGCTGGCCAGAGACCAGCTCTCGCCGCCGTCGTCCGAGCGGAAGAGGCCGCCCTTCTCCGCCTCCACCAGCGCGTAGACGCGCCGCGAGTCGGAGGGGGCCACGGCCACGCCCACCTTGCCCCAGATGCCTTCGGGCAGGCCGTTGTCCTTGGTGAGCGCCTTCCAGCTCTCCCCACCGTCCCGGGAGACGTAGAGGCCGCTCCCCGGCCCGCCGCTGGTCATCTCCCACGGCCGGCGGCGCGCCTGCCAGAGTCCCGCGAACACGACACTCGGGTTCGACGGGTCGATGGCCACGTCGCTCCCGCCGGTGTCCGCGTCCTTCTTCAGGACCTGCTGCTAGGTCTTCCCCCCGTCTCGCGTGCGATAGACCCCGCGCTCCGCGTTGGGGCCGAAGGCATGGCCGAGGACGGCGGCGAACGCGACGTCGGGGCTGCGGGGATGCACGGCCAGGGCGCCGATCTGGCCTTCCTGCTTCCAGACCTGGATCCAGTTCTTGCCCCCGTCCACGGACTTGTAGATCCCGTTGCCGGCAGCGACGTTGCCACGGATGTTCGCCTCGCCGGAGCCGACGTACACGACGCTCGGATCGGACGGAGCGACGGCGATGGAGCCGATCGACGCGATGGGCTGGTCGTCGAAGACGGGCTTCCAGTCGTGGCCGCCGTTCGTGGATTTCCACACGCCGCCGGACGCGGTCGCCGCGTAGTACGTCCGCGGATCGCCGACGACGCCGGTCACCCGCGCCACGCGGCCGCCGATGAAGGGACCGACGAGGCGGTATTCGAGCCCGCGCAACGGGTCCTTGTCGCGGGCGATCTTGCCGTCGTCGGCGCGGGCGGGGAGGGCGGCGAGGAGGAGGGCGAAGCAGAGAATCGATCGGAGCGCGGCCGTGATCATCGGGCACCTCAATGGAACCGCGAGAGTGTATCGTGCGCGTCTCTCGATTAGCGCGCCTTCCGCAAGACCCACGTCGTCATGCACCGCTGGTTCTCCACGTTGACGGTCTTGAGGGGCTCCAGCGGTGTGCCGCCGAGCGCGGCGGCCAGGCCGGCGAGGAGCGCCTCCGTCACGAGGAAGCGGTCGCTGCCGTCCGGCAGGTGGTAGCGGCCCCCGCCCAGCGGCTGCACCCGGGCCTCGATGCCGATGGAAGACGCGAGGCGCGCGAAGAAGAGTCCTCCGGGCCGCAGCACGCGCCAGAGCTCCCCCAGCATGCCGCGGAAGTACGGCTCGTCGCGGGCGAAATGGAGCACGGCACTGGCGATGACCGCGTCGAAGTCCTCGTCGGGAAAGCTCAGCGCCTCCAGGGCCTCCACCCGGAAGTTCGTGGCCGGGAGCCGCGGCGCCAGCTCCGCGACGAGCCCACGGACTTGATCGAGCGCGCCCGGGGTGGCGTCCACCGCGCACACGTCGAAGCCATGGCGCAGGAAGTACGGAAGATTGCGGCCCGCGCCGCTTCCCGCGTCCAGGATGCGCATGCCGGGCGTGAGGCGTCCCTTCAGGAGCTGGTCGAAGAGATAGATGTCGATGAGGCCGAAGAACGCCGGCAGCTCGGCCGGAGGCAAGAGCATCCCGCGATGATAGGACACCGCCTACAATGCCGTCGTGCCCGGCGCGACTTTCACCGGCTTGCCCATGGCCGAGCTGGCCGCTCTCCTCGGGAGCCGCACGCGCGCCCGGGCCGCGCGAAAGTGGCTGTTCGACGCCTCCCCGCTGCCCTCGAGGCTCCCCGCGCGTATCGCCGGCGTCAGCCTCCGGGCCTGGGCCGCGGTGCGCGAGGCCGCGCCGCTTCCCGAGTGGCAGCTGGCCCAGCGGCAACACGCGCCGGACGGCACGACCAAGCTCGCGCTGACGCTCGGGTCGGCCACGGTGGAGACGGTGCTCATCCCCGCGGCCGGCCGTACCACCGTCTGCGTCTCGAGCCAGGCCGGGTGCACGCGGCACTGCCGCTTCTGCGCGACGGCGACGCTCGGCTTCTCGCGCAACCTCACGGCCGGAGAGATCGTGCTCCAGTACGCAGTGGCCCGGGCCGAGGCGCCACCCGGCCAGCCCGCGCGCAACGTCGTGTTCATGGGCATGGGCGAGCCCATGGACAACCTCGACGAGGTGCTCACCGCCTTGACCGTCCTCACCGAGGACGCGCCGCCGCGCCTGGCCTGGAGCCACGTCACGGTGTCCACCTCTGGCGTCCTGCCGGAGATGAAGCGCTTTCTGAAGGAGAGCCGCGCGCACCTGGCCCTTTCCCTCAACGCGACCACGGACGCGCAGCGCGAAGAGCTGATGCCGCACAGCCGCGTCTGGCCGATCGGCGCGCTCATGGGTGCGTTGCGCGATGACCAGGCAACGGGCTCGGGGCGCCGCTACTTCATCGAGTACGTGCTGTGGCAGGACGTGAACGACACGGATGAAGACGCCCGCCGTCTGGTCGCGCTCCTGGCCGGCCTGCCCGCGCACGTCAACCTCATCCCGCACAACGCCATCGCGGGCAGCTCCCTCCGCGCCCCCCCGGACGAGCGCGTGCTCGTCTTCCAGAGCCTCGTCCAGGCGGGCGGAGTGCGCTGCCTCGTGCGATGGCCTCGTGGGGGCCCGATCGCGGCCGCGTGCGGCCAGCTCGCGCGGCAGGGAGCGAAGGCCTGAGCCAAGCTGACCCACAGGAGGAGAACACGATGTCGAGCCGACGACGCTTCCTCGAGACCCTTTCCGCGTTGCCGCTGATGGGAGGTCTGACCGCCGCCAGCTGCGCGACCGCGGCCGCTGCCCCCGCCGCCAAGGACGGGCGCGACTATTTCCGGGAGCTGGGCGTACGCCCCTTCATNCCGCCATGACCGCCTCCTTGATGCCGCCGCCGGTCATGGAGGCCATCAACTACGCCTCCAAGCATTTCGTCATGCTCGACGAGCTCCACGACAGGGTCGGCGAGCGCATCGCCACTCTGCTCCGCTGCGAAGGGGCGATGGTCACGTCGGGAGCGGCCTCCGCCCTGACCCTCGCCACGGCGGGGGTCCTCACGGGCAAGGATCAGCAGAAGATGATCGACCTTCCCAACCTGGCCGGGATGAAGAGCGAGGTCATCATCCAGAAGGCGCACCGCTTCGGCTACGACCATGCCGTGCGCAACTGCGGCGTGCGGCTGGTGGAGGTGGAGACGCCCGACGAGCTGGAGCGCGCGATCTCCGACCGGACGGCCATGATGCTCTTCTACAACGCGGCCGCGCCTCCGGGCCCCATTCCGGACGAGGAGTTCGTGCGCCTGGGAAAGAAGCACTCCATCCCCACGCTCAACGATGCCGCGGCCGACGTGCCGCCGGTGGAGAACTTCTGGAAGTACACGGGCATGGGCTTCGACCTCGTGGCCTTCTCCGGCGGCAAGGGGATCCGCGGCCCCCAGAGCGCGGGCCTGCTCCTCGGCCGCAAGGCGCTCATCGAGGCCGCCCGTCTCAACGCACCTCCCAACGGCAACACGGTCGGACGCGGCATGAAGGTCAACAAGGAAGAGATGGTCGCGATGCTGGTGGCGCTGGAGCTGTTCGTGAAGAAGGACCACGCGCTCGAGGGCCGCGAGTTCGAGCGGCGGGCCGAGCTGGTCCGCAGCAGCGCGACGGCGGTGCCCGGGGTCAAGGCCGAGGTCTTCGTGCCTCCGGTCTCGAACCACGTGCCCCACGTGCGCATCACCTGGGACGGCGGGGACGAAGCGGCGGCGACGGCCGTGGTGAAGGCCATGCGCGACGGCGAGCCGTCGATCGCGATCCGGAACGAGAAGGAGGCCCTCGTCGTCGGCGTCTGGATGATGGAGCCCGGGGAGGACAGGATCGTGGCCAGCCGACTTCGTCAGGTGCTCGCGAAGAAGGCCTGAGGCCATGAAGCGCGCCCTTCTGCTGCTCGTCGTCCTGGCCGCCACCGTCCTGATCCCGCGGCGGCCCTCCCTGGCCGCCGAAGACGCGCCGCGCGTGCGCTTCCCCGCCGACGTCCCGCCGCGCAACGACATCCGCCTCGAGAACCGCGTCCCCATCCCCATGCGCGATGGCGTGATCCTCTACGCCGATGTCTATCGCCCGGTCGGAGAGGGCCGTTACCCGGTCCTGGTCTCGAGGACGCCGTACAGCACCGAGCGCTTCCCCACCGCCTACGACGCCGCCGTCTACTTCGCCCAGCGGGGCTACGTCTACGTCTTCCAGGACATCCGCGGGCGTCACGAATCGGAAGGACGCTGGGAGCCTTTCTTCGACGACGAGAAGGACGGCGTCGACACCATCGAGTGGGCGGCGAAACAACCGTGGTCGACGGGGAAGGTCGCGATGCAGGGGGGCAGCTATCTCGGACAGAACCAGTGGCGGGCCGCGCAGGCCGGCGCCCCCGGTCTCGTCACCATCTTTCCGATGGTGGCCTCCACCAGCCTCTATCACGACTGGATCACCCTCAACGGCGGCTGGCGCCTCTCCTTCAACTTCGGCTGGGGACCCGTCCGCCAGGAATCGCGGATCATGCAGAACCCCGGCCCCCACACCGTGCCCGGGCTGCGCGCGATCCACTACGACGAGGTGCAGTGGCACCTGCCCCTCAACACCATGCAGCAGCTCGTGGGACGCCACGCCCGCTTCTACGACGACTGGATCGCCCATCCGGATTACGACGCCTACTGGAAGCCGCTCAACTCGGAAGAGCTCTTCGACAAGATCAAGGTTCCGGTGCACACGCTGGGCGGCTGGTTCGACATCTTCAGCCAGGGGACGCTGCACGGATACGTGGGCATGAGCCACCAGGGCGGGTCGGACACCGCCCGGCGAATGAGCCACATCGTGCTCGGACCGTGGGGGCACGGTCCGTCCCAGAAATACGGAGCCCTGGACTTCGGACCCGAGGCCAACGTCGATCCGCTGCCCCTGCAACTGCGGTGGTACGACTACTGGCTGAAGGGAATCGACAACGGGCTGACCACCGAGCCTCCGGTCAAGCTGTTCGTCATGGGCCGGAACGAGTGGGTCTACGAGCGCGAGTATCCGCTGGCCCGGACGGAGTACCGGCCGCTCTATTTCGCGAGCGGCGGCAACGCAAGCGGCGCGCGCGGAGACGGCGCTCTCGTCTGGACCAAGCCCGCCGGTGCGGCGACCGCGGATCGCTTCCGCTACGACCCGGAGGATCCGGTCCCGTCGCTGGGGGGGAACAACTGCTGCGGCACGCCGACCCCCGCCGGTCCCATGGACCAGCGCCCGATCGAAGGCCGCCGCGACGTCCTGCTCTACACCTCCGACTTCCTGACCGAGGAGCTCGAGGCCACCGGCCCGGTCAAGGTGGTGCTCTACGCCTCGTCGGACGCGGTCGACACCGACTTCGTCGCCAAGCTGGTGGACGTCTACCCGGACGGGTCGAGCTACAACATGGCGGAGGGAATCCTGCGCGCCCGCTACCGCGACGGC
>WNFI01710363.1_pt1 | contig 16241 bp, 13 predicted proteins | sample 5400471 | NCBI WGS metagenome assembly WNFI01 (sample SAMN13153348, study PRJNA577476) | soil metagenome | isolation source: 100 cm saprolite on Douglas fir-dominated hillslope | place: USA:California | collected 2013-09-17 | reverse complement strand
GGTTCTTCTCGAATCGAGCCAGGCGGCTCTCTTAGACACAAGATTTGGGGACGAGCAAACAGGCGCAGAATTCAGCGGGGCCGTCGAAAGGCTTCAAGAAAGGCAGAAACGGAAGCGGCATGATGCGCTGATAGCAAAAAAGGAACGTACGCCACAAGAGAATGCCGAGATGTTGGAACTGACAGGCCAACTCGGCGGACTAAGGAAATCTTCGGATTCGTCCCAACATAATGCTATAATTTCAGGTTCCCGTTCGACACCATGAGGATAGGTAAATCGTGGCGAATCATAAGCTTAACGTAAAAGCGCGCGCAAAAGCCTTGGCAAGGCTCAGAGCGCAGAAAGCCAGGACCGCCCAGAGGCTGCGGGGGCAGAAAGAGCGCCTGCGGGCGCGTAAAGCGCTCGAGCTCAAGCGCGCCAGGGCCGCCAAGGAAAAATATAGGCTTCGCCGGATGAAAGCCAAGGAAGCGGCCCGAGCGAAGGCGGCGCGAGACAAGGATAAGGCGCGCAAGGCCGTGATTGCGGCCCGGGCGAAGGCCGCAAAAGAGAAGGAGCGTGCGCGCCTCAAGGTTGCAAAGGAGAGGGAACGGGCGCGCAAGGCCCTAGAGATGCAAAGGACGCGCGAGCGGGTCGCGAAGGAAAGGCTGCGCCTCAAGGCTGCCAGAGAAAAGCAGCGGGAGCGCGAGCGCATCGCCCGCGAAAAAACCAAGGCGAAGGAGCTCGCCGCGCGCGAGAAGGCGAAAGCCAAGGAGCTCGCTGCGCTGGAGAAGGCGAAGGCAAAGGAAGCAGCGCTGCTTGTCAAGCAGAAGGAAAAGGAGCTCAAGGCCCAGCTCAAGCTTCAGGCGCAGGAACTCATGAAACTACGCAAGGCCGGCCGGCCGCGCCGCAACGGCGACGCCGAACGCGCGCTGCTGCTGCGTGCGGAGGCCCGTCCCGAGGACGCCGAAGCTCGCCGCACTCGCCTGAAGAACCTCATCAAGCTCGGAAAAGAGCGCGGCTTCCTCACTTACGCCGAGATCAACGACCACCTGCCCGACGACATGGTGGACGCCGAGCAGATCGAGGCCATCATCTCGACGTTCAACGACATGGGCATCCAGGTCTACGATGAGGCTCCGGATGCGGACACGCTGCTCATTTCCGAGACCGCGCCGGCGGGGGTGCCCGACGAAGACGCCGAGGAGGAGGCGGAAGCGGCGCTTTCCACAGTCGACCCCGAATTCGGCCGCACCACCGATCCGGTGCGCATGTACATGCGCGAAATGGGATCGGTCGAGCTCCTCACGCGCGAAGGCGAGATCGAGATCGCAAAGAGGATCGAGGACGGTCTGAAGCACATGATTCAGGCGATCTCGGCCTGCCCGACGACCATCGCCGAAATCATAGATCTTGCCGGCAAAGTCACCCGCGACGAGATGCGCATCGATGAGCTGGTCGACGGCCTGATCGACCCGAACGCGAAAGACGAGCCGATCCAGGAGCTCGCCGACGACGTCGAGCCCGAGGAAGAGGAAGGGACCGAGGGCGAGGACGACAGCGCCGCAATTTCGGCGACCCTGCTTCGGCTGAAGGAGGACGCGCTCGCGCGCTTTGCCAAGATCCATCGCCTCTACGAAAAGATGAAGCGGGCCTTGGCCGACCACGGCCACCGCAGCAAGGAATACGTCAGAGTGCGCGACCATATCGGCAACGAGTTGATGAACATCCGCTTCACTGCGCGCATCATCGAAAAATTGTGCGACAGCCTGCGCGGGATGGTGGACGAGGTGCGCAGCCACGAGCGCGAGATCATGAATCTGTGCGTGAACAAGGGCGGCATGCTGCGGCCCCACTTCATCAAGGAGTTCCCCGGCAGCGAGACGAACATGCGCTGGGTGAAGAACGAGATCGCAGCCGGACGCCCCTGGAGCAATCTGCTCTCGCGCTTCGAGCCGAACATCCTCGAGCAACAGCAGAAGCTGCTCACGATCCAGAAGCGGATCGGCATCCCCCTGAAGGACCTCAAGGACATCAACAAGCAGATGTCCACGGGCGAGGCGAAGGCCCGCCGCGCGAAGCGCGAAATGACGGAAGCAAACCTGCGCCTGGTGATCTCGATCGCGAAGAAGTATACCAACCGCGGGCTGCAGTTCCTCGACCTCATCCAGGAGGGAAACATCGGCCTGATGAAGGCGGTGGACAAATTCGAGTATCGTCGGGGGTACAAGTTCTCGACTTACGCCACGTGGTGGATCCGGCAGGCGATCACGCGCTCGATCGCCGATCAGGCGCGCACCATCCGTATTCCGGTGCACATGATCGAAACCATAAACAAGATGAACAGGATCTCCCGTCAGATCCTTCAGGAGACGGGGCAGGAACCGGACCCAGCGACGCTCGCCCAGAAGATGGAGATGCCGGAGGACAAGATCCGCAAGATTCTCAAGATTTCGAAGGAGCCGATCTCGATGGAGACGCCGATCGGCGACGACGACGACTCGCATCTGGGGGACTTCATCGAGGATCAGGCGACGCTCGCACCGAACGATGCGGCGATGTACGCATCCTTGCGCGAAGTCACCAAGGACGTCCTGGATTCGCTCACGCCGCGAGAAGCGAAAGTGCTGCGCATGCGCTTCGGCATCGAAATGAACACCGACCACACCCTGGAGGAGGTCGGCAAGCAGTTCGACGTGACTCGCGAGCGCATCAGGCAGATCGAGGCGAAGGCGTTGCGCAAGCTTCGCCACCCGTCGCGCTCGGAGCGGCTGAAGAGTTTCCTGGACAACAATTGATATTACGGACGCCTTCGGCGCCGCAATATCCGCTCGCGTTGCAGCGGACGCTGCGCGCCGCTGAACGCTCGGTCAGATAATAATAAAGCTGGTACAAAATGGCGACGTGGTTCAGCGGGCCTGTAGCTCAGCTGGTTAGAGCAGAGGACTCATAATCCTTTGGTCCCTGGTTCGAATCCAGGCGGGCCCACTTTGGAATGGGTAAGCAGTCTTGGAGGAGGGAATGGTTAAGCGAGTCCTGTTTTTCGCCGCGCTGACGGCAATCGCGACGCTGGCTCATGCTGCGACGATGGAAGACGAGGTGCGGGCCGTCTTCGACAAGTACACCTCGAGGAGCGTTACAAGGGCACCTGGCGCATCGATGCCGACAGGAAAGAACTGCGAATCATTTCGGTCAGCAGGCGCGTAGCGCAAGTCTACGCGCCGACGCAACTCACCGTCGGGGAGCCGGGCGTCGAACCGGCCAGGAACCGCGTCTACATCAACCTGGTGATGGTCAAGAAACCCGAAGGGTGGCAGATAGTGAGCATCTTGCCCATCCTCGTTCCTCCGCAGTAGCGATTGCTTCCTTAACGCCTGCCGGCATTTGACCGACATTCCCTTTGGCTTTGACGGCCTTTTCGCCGGCCACGTCGGTTCCACAATTCTTGTAGACCTCGCGAGGCCAGGGTGAGCACCACAATCTACGAACTGCACGGCCAGGTAGCGGTGATCACGATGAACAACCCGCCAGTCAACGGGCTGGGTTTCGATCTGCGGCGCGACATCGTGGAAGGGCTGGCCCGTGCCGAAGCCGATGCGAACGTGAAGGCCGTGGTGCTGATCGGCAGCGCTCGCGCCTTCTCCGGCGGGGCGGATATCCGGGAGTTCGGCTCGCCCAGGGCCTCCGCGGAACCCAATCTCAACACCGTGATCCGCATGCTGGAAAGCGCGGAGAAACCCGTCGTCGCTGCGATCAGCGGCGCATGCATGGGCGGCGGGCTGGAACTCGCCCTGGGTTGTCATTACCGCGTGGCCGTCAAGGGGGCGCAGATCGCCCTGCCCGAAGTGAAACTGGGGCTGATGCCCGGCGCCGGGGGCACGCAGCGCCTGCCCCGGCTCATCGGCGCGGAAGCGGCGCTCAACATGATCGTCTCGGGCAATTCCGTGCCTTCGGAGCAGCTCAAGGACAGCGCGCTATTCGATGCGATGTTCGAGCAGGATCTGCTGCCGGGGGCGATCGCGTTCGCCGACAGAGTTGTGTCGGAGAGGCGTCCCCTGAAGCGCGCGCGCGACCTGAAAGTGAGTCTCGCCAACGCGGACGGGTTCTTCCAGTTCGCCCGCAATACGGTCCGCGCGGCGGCCAAGAATTTCCCTGCGCCGCTCAAATGCGTCGACGCCGTCGCGGCTGCCGTCACCATGCCCTATGAGGAGGGGGCGCGGTTCGAGCGTGAATTGTTCCTGCAGCTGGTGCAGACCCCGCAATCCCGCGCGCTGCGGCATGTTTTCTTCGGCGAACGGGCGGCGGCGAAGATTCCCGATGTGCCCGAGGACACGCCGCTGCGCAAGATCGAGAGGATCGCGGTCGTCGGCGCGGGGACCATGGGCGGGGGCATCACGATGAATTTCCTCAACGCCGGCATTCCCGTCACCTTGCTGGAGATGAAGCAGGAGGCGCTCGACAGGGGACTTGCGACCATCCGCAGGAACTACGAATCGAGCGCCAGGAAGGGAAGGCTCACCGCGCAACAGCTCGAGGAGCGCATGGCGCTCCTCGAGCCGACCCTCTCTTACGATGATCTGAAGGATGCAGACATGGTGATCGAGGCGGTGTTCGAAGACATCGCGGTCAAGGAGGCGGTGTTCAGGCAATTGGACGAGGTCATGAAGCCGGGCGCCATTCTCGCGTCGAACACTTCCACGCTGGATTTGAATAAGATCGCAGACTTCACTACGCGGCCCCGGGACGTGGTCGGCACGCACTTCTTCAGCCCTGCGAACGTGATGAAGCTCCTTGAAGTCGTGCGCGGCGGGAGGACCGCCAAGGACGTCCTCGCCACGGTGATGAGCCTGGCGAAAAAAATCAAGAAGACCGCGGTGGTCTCGGGCGTATGCGATGGCTTCATCGGCAACCGCATGGTCGAGCAGTACATCCGCCAGGCACTGTTCTTGTTGGAGGAAGGGGCCACGCCCAGCCAGGTGGACCGCGCGGTGGAAAGCTGGGGCATGGCGATGGGTCCGTTCCGCATGTCGGACCTGGCGGGCAACGACATCGGCTGGGCCATTCGTAAGCGGCGCTACCGCGAGCGGCCCAACTTCAAGTACTCGAAAATCGCCGATCGGCTGTGCGAACAGGGTCGCTTCGGCCAGAAGACCGGACTGGGCTGGTATCGTTACGAAGCCGGCCGTCGCGACGCGCTGCCGGACCCCGCCGTCGAGCAGATGATCGCCGACTACCGCAAGGAGATCGGAGCGCAGCGTCGCGCGATCGACGATGACGAAATCGTGCATCGCTTGATCTTTGCGCTGGTCAACGAGGGGTCGGCGATCCTGCAGGAAGGCATTTCATCGCGCGCTTCCGACATCGACATGGTCTACCTGACCGGTTACGGTTTTCCCCTGCACCGCGGCGGGCCGATGCTCTATGCCGACGAGGTGGGCCTGTACAACGTCGTCGACCGCATGAAGCGCTTCGCGGCCGATCCCCACGGGGATCCGGGTTTCTGGATGCCCGCGCCCCTGCTCGCGAAGCTGGCGAGCGAAGGAAAAAAATTCAACTGAGAGTCCCGGAGACGCAAATGACCGAAGCCGTGATCGTTTCCACCGCACGCACGCCCCTTTGCAAATCCTGGCGGGGCGCCTTCAACATGACCCACGGCGCAACCCTGGGCGCGCACGCGGTTCGGCACGCAATCTCCCGCGCGGGCATCGATTCGGCGGAGGTGGAGGACGTGATCATGGGCTGTGCCAATCCCGAAGGCGCGACCGGCGGGAACATCGCCCGCCAGATCGCGTTGCGCGCCGGGCTGCCCGTCACGACCGCCGGGATCACGGTGAACCGCTTCTGTTCGTCGGGCCTGCAATCCATCGCCATGGCGTCGCAGCGAATCATGGCGGGGGAAGGCGGCATCTACGCGGCCGGCGGGGTCGAGTCCATCTCCTGTGTACAGAACGAGATGAACAAGCACATGGCTCGGGAAGATTGGCTGACCGAGAACAAACCCGAAATCTACTGGCCCATGCTGCAGACCGCGGAAACCGTCGCCAGGCGCTACGACATTTCGCGGGAGCGCCAGGACGAATACGGCGCGCGCAGCCAGCAGAGAGCCGCTGCTGCGCTCGCGGCGGGCAAGTTCGGCGACGAGATCGTGCCGATGAAAGTCGTCATGGGCATCGCCGACAAGGACACCGCACGCGTGACGGCGAAGGAGGTCACCGTCTCCGCCGATGAAGGCATACGGGCCGACACGACCTACGAGGGGGTTTCGAAGATCCGCCCGGCGATCGAAGGCGGGTGCATCGCCGCCGGCAATGCGAGCCAGTTCTCCGACGGCGCCTCGGCGTGCATCGTGATGGACGGGAAGGCGGCGGCGGCTCGCAAGCTCGAGCCCCTGGGCGTCTTCCGCGGTTTCGCGGTGGCGGGCTGCGAACCCGACGAGATGGGAATCGGCCCCGTATTCGCCGTGCCGAAGCTCCTCAAGCGCGCGGGATTGAAAGTGGAGGACGTCGGACTCTGGGAGCTGAACGAAGCTTTCGCAGTGCAGGTGATCTATTGCCGCGATCGTCTGGGCATTCCCGATGACAGGCTGAACGTCAACGGCGGAGCCATCGCGGTGGGCCATCCCTACGGGACTTCGGGTGCGCGCCTCGCGGGTCACGCGCTCATAGAAGGCAAGCGCCGGGGCGCCAGGCACGTCGTGGTGACGATGTGCATCGGCGGCGGTATGGGGGCGGCAGGGCTGTTCGAGGTGGTTTAGTCCGGGAAGAGGTGCGCGGTGCGTCTATTCGACCTTCGCGCCCGAAGCCTTTACCACCTTGGCCCATTTCACGACTTCGTTGTGGATGAAGGAGCCGAATTCCTCGGGCGTCCACGATCTTGCCAGTGCGCCTTGCTGGGCGAGCTTCTCCTTCACGTCGGCGTGCGCGAGCGCCCTGTTCACCTCGCCGTTGATGCGCATGACGACCTCCCGCGGCGTGCCTGCGGGCGCGACGATGCCGAACCATGCGGTTGCCTCGTAGCCGGGCACGGTTTCCTGCACGGTAGGCACGTCGGGCAGCTCCTGATAACGCGTGCTCGTGGTCACCGCCAAGGCACGCAGCTTGCCGCTCCGTATAAGTCCGATCGAGGACGTCAGGTTGTCGAACATCACGTCGACCTGTCCGCCCATGAGATCGGCCAGCGCCGGGCCGCTGCCCTTGTAGGGGATGTGCACGATGTTGACTCCCGTGAGCATCTTGAACATCTCGGCGGACATGTGAATCGAGGTACCGCTGCCGGAGGACGCGAAATTGATCCTCCCGGGCCTGCTCCTCGCGAGGGCGATGAACTCGGCCACCGATTTCGCGGGCACCGATGGATTGACGATCATCACGTTCGGTACCAGGGCGATCATTGCGACCGGAATCAGGTCTTTTTCCAGACCGTAATTCAGCTTCTCGTACAAAGTCGCACTGATCGATTGCGCGACCGTCAGTTGCAAAATCGTGTACCCGTCCGGAGGGGATTTCGCCACGAACTCGGTGCCGACGTTGCCGGCTGCACCGGGGCGGTTCTCGACGACCACCGATTGGCCGAACGGCCCGCTGAGCTTTTCCGCCATGATGCGCGCAAGAATGTCGGTCGCCCCGGCGGGCGGGAACGGAACGACATAGCGCACGGGCTTGGACGGCCAGGTTTGGGCCTGAGCCGCCGTTGCGGCAAGAGACGCAGCGAGAACCGCGAGCACGATTCGGGCGAACATGGCAGCTCCTCCAAGAGATCCTCGAGGGTATTCTAAGTCGTGCTGATTCGATTTGGTGTATGGTTTCGGATGACATGGAGGTCGAACTCATGACGAAGCCTATTCGGTTCGGGGTGATCGGAGCCGCAATCTTGCTCGTCGCGCCCGTATGGGCCCAGGACGCCGCCAAGACCTCGCCCGCCAGGGTCGTGACCAAGACGCTGGTGGCCTCGGAGGCGCAGAAGGAATGCCTTTCCCTCAACAACAGGCAGCGGCTCCACTACAAGTTTCGCGCCGACGGTCCGTTGAACTTCAAGGTCTCGCACCAGGAGGAAAAGGAGATCATCGACTTCAAGCGCGACGGGACCGAGAGCGCGTCTGGCAGTTTCGTACCCCGCACGCCGGGCGATCATTGTCTCGTCTGGTCCAACACCGGCAAACACTCGGTGACTCTTCGCTACGAGTTCCGGCGCGGTTCGCAGTGAACCCCCAACGAGGGGCGCGCGCGCCGCGTCGCCGATCTTGAGCGGCGGCGAGGGACCCGGCGCCGCGCGGACCGTCGCCGCTGTAGCGATGACCCTCGCGGTGCAGTCGCTCACGGCGATGGCGCTGGCCGTGCCCTCGGTGCTTGCCCCGGTCGCGGCCGACGATTTCGGCGCGGCGCCGACCGCGGTCGGTCAATGGGTCGGGTTCGCCTACACGGTGGCGATGTTCGCGGGGCTCGCGAGCGGCACGCTGGTCGGCCGGCACGGCCCGGTGCGCGTGCTCCAGTTCGCCGTTCTCGGCGTGGCGCTGGGTCTGTCCGTGGGCGCGGGAGCCCACGTCGCGCTGCTTCTTCTTTGCGGCGCGCTCCTCGGGACCGCGCACGGTCTGGTCAACCCGGCGAGCTCGGCGATTCTCGCCGTTGCGGCACCGACGCGGGTGCGCTCGATGGTTTTCTCGATCAAGCAGACGGGAGTCCCCGTCGGGGGGGCGGTCGCGGGAATGCTCGTGCCCGTGCTGTTGCTGTGGACGAGCTGGCAAGCCGCCGTGCTCGCCCTCGCGCTCGGAGCCGCGGCCTTCCTCGCGGTGCTCGTCCCTTTCCGCCGGCTCTACGACGCGGATCGCAGCTCGGACCGGCACCTGCGCGTTCGCGGGTTCGCGGCGCCCGTCGCCGAGGTCTGGGCGCGTCGGCCGATTCTCGAACTGGCTCTGGTTTCGGGCGTGTATTCGGCTGCTCAGATAAGCTTCACTACCTATCTCGTGTCCTACCTCAAGATCGAGCTCGCGTATTCCCTGGTCGCCGCGGGCCTCGTATTTTCCGCGTCGCAGTTCGCCGGCGCGCTGGGCCGGGTTCTGTGGGGCGCCGTCGCCGACCATCTTTTCGAGCCGCGAGTGGTCTTGGCCGCGCTCGGCCTGGTCATGGCGCTTTGCGGGTTCGCTGTGGCCTTGTTTACGGCCGGCTGGCCGCGCGTCGCGGTCTTCGCGGTCTGCGTGCTGTACGGCGCGACCGCGGTAGGGTGGAATGGCGTGTTCCTGGCGGAGGTGGCGCGGCTCGCGCCGGAAGGCCGGGTCGCCATCGTCACGGGCGGGACGCAATTCTTCACTTTCGCGGGCGTGCTGATCGGACCTCCGCTTTTTGGAGCGATCGCATCGGCGACGGGAAGCTACGGCAGCGGGTTCCTGCTGATCGCGGCTCTGCCGCTCGTCGCGAGTACCGGCCTGCTTGTTTCGGGACGCGGCCCGGCGGCTCGAGGGTGAGCGGGCAGCCGTGAGCGCATCTCCCGAAGAGGCCGTGCTGCTGCTGCACGGGGCGTGGATGAACCGCTGGGTCATGAGCTATCTCGCCTTGGCGCTGCAGCGGGAGGGTTTCACGGTGCAAACGCTGAGCTATCGCACCATGCGAGGCACGCTCGCAGAGCATCTTGCCCGCGTGGCCGAGAGAATTACCGCTCTGCAGGCGCCCCGCGTGCACCTGGTCGGCCACAGCCTGGGCGGGATCATCGTGCTGCGCTACCTGCAGCGCGGCGCCGACCCGCGCGTCCTGCGCGCCGTGCTGCTCGGTTCGCCGGTCGCGGGCTGTCGTGCGGCGGCGGACCTCGCGCAAAGCGCGGGCGGCGAGTTGCTGCTGGGGGCGAGCCTCGGGGTGTGGCGCGAGCCGGTGGATGTTTCCGTCGATCCCCGTTTCGAAGTCGGGGCGATCGCCGGCACCGTCGCGTTCGGCCTGGGTCGCATGGTGACGCGGCTGCCGAAGCCGAACGACGGAGTCGTCTGTCTCGACGAAACGAAATTTCCCGCCCTGCGCGATCATCTCGCCCTTCCGGTAGGCCACACCTTGATGCTGGTTTCGCCGCGCATCGCGCGCCAGACCGCCGCGTTTCTCAGGACCGGCGAATTCCGGCGATGAAGCGGCTCGCCGCTCTCGGCGCCCTGCTTTTCGTCCCGGGCTGCTCGTCGCTCGAATACTACGCGCAGGCGGCAGGCGGGCACATGGAGGTGATGCGGCTCGCGGTCCCGATCGAGGAGCGCTTGCACGAGGCGGACACGCCCGAGCCGCTCCGCGCGAAACTGGCGAAGGTGCTCGCCATCCGGGAATTCGCCAGTCGCGAGCTGAGCTATCGGGGTTTTTACTCCGAGGAGGCGGCGCAGCGGCACTCGGCCGAGCTTGCCGACCAGGGCTACGACGTCTACGTCGGAGGCGTCGCGGCGTACTCGACGCTCGGCTGGTTCAGCGATCCGGTGCTCTCGACATTCATTCAGTATCCGGAACCCGAGGTCGCGCGCGTCTTATTTCACGAGCTCGCCCACCAGCTGGTGTACGTAAAAGGGGACACGATGTTCAACGAATCCTTTGCCGCTGCGGTGGAGGAAGAGGGGGTGCGCCGCTGGCTCGAGCGCGAGGGAACGCCCGCGCAGCGCGCCGCCTACGAAGCTTCCGCGCGCAGGCGCGCCGACTTCGTCGCGCTGATGACGAAGTCGCGCGCGGAGCTCGCCGCATTCTACGATCGGCCCGCCGAACCGGAAGAAAAGCGCGCGGGAAAACGGCGCCTGTTCTCGGCGATGCAGGATGAATACCGTTCGCTCAAGGCCTCATGGGGCGGTTTTGCGGGCTACGACCGATTGTTCGCGCGCGGAGCGAACAATGCGCTGCTCGCGTCGGTCGCGAGTTACTCGGAACTCGTGCCCGCATTTCGCGCGCTGCTCGCCCAAAAAGGCGGCGACCTGCCGGGTTTTTACGCCGCCGTGCGAGAGCTGGCGAAGCTGGACAAAGCGGAGCGCGATGCGCGTCTGGCCGCCCCAGGCCGCTAGCTGAGCGGCAGCATGACGTGCTTCCTGTACGACGCACGCTGCTGCAGCCGCTCGTAATAGGCCTCGACCCTGGGCAGCTTCGGGCGCTTCACCGCGAGCGCGTTCCAGCGATGGACGAACGTGCCGAGCGGTATGTCGCCCATGGTGAAGGATTTCCCCGCGACATGGTCGCGTCCCTCCAGGGACTGCTCGAGGACTTGGAAGGTTTCTGCCAGTTTCTTCACGCCTTCGTCGATCGCCTTGAGATCGCGCTTTTCGGGCGGCGTGCGGATCAGGCCCCAGAAAACAGGCGTGATCGCCGGTGCCACCGTGCTCGTCGTCCAGTCCATCCAGCGGTCGGCGTCGGCGCGTTGCCTGGGATCGTCCGGCCAGAGCGTGCCCGCGCCGTGCTTCTCCGATAGATAGCGCACGATCGCGTTCGATTCCCACAGCACGAACCCGTCGTCCTCGATCGTGGGCACGCGTCCGTTCGGATTCATCCTGCGGTAGAAAGGCTCGTTGACGACGCCGAACTGCAGACCCGCATCGGTACGCTCGTAAGGGACTTTGAGCTCGGCCAGCGCCCAAAGCACCTTTTGCACGTTGATCGAGTTGATCCTGCCCCAAAGCTTCAGCATGAGTGGATTGCCTTCCGCTGGATAAAGAAAGTCAGCGCCGGGCGCGCCGCTTTGCCTTGCCTGCGCGGCGTGCCGACGGCCGCCTCGCGGGGTTCTTGGCTGCCGGCGCCTTTGCCGCGACCGCCTCCACCTCGACGAGGAACTCCGGCCTCGCGAGCGAGGAGATCACGAGCAGCGTCGATGCCGGGCGGTGACTGCCGAGAAATTTCGCGCGAACCTGGGCGAACCTCGGGAAATTCTCATGACGGGTCAGAAACGAGGTGATTTTCACCACGTCGCCGATTCCCATGCCGGCGTCTGCCAGCACCGCGAGAATGTTCTGCCATACCACTTCGGTCTGTTCTTCGATGGTGGAGGGCACGGACCCGTCGGGGCGCACCCCGATCTGGCCCGCCACGTGGAGCCAGCGCGCGCCGGGCGGCACCTCGATGCCGTGAGAATACGTACCGATCGGCGCTGCGATGGAACGGGGGTTGTGCGCTTTCAGCATGTTTGCCTCCCTGGGATTGCCGACCGCGTTATTCTACTCGCGGAGCGCGGTGCCGCACCCGTGCGTTACCATACGGAGCTTCCGATTTCGAATGACCTGGATCCTGCGCATGGACACGCGTACTGCGGCCGCCGTTCTCGCGCTTTCGCTGTGCGGTTGCGCGATATTCAGCGAAACCCACGGCATGCAGGAGGTCGACAACTGGGTGAGAAGCTACGAGCCCCTCGCCGAATCCGGAAAGATGAAGTGGTCGGATTTCTACGCGCAGTACCTTGAGAAAGTCTCGGCCGCTCCTGTGATCAGCCAGAGTCCCGTCGTAGAACGGCTCGGCATCATGATCACCGCCGCGCTCTTCTACGAACGGGGTCGCATCGACAGGGCCGGGTTCGATTCGGTGCAGAGCATAGTGCGGAAATATCAGACGCTCGACGACGCCGCGGCGAACCTGCTCGCGCGAGGGGCCCTGGTGCGGGCGCTCGGGTCAGAACCCCACCGGTAGGCTGTCGCGCCTCGCATCGGAGGCGCAAAGATAACCGTCCTCGAGCCGGTGCGCGATCTGGGCGCAGCCGAAGGCGTTGTAGTCTTCGGGCAGCTTCATCACGCGGTGGCCCCGCGCGGCGAGGTCGGCGATGGTCGCAGCGGGCCATTCGTCCTCGAAGGTGACCTGCAGGCCTTCCACCACCCGGAAGCGCGGCCCGTCGATCGCGCCCTGCCACCTGATTCGGATGCCCGGGCGTGAGCACCAGGCCCGAGCCCCGGTTCTGCAGGCTGATGCCGGTGCCAGGCACGACCACTCCCGAGCCGAAACCCATGAAGTTCGACTGGATCATCGACACCATCATGCCGCCCGCGTCCGCCGCGGTGAGGTAGACGGTCCCGCCCTTGGGCGGCGTGCCGTGGCCGAAATCCCGTGCGCGCTTCAAATCGATCAGCTTGGCGCGTGACTTCAGATACGCCTGATCGAGCAATTGTGCAGGCCCGATGTCCATCGCTTTCGGGTCGGCGACGTAGCGCCGCGCGTCGGCAAAGGCGAGCTTCACCGCCTCGATCTGAAGGTGCACGCTGTCGGCGGAATCGACTTTGTGGTCGGCGACATCGAAGCTGGAGAGGATGCCGAGGGCCATGAGGCACACGATGCCCTGGCCGTTCGGCGGGATCTCGTGCACGGTGAGCCCGCGGTAGTCCTGGACTATCGTGCCCACCCAGTCGTTCGCGTGCGCGGCGAGATCGGAGCGCCTCATCGCGCCGCCGTTCTCCTTGGCGTGCGCCTCCATCCTTTCCGCGAGCTCGCCGCGGTAGAACGCTTCGCCGTTCGTTGCGGCGATTTTCTCCAGCGTCCTTGCCTGGTCGGGGAAGCGGAAGATCTCTCCGGCGCGCGGCGCGCGTCCGTCGCGCAGAAATGCCTCGGCAAAACCGGGCTGGCCGCGCAGCTCGGGCACCTGCGGGTTCCAGCGCTCGGCGACGAAAGGCGAAACCGGAAATCCGTTCGACGCGTACTCGATCGCGGGCCCGAAGAGCTTTTCGAAGGGGAGCTTGCCGAACTTCTTCGACAGCTCGACCCAGGCGGACACGGCGCCCGGGACCGAGACGCTGTTCCAGCCGCGCACGGGCATCGCTTTCTGCCCCTTGAAGTACTCGGGCGTCCACGCGGCGGGCGAGCGTCCCGAGGCGTTCAGGCCGTGCAGTCTGTTTCCGTCCCAGATGATGGCGAACGCATCGCCGCCGATGCCGTTCGAGATCGGCTCGACCACGGTGAGCGTGATCGCGGCCGCGAGCGCAGCATCGACCGCGTTGCCCCCGGCGAGCAGCATCCGCAGCCCGGCCTGCGCCGCGAGCGGCTGCGAGGTGGAGACGACGTTTCGCGCCAGCGTCGGGCGGCGGAGCGTGGGGTAGGGCGTGTCGAAAACGACCGATCTTACGGCTCGCTGCAGCATCGGGATGGCTGGAATCTACGCTTTTGCGGCGGCGGAAAGCGCATTGTCCACATCCCAGAGGATGTCGTCCAGCGTTTCCAGCCCGACCGAAATGCGGATCATGTCGGGAGTGACGCCCGCCCTGGCCTGCTCCTCCTCGGACATCTGCCGGTGCGTGGTCGATGCCGGGTGGATGATGAGCGTCTTCGCGTCGCCGATGTTGGCGAGATGGCTCATGAAGGTCGCCGCCTCGATGAACTTTTCGCCGGCCCTCGCGCCTCCCTTCACGCCGAAATTCAGCAAGCCACTCGCGCCCTTTGGCAGGTATTTTTGCGCGAGCTTATGATACTTGCTGCCCGGAAGCCCCGGGTAGTTCACCCACGACACCCCCGCGTGCCCCTGGAGGAACTTCGCGACCGCGAGCGCGTTCTCGCAGTGCCGCTCCATTCTCACCGGGAGCGTCTCCAGGCCTTGCAGGAGGAGCCAGGCGTTGAAGGGCGAGAGCGCCGCGCCGAAGGTGCGCAGCGTTTCCATCCGCGCGCGCATGGTGTAGCCGAAGTCGCCGAAGGTCTCGAAGAAGCGCACGCCGTGATAACCGCGCGAGGGCTCGTGCATGCCGGGGAATTTGTCGCGAATTCCTTCGTCCGCCCAGGGAAACTTGCCCGATTCGACGATCAGCCCGCCCATGGTCGTGCCGTGGCCGCCGATGTATTTCGTGGCCGAGTGCACCACGATATCGGCGCCCCACTCGAACGGGCGGCACAGATAAGGCGAGGGGACGGTGTTGTCGATCATGAGCGGGACGCCCGCCTCGCGGGCGATTTTCGCTATCGCCTCGATGTCGACGATGTTGATGAGCGGATTGCCGAGCGTCTCGGCGTACAGGATCTTCGTGTTCTTTCTTATCGCGCGGCGGAAATTCTCCGGGTCGTCGGGGTTGACGAAAGTGGTGGCGATGCCGAGCTTGCGGAGATTGACCTCGAGCAGCGTATAGGTGCCGCCGTAAAGCGTCGACGCCGAAACGATGTGATCGCCCCCTTCGCACAGCGTGAGGATCGCGGTCATCTCGGCCGCCTGCCCGGTGGCCGTGGCGACCGCCGCGCGTCCGCCCTCGAGCGCCGCCACGCGCTCCTCGAGCACCGCGGTCGTCGGATTGGAAATGCGCGTGTAGACGTTGCCGAAGGTCTGGAGGTTGAAGAGGCTCGCCGCGTGATCGGCCGAGTCGAATACGTAGGAGGTAGTCTGGTATAGCGGCACCGCGCGCGAGCCCGTCGCCGGGTCGGGAATCTGCCCCGCGTGCAGCGCGAGCGTCTCGATACCGAACTTGCGGTCAGCCATGCGGGGCGTGGCGGGTCGTTGCGCGAAGGAATGCGGCGTTGCCGCGCTGCGCGAACTATAGCACGCGACTCAGACTCCCTCGCGCGTGCTGGCCTTCTGCGGGTCCGTGGAGTACGCCACGACACGGTTGCGCCCGGCCTGCTTCGCCAGATAGAGCGCCTCGTCGGCGTGGCGCAACAACTCAGCGGATTCCTTTGCGTGATCGGGGAAGGCAGCGACCCCGAGGGAAACGGTGACGGGCCCGAGCGGCCGACTGTCATACTGGAGCTCGAGCTTTGCAATCTCCTTCCGCATTTGCTCGGCCTTGCGCAGCGCGGCGTCGAACGGGCACTCGGGCAGGAGCACGAGGAACTCCTCGCCTCCGTACCGGCTGGCGACGTCGGACCCTCGCGTGGACCGCCCGAGCGCGCCCGCCACTTCCCGCAGCACCAGGTCGCCTGCTTCGTGGCCGAAGCCGTCGTTGAAGCGCTTGAAGTGATCGATGTCCAGCATGACGGCGGCGATCGGCCTGCCGTGGCGCTGCGCGCGGCGCAGCTCGAGGCTGAACCACTCCTCCACGTAATGGCGGTTGTAGAGGCCGGTGAGCTTGTCGTGCATCGCCTGCTCGTGCAGTTTTTCGCGGAGCAACGCCGCCTCGCGGTTGCGCTTCGCGAGCTCCGCGCCGCGCGACTCGGAGGTTGCAACCGACGTCATCAGCCAGAACAACAAAGCGCTGATGGCGAGCAGGGCCGCCAGGATCGCGGCGGTCCCGGCCTTGTCCACGAACTCGACTGGATCCTTGAGGGGAACGATTCGCAGCCGCCATTCTCGGTCCGCCACGGCCAGACGGTGATTCACCATGTATCCGGAGAATTCCGTCGGCGCGGCTGCCGAGGCGGCGGCGCCCGACGCTGCGCTGTCAA
>WNFI01313187.1_pt1 | contig 16242 bp, 14 predicted proteins | sample 5400471 | NCBI WGS metagenome assembly WNFI01 (sample SAMN13153348, study PRJNA577476) | soil metagenome | isolation source: 100 cm saprolite on Douglas fir-dominated hillslope | place: USA:California | collected 2013-09-17 | reverse complement strand
CTGGCGGCGGTGGGGCAATAGGCCCTGCTGTCCTGGTCGACTGTCACCTTGCGGAGGCTCGAGCCGTCGTGATCGACCCGGAGTCCTCCCGCGGTGCGCACGGCGCCGCCCCCGGAGAGCACCGGGTGGACGTACTCGTTCGCCTCCGCGTCCGCTGGCAACGGGGCGATGGCGAGCCGGCCGTCCCGCAGGCTGGCGGACTTGTACCGCTTCCCGCTCGTCAAGGAAAGGAGGTCCGCCGAGCTCCGGGGCCGGAGGATACGGCCCGGCTCTCCCCCGCTCGCCTTCAGCTTGGCCAAGAGCGGCTCGACCGCGACGCGGCAATCGAACACGGGCGGGGGCAGTCCCGGAGAGGATGCCCGGCACGCGGTGAGCACGGTCGCGCAGGCGACGCTGACAAGGCGGGTCATGCGGGTTTCCTCCGGGGGCTAGACTACACCGTGGAACCGTCGGGCGGGGTCTTGGGGACCAGCTGCGTGAAGAGGCTGGACTCCCGGCGGAAAAAGCCCTCGGTGTGATAGGAATCGGCCAGCTTCAGATACTCGTAATCGAGGTGATGGCCGATCTCGTGGAGCAGCGTGCGGAGGAAGGTGCGGAAGGCCACTACCCGGCGGTGATGGGCGGTGCGCATCCACAGCTGGATCCGAGGGGGGCGGCGGTCGTCGGGAGTGTAGAGGCCCTGCAGCTCGCCCCCCCTCGAGCTCGGCCGCACGGGAAGGACCTGCACGGTGACCGGCCGCACCTCCAGCATCTCGGTCAAGCCGCGCCCCAGCAGGCCCGCCGCCACCTCTACCGCCTTGCGGTCGCCGCTCTCCAAAGCCATGCGCAGGCCCCCCACGAGGTCGCGGAGCGCTTCCGGGTGGGGCAGACGGATCTCGGAGACGCGGTCGCTCCGCCGGTATATGGCCTGGCCGCGGGCGGAAAGGCGGTCGTAGTAGGCGAAGGGCATGAGGCGGCCGGGAATAATATCAGCCCGGGGGGACGTGCTCGAAGGCGCCGCCGCGCGCTCGCCGGTCTTTCCGCTGCCGCCCCCGGGGCCCATAATGATCTCTGTGGTTGGCGAGACCGCGTCCCACTACCGCTTGCTGGAGCGCCTGGGGGAGGGCGGGATGGGCGAGGTGTACCGGGCCGAGGACCTGCGGCTGCGCCGGCCGGTGGCTCTGAAGATGCTGCGCCCGGAGGCCCACCGGGACGAGGAAGCGCGCGCCCGCCTATTGCGGGAGGCGCGCGCCGCCTCCGCCCTGAACCACCCCAACATCGCCGTGATCTACGAGGTCGACGAGCTGGACCGCGGGGAAGGCCCCGTCCCCTTCATCGCCATGGAGTACGTGGCGGGCCAAACCCTGGCCGAGCTCTCCCGGCGGCCCGACCTGGACCTGGACGCCATCCTCGACACCGTGGGCCAGGTCGCGGAGGCCCTGGCCGAGGCCCACGCGCGGGGGGTGGTGCACCGGGACGTGAAGCCGTCCAACGTGATGGTGACGGAGAGCGGCCGGGTCAAGGTGCTCGATTTCGGCCTCGCCCACCGGCATGTCCTGGCGGGCGACGTCGCCTCGACCTGGAGCCGCGATCCCGCCCGCCGCTCGGCCGCGGGCGAGCTGGCGGGCACGGTGGCCTACATGGCGCCGGAGCAAGCCCTGGGGCAGGAGACCGACGGCCGCGCCGACATCTTTTCCCTAGGTGTCGTCCTGTACGAGCTTCTGTCCGGACACCCGCCCTTCGTCGGTGCCAACGCGGTCCAGATCCTGGACGGGATCCTGCGCCAGGACACACCCCCGCTCATCCCCCGCCTGACCGACCCCCGGCTGCCCGGGGTCGAGGCGATGCTCCGACGCATGCTGGCCAAGGACCGGGACCAGCGCCAGGCGGACATGCGCGAGGTCTGCGCCGAGCTGAGGGCCGCGCGGAGCGGGAGCCCGCCCCCGTCGCCCGCTCCCCTGCCCCCCGGCCCCCCCGCGGTGGCGGTCATGAGCTTCGTCAACATCACCAGGAGCCATGAGGACGACTGGCTGGGGACGGGCATCGCGGAGACGGTGACGGCGGACCTGAAGAGCGCGGAAGGACTCACCGTCGTTGCTCGCGGACGCATCCACGAGATGGTGCGCAAGCTGGGCGCGGTGGGGGGAGAAGCGGACGAGGGGGTGGCCCTGCGCGCGGGGCGTGAGCTGGGAGCCCGCTGGGTGCTGCTGGGCGGCTTTCAGCGCGCGGGGGAGGCCGTGCGGGTGACGGCCCGCCTCACGGAGGTCGAGACGGGCCTGGTCGTGCACACGGTCAAGATCGATGGACGCCTCTCCGAGATCTTCGAGCTCCAGGACCGGATTGCCCGGGAGCTGTCTTCCGCCCTGCGCCTGACGCCTGCCCCCCCGGAGCGGGGCCCGGACGAAACCCGGGTCATCGAAGCCTACGAGGCCTTCGCCAAGGGCGTCATCAACCTGCAGGTGGAGAGTTTTGAGTCCCTGGACCGGGCGGTGTTCTTCTTCGAGCGGGCGGTGGACCTCGACCCCGGGTACGCGCGGGCCCACCTCGAGTTGGGCTCGGCATACGCCAACAAGGCCGACTACATGGCCATCCCCGCCTTCCATGAGCGCGCGCTGGCCAGCTTTCGCAAGGCGCTCGCGCTGCGTCCCGGCCTCGTCCGCGGCTGGCGCGAGATGGGCACCACCCTCGTCTCCTTGTGCCGCGAGGACGAGGGGGTCGAGGCCATCCGCCGGGCGCTGGAGCTAGATCCCGAGGATGCGGGGGCCTGGGGGGCGATGGCGCGGGCCCATTTCGTGGGCCTGGCCCGCTTCCGGGAGGCGGCGGAATATTACGAGAAAGCCCTCGTCCGGAACCCCCAGGCGGGCTGGTGGGCCCTCCAGCTCTCGCACTGTCTGGCCCTCCTTGGTGACTTCGTGCGCGGTGAAGCCATGGCCCGGCGCGCGGTCGATCTGCAGGAGGCTTTCCTCTCGGGTCAGGAGGGGATTCTGATCGTGGGCGCCTACATGCGTCTGGGGCACCTGGCCTCTCTCCAGGGCCGGCACGGAGAGGCCGTCGAGCACTTCCAGCGGGAGCTGGCCTTCATGCACCGGGTCGATCACGCCCTCCGAAATCGAACCTCCATCGAGCTGCACATGCGCCTGGGCGCCGCTCACCTGGGCGAGGGAAGGGCGGAGGAAGCGGGGGCGGCTTTCGCGACCGCCCTCGAGGGTTTCGAGCACCGGATCCGCCTCGGGGCCGACGACCCTTTCACCCGTTACTACGCGGCCTGCGTTCACGCTCTCCGCGGGGAGACCGGGGAGGCCTTGGATTGCCTGGAGAAGGCGGTGGCCATGCGTCGCCGCTTCACAATCACCCGCGCCCGTATCGAGCCCGCGCTGGAGAGCCTGCGCGGCAAAGCCCGGTTTCGGGAGCTCCTCGGTCAAGGCTGAGCCCGCCCGCGGGGCGGTTCGCGTCCGGGGCCGGCCATGCTAGGCTCGCTTCTCAATTCCGGAGGTTCGCATGGCCGCCTACACCCTCATCGTCAACGGCCAGAGCCGGCGCGTGGAGGCCGAGCCCGGCACCCCCCTGCTCTGGGTCCTGCGCGACGGGCTGGGCCTCACCGGCACCAAGTACGGTTGCGGGGTCGCCCAATGCGGGGCCTGCACCGTGCACGTCGACGGTGAGGCCATGCGCTCGTGCATGGCCGCCATCGAAACCGTGAGCGACCACAAGGTCACGACCATCGAGGGTCTGGCCCCGGACCGCACCCACCCGCTCCAGCAGGCGTGGATTGCGGAGCAAGTACCGCAGTGCGGCTACTGCCAGTCGGGCATGCTGATGACCGCGGCCGAGCTCTTGGCGCGGAAGCCCAAGCCCACCGACGAGGACATCGACGCCGCCTTGGGCGGGCACATCTGCCGTTGCGGGACGTATCAGCGCATCCGACGCGCGGTCCACCGGGCCGCGGAGAGCAAGGGAGGCACGCGATGATGCCGCCCCGTCTGTCGCGGCGCACCTTCTTGAGGGTGGGGGTGAGGGGGGGTGCGGCCCTGGTCATCGGCTTCCGCCTCTCCGGAGAGTTGGGGGCCGAGGGGCCGCAGGAGAAGAAGGCCCCCAACCCGTTTGACGCCTGGATCCGGATCGACAAGGAAGGCGGGGTCACGCTGATCGTGGCCAAGTCCGAGATGGGCCAAGGCATCCTCACGTCCCTGGCCATGATCTTGGCCGAAGAACTGGACGTGGACTGGCCGAGCGTTCGCGTCGAGCAGGCCCCCACCCGGCCCGCCGTCTACGACCACGGCACCGGGGGCAGCGGCAGCGTCCGCACCTCCTGGCTTCCCCTGCGGCAGGCGGGGGCGGCGGCCCGGGCCATGCTGGTCCAAGCCGCGGCCGCGGCTTGGCAGGTGAACAGCAACACCTGCAAGACGGAGAAGGGGACCGTGGTCCACGGTCCACGGCCGAAGCGGCTCCCCTATCGGGACCTGGTGGCGGCCGCTTCCCGCCTGCCCGTCCCCGATTTCAAGACCGTGAGCCTGAAGAACCCTGCCGAGTTCACCGTGGTCGGGGAGCCTCTCGCCCGCACCGACATCCCCTCCAAGGTGGACGGAAGCGCCGGTTATGGCCTCGACGTGCGGGTGCCGGGCATGCTCTTCGCGGTCGTGGCCCGCTGCCCCGTTTTCGGCGGGCGGCCCGCCAAATTCGATCCCGCCCCCGCCCGGGCCGTGCCGGGCGTGCGGCGGGTGGTGGAGATCGCGCCCGTGGCGCAGGGGGCGCACAGCGCGGGCGGCGTGGCGGTGGTGGCCGACAACACCTGGGCCGCCATCCAGGGGCGCGAGGCCCTGAAGATCGAGTGGGACCTGGGACCCCACGCCGGCGAGAGCAGCCCCGCGCTGCTCAAGAAATGCGAGGAGCTGTCGCAGCGACCCGGCAAGGTGGTCCGTAACGACGGCGACGCCTTGGCCGCTCTGGCCGCGGCGGGCCGCAAGCTGGAGTCCGTCTACCAGCTCCCCTTCCAGGCCCACGCCACCATGGAGCCCATGAACTGCACGGTCGACATTCGGGCCGACCGGGCGGAGGCCTGGGTACCCTCGCAGGGACCCCAATGGGCGCAGGACGTGATCGCTGGGATCGGCCAGCTCAAGCCGGAAGCCGTCACCGTCCACACCACCCTCATGGGAGGCGGATTCGGGCGGCGTTACCAGGCGGACTTCGTGGTCGAGGCCGCCCAGGTGTCGAAGGCGGTGGGCGCCCCCATCCATCTCGTATGGACGCGGGAAGACGACATGCAGCACGATTTCTACCGGCCCGCGGCCTACCATCGGCTGAGCGCGGCCCTCGACGAGGAAGGCCGGCCGCGGGCCTGGATGCACCGGCTGGTCTCGACCTCCATCAGCGAGTTTTGGCACCCCGACCAGGCCCGGCCCGAGGAGAGCGAGATCGGGGGTGCTGTCAACCTGCCCTACGCCTTTCCGAATGTGCGCGTGGAGTTCTCACCCGCGCCCACCGGCGTGCCCGTGGCCTGGTGGCGGTCGGTAGAGCACTCGATCAATGGCTTCGTAACCGAGAGCTTCCTGGACGAGGTGGCGGCCGTGGCCAAGGTGGACCCCCTGGAGCTGCGCCGGCGGCTGCTGGCCGAGCCGCGCCGGGTCCGGCTCCCCGCCGACAACGAGTCGATCCTCGACACCGCCCGGCTCAAGGCGGTGCTGGAGCTGGCGGCGGCGCGCGCGGGCTGGACCCAGCCCCCTACCCCGGGGCGGGGCCGCGGCCTCGCGTGCCACTTCTCATTCGACACCTACGTGGCCGAGGTCGCGGAGGTGTCGGTGGACAAAGACGGAGGCGTGCGGGTCCACCGCGTGGTGTGCGCGGTGGACTGCGGGCGGGCGGTGAACCCGGACGGGGTGAAGGCGCAGATGGAAAGCGCGATCGTTTACGGGCTCAGCGCCGCGCTCAAGGGCGGCATCACCATCGCGGACGGCCGCGTGCAGCAAAGCAACTTCTACGATTTCGAGGTGCTGCGCATCAACGAGATGCCCGTGGTGGAGGTGCATATCGTGCCCAGCCGCGAAGCCCCGACCGGAATCGGGGAGCCGGGGCTGCCTCCGATCGCGGCCGCGGTAGGGAACGCGATCTTCGCCGCCACCGGCAAGCGCATCCGCCGGTTGCCCATCCAGCCCGCCGACCTGGCTTGACGGCCCCCGCCCGTGGCTGATCTAGACGATTTCGAGCTCGACCGGTCGGCCAAAGACGCGGGGGCGCCGCCGCCCGGGGAGCCTCCGGCGGGGCCCCGGCGACCCCCGCCCCTCGCCGCCTGGGCGGCTGGACTCGGCCTCCTCGTGGTGGGGATCGGGGGGCTGCTCTACTTCGTCCTCCCCCGGCCCCGCGCCTCCTCCCCGGCTCCTCCGCCCACCACCGCCGCCGCCTCCCCTGGCGCTCCCTCGCCGGAGTCGATTCCGCTCCCGGCCTTGGACGCCAGCGATGCTCTCGTGCGGGAGCTCGCCCGGAGCCTGTCCTCGAGCCCCGCCTTCGTGGCTTGGCTCGCCACCCGCGGACTCATCAGGACCGCGGTGGCCGTCGTCGAGAACGTGGCCGACGGCGAGACGCCCCGACCCCATCTGGGCTTCCTGGCTCCCAAAGTCGGGTTCCGCACGCGCTCCGAGCGCGGCCGCTTCCTCGTGGACCCCAAGAGCTACGAGGAATACGACGCCTTCGGCGACGCCGTGGACTCCGTGGACGCGCAGGGGTGCGCGCGGGCGCTCCGCCTTCTCGGCCCCCTCCTGGAAGCCGCGCACAAGGAGCTGGGACATCCGGAGGGCGGCTTCCCCGCCACCCTGGAGCGCGCGTTGGTCGCCCTCCTCCAGACGCCGGTGCTGGCGGGAGACGTGCCCGTGGTCCGACACGTCACGACCTACGAGTTCGCGGATGGGAAGCTGGAGGCCTTGAACCCGGCCCAAAAGCAGTTCTTGCGCATCGGCCCCCGCAACATGAAGAAGGTCGAGGCCAAGCTCCGCGAGCTGGCGCGGGCCCTCGACATCCCCGACGCGCGGCTGCCCCTGCCGTCCCCCGGACGGTGACAACCGGTCTGGGGTTATCATCGAGGCGCGAATGGACCCCCGCCGCCTCCTGGCCTCCCTCTTCGGCGCTCCCCGCGTCCTCATCGGCGTGATCCACCTGGACGCCCTGCCGGGGACGCCCGCTGCCTCCCAGAGCGTCGAGGCCATCGCGGACAAGGCGGTGGGGGAAGCCCGGATTTATGCCGCGGCCGGCTTCCAGGGCTTGATGATCGAGAACATGCATGACCGGCCTTACCTCAAAGGGACGGTGGGGCCGGAGATCGTGGCCGCAATGGCGGTGGCGGGCCGCGAGGTCCGCCGGGCGGTGCCCTTGCCCCTGGGCGTCCAGGTGCTGGCGGGGGCGAACCGCGAGGCTCTGGCCGTGGCCCACGCCTGCGGGGCGTACTTCGTGCGGGGGGAGGGCTTCGTCTTCGCCCACGTCGCCGACGAGGGACTGATCGAATCGAGTGCGGGGGACGTGCTGCGCTTCCGGCGGGCCATCGGTGCGGGCGGGGTCCGCGTCTTCGCCGACATAAAGAAGAAACACGCCGCCCACGCCATCACCGCCGACGTGGACATCGAGGAGACCGCGCACGCGGCGGAGTTCTTCCTGGCCGACGCCGTCATCGTCACTGGCCCGGCCACCGGCCGCCCGGCCGACCCCGAGGAAGTGCGGAGGGTGAGCGCGGCGGCGCGGGTGCCCACGCTGGTGGGCTCTGGAGTGAGCGCGGAGAACATCCAGGACTACACGGCGGCGGATGCCTTCATCGTGGGCTCCTCCCTGAAGGAGGGCGGGCTCTGGTCCAACCCCCTCGACCCCGCCCGGGCCCAGGCCCTGGTCCGCGCCTTCGCGAAGCTGCCTACGGCAAAGGGCTAGGGCCGCGGTGGGCCCCGACCTGGTCGTGCTCGGCAACCTGCTGGTGGACGACTTGGTCTTCCCGGACGGGCGCACGCGCATGAGCGAGCCGGGGGGAGCGGTCCTTTACGCGGCCTTGGGGGCGGCCCTCTGGGGGCTCCCTACCGGCCTGGTGAGCTGGCGCGGCCGCGACTACCCCGCCTGGGCCCTGGAGGCCGTCGCCGCCCGCGGAATCGAGCTTGACGGCGTGCACGACCTGGGCCGGCCGGGCGCCCGCACCTGGCTCCTCTACGAAGGGACCCGGCGCCAGATCGTGCACCGCCTGGACCGTCCCTCCCATGCCGAGGTCTCCCCCACCGCCGATCGCGTTCCCGCCGCCTGGAAGGAGGCGCGCGCCCTGCATTTGGCCCCCATGCCGTTCCCCGTCCAGAAGGCGCTCGTGGAGTCGCTCTCCCCGCGTGAGGGAGTGTTTCTCTCTCTCGATCCCTTTCTCCTGCTCCGCCGGGAGACGCTCCCCGCCTTCCGGGAAGTTCTGGCGCGGGTGGACGCCTTCTTTCTGAGCGAGGACGAGATGGAACTGGAGGGCGCGCGGGAGGATCCCCGGCCTGCCCTCCGCTCCCTGGCCGGAGGACGGTTGCGCTACGTGGTCTTCAAACGCGGGCGGCGGGGAGGGCTGCTCCTCGACGTCCGCCATGACCGCTTCGTGGAATGGGCGGCTCGGGGAGAAGCCGTGGACCCCACGGGGGCGGGGGACGCTTTCGCAGGAGGTCTGCTCGCGGGTTGGCTCCAGGCCGATTCCCTGGAACGCGCGCTCCAGCGCGGCATCGTGGCCGCCAGCTTCGCCATCGCGGACTGGGGTCCGGCGGGACTGCTGGGGGCCACGCCGGAGGGGGCCCGGGCCCGGCTGGAAGAATGGTCCCCTCGGTGAGCGACCCCTGGAGCGTCGCCCCCCACGTGGCGGAGGCCCTCGCCGCCGGACGGCCGGTGGTAGCGCTCGAGACCACGCTCGTCACCCATGGGCTGCCCCACCCGGATGGCGTGAGCGCGGCCGCGGAGCTGGAAGCCGAGGTGCGCGCGGCGGGGGCGGTGCCCGCGACCATCGGCGTCCTGGACGGCCGGGCCCACGTGGGCCTGGGAGCGGGCGATCTCGAGCGGTTGGCTACAGCAAAAGAGGTGGCCAAGCTCAACCTCAGCAACTTGGCGGCCCAGCTGGCGGGGGGCCGGGCGGGGTCCACCACCGTGGCCGCCACCGTCTTCCTGGCCCACCGGGTGGGCATCAAGGTGTTGGCGACGGGCGGGATCGGGGGCGTCCACCGCGACGCGGGCGAGAGCGGGGACGTCTCCTCCGACCTGACCGCCCTCGCCCGCTTCCCGGTCGCGGTGGTCTGCGCGGGGGCCAAGGCGGTGCTCGATCTCGGCAAGACGGTGGAGGCTCTGGAGACCCTAGGCGTTCCCATCTACGGCTTGGGTACGGACAGATTCCCCGCCTTCTACCGTCGGGAGAGCGATCTGGCGGTGGACCGGCGCTTCGACGACCTGGAGGAGCTGGCGAGGGCGGTGCGGGCCCACTGGTCGCTCGGGCTCGACACCGGGGTGGTGGTGGCCAACCCGATTCCGCCGGAGGAGGAGCTGCCGGGCCCGCTCTACGAGAGGGCGCTGGCCCAGGCGCTGGCCGACGCCGCGAGCGCCCGCCTCCGGGGGCGCGGCGTCACGCCATTCCTCCTCGAGCGGCTGCGCGAGCTGACCGAGGGCCGAAGCGTCTTCTCCAACCGGGCTCTGCTGCGCCACAATGCCCGGGTGGCGGGTGCGCTGGCGGGTGCGCTGATCCGCCCGTAGCCGGCGGTCACGGGAGGGAGACGAGAAGGCGGTCATGGATCGAAGGACCTTCCTGGCCACAAGCAGCATTTCCATTGGTGGGTTCTGGTTTGCGCACGCGAGTGCCGGACAAGCCGCCAAAACCAAGCTGATTCTTCTGGGGACGGGCGGGGGGCCGCGGCCGCGCCAAGCCAGCTCGGCGCCCGCACAGGTCATCATCGCCAACGACACGCCCTACGTCGTTGATTGCGGCAACGGGGTCGCCCGACAACTCGTGTTTGCAGGCGTGGCGCTGGACAAGCTTCGACACATCTTCATCACGCACCTCCACTCCGATCACGATGCCGACTACGGAAATCTCGTCTGGCTCGCCTGGACCGCCGGATTGCGCACCCCCGTCGACGCCTGGGGACCGCCGCCGCTCGAGGCCATGACGAAGCTGTTCTTCGAGATGAACGGGCAAGACATCAAGATGCGCATCGCCGATGAGGGGCGGGTACCTCTGATCCCCCTTGTACGCGTTCACGAATTGACCCGTCCCGGTAGCGTGTTGCAAGACGCGAACGTAAAGGTCACCGCGGCTCTCGTGGATCATCCCCCGGTGGTGCCCGCCTTTGCCTATCGGTTTGACGCCTGGGATCGCTCGATCGTGATCTCCGGTGACACCGCGCGTTCCGACACCATCGTCAAGCTCGCTCAGGGGGCCGAGATCCTGGTCCACTCCGCGGTCTACTTGCCCGCAATTGATCGCCTTGTCGCGCGAGTGCCCAACGCGACGGCGCTCAGGCGAAGTATCATCGCGGGCCAAACGTCAGCAGAGGACGCGGGGCGCGTGGCGCAGGCGGCGGGCGTCAAAGTGCTCGTGCTCTCTCACCTTGTGCCGCCCGACGATCCGACCGTCACCGACCAGATGTGGGCGGACGCGGCCCGCGCGCATTTTAACGGCACGGTCATTGTCGGGAAGGATTTGATGGAGATCTGAAGGGTGCCCGTTGGAACTCGACGCTTTGCGCAGCGCACCCGACCCTCCCTGGACAAGACGCGAAAAGGGGCTTTCCACCCAGGCGGGTCAGACTCCTGCCCTTTTCCAAGCCGGCGCGCCGACCCATTTTCCCGGGCCAAGAGCGCCTGCCGTCGCTCCCTCAAGGTGGTAAAGGGGCGGGCAACCCCCGGGCTTCGACCCCGGCGCTGAGCCAGAGAGCGTCGTGGGCCGTACGTACAGCGTGGGGCTTGACCCTCATGGCGAGGCGATGGCCCTCGATCGTCAGCGACGGCTCTACCCGGACGGGAAGCCGGAAGGGCCGAAAGAGCTTCTGGGGGATCCTCACTTCGAAGCCCCGCCCCATGACCGCCTCCAGCTTCTCCAGCATGGTCTCGGCGTTCACGAACTTGAGGGCGAGCCCGCACTTGGAGAGCGCCCTCTGCTCTTCGAGAGCCTCGCGAACCTCCCTCCAGGTCTCGGGCGGCACGCCCACCCGGAGGCGGACACGGGTGTCCGGGAAGTCGGGACGGGCCAGGATGGCGTTGTCTTCGACGCCGAGGACGAGGGCCCCCGAGAGGGTGTAGGTCTCGGAGACCGCGATTCCCCGCAACACCCTCGTCAGCTCGAAGTCGTGGCAGGCGAGGCCCGCCAAACCGCGGGCACTCCACGCGAAGTGAATGGTGGCGGAGCCCTCGCCCCGCAGGAGGGTGACGGGCATCTCGAGCGCGATCCGGTCGGCCGCGGGCAGCCGCAGCACGGGCCTTCCGGCCCGCAGGACGGCCCGCACCCGGGGGATCTCGACGTGCACCCTCCAGGCCCCGGCCGTGAATTCACCGAGCAGCCTACTGTCCACCCTCGCTTCTCCCTCCGCATCGACCTTCGCGTTCAGCCGCCGGTCGAGACCGACCCGATCGAGGTAGCTCTGGGCGACGTCCTCGAGCGCCCGCTGGAGAAACGAGGCCCGGAGAGCCAGGACGACCTGCCCTTCGTCCGACTGGGCCTCCGCCACCAGGGGATCCCGGGTGGCCGCCTCCAGGAAGCGCTTCTCGAGCTCCGCCTGCCGGGCACGCTTCCGGGCCAGACCCTCGACGGCCGCCGGCTCCGGCCGGGTTTCGCAGGCCGGGGCCGCGAGGAGGGGCAGGAGGGCGAGGATCATCCGCGCTCCCGCTCTCATGGCGTCGCCGACGGGCCCAGGAACGAAGACCGGATCGTCACCCACAGCCGGCGCCGGAAGGAGAGGACCTCCACCACCGAGAGGTTCAGGGGCAGGTGGGCGGCCGCGATCGACACCCCGCTCTCGGTCCCGATGGCCGGAAGCGTGATGGCGCGCTCCAGCCGCACGGGGATCTCGACCGAGGAGAGCAGGGCGGAGAAGCTCTCCAGCTTCTCCCGGCTGATCTCCTCCGCCAGCCTCTCGGTCGGGGTGGGCAGACCCAGAAGGCCCGCTCTCTTGGCCTCCACCGCGAAGACGTGGACCCCGGCCCGGAGCACCCCCGACTGCGGGTCCAGATCCACGACGTCCAGCCCGCCGTAGACCGTGAGCTCCGCGCCCACCTCTTCCTCCCCGCTCAGGCTGGCCCGCCCCTCCAACTGGACCAAGGCGAGCCCGTCCTCGAAGCGCACGGTGCAGTGGGCCACGCGGACGCGGAAGCGGTTGCCGATCGTCCGTTCGAAGGGTATCGCGCCGTCGAGAACCTGCTGGACGAGCCCCTGACCCACCACGACCAGGATGTCTTGCGGCTCGAGGAGGAGGCCGCCGTTCTTGCGGGCGGCGTCGGTCAGGGCCTCCAGGCCCTGGATCCGCCGGTCCAGGATGGCTTCCTCCACCGCGTGCCGCGCCTCCGGCCGGTCGCCGCAGCCCGGGGACAGAAGGGTGGCCAGGCAGAGGAGGACGCGGGCGGGCGTCAACCGCCCCCCCGGGCTCATGGTGGAAATGGCCGTGGGCCCTCGAGGGGAGGGCGGGGTCAGGGAGCGGGGGCGGGAGGCGCGGGGGCGGTGATCCCGAGGCCGGCCATGAGCCCTTCGATCCGGGCCTTGACGGTTCTGGCCTTCGCGACCGCCTCCCGCACGTCGCCCTTCTGGAAGGACGCCGTGGTCTCCGTCCACGTCTGGGCGATGGAATCCAACTCGGTCTTGGCCTGGGCGAGCTTGGCCTTGTCCACGCCGGCGGGGAGCTTCCTCTTGGTCGAGAGCTCCGCGAGCCGGGTGGTGGCCGTGGCCAACATCGCGGGCAGGTTGGCCTGGAGATCCGTCCAGGCCCGGGCCAGCTCTTCCTTCCTCGCTTGGGCCGCGGCCAGGCCGGCCTTTACCCGGGCGGGGAGGGCCTCGGCGTCGGCGAGGGCGCCTTTGTAGTCCCCCTGGTTGAATTTGTCGTGGGCGGCCCGCGAGAGGTCGGCCAGGGCCTTGAACTCCTGGGGGGCGTATCGCTCGACCTCGGGGCGGGCGGCCTCGATGGCCGCGTCGGCGGCCTTGAGGGCGACTTGGGCGGGGGCTTTCCCGCAGGCCAGGGCCAGGGAGCCGGCCACGAGGGCCGCCACCCACGTGAGCTCTCTACGCATGATCGCAACCTCCTTGCGCGCCTCGGCTGCCCAAGTCACAAAGCCCGCGTCGCCGAGGAGCCGTTTCCGCCTCCCACCGCCTCCGCCCAGGTCGGCGGGGTCGCGACTACCTGTGCGCTCGCGTCCGGCCCTCCGGGCCGTCGAGCCTGTCATGCCCGCGAATCAGTGCGCCCCACGCTACCACGAACGGACGCCGGTCGGGTCTCTTCTTCGGGGCGAACGGGCGGGGAGGTCGCTTTCGCTCAACCTGCTCTCGCCCCGAAATCGCTCTCTTTCGGGACTCACCAGCTGTCGCTGGATCCCCCCCCACCGCCGTCCCCTCCCCCGCCCGAGAAATCCGAGCTGGAGGAGCTCGAGGAGTCCGAGGACGAGGAGGCGGAAGAGGAGGACGAGGACGAGTCCCAGGACGATGAAGCGGAGGAAGCCGACGACGCGTGGGAGGGGGACGAAGCCCCCTCCGTTCGGGAGGCGCGCTTGACGGCCCAGAGGATGAGCGCGATGACCAAGATGATGAAGACTCCCGCCACCACGAGCACGACCAGAGGGACGGGGTATCCGCCCGACGCCCTCCCCCGGGGGCCCTCGGCGACCGTGCGTCCCGCTCCCTGGAAGCCCTCGCCGCGGACGGCGGCGAGGACGGCTTCCACCCCGGCTTCGATCCCGCCCGCCGTGTCGCCCCTCTTCAGGAAGGGTTTCATGACATCGGACTGGATCTGACGAGCGCGGGCGTCGGGCAGAACGCCCTCCAGGCCGTAGCCCACCTCCAAGCGCAGCGTGTGATCGTCGGTGAAGACGAACAGGATGACGCCGTTGGACTTGCCTTTCTGGCCGACTCCCCATACCCGGACGGCGGCGGACCCCATCTCTTCCAGGCTGGTGCCCGGCGGGAGGGACCGGTCCACGTAGACGAGGACCTGATTCGAGGTCGCGCGCTCGAAGTCGGCCAGCTTCTGGTTGAGGGCGGCGAGCCGGGCGGGTGGGAATGCCTGGGCGCGATCGGTGGCGTACTGGGTCGGCCGCGGGGGCAGCGGAACCTGGGCGGCGTGAGCCCGCGGAGCCTGGCTGGTGGCCAGGAAGGCAAGGGCCAGCCAGGCGGGAAGAGGGCGGCCAAATACGACCGACGGGGAGGTCAAGGAGAAGACCCGGCCCAAGATCAAGCGGCCGCAGCTCTACAAGGTGATCCTCCACAACGACGACTACACCACCATGCAGTTTGTGGTCGAGGTCCTGGAGTCGGTCTTCCACAAGTCGCCCGCCGAAGCCCATCGCATCATGATGCACGTCCACACCCGGGGCTTCGGGGTCTGCGGGGCCTACCCCTACGAGGTGGCCGAAACCAAGGTCGCGCTCGTCCTCGACCGTGCCCGCGAGCAAGGTTATCCACTGCGGGCGAGCCTAGAAGAGGAGTGAGAAGCCGCGCATGTTCAGCATGACCCTGGAGATGGTCCTCAACGTCGCGGTGCGGGAGGCGCTTTCCCGGCACCACGCCCATTTGACCCTGGAGCATTTGCTCTACGCGGTGGCCCACGACCCCTTGGGGGAGGAGATCCTGAAGGCCTGCGGGGCAGACCTCGAGCGTCTGCGCGCGGAGCTGCGCCGCCACCTGGAGGACGAGATCGAGCGGCTCCCGAAGGGGTTGGAGCAAGAGCCCATCCATAGCCTGGCCTTCCGGCGGGTGCTGCAGGCGGCCGTCCTGCACGTCCAGAGCGCGGGGCGCGACGAGGCCAACGTGGGCGACGTGCTCGCCGCCCTTCTCCAGCAGCCGAAGTCCCAGGCCGCCAAGCTGCTCGCCGCCCAGGATGTGACGCGCCTCGACGTGCTGAACTACATCTCGCACGGGATCACCAAGGTCCCCCGGGGCGAGCCCGAGCCCACGGTGCCCGCGGGGGAAGGCGAGGAGGCACCCCTCCCCCCCCGCGATCCCCTCTCCGCCTACGCGGTCAACCTGACCGAGCGCGCCCGCCTGGGCCAGCTCGATCCCTTGATCGGCCGCTACCCGGAGATCCAGCGCGCGCTGGAGGTGCTCTGCCGGCGACGCAAGAACAACCCCGTCTTCGTAGGCGAGGCGGGGGTGGGCAAGACCGCGCTCGTGGAGGGGCTGGCCCAGCGCCTCCTGGCCGACGATGTCCCCGAGATCCTGAAGGGTGCCGAGATCTTCGGCCTGGACAGCGGGTCTCTCCTGGCGGGGACGCGCTTCCGGGGGGATTTCGAGGAGCGCTTCAAAGCCCTCATGGGTGCCCTCGGCAAGCGGCCGAAGCCGATCCTATTCATCGACGAGCTCCACACCATGGTGGGAGCGGGGGCCACCACGGGCGGCACCATGGACCTGGCCAACCTCGTGAAGCCCATCCTCACCGAGGGACGGATCCGCCTCATCGGCTCCACCACCTTCGAGGAGTTCAAGCACATCGAGCGTGACCGCGCCCTCTTCCGCCGGCTGCAGAAGATCGCGGTGGAGGAGCCGTCCTTCGAGGATACGGCCAAGATCCTCAAGGGCCTGAAGACACGCTACGAGGCCCACCACGGGGTCGTCTACACGGAGGCCGCGCTGGAGGCGGCGGTGCGCCTGGCCGCGCGCCACCTCCGCGAGCACAAGCTTCCCGACAGCGCGGTGGACGTGATCGACGAGGCGGGGGCCGCCTTGCGGCTCCACTCCCCGGAGCCCGGCAAGCGGGTGGACGCTCCGGAGATCGAACGCGTGATTGCGCGGATGGCGCGCATCCCCGAGAAGCAGGCCACGCTCTCCGAGAAGGAGCGGCTGCGCACGCTGGAGGAGTCGCTGGCCCGGGTGGTTTTCGGCCAGGAAGAGGCGGTGCGCACGGTGGCCCGGGCCATCAAGCGCTCGCGGGCGGGGCTCGGCCATCCCGACCACCCCGCCGGCTGCTTCCTCTTCACCGGCCCCACCGGGGTCGGCAAGACCGAGCTCGCCAAGCAGCTCGCCCGCCACCTGGGCAACGAGTTCCATCGCTTCGACATGAGCGAGTACATGGAGAAGCACGCGGTGGCGCGGCTCATCGGAGCCCC
>WNFI01059233.1_pt1 | contig 16242 bp, 16 predicted proteins | sample 5400471 | NCBI WGS metagenome assembly WNFI01 (sample SAMN13153348, study PRJNA577476) | soil metagenome | isolation source: 100 cm saprolite on Douglas fir-dominated hillslope | place: USA:California | collected 2013-09-17 | reverse complement strand
CACTCCGCGATCATTGATGGTCTTTCGACTATGGTCGTCGGCAAGAACATGGTCAAGGTTGTCGCCTGGTATGACAACGAGTGGGGCTATTCCTGCCGCGTCGCTGATCTCGTCCTTTTCCTCGCGGAAAAAGGCCTGTAGGGACACCTCTTGCAGTACGAGGTGCATCATCAAGAGACTATTTCGGGAATGGGAGACATCTCCCGAAAAGTTCCCCTTGTTCTAAACGAGGAAACACGGCGATACAAGTGATACAAGTGATACAACTGATACAACTGATACAACCCTCATGGGACAGACACGAGATGTAGCAGGTAGTGAGGACACATTCGATGAATAAGAAAACAGTTCGCGATATCGATGTCGTGGGAAAGCGTGTGCTTCTGCGCGTTGATTTCAACGTGCCATTAGATGCAGAACGACACATCACGGACGATACACGCATCCGCGCATCACTTCCCACCATACAATACTTACTGGATAACGGAGCGGCTGTCATCCTCATGTCGCACCTTGGGCGACCAAAGGGAGAAGTGAATAAGAAATATAGCCTGGCTCCGGCAGCACAACGCTTGAGCGAACTCCTGGGCAGGCCCGTACAGATGGCACCGGATTGTGTGGGTCCCGAAGTCCAGGCTCAAGCAAAAGCGCTGCAGCCAGGACAGGTACTCCTGCTAGAGAATCTACGCTTCCACAAGGAAGAGGAGAAGAACGATCCTGGGTTTGCTCAACAGCTTGCTGCTCTCTGCGACGTCTATGTCAACGATGCCTTTGGCTCTGCCCATCGCGCCCATGCCTCGACAGAGGGTGTCACCCACTATCTCCCAGGTGTTACTGGCTTCTTGATGGAGAAAGAGATCAACTACCTGGGATCGGCCCTGGAGCATCCTAAGCGGCCTTTTGTATCTATCGTCGGTGGCGCTAAAATCTCCGATAAGATCATGGTGTTAGAGCGACTGATCGGCATGGTTGATAAGCTCCTGATCGGTGGAGGCATGGCGAATACGTTCCTCAAAGCGGAAGGCTACGAAATCGGCGATTCGCTCTTTGAGGAGGGCAATGTTGCTACTGCCCGCGATCTCATGACCCAGGCGCGTCAGCGTGAATTGGAGTTGCTCTTACCCATTGATGTGGTCGTCGCTGATCGCTTTGAAGCCGGTGCGAACACCAGGGTCGTTGAAAGCAGCCAGGTTGAACCCGGTTGGCGTATTATGGACATTGGCCCTCAAACCATTGCCGCTTTCCAACGAGCCCTCACAGACGCACAGACCATCATCTTTAATGGCACACTTGGGGTAGCAGAATGGCCCGCCTTTGCGAAGGGGACCGATGCGGTTATCGAGGTCCTGGCCGAGCGCACCAAAGCTGGCGCTACCACGATCGTTGGCGGTGGTGATTCAGCGGCAGCAGTTGAGCAGGTAGGCGCAGCCGACAAGATGTCCCACGTCTCAACGGGTGGTGGTGCCTCTCTTGAATTCCTGGAAGGGCGTGTCCTGCCAGGAGTGGCAGCATTGCAGGAGAAGGAATGATGACAACACCATCTCGCAGTGCCATCATAGCAGGCAACTGGAAGATGCACTATGGCCCCAAGGAGGCATCGCACTTCGCACGTGAGGTCGTACCGGTGCTTGGCCAGTCAGTGGAGCACTATCCTCAGATCGTGTCTATCCTCTGCCCACCAGCAATTTCACTCGCTGCTGTACGCGAAGTGCTACAGACGCAATCATTTCCCCGGATTGAGCTGGGCGCACAGAACATGTACTTTGAGGAAAAAGGCGCGGTTTGTCCCCAATAGTTTGCATAGGTGAGCGCCTTGAACAGTACGAGGCTGGTCAAACTGAGGATGTCATTCGCTTCCAGGTTCAACAGAGCCTCGCACACTTCCCAGCACATGCTGTGCAAGAAGTGGTTGTTGCTTATGAACCTATCTGGGCTATTGGTACTGGCAAGGCTGCTACTGCTGATGGGGCAGGAAAGGTGATTTCTCTTATTCGTCGACTCTTCGAGGATAGATACGGTCCAGCAGCGGCAACAACGCTGCGAATACTCTATGGTGGCAGTGTTACCTCAGCTAACATCAGCGAATTTATAGCCCATCCCGACATAGATGGAGCACTTGTCGGGGGTGCCAGCATTACACATGACTTCGTGGAGATCGTGCAGAAGGTGATTGAGACGATGCAAAGGTAAAAATGGAACGGTACGTTTGTAGTGGTGACAGGTTATTCTGTAATAAGGGTCGCCATTTCATGTGAACCAGGCAGACACGAAGCGTTTATAAGCGATGGAAACAATAACATTTGTGAATAAACAGTGACCCCTCAGAGGAGAACTGATGCGACGCACCAAAATTGTCTGTACGATCGGTCCAGCGACCAGCAGCGAAGAGCGACTCGAGCAACTTATGCGCGCTGGCATGAACGTTGCTCGCCTGAACTTCTCGCACGGGACGCAGCCTGAGCATGCGCTGGTCATCGAGCGCATACGCACGATTTCCGCCCGTTTAGAGTGTGCCATCGCCATCCTGCAAGACCTGCAGGGCCCAAAAATCCGGACTGGAACGTTAGAGGGCGGGCGCCCTGTCCTGTTGGCCGATGGTGCTACAGTGACGATTACCACCCGCGCCGTAGTAGGAAATGCAGAGACAATCTCGACCACCTACAAGCAGTTGCCTCAGGATGTGAAGGAAGGTGACCGTATTCTGCTGGACGATGGCCTCCTGGAACTGCGTGTGCTTGGCTCGGATGAGACTGATATTCAGTGTGAGGTCGTGCATGGTGGTGTGCTCAAAGAGCACAAAGGCGGCAATTGCAAGCGGAGCAGGGGGGAGAACAGGCGCAGGTGAGCATTCCCTTGATTGCCAAGCTTGAGAAACCAGAGGCGGTCGCCCGGCTCGATGAGATTCTCGACGTGGTCGATGGCGTGATGGTCGCACGAGGCGACCTGGGAGTGGAGATGGCCCCAGAGAAAGTGCCGCTCATCCAGAAACGCATCATCGCCGCGTGCCAGGATCGGGGGTTGCCTGTCATTACCGCAACGCAGATGCTCGAGTCCATGATTACGCATCCCCGTCCAACACGAGCGGAGGCCAGTGATGTCGCCAATGCCATTCTCGATGGGACAGATGCGCTCATGCTCAGCGCGGAAACGGCCACGGGTACGTATCCTCTGGAGGCAGTTCAGATGATGGTGCGTATTGCCCAGGAGACCGAGGCAGACTCCCGTAGTGCTCGTCAACCGCAATGCCAGCACCTGACCCCGGCACATGCGGTCAGCCATGCCGCTCGCGCCTTGGCAGAGCAGACCAGTGTGCAAGCCATTGTCGTCTTTACCCGTTCGGGTGCGTCAGCTCACCTCATCTCCACGGATCGACCACGTACGCCGATCCTGGCCTATACCCCCTCAGCGCGTGTCTATCGTCAGCTTGCACTCTGGTGGGGCGTGTGGCCCCAACGTATTGACATGCAAGAGACGACGGAGGAGTTGATTGCGCGTGTTGATCAGAGGCTGCAGGAGGACAAGCTCATAGCACGAGGCGAGCATGTCGTGATCATGGGGGGTCTACCCATCGCGAGTCAGACGCCGACGAACTTTGTGAAATTGCAGTCAGTAGGCGATGGTACATGATGCAACGACAGAAAGGAGAAGCCTATGTCACACAAGAGCCAGGGACCGACCATAATCGAAGATATGCAAGCGAGAGAAGTTCTCGACTCACGTGGCAATCCCACGATCGAAGTGGCCGTACTGTTGGTGGGGGGAGCGCAGGGTGTAGCAGGCGTACCCTCCGGGGCCTCAACTGGAGCGCATGAAGCGGTCGAACTGCGCGATGGGGACAAGAGCCGCTATGGGGGCAAGGGCGTGCTGAACGCTGTTGGGCACGTAAATGAGACCATTCGCGAGGCGCTCGTTGGGCGTGATGCCAGCGAACAGGTGCAGGTGGATGAGCTGATGATCGAACTGGATGGGACGGCCAACAAAGGCAGATTAGGAGCCAATGCCATCCTGGGCGTCTCGCTTGCTGTGGCCAGGGCGGCCGCCAACGCCAACCAGCAGCCCTTGTACCGCTATGTCGGTGGGGTCTCAGCACGCACGCTGCCCGTTCCCATGATGAATATCTTGAACGGGGGCAAACATGCCGACAATTCCACGGATATGCAGGAATACATGATCTTGCCTGTCGGGGCCTCAACCTTTCGTGAGGCCCTGCGCATGGGCGTGGAGGTGTATCAGGGCCTGAAAAAAGTCTTGCAGGGCAAAAAGCTCAATACGAATGTGGGGGATGAAGGGGGCTTTGCTCCCTCGCTCGCTTCCAATCGCGAGGCGTTAGAGGTCATTGTTGCAGCAATCGAGGCAGCGGGCTACAAACCGGGCGTGGATATTTTCTTGGGGATGGATCCTGCCGCTAGCGAGTTCTATCAAGATGGCAAGTATGTGCTGGCACGAGAAGGCCGCACCCTCACCTCCAGCGAAATGGTCGACCTCTACGAGCAATGGCTGAACGAGTACCCGATCATCACCATCGAAGACGGTCTGGCCGAAGACGACTGGGAAGGATGGGCTCAGTTGCAGCAGCGACTGGGCCAGCGGGTGCAACTGGTAGGAGATGACCTCTTCGTGACCAACACCGAGCGTCTCAAGCGGGGGATTCACGAGCATTCGGCCAACGCGATTCTCATCAAGCTCAATCAGATAGGGACCCTCACGGAGACCCTGGCAGCCATCGAGATGGCGAAGTGTGCAGCATTTGCAGCCGTGGTTTCCCATCGCTCGGGCGAGACAGAGGACACGACGATTGCAGACCTCGTGGCTGCTACCAATGCCGGACAGATCAAAACAGGTGCACCCGCACGCAGTGAACGCGTGGCAAAGTATAACCGCTTACTCGCCATTGAGGATGAGCTTGGGGCAGAGACGGCCCGCTATGCCGGGTTCAGTGCTTTCTATAATGTACCGGTCCTTTATGCCAGGGGATAACAAGGAGTTACATAGTAATGAGCACAACACCTTTAAGACGACCACGCCCTTTTGTTCTGATTGTCATGGATGGCTGGGGCATCAACCCGCGTAAAGAGGGCAATGCCATTGCCCTGGCACGCACACCGAACATGGATAAGATTGCCAGCCAGTGGCCTCATACCGCCGTCAAAACGTCAGGCGCAGCAGTGGGCCTACCTGAAGGCCAGATGGGGAACTCGGAAGTAGGCCATCAGAATATTGGTGCGGGCAAGCGCGTCTTGCAAGACTATACTCGTGTCAGCGAGTCGATTGAAGACGGCAGCTTCTTCCAGAACCCGGCGCTGCTGAAAGCTATCGAGCATGTCAAGAAGAACTCCTCCCAATTGCATATCTGTGGTCTGCTTGGCGATGGCGGAGTGCACGCGCACGAGTCCCACCTGGAAGCACTGCTGCGGCTGGCACAGATCCATGATGTTGAGCGCGTCTACGTCCACTCCTTTACCGATGGTCGCGATACCTCACCTACAGGCGGCATCGAGTTCATGCAGCTTTTACAGGCTCGTGCGCGAGAGATTGGTGGCGAGCACGCAGCGAAGGTGGCAACCGTCAGCGGCCGCTATTATGCGATGGATCGTGACAATCGTTGGGACCGCACCGGCATGACGTATGTTGCCATGACTCGTGGAGAAGGACAGCGGGCCAGTTCAGCAGGAGCAGCGATTCAGCAGTCCTATGACCAGGGCGTCACTGACGAGTTTATTGTTCCCACGGTCGTCATGGAGGATACCCATCCCGTTGCGCTGGTCAAGGCAGGTGATGCGCTGATTCATTACAATTTCCGCCCTGACCGCGCTCGCCAACTCACCAAGGCGTTTGTGATGAAGGAACTGCCGCCCCAGGCTGAAGGCAAGTTTCAGAGAGGGCCACGGCTGGAAGACCTGGCGTTTGTGATGATGACCGCGTACGAGGAAGGACTGGATGCTGATGTTGCCTACCGTGCCGACGAGGTCGAGATGCCCCTGGCACGAGTTATCTCCGATGCCGGTTTACTCCAGTTCCACACTGCCGAGACAGAGAAATATGCCCATGTGACCTATTTTATCAACGGGCGGCGCGAGACTCCGCATCCGGGTGAAGACCGTTTCCTGGTGCCGTCTCCGAAAGTGCCCACGTATGACCTGCAACCAGAGATGAGCGCAGCGGGCGTCACCGAGACGGCGGTCGAGCGTATTCGCAGTGGCCAATACGACCTGGTGATCATGAACTATGCCAACGCCGATATGGTTGGTCATACCGGGGTGATCGAGGCTGCAATCACAGCCGTTGAAGCCGTTGATACGGGTGTCGGGCGTGTCGTAGAGGCAACGCTGGCGGTTGGCGGAGGATTGCTGATTACCGCCGATCATGGCAATGCCGAGCAGCTCATGTACTATGAGACGGGCAAGCCATTCACGGCGCATACAACGTATCCGGTACCGCTGTATCTGGTAGTACCGCAACTGGTACGGGCAAAATTGAGAGCGGATGGGATTTTGTCGAGTGTAGCACCTACGATTTTGCAAACTATGGGTATTCCGCAACCGAAGGATATGACGGGAAGGTCGTTGATTTTACCGTGATGTGTGTACCTCTTTAAAGAATGTGTGTTTTAAACTGATATCGTATATCGTGGGCGAGATTTAATAGTGGCGTGCAACTGATGAAGGCCAGCCTGGGGTTGGATAATAATGCCGTCGGGCTCCTCGTTCGTGATCCAGAGTAATATGAGCGACCCCGACGTCTCGAAGTACCTCTAAAAATCTTCATGCTAAGTAAGTCCAGGGGGAGGAGCGCAGACTCCTCCTCTCACGGGAGAAGGGATGGAACAGATGGAACGAAGGGGAGTGATGCCTCTGAAGCCGAAGTGAGCGAGTTCAAGGTGCTGGTGACCGAGGTGCTCACGACTTACGCCAGTGCGATTTTGTTAGACCCGGAGTACGGACTCGAAGCGGTGAAGCATCGTGCCAAACAGGCTGGGGTGTTTCTCGCTTACGAAAAAACCGGTTACGATGCCACAATCAAGGGACGACTGCCCGATCTGCTCCCGGAATGGTCGGTGCGGCGGCTTATCGATGCGGGCGCCGACGTGATCAAAATCTTGCTTTACTATGATCCTGACGATACAGAACAGATCAACACGATAAAACATGCCTTCATCGAGCGGGTGGGGGCCGAATGCCGCGCCTACGACGTTCCCTTTTTCTTGGAGGTTATTGCCTACAGCGACGAGATTGGCGATGAGAACAGCCTCGCGTTCGCCCGGGTCAAACCCTCCAAGGTGAAGAGGTACATGCGGGAATACACCCAGCCGCAGTACGGGGTGGACGTGTTGAAAGTCGAAGTCCCGGTGAATATGCGCTATGTAGAGGGCTCGCAGGCCAACCCGGATGGGCAGGTCGCCTATAGTCGGGAAGAGGCCAAACAGCACTTCCGCGAGGCCGCAGGCGCTACGCACGTGCCGTTCATCTACCTCAGTGCCGGTGTGAGTGACGAGGTCTTCCGCGAAACGCTGGAACTGGCCGCCGAAGCGGATACGCCGTTCTCTGGGGTGTTGTGCGGGCGGGCCACGTGGCAGGACGGGATCCCCGTGTACGGGCAAGGCGGGGCCGCGGCATTACGGAGCTGGCTGGAAGATCAGGGGGTGCGCAACATCCAGGCATTGAATGAGGTACTCAGGAAAGGGGCCAGGCCCTGGTGGGACTTCTATGGGGGCAAAGAAAATATTGAACTTGTAGACGCGCTGGGGTAACGCCCATTGCGGATCAGAGAATACTTTTTCTATTAGTTCTCTGTGACCCCGTCAGAACAAACGTGAGCTGGAAGAACTAGCGAAGAAGGAGATGGAGGCATGAAAGCTGAAGACGTCATGATCACCAGTGTGATTACTGTCACAGCAAACCAGACCAAACAGCAGGCGGCACGCCTGCTCGCGCAGCACCGTATTAGCGGCCTGCCTGTCGTCAACAACGATCATGTCGTGGTGGGAGTGGTGACCGAGTACGATGTCATCAGCAAAGAGGGGCAGACCGTCGGTGACATTATGACTCGTGGGGTCATCAGCGTGACGCCAGATACCGACCTGGAGGAGGTCAGCCATCTCCTCGTGCATGAGCGCATCAAGCGCCTGCCTGTCCTTGACCAGGGACGGCTGGTTGGCATCGTTAGCCGCGCCGACCTGGTCAGAGAGGTGGCGCTGCGTTGGGTGTGCCCGGTGTGCGGAGAAGTGGTGCATAGCGAGGAACAGCCGGAACGCTGTCCGCGCTGCGGAGCGAGAAATGTGCCCGCTTCACTTGAGTCGGCAGCTCCGGGATCATAAGCAGCGAATTCTCTCAACATCTTCATATTTTCATGCGAGCTAAAGGCGCAGGGCTTTGCCACTCCGTAGTCACTCCCCTTTAGCAAGAAAGGATCAGGTGCAATTTGGACACGAAAAGCGAGCAGCAAACAGATGCGCAAGGCACTGCATCTGCCCGCGAGCAAGCTCAGACTCCCATCCCAAAGGGGGAAGACCGTGAGACGTTGCTCAAGTACTATCACCAGATGGTGCTCATCCGTCGCTTCGAGGAGAAAACGGTGGAGATGTATCAAAAGGCCCGCATTGGTGGCTATTGTCACCTCAATCTCGGTGAAGAGGCGACCGTCGTCGGCTTCTGTGCGGCTCTGGAGCCGGAAGACTACGTATACACGAACTACCGCGAGCATGGCTATGCCATTGGCCGCGGCATCTCGCCCGAGGCCGTCATGGCCGAGTTATTCGGCAAAGAGACAGGCTGCTCGCATGGCCGTGGCGGCTCGATGCATCTGTTTGACATCAACCGTCACTTTATGGGTGGCTACGCCATCGTCGGCGGCCAGATCCCGCTGGCCACCGGGGCGGCCTTCGCGGTTGCCTATCGCGGTTCCCCTGAAGTCGTGGTCTGCCAGATGGGCGAGGGGACAACCAATGGCGGTCCCTTCTACGAATCGGTCAACCTTGCCAAGATTTATCATCTACCCATTATTTATTTTGTCGTCAACAACCTCTACGGCATGGGGCTGCGGGTGGAACAAGGATCGGCAGTCAGTGAGATCTATCGCAAAGCCTGTGCCTTTGACATGGCCAGCTGGCGTGTGGACGGCACTGATGTGCTGGCTGTGCGCGATGCGATACAGCGAGCGGCCGCGCTCGCGCGGGAACAGCACGAGCCCAGCCTGGTTGAGGCCGTCAGCTTCCGCTTTCGCGGGCACTCGGTGGTGGACCCGGATCGCTATCGCAATCCCGAGGAGGTCAAGGCAGGGCGGGCGGCTCACGAACCCATTGCAGCTTTTGCTGCACGCCTCAAAGCGGCCGGGATCAGTGATGATGTGGGGCTTCAGCAGATCGGGGAGCAGGTGGAACAGGAGGTGGAGCAGGCGGTCCAGTTCGCCGAGCAGAGCCCTGATCCAGCGTTGGAGACACTCCTTGACCACATCTATGCATCGGCCGACGTATCGTCAGGAGGGAATTAAGTATGGCCCAGATGACCTATCGACAGGCGCTGCATGATACGCTGCGCGAAGAATTGCTGCGGAATGAGAACGTGTTCTTGCTGGGCGAGGAGATCGGCAACTTCGAAGGCTCGTACAAAATCACGGCGGGTCTCCTCAAGGAGTTTGGTCCCAGGCGCGTGGTGGATACGCCCATCTGCGAAAATGGCTTTGTGGGCATGGCCACCGGGGCGGCAATGCTGGGACTGCATCCCATCGTGGAGATCATGACCATCAATTTCATCATCCCGGCTATGGATGAAATTGTCAACCATGCCGCCAAGATCTATTACATGTTTGGTGGCCAGTGTCCCATCCCCATGGTCATTCGCACGCCAGGCGGAGGCGGCCAACAGCTTGCTGCCACCCATTCACAGAACCTGGAAGTCTGGTTTGCCCACGTCCCTGGCCTCAAGGTTGTGGCTCCTTCCACGCCTGCCGATGCGCGGGGGATGTTGCGTACAGCAGTGAGCGATCCTAATCCGGTGATCTTCCTGGAGAACCTGGCGCTCTACAATGTCAAAGGTGAGGTCCCTGATGGCGACTACACCGTCCCTTTTGGACAGGCCAAAGTGACCAAAGAAGGCAAAGACCTGACGGTCATCAGCTACTCGCGCATGGCGGCGGTGGCCCTCGATGTTGCACAGCGCATGGAGCAGGAGAACCAGCTAAGCATTGAGGTCGTCGACCTCTGTTCGCTGCGACCACTGGACAAGACGACCATCCTCAACTCGGTCAAGAAAACGAATCGTGCCATCGTCTTTGAAGAAGACTGGCGCACCTATGGCATCGGCGCGGAAATTGCCGCGACCGTGCAGGAAGAGGCGTTCGACGACCTGGATGCGCCTGTCAAACGCGTGGCGAGTATCGAGGTGCCGCTGCCCTACTCCAAGTCCCTGGAGCGAGCGGCGCTGACCGGAGCGAAGCATTTAGAGGATGCGATTCACTCACTTGCACCCAGACGGAGGAGGTAATTTAGCTATGCCAGAGATCACTATGCCCCGCCTCAGCGATACCATGGAAGAGGGTACGATCTCCAGGTGGCTCAAGCAGCCAGGTGATACGATCCAAAAAGGCGATATCCTGGGTGAGATCGAGACCGATAAAGCCACGATGGACCTGGAAGCCTACGAGGCTGGCGTACTTGAGCAAATCCTGGTGCCAGCAGGCGAAACGGTACCGATCGGTCAGCCGATTGCGATGATTGGCACCGGTGCAGGCATGATAGCAGCCCCTGCTTCCAAACAAGGGCAGCCCACCAAAGCTGTCCAGGCGAGTGCATCGTCGACGTTGGAAGCTCTGCCAGCACCTGCTGTCAGCGCTCCACGCGAGAGCGCCGCTGCTGGTGACGGCGCAGCAGCCGTCAAGGCTTCGCCGCTCGCTCGCCGGTTAGCGGAAGAGCACAACATTGATTTGCGCCAGCTGCAGGGTACCGGTCCAGGTGGTCGCATTGTGCGCGATGATATTGAGGAGGTGCTTGAACAACGCACCGCACCAGCCGCTGCGGCGCAGGCGGCCCCAGCTCCCGTCCCGCCACCGAGTGCCCCACCGCCGGAGGCTGAGCTCGTGAAGCTCTCGCGCGTGCAACTGCTCATCGCCCGCCGCCTGACCGAGTCGAAACAAACCATTCCGCATTTTTATGTCAGCAGCGAGGTCGATATGACGGATCTGCTGGCCATGCGCCAGACCCTCAACGCGAACCTCGGCGAAGATGGGGTGAAGGTCACCGTCAATGATTTGATCGTGAAGGCCTGCGCGCTTGCCCTCGAAAAGTTCCCCGAGGTCAACAGTTCTCTCAAGGAGGATTCGTTCGTCCGCTACAAGCACATCAACGTTGGCATGGCTGTCGACGCCCCCACCGGGCTGGTGGTGCCAGTCATCCGCGATGCCAATAGCAAGGGGGTCCGCTCTATTGCTCGCGAATCCAAAGCGCTCATCGCTAAGGCTCGCAACAACAAGCTGACGCCAGCCGATCTGGAGGGTGGGACCTTCTCGGTCTCGAACCTGGGCATGATGGATGCCTCCACCTTCATTGCGGTCATCAATCCCCCGCAAGCTGCGATCCTTGCCGTGGCAGCCACACGCAAGCAATTCGTCCCTGTTGACGGGCAGCCGGTGATCCGCGATCTGATGACGATGACGCTGTCGACCGACCATCGTATTCTCTCCGGGGCAACGGTTGCCCGCTTCCTCCAGGAGGTCAAGCAGTTACTGCAGAACCCGTACAGTGTGTTGGGCTAGGAGACGTCACGGTCTCTCAGAAAGACGGTTGAGAACGCAGAGGAGCAAGAGCGATGAATTACCATGTGGTCCCAAACCCCATCTATACCTTCCCCGAGGTAGCATTTGTAGGGCTCTCGGAGGCCCAGGCAAGAGAGAAATATGCCGACGTGCGGGTCGAGCGCTTCCCGTGGGCGGCCAATGGCAAGGCCGTTGGCAGCGCTCACAGCGAAGGCTTCACCAAGGTCATCCTTGGCACATACAACGAGATCCTCGGTGCGCATATCATCGGCCCGGATGCCACAAACCTGGTGACAGAATATTCAGTTGCGATGCGCAATGAGCTCACGGGTGACGAGATTATTGCGACGATCCACCCGCATCCAACACTTAGTGAGGGGCTGCGCGAGGCGGTCCTGGCAGCGGAGGGGCGTCCGATCCATATCCCGCCCAAACAACCAGCACGAGCAAAATAGGATTCGGTCTTGGGTGTTGTTGTTCGACCTCTAAATTTCACCTGGAGGAAACGCGTGTATATCATCTTGATCGGACACCGGGGTCAGGAAAGGGTGCTTGAAATGATGAGGGCTGTGGGCCACTCTATTACGGTGAGCAAACAAGTATACACTTCCAGAGGAGGTGGTTGACATGAAAGACGTACCAGATACAGAGACGAAGAATGCCAATGAACAACTGGTCGCACCACAGAGCATTGAGCCTGCTCGTGAGTCTGTTCCTGCGGCTATGCCTCGTGTCGTGATTGTTGGAGCTGGCTTTGGCGGACTACATGCAGCGCGGGCCCTGCGCAACGCGCCTGTCCAGGTGACGGTGGTCGACCGCAATAACCATCACCTGTTTCAACCCTTGTTGTACCAGGTCGCGACCGGCGTGCTCTCTCCGGCTGAAATCTCTGCCACTATTCGCAGCGTGCTCAGCAAACAGAAGAATGCCGAGGTGCTGCTGGCCGAGGTGACGGGAGTGGATGTCGAGGCCCAGCGAGTGCTCATGCACGATGAGTCGCTGCCCTATGACTACTTGATCCTGGCGACCGGCGCCAAAGACAGTTACTTTGGGCATAACGACTGGGCGGCATTTGCTCCTGGACTCAAATCAATTGTGCAGGCAACCGCCATTCGCCGCAGGCTTCCCTGGTCGCTGACTTTCGCCATATCGATCCCAGGGAGGCCCGTATCGTGCTGGTCGAGGCCCTCCCACGCATCTTGATGCCCTTTGATGAGCGCCTGGCTCACAAAGCGCACACCGCTCTCAAGCGTCTGAGGGTCGAAGTCCGCACGAATTCGCCCGTCGAAGCGATCGATGGTGAGGGCGTTATCATTGCCGGAGAACGGATTGCTGCCAGGACCGTCATCTGGACGGCGGGGGTTGCGGCTTCCCTTGCCGGCCAGTGGTTAGGTGCCGAAACCGACCGCGGGGGCCGCGTCAAGGTCGGCAGCGATGCAACGGTCCCTGGGCATCCCACTATCTTTGTGCTTGGAGATACGGCCAGTTTCACCCAGGATGGCAAACCCCTGCCAGGAGTGGCTCAGGTCGCGATCCAGCAAGGAGAGTATGTGGCCTCCGTCATTGCTGACCGGGTCGCGGGCAAATCACACCCGCAGGCCTTTCGCTATGTCGATAAAGGGAATATGGCCGTGATCGGACGCTTCTATGGCATCGTCTCGATCGGCAAGTTTCGGACTGCCGGTCTGCTGGGATGGTTCTTGTGGCTGGTCCTGCATCTCATGTTCCTGATCGGCTTCCGCAACCGCCTGGTGGTCGCGTTCCAATGGTTGGTGTACTTCACAACCTTCCAGCGAGGTGCGCGGCTCATCACCTTCGAGGACACCTCACGGCGGCAGTAGAGGTGCATGTGTTTTTACTCTCCCTCATGAAGGGAAATTCTAAGCAGGGATGCTGGCCCACACTTCGAAAGGAGAAGGATGCAATGACAACATTGGAAGGCGCAGTGGTCGTCGTCACCGGCGCTGGCCGAGGCATAGGGCGTGCGATCGCGGAGGAATTGGGGCGAGGTGGAGCAAAAATCGTCGTGAACTATGCCCGCAGCAAAGCGCCTGCCGAGGAACTGACCCGGCAGCTCAGGGAGCATGGATCACCGCAGGCGCTGGCGATTCAGGCTGATGTCACCGATGCAGCCCAGGCTGCCAGGCTCATCGAGGAGGCAGTGCAGCAGCTTGGCCGCATTGATGTCCTCGTCAATAACGCAGGGATCACGCTGGACCGGACCATGAAGAAGATGAGTGTCCAGGATTGGGATGCCGTGATCCAGACCGACTTGAGCAGTTGTTTCTACACAGTCAAAGCCGCCCTGCCGTATTTCACGGAGCAAAAGAGCGGGAATATCATCAACATCAGTTCGTTTGTCGGGCAAGCGGGCAACTTCGGTCAAGCCAACTACGCGGCCGCGAAGTCCGGCATCATCGGCTTTACCAAGACTGCCGCTCTGGAACTGGCTCGCTCGAACGTCAAGGTGAATGCGATTTGTCCCGGGTTCATCGAGACCGAGATGTATACCGCCGTTCCCGACAACGTGAAGGAGGCCATTCTCCAGCGTATCCCCCTGAGGCGTGTGGGAACCCCGCAGGAGATTGCGCGTGCCGTGCGCTATCTGGTGGTGGATGGTGACTATATCACGGGCCAGACGCTCAACGTCAATGGCGGCATCTATATGTAGGAGCGCACAGGTCGGCTGTGACGAAACTCGTTGAGGCAGGTGGTGCGTCATGGCATCATTCTGTCACCAAAGCATCGTCCTGTATCTCATGAGCCAGAAAAGGAGCAAATCAAAATGACTGAATTGCAAGAGGCGGTTATCGTCAGTGCGGTGCGGACCGCGATCGGTACGTATGGTGGTGGCCTGGCCGAAGTGCCAGCTACCAGGCTCGGCGAAATATGTATACGGGCGGCCCTGGAGCGGGCCGACCTCAAACCCACGCAGGTCGATGAAGTCATTATGGGCAATGTGCTGCAGGCCGGTCTTGGCCAGAATCCGGCGCGCCAGGCGGCGGTCAATGCAGGGTTGCCGGTGGAGATCCCCGCGCTGACGATCAACAAAGTCTGTGGAAGTGGCCTGAAAGCGGTCGCGCTGGCCGCTCAAGCCGTCAAGCTGGGGGACGCGGAGATTATCGTGGCCGGTGGCATGGAGAGCATGAGCCGTGCGCCGTACGTCGTTGAGAAGGCGCGCTTCGGCTATCGCATGGGGGATGGCGAGCTCGTCGATGTGATGATCCGGGACGGCTTATGGGACGCCTTCAACCGGTACCATATGGGGATCACCGCCGAAAATATCTGTACGGAGTGTCACCTGACCCGGGAAGAGTTGGATGCATTTGCCCTGGAGAGTCAGCGCCGCGCCGTGCATGCGATCGAAGCCGGGACCTTCCGCGATGAGATTGTACCGGTGGAGGTGCCCGGCAAGAAGGGTCCTACTCTCTTCGAGCAGGACCAGCAGCCACGGGCCGAGACGACCGCTGAAGCTTTGGCCAAATTGCGCCCGGCCTTTAAGAAGGATGGGATGGTCACAGCAGGCAACTCGTCCGGTCTCAATGATGGAGGAGCGGCCGTGGTGGTGATGAGCGCCAGGAAGGCAGAGGAGTTGGGTTTGAAGCCTTTTGCAACCATTCGTAGCTCGGCTTCAGCTGGCGTCGATCCTCGTGTGATGGGTCTGGGGCCGATTCCTTCCTCTAAGCGCGCGCTGGTAAAGGCCGGACTGACCGTGTCGGACATGGACCTGGTCGAGGCCAACGAGGCCTTTGCTGCGCAGTCGGTTGCGGTAGGCAAGGAACTCGGCTTCGATCGCTCAAAGCTCAATGTCAACGGCGGAGCCATTGCCTTGGGCCACCCCATTGGAGCCAGCGGCACGCGTATCCTGGTGACGCTGTTGTATGAAATGCAGCGACGCAATGCCCACTATGGTCTCGCTACCCTGTGTATTGGTGGCGGCCAAGGAGTGGCGATGATTGTGGAGCGGTAACGGCTCAGGAGCAAATGAATAGAATCACGAACGGTCAATGCTCTGTCCTGGATTCCCTTAGTATCTCATCCATGGACATTTGAGGTGATTGTCTGGTGCGGTCGGCTGGTTGGAGTCGATGGTTGCCGATAAGAAACGGTTGGTTCCATTTGTCCCTGCCGATGCTGATGAGCAGGCGCAGTTAGAGCAAGCTCATATCCGCCGCATGCGCATGAAAGAGATCGATGAGGAACTGGCGATGGTGCGGCAGGAGACGAGCGCGACATAAAAGCGCAGCGGAAACGAGACGTGCTTCTCTAGAATTACTGGTGCTCGTTCAGCAAGAGCACTCGGCTCGTTACAAGGGAGCAGAAGCGATGGATCAACAAGACAAAGACGCGCTCGAGCGCGCTACCGATCGAGGTGCTTCCAAAGAGCATCTGACCATCAGCGATGAAGACGATTTTGATTTGATCCTGCTTGGACCCATGGAGGAACGACAAGGCAGCACGCCAGGGAATGTGCGTATCCGTGTCACGCTGCCACGG
>WNFI01001521.1_pt1 | contig 16242 bp, 15 predicted proteins | sample 5400471 | NCBI WGS metagenome assembly WNFI01 (sample SAMN13153348, study PRJNA577476) | soil metagenome | isolation source: 100 cm saprolite on Douglas fir-dominated hillslope | place: USA:California | collected 2013-09-17 | reverse complement strand
CATCGCCATGCCGGCGATGTCGGACCCGAATTTTTCCCGCACCCTCACCTTCGTCTGCGAGCACAACGAGCGCGGCGCGCTCGGCATCGTGGTGAACCGCCCCATCGACGTGACGCTCGCCGCGCTCTTCCGCCAGGTCGAGATCCCGCTGGGGCACTCGTCGCTCGCGGAGCAGACGGTTTTCTTCGGGGGTCCGGTGCAGTTCGACCACGGCTTCGTCCTGCATCGCCCGGTCGGCTCGTGGAAGTCGACGCTGCCCGTGGGCGATATCGGCCTCACCACCTCGCGCGACATCCTCGAGGCGATGGCGGCGGGCGCGGGCCCGCGCCAGCAGCTGGTCGCGCTCGGCTACGCGGGATGGGCGCCCGGACAGCTCGAGGACGAGATCAGCCGCAACGGCTGGCTCACCGTCCGGGCCGACATCGACCTCATCTTCGACGTGGCGCCGGAGGCGCGCTACGACGCGGCCATGCACACGCTCGGAGTGAACGCCGCCAATCTCTCGGAGGAGGCGGGGCACGCGTGATATTCGGTGTTTCCGGGACCGTCGTGGGATTCGACTTCGGCCTGAAGCGAATCGGCGTCGCGGTCGGGGAGACGGCTACCGGAATCGCCAACCCGCTCCTCGCGATCGAGGAGCGAGCCAATGAGCGCCGCTGGCGCGCGATCGACCGCATCGTGAAGGAATGGGCGCCGGTCGCCTTCGTGGTCGGCGAGCCGCGCCACGCCGACGGCTCCGAGCACCCCGTGGCGAAGCTCGCCGCGAAGTTCGCCCGCGGGCTCGCCGCGCGCTACGGCCTCGCCGTCGCGTTCGTCGACGAGACCCTGTCGTCGGCGAGCGCCGAGGAGGAGCTGCGCGCGATTCGCGGCGCGCGCGCTCGCAAGGCCGACGTCGACGCGCTCGCCGCGGCGATCATCCTGCAGAGCTACCTCGACCATCCCGCAGAGGCCCGCGCCCATGCCGCTTCCTGATCCGGAGAAGCTGGTGCGCGCGATGGCCGAGGCGATGCGCGGCAAGATCGCGCCCGACGCGGCGCTGGTCGGCATCTACACGGGCGGCGCCTGGATTGCCGAGCGGCTGCACCGCGCGCTCGGCGCGAGCGGCCCGCTCGGATTCCTCGCGGTGACGCTGCACCGCGACGACTTCGGGCGCATCGGCCTGCACCGCGAGTCGCGGCGGAGCCAAATCCCTTTCACCGTCGACGGACGCGAGGTCGTCCTCGTCGACGACGTCCTGCACACCGGGCGCACCATCCGCGCCGCGCTGAACGAGCTCTTCGACTTTGGCCGCCCGAGGGCGGTGCGCCTCGCGGTCCTCGCCCAGCGCCCCGGGCGCGAGCTCCCCATCGCCCCCGATTTCCTCGGCGAGCTGATCGAGGTCGCCGCCGACGAGGACCTGGTGCTCTCCAACGACAACGGCAAGTTGAGGCTCGCCGCGGTGAAGCGTCCATGAGCCACGCGTCCCTGCAGGTCGGCGCCGACGGCCGCCTCAAGCACCTCCTCACGACCGAGGGCCTGCCGGCGGAGCTGGTGCGCCGCATTCTCGATGCCGCCGATCAGTTCGTCTCGGTGAGCGAGCGCGACGTGAAGAAGGTCCCGATCCTGCGCGGCAAGTCGATCTTCAACGTCTTCTTCGAAGGCTCCACGCGTACGCGCACCACTTTCGAGATCGCCGCCAAGCGGCTCTCGGCCGACGTCATCAACCTCAACGTCGGCGTCTCCTCGACTTCCAAGGGCGAGACGCTGCTCGACACCGTGTACAACCTGCAGGCGATGGACGCCGACATGTTCGTCGTGCGCCACTCGCAGTCGGGCGCCGCCCACCTGATCGCGCGTCACGTGAAGCCGGGGGTGGCGGTGATCAACGCCGGTGACGGGCGGCACGCGCACCCGACGCAGGGGCTGCTCGACATGTACACGATCCGCCACTACAAGAAGGATTTCTCGGCGCTCACCGTGGCGATCGTCGGCGACGTGCTGCATTCGCGCGTCGCGCGCTCCCAGATCCACGCGTTGAAGACGCTCGGCGTGCCCGAGGTGCGCGTGATCGCGCCCAAGACGCTGCTGCCTGCGGCGGTCGAGCGGCTCGGCGTGCGGGTGTTCAACGACATGGCCGGGGGGCTACGCGACTGCGACGTGGTCATCATGTTGCGGCTGCAGCACGAGCGCATGAACGGAGCCCTGCTGCCTTCCTCGGGCGAATTCTTCAAGTGCTACGGGCTCACGGCGGAGAAGCTCGCGCGCGCCAGGCCCGACGCGATCGTGATGCATCCCGGTCCGATGAACCGCGGCGTCGAGATCGACTCCTCCGTGGCCGACGGGGGCCAGAGCGTGATCCTGCCGCGGCCGCATCGCGGGCGTGGGCAAGCCCCCGGACGGATTCCGCGCCGACGAGGTCATCGACGCGAGCGGCCTCGCCGCCTGTCCGGGCCTGGTCGACCTCTCGGCGCGCCTGCGCGAGCCCGGCTTCGAGTACAAGGCGACGCTGGAATCCGAGGTGCGCGCCGCCGCCGCGGGCGGAGTCACCACGCTCGCGTGCCCGCCGGACACCGATCCGCCGCTCGACGAGCCGGGCCTGGTGGAGATGCTCACGCGCCGCGCGGCGAGCCTCGACTGCGCGCACGTCCATCCGCTCGGCGCACTCACGGTCGGACTGAAGGGCGAGCGCCTCGCCGAGATGGCGGAGCTTGCGGAAGCGGGCTGCGTCGGCTTCTTCCAGGGAAACGCTGCGCTTCCCGACGCGGCGACGCTGCTGCAGGCGATGCGCTACGCGGCGACCTTCGGCTTCACCGTGTGGCTGCGCCCGCAGGACGCGCACCTCGCGAGGGGCGGCGTCGCGCACGACGGCGAGGTCGCGACGCGCCTCGGATTGCCCCCCATCCCGGTCGTCGCGGAGACGGTGGCGTTGCGCACCATCATCGAGCTGATGATGGCCACCGGCGCGCGGGTGCACGTGGCGCGCCTGTCCTCCGCGGCCGGCGTCGCGCTCGTCGCCGAGGCGAGGGCGCGCGGCGCGGCGATCACCTGCGACGTCGGCATCCATCATCTCCACCTGTGCGACCGCGACATCGGCGACTTCGACGCGCAGTGCAATCTTTCGCCGCCGCTCCGGGACCCGAGCGACCGCCAGCGGCTGCGCGAGGCGCTCGCCGACGGCACGATCGACGCGGTGTGCTCGGACCACACGCCGGTCGACGACGACGCGAAGCAGGTGCCGTTCGCGGAGGCCGAGCCCGGCGCGACCGGGCTGGAGCTCCTGCTGCCGCTCACACTGCAGTGGGGCCGCGAGGCGGGCCTCAAGCCCGCGGCGGCGCTCGCCACGGTGACGCATCGCGCCGCGCGCGTGCTCGGCGTCGCCGCCGGAACGCTCGACCCGGGCGCGAGCGCCGACGTGTGCCTCTTCGATCCGGCGCGCCCGTGGATCGTGACGAGCGCCGCGCTCGCGAGCCAGGGAAAGAACACGCCCTTCCAGGGGCTCGAGCTCACGGGGCGCGTGGTGCGCACGCTCCTCTCCGGGCGCACGGTGCACACCGCCTGAGGGCGCAAGCGGGCGTGCTTCTGCGTCATAATGGAACGGCCGCCACGCTGGGCGGTTGAAGGCGGAGGAATCATCATGAAGCCATCGGCACTCGTGGGCGCGTTTCTCGTGGGCGCCCTGCTCGCGCCGCCCGAGGCCGGCGCGCAAACCAATGTCTATCGCTGGGTCGACAAGGACGGCAACGTGCACTTTTCCGATTCGCCGCCCAACGAGGACGCGAAGAACGTGTCGGAGAAGCGCATGGGCGGCGGCGGCGACGACCTCCAATTGCCTTTCCTCACGCGCGATGCGATGCGCCGCAATCCGGTGACGCTCTACACCGGCGCCGAATGCGCCGAGTGCGACCAGGGGCGCGAGGTGCTCACGAAGCGCGGCGTTCCTTTCGCGGAGCGCAATGCGGCGTTGCCCGCCGAAGCCGAGATGGTGAAGAAACTGGTCGGCTCGCTCGTGGCTCCGGTCCTCGTCATCGGCGAGCGCCCGATAAAGGGCTTCAACGACGACGTGTGGAACTCCGCCCTCGACGAGGCGGGCTACCCGCGCACGCGGCTTCCCGGTCAGGCGAATCCGCTGCAGACGGCGCCCAGCGCGCCGCCGCCGCCCGCCGCGGCTCCGGGCGCTCCCGGCGGCTAGGCGCGAAGGCTGCGGACTTGAAGATCGCCACCTGGAACGTGAACTCGCTCCGGGTGCGACTCCCGCATCTCCTCGACTGGCTCGCGGCGAATTCGCCCGACGCCATGTGTCTGCAGGAGACGAAGTGCGAGGACGCCACGTTTCCGACGGACGAGCTCGCAGGCGCGGGCTACTGCGCCATCCACCACGGACAGCGCACCTACAACGGCGTCGCGATCCTTTTCCGGAAGGAGCCCGCGGACGTATGTCGCGGCATCCCGGAGTTCGCCGACGCGCAAAGCCGCGTGATCGCCGCGGACACGGACGGCGTCCGCCTGGTGAGCGTGTACGTTCCCAACGGCCAGAGCGTGGGCTCCGACAAGTACGCCTACAAGCTGCGTTGGCTGGAGGCGCTCACCGGCTGGCTCGGCCGCGAGCGCGCGCGCTTCCCGCGGATGGCGGTGCTCGGCGACTTCAACATCGCGCCCGAGGATCGCGACGTGCATGATCCGGCGGCCTGGGCAGGACAAGTGCTCTTCAGCGAGCCCGAGCGCGCCGCGCTGGGCCGCCTGATGGCGACCGGCTTCGTCGACTCCTTCCGGCTCTTCGACCAGCCGGAGAAATCGTTCACCTGGTGGGATTACCGCATGGGCGCCTTCCGCCGCAACATGGGTCTACGCATCGACCACGTGCTCCTCACGCCGGAGCTCGCGGCCGTGGCGCGCTCGTGTGCGATCGACGCGTCCCCGCGGCGCCTCGATCGCCCCTCCGACCACGCGCCGGTGGTGTGCGAGTTGGAGCTCGCCGCATGACGTCGATCGCGGGCGCTGCCGAGGGCGAACGCACCGCGCGGCTGCGAGCCTATGGCGTGCTCGATCCGGACCTCGCGTGGCCCGCCCTCGACGAGCTCGTGAAACGCGCGCGCGACGTCGGCGGCTTTCCCATCGCGTGGGTGTCGTTCATCGACGAGCGGCGCGAGCGGCTCGGCGCGCGGGCTGGAGTCGAATTCGCCCATCTCGGGCGCGACCATTCGCTCGCCTACGCGCTCGCGCTGCCGGGCGAGCCGCGGTTCATCGAAGACCTCGCCTCGGGACCGCTGCGCGGCCACCCGCTGGTCGCCGATCCCGGCGCGCGCTTCGCCGCGATCCTGCCGCTCACGGCCGCCGACGGCTTCGTGCTGGGCACGCTCACGGTGCTCGATCGCGTCGCGCGCACGCTCGACGCCCGCACGCGGACGGCGCTCGCCAACCTTGCGTCGCTCGCGATGGCGCGGCTCGAATCGCGCCGCGAGACGCGCGCGCGCTCCCCGGCGCCCCCCTCCGCGCAGCCATCGCGGCCCGCCGGCGACGCCGATCCTGCGGCGGCGCTCGCCCGCGAGCGCGAGTTCTCGGGCGCGGTCCTCGACAGCCTCGCGGGCGTCTTCTTCCTGCTCTCGCACGAGGGGGCGTTCGTGCGCTGGAACACGAGCCTCGCCGCCGTCACCGGCTATGGCGACGCCGAGATCGCCGCGATGCATCCCCTCGACTTCATCTCGGCGGGCGACCGCGACGAGGTCGCGCGGGCGATACGCGCGGTGCTGGACGAGGGGCGCGAGATAAGGATCGAGGCCGAAATCGTCGATCGCGCCGGAAACGTGCGGCCGTATTCGCTGAGCGCGAAACCGCTCAAGGTCGGCGACACGACCTACCTCATCGGCGTGGCGCAGGACATCACCCTGCGCAGGCGCGCGGAGCAGCAGATGGTGCGCGCCAAGGAGCGCCTCGACCTCGCCCTCACCGGCTCCCGGCTCGCGCTCTGGGACTGGGACATGAAGGCCGACAAGGTGTACTTCAACGAGGGGTGGTCGTCGCTCCTCGGGGAGGCGCCGCGCGAGTCGACCTTCGGCGGCGAACAGGTCCGCGACTGGTGCCACCCCGACGACCGCGCCGTGTTCTCCGTCGCGCTCGGCAACGCGGTCAAGGCGGTGAGCGAGGAGTTCGATTGCGAGTACCGCGTCGCGAAAGCCTCGGGAGAGTGGCTGTGGGTGCACTCGCGCGGCAAGGTCACGGAACGCGATTCCGCCGGCAACGCGCTGCGCATGACCGGCACCTCGACCGACGTCACCAAGCGCAAGCTCGCGGAGGAGCGCGCCGAGTATCTCGCGACCCGCGACGCCCTCACCGGGCTCCCCAACCGCGTGCTGCTCCACGACCGCCTCGAACAGGGCATCTCGAACGCCGCCCGCAGCCGCGCCGGCTTCGCATTCATGTTCATCGACCTCGACCGCTTCAAGACGATCAACGACTCGCTCGGCCACCAGGCGGGCGACGAGCTCCTGAAGTCGGTGGCCCAGCGCCTGTCGTCGTGCGTGCGCGCCTCGGATACGGTCGCCAGACTCGGCGGCGACGAGTTCGCCGTGATCCTCGAAAACCTGCGCGACGACGACGACGAGGGCGCGCAGGAGGTCGCCGAGAAGATGATCGCGGCGATGGCGGCGCCGATCCTGGTGGCGAACCAGCCGCTCACGACGTCGTGCTCGATCGGCATCGGGCTCTATCCCGCCGACGGCCGGGATAGCGCGACGCTCATGAAGAGCGCCGACGTGGCGATGTACTACGCGAAGGAGAAGGGCCGCAACAACTACCAGTTCTTCTCGGCGCAGATGAACGCGCGCGCGCAGGAACGCCTGTCGGTCGAGAACTACCTGCGTCTCGCGATCAAGCGCAACGAGCTCGTCGTGCACTACCAGCCGCGCGTGCGCATCGCCGACGGAGAGCTCGTCGGCGTCGAGGCGCTGGTGCGCTGGCAGCATCCGCGCCGCGGGCTCCTCCTGCCGGCGAAGTTCATCGAGGTCGCCGAGGAATCGGGGCTCATCGCGCCGATGGGCGAGTGGGTGCTCGAGCGCGCCTGCGCCCAGGTGCGCGCCTGGCAGCAAACCTTGAAGCCGGGGCTGCGCCTGTCGGTGAATGTCGCCGCCGCCCAGGTAAGCGACGGCGAGCGCCTGTTCGCCGCGGTCGGACGGGCGATCGCGGAATCCGGCATCGACCCGGCGACGCTCGAGCTCGAGCTCACCGAGTCGCACCTGATGCGCGACATTCCCGAGAAGGCGCGCCTCCTCAACCGCATCGGCGACCTCGGCGTCGGCTTCGCGATCGACGACTTCGGGACCGGCTACTCGTCGCTCTCCTACCTGAAGAGCCTTCCCGTCGACTCGATCAAGATCGACGGGTCGTTCGTGCGCGACGTGCACTCCGACCCCGACGACGAGGCGATCATCCGCGCGATCCTTGCGATGGCGCACTCGCTGCGCCTGTCGGTGGTGGCCGAATGCGTGGAGAACGCCGAGCAGCTGCGCGCGCTGCGTAGCCTCGGGTGCGACGAGTTCCAGGGATTCCTCGAGAGCCCGGCGCTCGCGCCGGCGCAGTTCGAAGAGCGCTACGGCAGGAAGGGCTGAAGCGCCCGCCGGGGGCTCAGTCCTTGGTGTCGATCTTGAGCTCCTGGACCTTGCGCGTAAGCGTATTGCGGCCGATGCCGAGCAGGCCCGCGGCCTCGATCCGGCGCCCGCCCGTGTGCTGCAGCGCCTTCAGGATCAGCGCCGTCTCGAACTCGCGCGTGAGCGGATCGGCGATGCCCGATTCCCCCTTGGCGAGGCGGCTCGCGACTTCGCGCTCGAGAGCGCGGCGCCAGTCGTCGTCGCCCGCGTCGCCCGCCTGCGCCTCGCCGCGCACCTCGGGCGGCAGGTCCTTCACGTCGACCACCTGGCCGGGCGCCATCACCGTCACCCAGTGGCAGACGTTCTCGAGCTGGCGCACGTTGCCCGGCCATTCCTGCGCGGCGAGGAACTGCAGCGCCGCGTCGGTGAGGCGCTTGCCTTCGACGCCGAGGTCGCGGGCGCTCTTGGCGAGGAAGTGGCGCGCGAGCGTCGGGACGTCCTCGCGCCGCTCGCGCAGCGACGGGAGCCGCAGGCGGATCACGTTGAGCCGGTGATAGAGGTCCTCGCGGAAGAGGCCCTGCTTCACGCGTCCCTCGAGCTCCTGGTGCGTCGCGGCGATCACGCGCACATTGGCGGCGAGCGGCGTATGTCCGCCGACGCGGTAGAACTGCCCGTCGGAGAGCACTCGCAGGAGCCGCGTCTGCAGGTCCTGCGGCATGTCGCCGATCTCGTCTAGGAAGAGCGTGCCGCCCTCCGCCTGCTCGAAGCGCCCGCGGCGCATCGACTGGGCGCCCGTGAAGGCGCCGCGCTCGTGGCCGAAGAGCTCGCTTTCGAGGAGATCCTTGGGGATGGCCGCGGTATTGATCGCGATGAACGCCTTCGCCGCGCGCGGGCTGTGCCGGTGCAGCGCGCGCGCCACCAGCTCCTTGCCCGTGCCCGAATCGCCGGTGATGAGGACCGTCGCCTGCGATTGCGCGAGGCGCCCGATGGCGCGGAAGACTTCCTGCATCGCCGGGGCCTGCCCGAGGATCTCCGGCGACTCCTCGGCCTCCGCGGGCGCCTCGAACTGGCGCCGGCTTTCGTCGAGCGCGCGCCGGACGAGCTCGACTGCATGGTCGACGTCGAAGGGCTTCGGAAGGTATTCGAACGCGCCGCCCTGGAACGCGGCCACGGCGCTCTCGAGGTCGGAGTACGCCGTCATGACGATCACCGGCGTGGACGGCAGGCGCGCGCGCAGCTCGCGCATGAGCTCGAGGCCCGAGGCGCCCGGCATGCGGATGTCGCTCACCACGACCTGCGGGGTTTCCTCGGGGAGCTTCTCGAGCGCCTCCTGCGAGCGCACCGGCAGCAGGATGGTGAAGCGGGTATGGCCGGGCGCGCTGTCGAACTCGATCAGGCCGTGGTGCTGGCTCACGAAGCTTTGCGCGAGCGACAGCCCCAGGCCCGTGCCGCCCTCGCGCCCGCTCACCAGCGGATAGAAGATGCGGTCGGCGAGCTCCGGCGGCACGCCGGGGCCGTCGTCCTCGACCGAGACCGCCACCGCGTGCCGGTAGCGGTTGCGCGCGATCGTCACCTGGCGCGCGATGCGGGTGGCGATGCGCACCTCACCGCGGCCGTCGGTCGCCTGGGCGGCGTTGCGCGCGACGTTGAGGACCGCCTGGATGAGCTGTTCCTTGTCGCCGACCAGGTCCGGAAGGCTCGCGTCGTAGTCGCGCTCGACGGCGAGGCCCTGCGGGAACTCGGCGAGCAGCAGCATGCGCACGCGCTCGGTCACTTCGTGGATGTTGAGCGACTCGACACGCGGCAAGCGGCTCGGCGTGAGCAGGCGGTTCATGAGCGACTGCAGCCGGTCGGTCTCCTTGACGATGACCTGGGTGAACTCGCGCAGCTCCGGCTCGCCGAGCTCGCGCTCGAGGAGCTGCGCCGCGCCGCGGATGCCGCCGAGCGGGTTCTTGATCTCGTGCGCGAGGTTGCGGATCAGCTCTCTGTTGGCCTCCTGCTGCTCGAGGATCTTCGCCTCGCGCGCGATCTTGAGCTGCTGCTCGAGCTGGCGCAGCTCCAGAACGAGGCGCGATTCGCCGGCATCGACCGGCGTGATGACGCACTGGAGGTGCGCGCGCTCGCCGGCCACGTCGAGCTCGACGTCGTTTTCGTTGAAGCCGGCGTCGGACCCGAGCGCCTGGTTGAGCCGCAGTACGAACTCGGGGTTGCCGGGAAGCGCCTTCTCGAGCGCGATGCCGATGAGGTGCTTTCGCCCGTGCGCGAGCAGCGTTTCCGCGGCGGGATTCGCATGGGTCACATGGAGACTTTCGTCGAGCACTAGCACGGCGGTGGAAAGCAGATCGAGGCCGTGGAATGGCGTCACGATCCTGCCAATTGTTCCGTCAATTGTTCCGTCAACGAACGAGCAATAAGCGCGCCAGCCAGGAAGGCTGGCGCGTCGGCCGAAGGGAGTTGCCGGAAGAGGAGACTGCGCGAGGCTAGGGCTTCAGCGCGCCGAGCTCTTTCTTGAGCGCCTCGATGTTCTTCTCGTGCTCGGCGGCGGTCGCCTGGAGGCCGCGGATGCGGCCCGATGCCTTGTCGATATTGGCGCGGAATTCCACCATCTGCGACGGTGTCGGATCGGCCGCCTGCTGCGCGGCGCGCACCGCCGCGACCAGCGTCGGATTCTGCTGTTCCTGCGAAACCGAGTTGCGCACGCCCGCCAGCGTATCCTCTTCCCTCTGCAATTCCTCCTCGAGGATCCGGCGCCGATCGCTGTCGCGACGCCGCTGCAGCTGCGGCTCCACGGCGACCAGCGCCGTGGCGATCGGCGTCACCACCGCGACCGCGGGTTTCGCTTCCGCCTTCGGCTCGGCCTTCTCCGCTGGGGCCTTCACCGCCGGCGCGGCCACGGGGCCACCCTCGAACACGGTGAGGGGCTCGAGGTCGAGTACCACCGCGCCCTTCATCGGCTTGTTCGAATAGGTGACGCGGCCGCTGTCGTCGATGTGCTTGTAGATCGTCGTATCCGCCAACGCGCTGGTCGTGGCGGCCACGGCGATACTCGCGATCCACACGGCTTTCATGCCGTTCTCCCTTACGCGCAACCGGACGGACAGAATAGGGAGCGGTCATGGAAAAAGCAACCAGATCAATGAGATGCCGATGGAATGACCCCATAGCTTGTGGTTTGTGGAGGCCCCGGGCACAAGCGCATGCGCGCCGGCAGTGGCAAAAAAGGGGCGTCGCGCGCCCCTTTTTCGCGGTGCCGGCCGCTCGTCAGGCCGAGTAGTACATCTCGAACTCGACGGGATGGGTGGTCATGCGGAAGCGCGTGACCTCCTCCATCTTGAGCGCGATGTACGCATCGATCACGTCGTCGGTGAAGACCCCGCCACGCGTGAGGAAGGCGCGGTCCTTGTCGAGCGACTCGAGCGCCTCGTCGAGGGAGGCGCACGGATGCGGCACCTTCGCCGCCTCCTCGGGCTCGAGGTCGTAGAGGTTCTTGTCGAGCGGATCGCCCGGGTGGATCTTGTTCTGCACGCCGTCGAGCCCCGCCATCAGCATCGCGGTGAACGCGAGGTACGGGTTGGCCGTGGGATCGGGGAAGCGCACCTCGACGCGCCGCGATTTCGGGCTCGGCACGTACGGAATGCGGCACGCCGCGGAGCGGTTGCGCGCCGAGTAGGCGAGGTTGATCGGCGCCTCGAAGCCGGGCACCAGGCGCTTGTACGAGTTGGTGCCCGGGTTGGTGATGGCGTTGAGCGCCTTGGCGTGCTTGATGATGCCGCCGATGTAGTGGAGCGCGAAGTCCGAGAGGCCCGCGTAGCCCTCGCCGGCGAAGAGGTTGGTGCCGCCCTTCCAGACCGATTGGTGCACGTGCATCCCGGAGCCGTTGTCGCCGACCACGGGCTTGGGCATGAAGGTGGCGGTCTTGCCGTATGAGCGCGCCACATTCCAGATGGTGTACTTGAGGATCTGCATCCAGTCGGCGCGCTTTACCAGCGAGTTGAACTTTGTGCCGATCTCGTTCTGCCCCATCGCGGCGACCTCGTGGTGGTGCACCTCGACCTCGACGCCCTGCTCCTCGAGCGCGAGGCAGATCGCCGAGCGGATGTCCTGCAGCGAGTCGATCGGCGGCACCGGGAAATAGCCGCCCTTGACCGGCGGGCGATGCGCGAGGTTGCCGCCCTCGATCTTGGCGTCGGACGACCAGGGCGCTTCCTCGGAATAGATCTTCACGAAGCTCCCGGACATGTCGACCTTCCATTCGACCGCATCGAAGATGAAGAACTCGGGCTCGGGACCGAAGTAGGCGACGTCGCCCAGGCCCGTGCTCTTGAGATACGCCTCGGCCTTCTTCGCGATCGAGCGCGGATCGCGCTCGTAGCCCTTGCCCGTCATCGGCTCGAGCACGTCGCAGCTCAGCACGATCGTCGGCTCGTCATAGAACGGATCCATGCGCGCGGAGTCCGGATCCGGCATGAGCAGCATGTCGGAGGCCTCGATGCCTTTCCAGCCCGCGATCGAGGAACCGTCGAACGCATGGCCGTCCTTGAACTTGTCCTCGCCGAACGCCTTCACGGGAACGGAGACGTGCTGCTCCTTGCCCTTGGTATCGGTAAAGCGAAGGTCCACGAACTTGACCTCGTTTTCCTTGATGGTCTTGAACACGTCGGCAACGGGCATCAGTCTCTCCTGGAGGGTGGTGTGTGCGCTGAAATGGTGAGCGGCGGGCCGTGGATGCCCGGTCGAGGCCATGAATTAGCGAAAAGCATGCCACGCCGGTAAACGACTAACATATTGAAAGTCAATGGCTAATTGACAGATTTCAGGGTCGGATGCACTACGACGGTGCGAGTACCCGACGGCCGCACCATCATAGAGCAATCGGCCGGGTCGAGCCAGCGGCGGGCGCCATACTATATAAATGAGACGTGGCGGCGGAGCGCCTTGAATTATCATGGCGGCGCTTCGTTTCCTCGGCCCATCTCCAACGCGCCTTCCCCACCGATGGATCGCTACGTCGTCATCGGCAATCCCGTTTCGCACAGCCTCTCGCCTGCGATTCACGCGCTCTTCGCAAGACAGGCGCGCGAGTCGATCGAGTACTCCACGCTGCTCGTGCCCGAGGGAGAGTTCGCGCCCTTCGCGCAACGTTTCTTCGACGAAGGCGGACGCGGCGCGAACGTGACGCTGCCGTTCAAGGTCGACGCCTTCCACTGGGCCGGCGAACGCACGCCGCGCGCCGAGATCGCCGGAGCCGCGAACTTCCTCGCGTCGCGATCGGGGCAGGTCGAGGCCGATAACACGGACGGCACGGGGCTGGTTGCGGATCTCGCAGTGAATCTGCGCAAGAAGCTCGGCGGGGCCGCGATCCTCATCCTCGGCGCTGGCGGCGCCGTGCGCGGCGTCCTCGCTCCGCTCCTCGAGGCGAAGCCGCGCCGCGTGGTGATCGCGAATCGCACACACACGCGCGCTCGCGAGCTCGCAGCGCGCTTCGCCGCGCTCGGCCCGGTCGAGGCCGCATCGCTCGACGCGATCCCGCGCGAGGATTTCGATCTCGTCCTCAACGCGACCTCCGCCTCCACGCGCGGCGAGGTCCTGGAGCTGCCGCGCGGCGCGATGCGCCCGGGCGCCCTCGCCTACGACATGGCGTACGGCCCGGCGGCGCGACCGTTCGTCGAGGGCGCCCGCGCGCTCGGCCTCGAGGCGAGCGACGGCCTCGGCATGCTGGTCGAGCAGGCGGCGGAGTCCTTCCGCCTGTGGCGCGGCGCGCGTCCCGAAACCGCCGCGGTCCTCGCGGAACTGCGCGCCGGGCGGGCGTGAGCAGGCTCCTCGCCTTCGGCGGCTGGCTCGCGCTCGCCGCGGCCGGGATCTTCCTCGCGGTGCAGCTCTCCTACCTGGCGCGGGTATGGTGGTGGACGAGCCACGATCCGCAGTCGACCGCGTTCATGGCGGTGCGTCTCGAACAGTTGCGCGCGCGCGATCCGGGAGCCAAGCTGCGGCATGCGTGGGTACCGTACGATCGCATCTCGCCGCAGCTCAAGCGCGCGATCGTGGTCGCGGAGGACTCGCGCTTCGTGGACCACGAAGGCTTCGACTGGGAAGCGATCGAGAAGGCGCGCGAGAAAAACCGCGCCAAGGGGCGGGTGATCGCCGGAGGCTCGACGATCTCGCAGCAGCTCGCCAAGAACCTCTTCCTCTCGGGGGAGCGCACGCCCTGGCGCAAGGGGCAGGAAGCACTGATCACCGTGATGATCGAGAGCCTCATGGACAAGCGCCGCATCCTCGAGATCTACCTCAACGTGATCGAGTGGGGCGACGGGATCTTCGGCGCCGAGGCCGCGGCGCGCCACTACTACGGATCGAGCGCCGCGGCACTCGGCCCGGAGGCCGCCGCGCGCTTGGCCGCGATGGTCCCGAATCCGCGCTTCTATGACCGCAATCGCAGCACCTCGTGGCTCGCGAAGAAGACGCAGATGATCCTCGTGCGCATGCCCGCCGCCGAGCTGCCGTGACGCCGCCCTCGCCGCACCCGCGCGAGCTCGCGCCTCCGGCCACGCGCGAGGAGCACCTCGAGGTGCTCGAGCGCCTGCTCGCGCAGCGCCGCCGCGAGGACGGCCCCCCGGTCGACGACGCCGTCATCGCGAAGACCGTGCAGGGGCGCCTCGAGGAACTGCACCCGGCCGACGTCGCCTACATCCTCGAGGGACTTCCGGTCGAGGACCGCCTTTGGGTCTGGGGGCTGGTGCGCAGCGCGCGCGACGGCGAGATCCTCCTCGAGGCCTCCGACGCGGTGCGCGACACGCTCCTCGCCGACATGGACAACGCGGAGATCGTCGCCGCCGCGCAGGAGCTCGACGCCGACGAGATCGCCGATCTCGCGCCCGACCTGCCGCGCGAAGTCGTCCAGGACATCATCGAAGCCCAGGACGCCACCGACCGCGCGCAGCTGCAGACGGCGCTTTCGTATCCGGAAGGCACGGTCGGCTCGCTCATGGACTTCGAGGTGGTCGGCATTCGCGAGGAGGCGACCTGCGAGGAAGCGCTCCAGTACCTGCGCCACTACGACGAGCTGCCCGCGCAGACCGACGCGCTCTTCGTCCTCGATCGCGACGGCCGGCTGAAGGGCTCGCTCGCGTTGAACAAGCTCCTGGTGAGCAATCCGGAGGTGCCGATCGCCAACCTGCGCGAGACCGAGGTGGTCTCGTTCTCGCCGGAGAGCGACGCCGACGAGGCGGCGCCCGCCTTCGAGCGCTACAAGATGGCCTGCGCCCCCGTGATCGACGCCCGGGGCAAGGTGGTTGGTCGGATCACGGTCGACTCGGTGCTCGAGCACGTGCGCGACCGCCAGGAGCAGCAGCAGCTGAGCCAGGCGGGCCTGCGCGAGGACGAGGACATCTTCGCGAGCGTCTGGGCGAGCGCCAAGAACCGCGGGCCGTGGCTGGCGCTGAACCTCTGCACCGCCTTCGTCGCCTCGCGGGTCGTGGGCGCGTTCGAGGGCTCGATCTCGAAGCTCGCGGCGCTCGCCGCGCTGATGCCGATTGTCGCCGGGATCGGCGGCAACTCGGGTAACCAGACCACCACGCTCATCGTCCGCGCGCTCGCCCTCGGCCAGATCGGCGTCTACAGCGCGCGGCGCCTGCTCGCGAAGGAGCTCGGCATCAGCGCGCTCAACGGCGTCGTATGGGGCGGCGTGCTCGGGATCGTGGCGTGGGCGCTTTACCGCAACGTGGCCCTCGGCGGCGTGATGGCGCTCGCGATGCTCCTCAACCTCGTGGTGGCGGCGCTCGCCGGGATCTTCATCCCGCTGGTGATGGAGCGCTTCGGCCGCGACCCGGCGGTCGGCTCGAGCGTGTTCCTCACTTTCGTGACCGACAGCATGGGCTTCTTCATCTTCCTCGGCCTCGCCACGCTCTTCCTGCTGTAGCGATGGAGCGACTCTTCTTCGCGGTCTGGCCGGATGCGGATGCGGCGGGACGGCTCGGCGCGCTGGCACGGGAGATCGCCGTCGCGGCGGACGGCAAGCCCGTTCCGGCAGCGAAGATTCATCTGACCCTCGCGTTCCTCGGCGCGCTCGATCCGAATGGCGTGGCGCTCGCGCACGAGGCCGGGGCCGCGATCCGGGCCGCCGCGTTCGACCTGGCCCTCGACCGGCTGGGATCGTTCCGCGGTGCGCGGGTGGCCTGGGCGGGATGCGGCGCCGTTCCGGCGGAGCTTGCGCGGCTGCAGGTGGCGCTCGCGAACGAGCTTCGCAGCCGTGCCTTCGAGCTGGAGGAGCGCGACTTCACGCCGCACGTCACGCTGGCGCGCAAGATCCGGCGGGCGGTGGAGCGCCGCGCGACGGAAGCGATCGCCTGGCGCGCGGACGCGCTGACGCTGGTCCGTACCGAGGCCGGTTCCGGGGGCTACAGCGTGGTGGAGAGGTGGAAGCTCGACGGGCCCTGAAGGGGCCCGCTCGCGAGGCGCTACCCGGCCGTGCTTCTCGACCGCTTGCGCGGGTTCCGGTCGGGTCGCGCCTCGTTTTCGGGTCCAGTCGACATGCTTTCGAGTGCTTGCGCCCTCTCTAGCTCATCGGCTTGATCAGCGGCGTGATGACAGGGGTGACCGCGGGAGCCATGGGCTTCATCGGGGCCGCCATCTTCATCGCGGGCTTGCGTTTCGCCGCTTTCTTCTTCTTGGCTGGCTTCTTCTTTTT
>WNFI01684539.1_pt1 | contig 16243 bp, 19 predicted proteins | sample 5400471 | NCBI WGS metagenome assembly WNFI01 (sample SAMN13153348, study PRJNA577476) | soil metagenome | isolation source: 100 cm saprolite on Douglas fir-dominated hillslope | place: USA:California | collected 2013-09-17 | reverse complement strand
GCTATTGCAAACGGCTGATAATTCTATACATTGGGGAAACACGTCCGCGTTCTGCCGAATCGAAGGCCTGCAACCATAACGAACGGCAGTGGCAAGCGGCTAGCGTCTCATTTGAGTGCACGCTCCTGACAGAGCGCTCTGGCCATGCAACCGAATTCACAGGACCGGCGAACCATGCGGCGCTTCGATATGCGCCTTCCCGCTATCGTTCGCTTAGAAGGCGCCGACGAATTCCACACCGAAACCCAAAACGTGAGTGCCCGCGGGGTCTTTTTCTACCTCGATCGAGCGGTCTTAGCGGGAACCAAGCTGGAAGTAACCCTGACCTTTCCGCCCCACGTCACCCTCACCGACGCCGTACGCGTACGCTTCACCGCTCGCGTCATCCGCTGCGAGTCGCCCTTGCCCTCATCGCGCATCGGCACCGCCGCCATGATCGAAGATTACGAATTCCTCCGCTCCGGCGGCAGCACCGACTTCTTTGGCGCCTTGCAAAAAGAATGGAAAGCCGCGCAGTAAGCGCAGGCGTCAGCTACGAGTGTTGCGCCTATAAATACACGAACTACATTGGGCATCAAATCTGGATCGAAGATTCCTGAACCCCGGCGGCTGAAGAGAGTACGTGAGAATTATTCTTTCGCCCCGCTGGGGCTCGTTCGTTTCCCACCCTTACCCACGGCTGACGCCCCTTCGACAAGCTCAGGGCAGGCTGTGGGCTGCATTCTTACGCCGCTCCGCGGCTAAAACTCGAAGCCATGTTCCACGGCATGACTGAAATTTTAGTTCACTGTTTGGCCGTCTGCTCGATATCGTTCTTCAGTAGGCTGACTTCTACGCGCGTACCATTCGTACCCTTGGCCATAGAAGCATCGCCCATCCCAATCGCGTAGATGCGGTAAGGCGGGATCTCGTGGTTCAGAACCAGATAACGTACCACCGAGTCAGCCATCTTTCGGGAGTTGGTGATTGCAGCTTGGCCTCGGCCCGAAGAGAAGCCCTGCACTTCGATGATGTAGCCGCGTCGGTTCTTCAGTTGACCGGCCATTTCGTCAAGCGCATTTTTTGCCTGCTTGCTCAATACGGTCTGTCCGGCGCGGAAACGAATCTCGGTCTGCGGCGCGGACTTGTACTGATCGAGATTCCCGACCTTCGTTTCGACTGCGGAAACCCGGGTATCAACGGTAGTCGCCATCTGCTGGGCTGTTTGCGCTTTATTGGCAGCCTCTGCCGCGTGCTCGTCGGCTAGATTGGTCTTTTCGGAAGCCAGTTGAATGCCCTGCTGGGCACGAGCATCCACTTCCTTAATCATTTTCCCGGTAGACGCAGTCAGTTCATCGAGTTCGTTGACCCGGTCTCGGATGGGACCAACCTGCCGCTGCACATATTTCTTGCTGGCAAATGGATGCGACAAAAGCGCGGCCACGCTGGGCTCGTCGCCGTCCCAGAAATCCTGGTGGGACGGAGGCTGCAACGGTACGTTGCCGGTGGCTGTCGGCTGCTGCGAAGGGGCACTTTGATCTGTAGAGGTTGCCGGCTGTGCGCTGGTTGAATTCGAATTGGTTTGCTGTGCGAACCCGGCAAGCGCAAGTCCCGCGAACAAGAGCGACGCTGTGAATATGCGATTCATGTCAATCTCCTTCCGAGTAGGGAGCCTGAGGGCTGCACTCCAAACTCAGGGCCAGTTCCGGCGCCAGAGAGGCAGAAAGCCGTGTGGCAATGACATTGTAGCCCCGAAGCCGGGAAGGGTAATCAAGAAATCCCGCTGCGCACGAATTCCACCCCTTCTTGAATTCCGCGTGCTACTTTCCTTCTTTACCCAACTCCCGCAGCTCCTGGCGCATACGCCGGTATCTCCGAACTACGGTGCCCAGATAAAAAACATGAATTACCCAGGTCGCAGCATACGCGGCATACATGAACTTGATCCTCATCAACTCCAGCCGGTAGCGTGACCAGCACACCAGAAACGCAAAGCACAAAAGCGCCATCCAGCTTAGGACTAGAACGTTCAGCATGCGCGGATCCATCGAGCCGCCCCCACCGATGACTGGTTGCGGATGCTGCGTGCGGAAAAACCAAATAGAGAAATAGACCAGCGGCACGTCGAGCGCCCCAAAAACAGCCAGCGCGGCCGCCAGCTTCTGCGTCTGTGCACTGTTCGAAAAACGCCTCAGGACGAGATAGCTCACATAAATCAGCCACAACACCAGCGTCGACGTGAGACGGATATCCCCCGGCGCCCACCAGATGCCCCACACCGGCCTCGCCCACAGCGGACCAGTCACCAGAACGATGGTGCAGAACACGACACCAACTTCCGCGGCGGTGACAGCCAGCACATCAAGCTTGTGACCGGGAAAATATCTTCCCACAATAAAATAAAACGCTGGAATCGCCAGGACTGTAGTCGCAATCGCACTCGGCCGAATCCCCGCCGGCAGCGGCACCACAAAAGCCGCCACCGCCCCGGCGACGCCGATGCCAATCACAATCCATTTCGCGGCGCGCTGCGTCGAAGGCGTCGAATCCGCAAGAAAGTGAATCGATGCGATGAAATTGATGAAGAACAGCAGGAACGCCGTCCACGCCGAAGGCACGTGATAATAAATGATGCGATAGACGTCGCCCTGAGCGGCATCCGTCGGCGCAACCACGAGGGCATGATACGTAGTGTAAGTCAGGAATAACACCGTCAGGGCGGCGAAAATGGGGAAGGCTCGTTTCATCTGGGTCAGATCATTCCGCGTGCAAAACTGTCTCAAACAATGCCAGACAAGCAGTAGTAAACACCACATCGTAGGTGAGAAGCAATACGATGTAGAAGTGCGCCGAGTCCTCTCCTGTAAGAATCGCGGTGGTGCCCGCGACCATGCCGATCACCGCGGGAATGGAAATCGGAAATAAGAGCAACGGCAGCATAATCTCGCGGCTGCGTGTGCGCACCGACATCGCTGCGAAAAATGTCCCATTCACCACCAGCGCCCATGTTCCCAGCAGCGCAACCGGAATCAACTGCCATGTCGGCCCGAGAGCGCGCAGATTGTAGAAGAGGATGAACAGAGGCACCATCAGTGCTTCCAGCAGGCTTACGAAAATAAAATTGCCCAGCGCCTTCGCCAGAAAAAGGGCATTCGCCGGTGCCGGAGAAACCCGATAAGCGTCCAGCACCTGATTGCGAAGCTCGCGTGCCCAAGTCTGGTTCAGCGCAACCACCGCTGCGAACAGAAATGCCACCCAGATCAATCCTCCGACAATGTGTCGCGACTCCTCCGCCAGCGGATCAAACGAAAAAACGAAAATCACCACCACCAGCAGCGAAAAAAACAGCATAGAGTTCAGCGCGTCCTTGGATCGCCACTCCAGCCGGATATCTTTCTTCAAGGTCGCGACTGTTATCGTCCAGAGTGAATTCATCGCCCACCCGCGCTGGATGGGCCCTGAGTGAAATTCGCGGTGCGGTTGATAATCAGCCCGGCTTGCATCCAGAGAAATTCGTCAGCCGCGCCTTCCAGCAGCGATGCCTGATGCGTGACCACAAAAATCGTCTTCCCCGCATTCCGCATGGCTTTGAGCAGCCCAACCATTTCCTGCGCCGCATGAAGATCGACATTCGAGAAAGGCTCGTCGAGCAACAGAACTCTCGGATCATGTACCATCGCTCGGGCCAGTGACATCCGCTGCCGCATACCCTGTGAATACTGTGCTACGGGCCTGGTCAATGCCGGATCGAGGCCGACGGAACGAATCACGTCCGCGCAACGGTCGTCGTCAACAATTCCATACAGCCCAGCAAAGTAACGCAGATTTTCCATGCCGCTCATCTCGTCGTAGAGTAGTGACGGATGCGCCATGTATCCAATGTCGCGGCACGCTTCTGCCGGATTATTGCCGAAGATTGAGATCTTGCCACCAGTGGGGTGCGCCAGCCCGGCCAGCGCACGCAGCAAAGTCGTTTTTCCCGCTCCGTTGTCGCCGAGGATTACATGAAATCGTCCCGCATCAAATTCCGCCGTCACGCCTCGTAGCGCCGCAAATCGTCCAAACTGCTTGACGACGCTGACTACGGCGATCACAGCAGAACTCGGCGGATTGGTTTCAGCGGCAGGCACTAGCAATATTCAGAAGTTGAGAAAAGTTTCTTTCGCAATCACGATAGCGAATCTATGCAATTCCGTTAAGAATTGCAAAGCGCCAGCGGCAGCGTCTCTCCAGACATAAAAAACCCGGCGCGAGATCGCGAAATGCGACCTTGCCGCCGGGCCAATGATTCAATCGTACCGTGCTACGGTCTGAGCGGCAGACTATGCCCTCGCTTGATTGCCCCGCCCTGGGTTCCATTTTTTGCGTTCGCGACGGAATGAGTCGGCACAGGCGTACATGGACTGCCAGCGGTGGTCCCGGCGGCAAAATACGTGTTCGTGCCGATCGTGTTCGCAGCGCCGGCATCTTCCAGAATGCCCACGCAGGCCTCGATCATCGTGTTCGAGCTCACAGTGTTGCCGTTGCCGGTCGATCCGCAACCGGCGTCCATGTGTATGGCCGACTCGGAGCTGTTCATAATCGTATTCGATTGAACGACGTTGCTGTTGCTGCAAACGTCGATGCCGTCGAAGATACGCGTGCCGAACACCTTATTTCCTGTGATTGAGGTATTCCCCAGCTGACCGGAAATATCGGTGACCACGGCAATGCCGTATTGAGTATTGCCCACAGTATTGTTTTTTACGACCGGCGATCCTGATGTGTCGTAGAGCAGAATTCCTGCCGCCGCGTCGCCCGGATCTGTAATCGTGTCCGGAGCCCACACATCATCGATTACCAAATTCCCACTGACCGTCCCCACCGCACCGAACCCGATCTGAACTCCGTTCTCGGCGGCTCCATTGGTTGCACCTTGCCCCACTACGTCGTTGTTCAGCACGGTGATCGTGGTTCCAACCTCGTTGCCGGTGATACCGTTTTTCTGATAGTCGTGCACGGAACTGTTCTCCACTGTAACCGTCGACGTTCCGCTGTTCCCGCTCTGCACAAAGATGCCGAGTCCATTTTGGCAACCGTTCGAACCGATGTCACTTTCTGATGTGCCGATCCACTGGTTTCGTGTCGCGATATGGTTCAAAGTCCCGGATGCATTCTGATACAGAATGCCGATCACATCGGGCGCTCCACAGCCGGACTGACCATTCCCCAGAGAATCGACAATGAGATTGTTGAAGTTGACCGTCGCCGGCCCCAGTACCCAGACGTGCGCGGCGATGGGATTTCCCGTGGCCAGGCTGTTAGTGTTTGCTGCGAGACCGGCCACGGGCGACAGAATGACCACACCGTCGGCCGTACCACTGGCTACACCTACAAAGGTAAGATTTTTATTGATCGAGAGTTGCTCCATGTAGGTGCCGGGACAAATGTCGATCGTCGAGTTGGCGGGAGTAGCGTTGATGGCCGCCTGAATGGTCGCAAAACTGCACCAGGTTCTTACAGGTGCCCACGACCACGATGGCGGCGTGAAGGTTCGGTGTGAAAAAACAGGCAAACACTGCGGCGGCCAAGACTGACAGGACAGCGCGCTGCCTGCGTACAGATGTACTCATGTGAATCCTCCGAAAAAATTTAAGTGGAAGTACAGGGGCCCGAAGTTGAAGAACAACTCGCGTTGCAATTTAAGCCGTAGCGGCAGCGGAATCAATCGCCCGTTCGAGGTAAGGGCATAGAACGAATGTGGATTTGCCAAGCACGAAAGTGCGGCTGGTCAGAAGCGTTTCTAGTTCGCGACGGGCGTAGACGATCCGGTGGAGTTTGGTTCCACCTGGGTGACGCTCTTCGCTGGTGTTGTCGATTGCATTCCGTTCGCGGGCGTGCCCGGCTGCTGAGGAGCGTACTTCGAGGCGCACTTGGCTTGCAGGCCTTTGGCATGAAAGACGCCATCGTGGTCAAAGCGCCCGTCGGCCAGCGCCTGAGAGTCGTCCTTAAAAGTATCCGGCGGCGCTTCCGTGCCGGTGTAATCCACCGCGAGCGTCTGATTCTCCTCCATCAGCACGAACTGCACATGCGTCCCCGCGCGTTTGATCGACCCCGGCTGCACATTTCCCGCAACCCGCAAGCGCTTCGCATAAGCGCTATCGCCCATGCCCCGCAGTTCTTTGATGGTGACGTAATAACTCTTGCTGTCCTGCACGCCGGTATAGGCCAGGTAGCCGAGCAACAGCATGATAACCGCCGTCGCTCCTCCGAACTTGAGATAGGTCTTTGCTTGACTCGACATGGCAACACCCGCGCGGGACACATCCCGCACTCAAACTCTACGCGCCGCAACTCATAGAATCAAGATTCGGGGGGCACGCTGTGGGTCAGTTTCCGGTTTGCTGACAACCCGCGCATTGAATGAGAACAATCCTGCCCGAGTGCCAGGGCTGCGTTTTAGTGTCCGAATTTGCACAGCGGTGTCCTGAAACGGACAGCGCGGGCTAACTTATCGCATATTAAGTCGTTTACAATCTGGTGCTTAGTATTGGCAAGGGTGATGCTGATACTCCGGCAGCGAGGCTAAGAGCATGTCATTCGTTCGCGATTTGAGAGTTGCGGCTTACTCATTAATTCGGACTCCAGGGCTGGCGATCGCGGTAGTTCTCACGCTAGCCCTCGGCATCGGGGCGAACGCTGCCATTTTCACGCTAGTGCGCGGCGTGCTGCTCAAGCCTCTTGTCAATCGCGGCGAGGACCGGCTGATCTATGTCCGACAGAGCGCTCTCGGCATCGGCAACGACGATGCTGCGTTTTCCGTACCCGAAATACAGGATTTGAGCGCGAGCGTGAAAACCCTGAGCGCGTTTGGCGACTTCTCCCCCATGGACTTCACCATGATCGGCCTGGGCGAGCCTCGTTCCATTCGAGGTGGTGTAGTCAGCGGAGAGTTTTTCGACGTGATGGGCCTTCATCCCGTGCTCGGCCGCCTCATCGGACCTGAAGACGACGGTCCTAAGGCTGCCGGCGTCGTGGTGCTTACGTACCGTTTCTGGACGACCGCTCTTCACAAAGATCCTTCGGTCCTCGGCAAAACCGTTCGCCTCGGTAGCATCGGGGATCGGTCTGCAACAGTCATTGGCGTCCTCGAACCTTGCGTCCCATATCCGCAAGATACCGAAATTATTTCCAACATCGTCACCAGCCCGCATCATCTTTCCGCAACCATGGTCACTGGCCGCATCCATCGCATGACTGAGGTTTTCGGCCGTCTGGCTCCCGGAGCCACTCTCGATCAAGCTCGCGCTGAGTTGAGCTCTGTTTACTCCGCGATGAAGAAGGACCACCCCGAAGCTTACGCGCAGGAAGCGAACTTCCAGATCGGGGCCAAATTGCTTCGGGACCAGATCACGTCGGGCGCCAGGACCGTGCTACTGGTGCTGCTCGCAGCATCAGGATTGGTCTTCATCATCGCCTGTTCCAATGTCGCCAATCTGATTCTGGCACGGGCGGTTCGCCGCGAAGGTGAACTGGCGATCCGCGTGGCACTGGGCGCAAGCAAAGGCGCGTTGCGCCGCATGCTGTTGGCCGAAAGCCTTTTGCTCTGCGGCGCTGGCGCCGCGCTCGGTGTACTGAGCGCGCAGCCGATGGTGGCCGTTCTCGCCCGCTACGCCTCACGCTTCTCTATCCGAGCGCTCGATTTCAAAGTCGATTCGAGCTTGCTTTGGGTGGGAGCGGCGCTGGCCATCGTCGCCGCGGTGATTCTCGCCTTCGTCCCTCGACTGCCTTCATCCTCCGGCACGTCCGGCACACCTTCCGGCACTCAGAGTGGACTAGGCCTATCCAGCGGAAGTGCGCGCATCACCGGCAGCACGAGCCGCCGCCAGCGCATCTTCGCGGTGACACAAATCGCCGCGTCCTTCGTGTTGCTGGCCGGCGCGAGTACGTTGATCACGACGCTCATCGCACTGCAAAAGACGCAGACGGGTCTGGACACGCAGCACGTCCTGGCTATCGACGTTCCTCCTATGTCCTACGGGAAAACGCCGCAGCAGGTCGTCGATTTCTATAAGGAAGCGTTGCGCCGCATTGATGCCCTGCCGGGTGTGAGCAAGACCGCATTCGGCAACGTCGTTCCCTGGCGCGACCCCGGCTTCGGTCCCGGTCTGCAATTCTCCGCCGACGGACACGTCCATGCCGCAGGTGTGGAGGATCCGCGGGCGCAGTGGCGTGTCATCTCTCCTGGATTCTTTGCGTCGCTCGGCGTTCCTATCATTGCCGGCCGCGATTTCAATGCGCTCGACGCCCAGCATCATGATGACCCGAACAATAAAGAAGAGCCCGTCGTTATCGTCAGCGAGACTCTTGCGCACCGGATGTTCCCCAACCAGGATGCGGTCAATCGGCATGTCTATTGGACGGATCCCGTGCTGCAATTCTTCCCCGGGACCGATCTCGAAAAGTCGCGTCTTACCACGCCCCACCGCATCATCGGTGTCACCGCCGATATTGACGACGCACACGTCGTGCCTGAGCCCACGCTCAACGTGTACAGCACCTTTGACGAGGGTCCAATCTTTGGCGGCCGCCTCTTCATCCACACCAGTGCAAATCCGTATGCGCTGGTCGCACCGGTCACGCGCGTCCTTCACGAGATGTCCGCCGAGCAGCCCGTTGAACATGCTGCCACTCTGGCAGACGTCCGCGCCGAGGTGCTCACGCCCGACCGTTTAAACTCGCTGGTGTTCGGCGTATTCGCGGCTGTCGCGTTGGCGATTGCCGTGGTGGGCGTCGCGGGTGTGCTGGCGTTTTCGGTGAGCGCGCGGACGCGGGAATTCGGCATCCGGCTGGCTCTGGGATCGGAGCCGCGGCGACTCCTCAAAGGCGTGATCCAAGAAGGTACCGTGATTGCTTCCGCGGGCGTCCTCGCAGGCGCGGCATTCGGGTTCGTGTTGGCGCGTTTGGCGGGAAGATTTTTCCTGGACGTCAAGATGCCGGGCGCATTGCCTGTGTTGCTCTCTGCGTTCGTGCTGATGGCGGTCGCGGTTATCGCGTCGGCTCTGCCCGCGGCACGCGCTGCGCGCGTTAATGTCATGGAAGCGTTGCGCTCGGAGTGACGTCGGACGGGTGGTCAGGGTTACCGGCAACTCCAAACGTGAGATAAATCTCCGAACAACGGTCCACCATGCCTCGGTGCCATCTTCGTGTTCGGCCCATGGCGAGCCTCTTCCAACTTAGCAGCCTCGCCATCAGGAGATTGTCGAAGGCGTTCGCGCGGCGGGAGGATCAGATTAGCTCTTGGATCGTGGGCGGATGACGGGCAACTCGGAAACTAGCCCAACACTGGCGATCCTTCGGGAGCTGTCAAGGGCATCCCAAGCCGGATCGTCCCGCGTCCGCTAGAATGAAGAAGTCAGAAATCCGAACACGACTTCTTATGATTCATCCCTGGCACGATGTAACCCCCGGCGACAAGCTGCCCCACGAATTCGACTGCGTCGTCGAAATTCCTTTCGGCTCCAGCGTCAAATACGAGCTCGATAAATCCAGCGGCTTGATCCGTCTTGACCGCGTCCTTTATTCGGCGGTCTACTATCCCGCGAACTATGGCTTCATACCTCAGACTCTCGCCGAAGACGATGATCCGCTCGATGTGCTTGTGCTCTGCCGCCGCCGAGATGCCCCCGCATCGGCTGCTCATGCTGCGAAGATTTTTTCAGGACTACAAGCTACTCGAAGGAAAAGCCGTCGAGGTCGATGAGATACTCCCCCCCGCAGAAGCGTATCCCATCATCCTCGACGCGCTCCACCGCTACAGCGAACAACGACGCAAAGGCTTCAAAGGTGCAAAATAGAAACGAGAGCTACATACCCTTAAACGTGAAGCTGATCTCTTTCGTCTCGTTGGCTCCGATCGTTACTGTCTGCGTCGACGTGCCCAACTTCTCGTGCCACGCCTTGATCGTGTAAGTCCCCTGTGGCAAATTGCTCAGGTCGAAGCTGCCGTCCTGCCCGGTCACCGCAAAGTACGGATGCTTGAACACCGCAATATATCCCCGCATCCACGGATGCACATTGCACTTCACAGGGATCGCAATCTCCTCCCGCGCAAACGCCTCTTCCATCTTCGATCCCGGAGGCTCAGCCTTGTTCCACTCGCGATTGTTTGCGGGAATCGGATGAACGTTGTGCGACGTAGGATCATCATTCACCAGTTGCAGCGGTTGATTCGCCCTCACCGCCAACACATGCGGCAAATACATGCAGCCCTTCTGCTCCACTTCGACAGGCTGCGTCGGAGATTCAAATGTGCGGTCCCCCAGCCCCTCCGACACGAACACAATCACATTCTGTAGATCGCCTTTGGCATCTGCCATGACCTCTTGCATCATCACCGGAGAAGAATGCTGCTTGGCGCAACTTGGATCGGCCGCCATACTGATCGTCTTAGCCAACGGTGCCTTGCCTTCAAACTTCACAACACCTTTCACCGTCGCGCCCGTTAGAGTTGGAGACGGCCCTCCAGCTTTCACGCTATGGGGAATGGAAAAGCAAATCGCTAGAGTTACGGCAAGGAGTATCTCATCGACCTCGACGGCTTTTCCTTCGAGTAGCTTGTAGTCCTGAAAAAATCTTCGCAGCATGAGCAGCCGATGCGGGGGCATCTCGGCGGCGGCTGCGCTGGCAAGAAAGTCGTTGTAGCCGCGGTTGTAACCCGCTGCGAATGACGTACGATCTTTTTCGGTGGACCACCGCCCTGTCGTCGGATGCGACGGGCGCCCACGCTCCGCCGTGAGTCGTCCCATATAGACTCCGTCGCGGAATGCACCATCGGTATCGAGTGTCGCGCCGGAGTTCTGGCCTCGCGCGGATGTCTGTGCGCGATTCGCCAGCAGCATGGTCGTCCCCAGGCAAACGGCGATCGCCAGGGCGAACGTGAGAATTCTGTTCATGATGTTCTCCTCTCGATGTTTTGGCCCAGCCCTTGTAGGCAGGGCAATGTCACGGCCTGACCGCTCGACTTTGCGGCCGATTCAGCTATTCAGTTCGCAGGGGTTTAGGTTTGACTGATGTGAGATTACTTGTAGCGCAATAAGACGGTGTCACCACCTCGTCAAGCGGGAGTCATCGGAACGTAATCTTCTTATCACCGGGATGTCAGGAATTTCGCCAGACCTTCTCCCCTCAAAAAACACTTGACTTAATGTACTAATAGTATAGTACACTAGGACACATGGGAAAGAGCCCCGTGAGCGCAGCTCCGATGCGGTTCGCCCTCGATCTGCACAGCGGCGTCCCGGTTTATCGTCAGATCATCGATCAGGTCCGGGGCGGCGTTTCTTCCAGTTCATTGAACGCCGGCGACCAGCTGCCCACGGTCCGCCAGCTAGCCGTGGATCTGGCGATCAATCCCAACACTGTTATGCGCGCTTATCGCGAACTCGAACTCGGCGGCCTCATCGAAACCCATCAGGGCACGGGCACCTTTATTGCAAATCGAAAGCCGCAAAAGGACTCCGCCGAACGCGATCGCAAACTCGCCCAAATGGCCGGAGAGTTCGCCTCCCGCGCCGGCGCTTCGGGATTCACTTTGGAAGAATTAATCGATCGTCTGCGCGAGTTGCTGCCTTCCGCGCAAAGGAGATGAAGGTATGGCCAAGATAGAACGCATTCCACTCAACCACGTCGCCGTGACTGTATTTGTAATCTGCCTGGTTGCCGGAGCGGTCACCACCGCCCTTACCAACCACCCCGCCCCTGTTATCAGCGGCGCTTTGATCGGCATCTATTTTCTCTTCGCGATCAAAGTTGTCCAGCAGTGGGAAAAGGTCGCAGTCCTGCGCCTCGGTCGCTACGTCGGACTGCGTGGCCCGGGCTTGCGCCTCATCATCCCCATCCTCGAAACCCTGAGTCCCTACGTCGATCAGCGGGTGCGCGTCGCTAGCGTCTCCGCCGAATCCACGCTCACCCGCGATACCGTTCCCGTCAACGTCGATGCCATCGTCTTCTGGCTGGTATGGAACGCGGAGAAGTCAATTTTCGAAGTCGAGAATTTTATCGAAGCCATCAACATGAGCGCGCAGACCGCTCTGCGCGAGTCGATTGGCCGCCACGAACTCGCACAAATGATCACCGAACGCGAAACCATGGGACGCGAACTGCAACGCATTCTCGACGAAAAAACTAATCCCTGGGGAATCACGGTGCAATCGGTCGAAATCCGCGACGTGAGAATCCCGCAGGGATTGGAAGACGCAATGTCTCGCCAGGCGCAAGCCGAACGTGAGCGCCAGGCAAGAATCATTCTAGGCCAGGCAGAAAAGGAAATTGCCGACAGCTTCGTGCAGGCCGCCGCCTCTTACGCGGAAAATCCGGTCGCCTTGCACCTGCGCGCCATGAACATGCTTTACGAAGCCATCAAAGAAAAAGGTTCGATGGTGATCGTCCCTTCGTCAGCCGTAGAGACGATGGGCCTCGGCGGAACCCTCGCAACCGCGTCACTCGGTGGAGCAAAACCCTAACCACTCAAACTGACTGAATAAGTCGAAAGGCGCAGAACGTATGAATCGCATACTCGAAGTGTGTCTAGCCGCAGTAACGTTAGCTGCAAACCTCACGCCTGCCTCGCATGCGCAATCTCCGACAATGCAAAAAGGCATCAGCGTGCAGATGCCCCAAACCAACAGTGCAGTTCCAATGCCCGAAGCGGACAACGAGGACGCATGGATCGTTACCGTGACCGCAGACGGCAGTATGTACTTCGGAACTGATCCGGTCACGGCCGCGAGCTTGGTAGATGAGATGAAGAGGCGTCCCCGCAATCGCGAGCAAAAGCTCTACGTCAAAGCCGATGCTCGCGCTGCATTTGCCCATGTGGAAAGAGCACTTGAGGCAGGCCGGTCGGTTTTCTTTGAGACAGCGGTCATGCTGACATCGCAGGCAGAATCGCCGGCCCCGGGGACCATCGTCTCACCAAAAGGCCTGGAAGTTCTGGTTGGCCGGGCGTTGCCCGAAGGCACAGTAACAACCGTTGTGCAACTGCTCAACTCCGGCCGGCAACGGCCGGCGCTGACGATCAACGGTGATGAGATTTCCTGGTCTGCTCTGGAAAGTACGCTAAGTCGGCACTTCCAGAAAGGCGATGAGAGAGTGGTTCTTCTGAAAGCGGACGCGCGATTACCATTTGCGGATGTAGTACAGGCGGTGGATGCATGCCGCGCTAGCGGAGCCAAAGTCATTCTGGGCAACCAGTGAATGTAATTTGTAGCAATCAGACTTCAAGCGAGGAGGATCTTTATGTCAAATACACAGTCGATGCGGACTCCAACGGCCGATCACGTCCATCGCGGGCTGGCGGCTGGACCGGACGTGGCACTCCAGTTCCAGTCGCTCCGCCCCAACGATTAGTGGTCGTCGGTTTTTACCGCTACGTGCGCAACCCGATGTATGTGGGCTTTGCTGCTGGTTGGATTGGCCTGTGGGTGATCTTCGGGCATCCCAACCCCAAACTGATCGCCGCGGTCGCAGCCGTTGCTCTAGGCATTCATCTGTTTGTCGTTCTCTACGAAGAGCCGACGTTGCGTGGGAAGTTCGGGGCCGACTACGAGGAGTATCGCCGAAACGTCCGTCGCTGGTGGCCGCGTCTGCGGGGCTGGGACCAGCCGCTATAAAGCCACGCCCACGCCTGCGCAAGTAACGGCTAAAGTTGGCATGGCTTGTTGCCGATGGAGAAGATATGGACTTCTCCGCGATAGCCTTGCAGGGGTTGGCTCAGGCCGAAGTTCAACTCCAAGCGGCCACTACCGGGCTGGCCACCGCTGGAGCAGCATCTCCCAGCGGGGCCAACCTGGACGTCGCGGATCTCAGTTCGCAAATCGTCGCGCTAACGTCTGCGCAGACTCTCTATTCAATCAACCTCGACGTGTTGAAAACCGCCGACCAGCTTCAGAAAAATCTGATCGACTTGACTGCCTAAGTTACCAGACGTGGCAGGCATTCTCCGCCACCATCGGCTGCCCCGCCTTGCATCCAAACGCCTTCTGGAACTCCGGCATGTTCTGCACCACGCCGTCCACGCGATACTTGCCCGGCGAATGCGGATTCGTGCTCACCTGCATGCGCAAATATTCCGGACGCTGCTTCTCACACCACACCCGCCCGAATCCCAGGAAGAACCGTTGCTCCGGGGTGAAGCCGTCAATGTTCTGGCCTTCTTTCCCGCTCTTGTCATCGGCGATCATGTGTTCGAGCGCCATCAAAGCGATGCGCGCGCCGCCATTGTCCGCCGTGTTCTCGCCTAGAGTGAGCCGGCCATTCAACTTCAGATTGTCGACCGCCACAAAGTTTGAGTACTCATCTGCCACGCAACTCACACGCTTCTCAAACTCTTTGCCGTCTTGCTCCGTCCACCAGTCGCGCAAATTCCCCGTCGGATCAAACTTACGTCCCTGATCGTCGAAACCGTGCGTCAGCTCGTGCCCGATCACCAGACCAATGCCGCCAAAGTTAATCGCGTCGTCCATATTCTTATCAAAAAACGGAGGCTGCAAAATCCCCGCCGGGAACACGATCTCATTGAACGACCCACTGTAATAGGCATTCACCTCCGGGGGCGTCATGCCCCACTCCTTACGGTCGAGGGGTTTACCAATCTTCGCAGTCTGACGTTTCGATTCGAACTCGTCAGAGCGCTGCACATTGCCCAGCAAATCGTCTGGCTTGATCGCGATTGAGCTGTAGTCGCGGAACGTATCGGGATACCCAATCTTGTTGCGAATCGCCGTCAACTTCACCTTCGCCTGCTTCTTCGTATCGTCACTCATCCACGACAGGCCTTGTATATCTTCGTCTAGTGACTTCTCCAGCGCGTCAACCATCTTGAGCATGCGCTGCTTGCCATCGGCACCGAACGTCACCTCCACGTAACGCTGGCCGAGAGCTTCGCCCAGCGAGCCGTCTACCAGATTCACACAGCGCTTCCAACGGGCCTGAATCTCTTTCTGACCAGTCAACGCCTGCCGCATCTTGAAGTTGGCCTCGACAAAAGGTTGCGAGAGCCACGGTGCCGCGCCTCGCAGAAAACTCCGGAGCCATCGCCACCGCTTCATCCCGTGTCATCTTGTGATCGCGGTTCTTCGGGTCGCGGCGCTTGGTGCGGTCCATCGAATCCGCCGCTAGCGTAGTCTCCACCAGCAGAACCGCTTGCGCCGAACTCGCCGCTTGTTGCGGTGTCTGGCCCGCCAGCGTGAACATCTCTGTTGCGTACTCGACGAGATGCTTCCTCATCTCGACTTTGTCCGCATCGTCTTTTACGTAGTAATCGCGATCCGGCAGCGACAGTCCGCCCTGATCGATGTACGCAATCACCTGATCCGCATTGTGCAAATCGGAGTTCGAATAAAAATTGAACAACGGGTTGGGCCCGATCAGATGCACATGCGCAATTTCCTCGATCAGCGCGCCCTTGTCTTTCACCGCAGCGATGCGTGCCAGCTCCGGTTTGAGCGGTGCAATTCCTTTGGCGTCAACTGCCTTCTCGTCCATGCATGAACCATACAGATCCCCGATCTCCCGATCGATCGCGTTCCGTCCCGCTCCACCTGCGGCGGCTTTTTCCAGAATTCCACGTTCCACGTCCAGGTTGCGCTCATCGAGTTCTGAAAAACTTTGCCACGACGGACGGTCCGCCGGAATCTCCGAATTTTTCACCCAGTTTCCGCACGCATATTGATAAAAATCGACACACGGGTCGATATTCTTGTCGATGTTTTCAATACTGAATCCAGCAGCAGGCTTCGCCGCGGGCGACGATTGCGAAAAACTGAAGGCAACAGCAACCAGCAAGAAGGCCAGCACCAGACGGACGAATCGCATAAGATCAACTCTCCTTGAGCGGCGGATCAGAAACAACGTCAGCGATTCTATGCCCCACTCTTCGGCATGATCAAGAACTCCGGCATTGAGTAGGGCTTCGAACTCGAAACAAATAGTGTCATTAATGTTTTGTTGTGGAACAATCTCCGGCGCGGGGACCGCCGATTCTTGATCAAAAGTTATTCTCGCCTCGAAAATCGATAGCCTTCCTCCGTACCCCTGTGCCCTCTGTGTTTAGGATTTCCTGACTCCGGCCAACTTCTATCGCAACTCCTTCCTCTTCCTTAAGGCGGGTATAATCAATCTTCCAGAATTTTCTCGTGAGGATTGGCCCCGTAATGACTTCCACGAATGGCAACGGCAGCAATAACGGCAATGGCAACAACGGCAGCAGCGTCCCTAAACCGCG
>WNFI01027600.1_pt1 | contig 16246 bp, 17 predicted proteins | sample 5400471 | NCBI WGS metagenome assembly WNFI01 (sample SAMN13153348, study PRJNA577476) | soil metagenome | isolation source: 100 cm saprolite on Douglas fir-dominated hillslope | place: USA:California | collected 2013-09-17 | reverse complement strand
TGAAGACTCCCAAGCTGCACTTTCTTGATTCGGGTTTGCTGGCTGCGATCTTGGGTACCACCGAGGAACGCCTTGGTAAGGATCGATCGGTCTTTGGCCCGCTTCTAGAGACTCTCGTTTTCGCGGCGGTCACGAAACAAGTGGATTGGCTGGCCGAGACCTGCAGGCTCTACCACTGCCGAGATAAGGATCAAGACGACGTAGACATCATCGTCGAAGGTGAGGGTGCCCAAACGTTCGTCGACGAGAGGGCAGCGACTCCGACAAGATTTAGACTATCGTGTCGGACGATGGGTATGAGAGTCCACGACGTTCCATCCCAGTGAGCCGAGCCATTTCCGACAGCCCAAACATCCTGATCCGATCGCGCGGAGACGGCAGTCAGTCCGAGTCCGATGGTCGAGGAAAAAGGAGGGTGTTGAATCTTCCAGATAGACTTGACCGAGTCCTGCGCCTCAAGGGAGGGTCCAAAGGACGGCACGAGGAGAGCGAGAACTGCGATTGTTAGTGGCATGAGAACTAATTTGCGTCGACCCTTCACTAGATTTCTCGTTTCTGGCACCGTTGCGTGCCTCTGGATTCAATTCGTTTTTGATTACTCCGAGTCGTTGGCAATAACGGTTGTAGTGCTGGCAGACTTCTCTTCGTCGGTTTGCATAGCTGTCTTGAAGCGGCGGATGCCCTCTCCGATTCCTTTGCCAAGTTCAGGGAGCTTTCTGGGTCCGAACACAAGCAGGGCAATCCCAAAGATCACCAACAGATGCATCGGTTGAAACAGTCCCCGCGTCGGACCGAATCAGCTTCGACAGCCAGCTGGTTCACCAGGCTGAAGAATGCCTGCGATTGACCAAGGAACAAGAGGTCATCCGTAAAGGCCTTGATCGTGGCGACGGCTCCTCCGTTCTGCGTCGACGTTGGTCGAATCACGGAACACTGAGGCAGACTCTTGCTGATGAATTCGCACGGCTCTGCCAAAATGAGGTTCGTCTGGTCGAGTTCCGAATTGAGCGCATTGAGATCCGGGAATGTGAGACCGGTTTCTGGATCCGTTACACCGGCCAAAGGCTGAGCTACCGCGTTGCCCGCCTTGTCATGCCAGAGCCCGAAGTGGTCGATCTCAACTCCGCCAATGCTCACCAGGATTCGCAGGACTTCGGGGTCGGTCGCTTTGAAGATCAACGTAGGATACAGGCTTGCCCCACCCTGTTCGATGAACGCAAAGTGAAATCCCGCGGTGTTTGCGATCGCTTGCATGCGGGCCTCTTGTGGAGTCGCAGGCGGAACTGGTTGCGGCTGATCGGGAGGAGTGTCGTTGTCGTTGAGTGGGATGGCGGGCTGATTCTTGATCGTGAAAGGTCCTTTGAGTTTCGTCCCGAAATCGGGATTCTGGCTGCTGCGGTACCGCGTATACCAACTGAGGTCGACGTTGAGCCTCAACAGGTTTGTCAGCCGTCCGATATTCTTGGCGCCGGTCGCTTGACTGCTGGGCAAGGTCCGGAACGCATCCAGATCGACCGGCTCCTCCCCCCTGGAAATCAAATAGGCGTTCAGGAAGGCCGCGTGACTCAATTCATCGTCCGTGTTGTCAGCAATGTATTGCGCCATGTCGCCATCAAGGTTGCTGAGCGCAGCAATGTAGGCAGGATTGCCTCCTTGAACTCCTCCCAGTTCGTTGTATTGTTGCCACAGATCAGCCTCGATGAGTTCGGCTGCCGCCGCGAACCGCAGCAGAGCAGCATCGCCTTTAGAAAGCTTGCCGGTGCTTCGCGTGGCCTGCGCGTTAGCGTCGGTTCCCAATAAGGCCCCCGCCGACAGCGCTGCACCGGCAATCCCCAGGCCCTTAAGAAATGAACGTCTCTTGACTACACCCTGCCAGTGACGTTGAACACCTTCTTCGATCGAGGAGTGACTTGCTTCAGGTGAATTTGTCTCAGACACCACCGTAAATAGCGAATTCTTTTCTTTCATGGTTTGCGTTCCAATTCCTTTGCGTATGATTTTGTTCCGGCAGTACTGTGCGTTGGACACGCTAACCAAACGAAAAGATACGAAAAGGATGTCAATTGATTGTCAACAATTGTGAAACCGCGTTGACAACATCCCGCACGGTTTTTAACAAACAATGAGTTGAAAACTAACGCGAGGCGCGCTTATCTTCAATTTCTTCATCAAAGATCGCTCTCGAACTGAGCACTACCGGAATGGCGTCACATACCATGCGCAGTACGTGCCCACGCCACTGAGCAAGACAATCATCCACAGCACCAGCTCCGTACGCATCCACCATTTCCAATTGTTGAACCGTAACCATGGGGGAAACACTTTGGTACCTGCCACGATGACGATATAGAGTCCCAAAAGCTCAGCCGTGATCCCCAGCGCCGCGTGTATTATCGCCACCTTGTAATACCATTTGTGGTGAATCTTAGATAGCGCCGGCCTTACTTGCTCCTGGAACGAAGGCCACATTACGAGGCCGATCATCAGCAAGTTGAAGAGAAGCACGGTTGTTTGGCAAATCCCGTGAGCTTTGTAGCGTTTTTGCTTTGCGAGATGAGCACCAGCGATCAAGGCTGTTCCCATGATGAGTTGTACGACGAGGTTGAGATCTGCCCCGAACGTGGCGCCGGTACCGAGAAAGCCCTTCATTGGAAAGAAATGAGACACCGCTGATCATCCGCTCCACCCAGATTCCTGCTTCTCAATAGCCAGCAAACTCCTCCGTCCGAATATCGTCTTCATCTGCACCAACCTCGCTGAGCGAGCGACGCGCCGCGGCGACCATCGTTGGTGGCCCAGCTATGTAATAGATCGGACCTCGCACGATTCCTAGTTGTGTCAAAAGCAATTCAGCACTGATGTGTCCGGTCTTCCCCTTCCAACCGTTGTTAGTGCCCGCGCGCGTGAGGATCGGAACAAAACGGAACCTTGGATTTGCACGCTCTAGCTTCCAGAGCGCATCGATGAACGCGGCATCTTCAAGGTAGCGGTTCGCGTAGAAAAGAATAATAGGATGGCGCAGCTTCTCCCCGGTTGCGTAAGACAGCATGCTGAGGAATGGCGCGATCCCGATCCCGCCGGCGAGAAATACAGCTGGCCTGGATGTGTTGTTGTGGAGGCTAAAAGAACCCATTGGCCCCTCAATTTTCACCTTGCTACCGAGCGGCAAAATGGATAGGGCCCGCTTGAACACCGTGCTTCGCATGCGGGTCGTGACCAGGATCTCTGCGTCGGACGGGGAACTTGCGATGGAGAAGGTGTGAGTCAGTCCGTTTGACGATCCCGGCTGAGAACCTAATAGAGTCAGGTCAATATACTGTCCGGCCTTGAATCCAAAGTCTTTTGGCTTTTCGAACTGAAAAGCCATTGTGCCTTCGGCGACGTCTGTTCGACCCAATAGCATGCTGTGATACGCGCTCATCAACTATCCTCGCAGGGTTTTCTGGCCCATCACTTCAGAGTTTTCTAATCATTGACCGCTTTCCCAGAACCATCGTTGTGACTCAGGGGAACGAGTTCGCGGCCCCAGTCAGCGCGAATCATCTGTTGTCAAATCCACATGCCACACGTCGGTGGCCACTGTAGGCAAAAATGCACGGTGTGAATTGGCATCACTGAGCAAGGATGTCTGACAAATCGAGTGCTCCAGACACTCGGGAAAGAGACCGACAAGTCGGCCCTTGCTCCTACCGAAAGGGACTGACTGCACTTGCCTAGATGCTGGTTGGTTGGTGAAGTATTTGTTCAAGCCTTCGCGAAGCTGCAACCGGGCCCGCCATAGCCTCGCCTTCACCGTGGCGTGACTCTCGTTTAGCACTACTGCTGTCTGACGTATTGAGAGTCCTTCAATATCCCGTAGTACGAACACCGCTCGCAAGATCGGCCGCAGCTCCTTTAAAGCCGTGATTAGGATTTCCCGCAATTCAGACGCGCTATATAGTTGTTCGGGATTAGGAGCCCAATCGGCGATTTCCTTTGGAAACATATTTCCATCTGCCTGACAGTCCTCATCCAGGGACACCTCTCTTATTGCGCGCTGCCTTCGCAGCTTCATAAGCGACTGGTTCAGAGTGATGCGAATCAGCCAAGTCGAGAACTTGGAATCTTCTCGGAATTGGTCTAGGTTCTGGAAGACCCTACAAAAGGTTTCCTGAACTGCGTCTTGTGAATCTTCTCGGTTATGCGTAACGCTTTGAGCGATTCGGAGAAGTTTGCGATCGTATCTTTTTACGAGTTGCTCGAAAGCAGCAATATCCCCATTCTTGCTGGCGTGGACCAGATCCAGGTCGTCGGCTGCCACTGCTTTCACTTCGGATTGTGCGGTGCCTGCTGCCATAATCGTTCAAGTCGTCTTGTAGAAGCCGCATTGCGAAGGCAATTGATGCCGCCTCGTGGTGTGTGACGTTCTGAAGTTGATAACCGGCACAAGTCGCTTTTCTTCCCAAAGAATTTCGGAGACCACCCGCTAGAGGCCGCTGTGACTCTCGATAGCTAATCGCATCACACGGTCGCCGGGAAGGGTCACATCCATCAGGCGATGTCCGAGATTGACCTGGATTGGGTGATTTGCGGCGAAGACTGACGGAAGATAGTCGAAAGCGGAAGCATAATTTGTCCGGTAGATGGTAGAACCCACTCGTATGACGATGTTATAGCAGTAAATCTGCGGCTGCAGCGGGAAGTCTAATGAAACAGCATAGTTGGAATTGGATTGCGGGTCGTGGGCCTCGACACTGATGACAATTGCGGGTTGACCTTTAGTTGTCGTAGCTGCGTGCATCCTCCCTAAAAGCACGCCGGACATCAGCACAAACAGCAGGACAGTTGATTTCATAGTTCCTCCGTAAGCAACGTCAATGGTCTTCTCTGTTTCCGGCACTCATAACAGATAACCGGGCGGACGGTGCTTTATTCCGTACTAAAAATTATTGTTTGTCTGCGGGAATAAGAAACCCAGGGCGCTAGTTTTGCCTTGTGTGGATGCTAGAAATCGATTTCGCGCGAGCTGGGCGCGGGCCCTAACACAGAAGTTTCTCGCGTCGTATTATTGTGATCTGGAGGATGATGATGAATTCTTGTGAACGAAGGATCCCTATTCCTCCCCTACAAAGCGGGAACAGAGGCAAGATTGGAAGCGATATCTAGCGCCACAGACCGAGCCGCGTGAAAATGTGCGGCGGCAGGTGAAGCGCGTGCGGAGACGAAGGAGCAATCTTCGCGTACCGTCTGGCGGCCGGCAGCCCTTCCTGCGCCATGTTGGGATTATCGCAAGCATGTATTAGATAGTGTGCTACGCCAGGATGCTCGGGATCGTTTCTAAACTCGCCATTCAGGAGTCCCACCACTTTTTTCGTGTACTGCAACGATGTGTCATTCAGGGACTCGGCTGCTAGCAACGAAAGCGTGCCTTCTTGAATATCTTTACTCCGTGGGGCAAACCGCGCCCATTCTGGTTTCCGTCAGGCGGATTTCGGACACCGATAGATCCAGATTGCCGGATGTTTCCAGATGGGCGATAGTCGTGGTTTTCCTTAGGTCCTGCGCGGAAAAGCATGACAGCGGCAGGGACAGGGTCGCATAGCTGTGGGCGGGAAGGGCCTTCAATTCAGCGGTCACCGGGACCGAAGCGGAACCGACGCCCAGCCGCACCTCAGTGTCCGGAGCCGTATTGATCCGTACCGTGAGGCTGAGCATCATCGCGCCATTGGCCTCGCGGCTTATGTCGCTGGGCTTGTCCGCGCCCATCTGCAGCCATGCTTTCGATTTCCCGTTCCACACCACATGCAGTGCGCCGTCGGCCTGCGATTCAATCGTCAGGCCGGACGAGCCGAGCGCGGTGCGCGTTCCGGCATAGTCCATCAATGGGCCGTTACTGTCACCAATGGAGAGTTTGTAGCCGTTCCACGCACTACCCTTGGCGTAATAGACGTTCTTCTCGCCGTATTTGGTCGTGCTCGCCACTTCGGACAACGGCAGCGTCTGCGCAGGCGCCGCGTAACTCAGCCCGAAACCGAAGGCGAACTGCGGATCATAGTTCGCATCCCCAACATTCAACGGTGTCTGATCGGGGTCCTTGGGCCATGAGAAGCTGAGCTTGGCGGTAAAGTCGTATTTGCCGGTCAGCACGTCGGCGACGCCTTCGCCTTCCGAGCCCGGTAGCCACGCCTCGACAAAAGCATCGGCGGCATTGATCTGAGGATTGACATAGAGCGCGCGGCCCGACAGCATGACGGCGACCACCGGAACGCCCTGCACTTTTAGTTTCTTTATTAATTCCAGAGACTCTACATTGTCGTGATGCAGCGCCACGTCCCTCTGGTCACCCATGAATTCGGCATAGGGGGTTTCGCCGAACACGACTATGGCGACGTCAGCTTTTTGTGCTGACGTCCCGTCGGGGCTGAGCAGGGTCTGTCCGCCGGCGGCGTCGATTTGGGCCTTCAGGCCTCCATAAATCGAGGTGGCGCCGGGGAAGTCGTTCGAGCCGTTATCGGCGCCCTGCCAGGAGAGCGTCCAACCGCCCGCCTGCATGGCGACATTGTCGGCGCCATCGCCAGCGATCAGGACGGTGGCATTCGGCTTGAACGGCAAAACGCCGTTATTTTTGAGCAGTAGCAGCGATTCGCGCACCGCTTGGCGTGCGAGGGCGCGGTGCATAGGCGTGCCAATTGGCTGGTAAGTATTGGGACGCTTGTTTGGCGCGGGCTCGTCGAAAACGCCCATACGCATTTTGACGCGCAGGATCCGCCGCACGGCGTCATCGAGGCGAGCCTTCGGAATCGTGCCATCCTTCACGTCGCGCACCAAACTTGTGTAGAGCGCTTTCCAGTCCTGCGGGGCGTTGAAGATATCGAGCCCCGCGTTGAACGCTGGTGCACAATCCGCATTGGTGCAGCCGGGAATTTGGCCGTGCGCGTTCCAGTCACCCATGATGAATCCGTCGAAGCCCATTTGGCCCTTCAGCACGTCCGTCATCAAGGCGTTGTTGGCGTGCATCTTGATACCGTGCCACGAATTGTAAGACGCCATGATTGACTGCGTGCCGGCGTCGATTGCTTGGGCATAGCCGGCAGCGTGCAGCCTGATCAGGTCGGCTTCGGAGGCAAGTGAATCGCCCTGATCGCGACCGCCGTCGGTTGAGCCGTCGCCGAGGAAGTGCTTAGCGGTCGAGATGACATGATCCTTGTCGAGGAAGTTCGAAGCCGAACCTTCTAGCCCCTTCACCATGGCGGAGGCATATTGGGCCACGATCTTTGGATCCTCCGAATAGCTTTCATATGTGCGGCCCCAGCGATCGTCGCGTGCCACCGCAATCGTCGGCGCGAACGACCAGTCCATGCCGGTAGAGCGCACCTCGGCAGCAGTGACTTCGCCGATGCGGCGAAGCAGATCCGGCTCGAATGCTTGTTGCCGCCGGGCACAGCACCGCCGCCGTTTTCAATCGATCCGATATGGTATTGTGCCACCTCGGCGGGGCTGATCGACTTCCATTCCGGCTGTACGACCTGACCGACCTTTTCCTCGACCGTCATCCTTTGGAGTAGGCCGTCGATCCGCTCTTCGATTCTCGCGTCGAGGCCGATTGGTGACTTACTCTCCGGCCATAGTTTGGCATGAACTTCAGGAGCCTGATGGTCGGACTTTGCTCGGCCCAACAGAGGCGTGTCCTGAGCGTTGGCCTGGCGGCAAAGAGGGTTCATGGCCAAGCTAATCCCAACCAGCATTGCCATCAACGATACGATTACGCTCCGGCGAGAAGGTCTTCGCTTCAGACTCATGAGTAACACTCCAGTTGTGGATCTCTACGCCAACAAAAGGGCACCGACTTCACGTTTTCCCGTCTAGACTATTCTAGCCAAGAAAATCAGCATCGTGGTGTATCGCGAATATGGCGACACGCGAGATTAGCGCTCAGCGGTTCAGCTTGACCTCTTCTAAACGATTCGACGTCCGGCGAGGTCTTGTGCAAGGAGCAAGGAACCAAGGCACGCCAGGTTCTGCGCATCGTGATTGGAAATCCGCTCATCATGAAAGAGAGGTCAAGCTCAGGCCCGACGCGGGCTCCTGGGCACAGGACACTCATCAAACGTGCGTTCCAGGACGTCTCTCCAGAAGACCTGCAACAAATGAAGGGGTGCTGAAAACGGTTGGTAAACGCGCGGAAGGCCTTGCCGAAAAGCAAGGTAAGGTAAGGGCGCTTATAGGTCAGTTCATGAAGACGCAGAAATGAGTACTACCATTCGCGAAGCATCGGCCGGTTCGAGGTGGTCAAGGAGGCAAGATTTTATGGGTAAAAGACTCGCACTACTCGCAATTCGCCTTTTGGTGTCGGTGAACCTTCTGTATGCCGCCATCTTTCTCAAGTTTGCAGGGGTGCCAGGTTCGGTGGCCCTGTTCACGCAGATGTCGCAAGCGGTCCACGGGTTGGTATCTCAGTCGGTATTCCGGCTAGGGTCAGGAGCCTTCGAGACAGCGGTGGCGATTCTGCTCCTGATTCCGAAGACAGCCAGATTGGCAGCGGGATCGACTGTTGTGTGGATGGCTGCCGCAATTCTCAGCCACATTTTCGTGTTGGGATATGGCTGGTTCTTTGTCGATGCTCTCATGGTGATGGTGCTGGCTGTCATTTATCTCTTGCTGACACGCGGGCAGTCCCATCGGGGCGAACCCGAAAGTGTGGGGACGATGGCTGCCTTACAAACGCACAAAGAATAGTCGGGCGAACAGTTGGAAGCGTAGACGCAAGATCCTGATAATTCACCGCAGGTTCTCATTGTCGGTGGCGGCCATTTCTCCCTCGACACCGCCCAGACGAGATCGCCGCACTAGTACATGAGTTTATGGATATGCTGAAGGAATCAATCCCAGGAGAAGAAATCATGGGAACAGCAACGACGACCGACCGCCCCCCCTTGCCTCCGTTCACACGCGAGAGCGCGATTCAGAAGGTGCGCCTCGCCGAAGATGGCTGGAACACTCGCGATCCTGCAAAAGTAGCTCTGGCATACACGATCGATTCACGATGGAGGAACCGATCGGAGTTCATTAACGGACGAAGCGAAATCATTGCTTTCCTCTCTCGTAAGTGGGCCAACGAGTTGGACTGGGAATTCAGTGATGATGGGCTCATGGCTTCACGGTTTGCATCAATCAACGACATTCCCATTCTGGGATCAGAGCGCAAATATCACTGGGTGCTCGGGCTTCGTCCCGATGACCACCAGGGGTTAAGCGACCTCGGCTTCTAGTTCAAAGGAAAAACAATATTGACAAGCCAGTGCACTCTTTGCCGCAACCGCAACTGCCATTGGTGGCGGCAACGGCCATAACGAAACTAGCGACGCAGCCATCCGGGCAGACCAGGGCGAGCCGGGCTTAGCCACGCCGGAAACATCTGTTCGCGGCGAGCTATGGTCTGTTCCACAGGGATCAGTGTTCAGGTCGCGCGTCGTCACGAGTACAATTACCTAACCGCCCCCAAAGCATGACCGCCGGGGTGTATTTTGTTGACAGCCCGAATCCTGACGAGGATTGTCTTGCGCTTCCAAGGTCTGGAAACAAGTTGAAATGCTATCAAGTCGAAGCCGCGCATACTGATGAGCGACACCCACCAAAGCGGGGCCGGGACGGCGGCAACTGAGCGATACGAAGTGCTCTTCCGCGTTTCGCAAACTCTCATCTCAATCCGATCTTCGGAGGAGCTCTTCAGGCTTCTCGCACGCGAGTTGCGCGCGGTGGTGAATTTCTATGTCATGGGCGTCGACGTCTATGACGAGAATGCGCACCAGATTCATCTCACGTCGTACGTAGAGCCCGGTGTTCCCCTCCAGGTTCCACAATTCACGCCGGAAGAAACCTATACATATGGAAAGATTCGCATCATTACGCCGCCTGATTTCTGCACGTCAAGTGGGGCTTTTGGCCGGGAAAACAAGCAAACCATTACAATTAAAGAGAACGGGCCCTTACAGTGGTTGATGCCAAGCAGATTCGTATCCTAAGCGTAGAGGATCATCCGGTCTTCCGCGAGGGGCTGGCAACGATCATCGCCTCTCAGGAGGACATGCTCCTCGTTGGGCAGGCGGCGACAGCCGTAGAGGCCATTGCTGAATTTCGTTGTCATCGGCCCGACATCACTCTGATGGACCTGCGGCTTCCTGGCACGAACGGCACCGACACCCTGATCGCAATTCGAGGCGAGTTTCCACAAGCTCGTATCATCATGCTGACAACCTCAGACACCGATGGGGACATCTTGCGTGCACTGCGAGCGGGAGCGTTAGCTTACATACTCAAGAGCATGCCAAAAAATGAATTACTGGGCGTGATCCGGTCGGTTCACGCCGGACGCCGGCATATTCCGCCCGACGTGGCGGCTCGCCTCGCCGAGCACCTGGGCGACGATGACCTCACGACACGGGAATTGGAGGTTCTCCGGCTAATTCGCGATGGCCATCGCAACAAGCAAATTGCCGATCGACTGTCGATCGCGGAGACCACGGTTAACTTCCACATCAAGAACCTGGTCGATAAACTTCAGGCTAACGATCGGACCCATGCGGTCACCATCGCAGTTCGGCGAGGTCTGCTGCAAATCTGACAGCGCAAGCCTGTTGAAGACTACGGCAGGCGGATTTCGTGGTGCTGGGGCGGATTGGAGACCGAGCCATGTACAAATTTGGGGCTATGATTGGACGCACGCGGTGACGCACCCGTCTCGACGCGGCGTGCTGCAAATCTGGCCCACCTGTAGAAAAATCTAGTAGGACGACTCGGGGTTTTGATGGGGCAGAAATACTGGCCAACGGCTACTCTTTTGAGAATGTTGCTCCTTTCGTCTATTGCAGCGACACTGGGCGCTTGCGACCAGTCCGCGACGGAGCCGGTAACCCTTAATTACCTTCGACTTGGTTGGATACCGCCATACGAGTTACCTGCGACGGAGGCATTGTCGCGGAGGTTCACACGCGAAACAGGTGTAGGCCTCAGGCATCTGCGGGGGGTTCAGGAAGAGACGCTCGACCAGTTGGCTCTAACCCGCAAGCTTTTGCAGGAGGGTGGCTCTGGCCCTGATGTTTTGCAAATCGATGTAACGTGGCTGGGAGTGCTGCAGGGGGACCTAATCGACTTGCGACCCTATTTTGTGGATGAGAGTTCGTCCACGGGTGCAGGCGTGGCGTCTAGCTACACAGTTGGCGGCAAGGTCGTGGCAATACCTTATCAGAATCAAGTGGGCGTTCTGGAGTATCGAGCTGATCTTCTCCGTGAATATGGCTACGATCATCCTCCAAGGACTTGGGGCGAGCTGGAGAGGATGGCTGCGCGAATTCAAACAGGCGAACGCGCAAAAGGCAAAAGAAACTTTTGGGGTTACGTTTGGCCGGGAGCTGCTGCTGAATCTTTGACCTGCAATGCGTTGGAATGGCAGGTCAGTGAGGGAGGAGGACGGATCATTGAGAGCGACGGCACAATACGTGTGAACAATCCTGCGGCGATTCGGGCGTGGCAACGGGCCAGACGTTGGATCGGGTGGATATCACCACCCAGCACCGTGGAGTACCGGGAGATTGATGCCACCAATGTCTTTGATTCGGGAAGAGCCGCATTTGCCCGTGACTGGGGAGCTGAGCTGGGAGGGTCCTCAAAAACCCCCGAGCAAATTCGACTCCTCCATTGGGGACGCCAGATCGCAGCCGGTAAGGTCGGCTTTACAACTCTTCCCGGCGGTTCAACGGCGAGAGCCGGCACTTTGGGTGGTCTGGGCTTGGCGGTTTCTAAATATTCACGTCACCCTCGAGAAGACGCGGCTCTTATCCAGTTTCTTCTCCGCGAACAAATTGAGTCGATGGAGAAAGGCGCTGTTCCCAATGTGTCTACTGAGGTCGTTGTTTACGATGTGGAACCGATGGTCAACTCTCGCAATAGTTCGGAGAATTCAAGCCCACTAAGAGCGACTGTGGTTAGTCGGCCTTCCAGCATTGCCGCAGGCTCATATGAACAGGTTACCAGAGCTTATTTCGGAGCCGTGCATTCAGTGCTGACTGGAGAAAGACGCGCGCCAGAAGCTGCGGCGGAATTGCAAAAATACCTAGTCAAGATCACGGGGTTCCGCACCGGTTCGTCCGAAAAAACTAAATTGAGGTCAGAACAGATAGCTGGTATTCCCGTTGATGCCACCGTTCTAACAGACAAATAACGAGCTCAAGATGAAGTCAATAGACGCTAAGTATTTCAACCTGGGCCCGCGTTTGACACTGACTTTTGCTCTGCTAGTCGCCTTGATTCTAGGCGGAAATGGTCTGCTTATCTGGCAATTCCATATCGCTAGGCTTCAGGCAGAACGACTCTCGTCCGTGAGTCAGCAAATGATTTCAGTTCTGCGCCTTCAAGGGAGTCTTCTGTCATTTCACCAGAGACTGGGTGAACTGGCACAGTCAAGGAATACATACGTTTTGAGAACGGGGTCTGACTCCTTACAAAGCACTCTACTTGAGCAAATTCAACAGACAAAGGGAGCTCTCACTCAAGTGCCGTCTGGGACCCAGGTAGATCCGCTCTTTCTGCCAACTCTCGACGCGATTGAAATTAGTCTACCCACTCAGATCGAGACGATTGCTGCCCTGGCTTCATCTGGCGACTGGGAGGCGATTGACTTTCGGGTCGCCGAGAGACTGAAGCCGGTCGAAATGCAGGCGTCAGCACTAGTGAAAATCGTCGATCAGGAGTTCGTCGGAGAGCTCTCGCAATCCGAGGCTAATATGAGAAGCGTGCAGGGCAGAATCCTTATTCTCGTACCGGCAATGGCGATATCTACTTTTTCCATCGCGACGTTCTTTGCCTGGGCGATAGCGCGAAAACTCATTGAACTTCGTCTCGAGGAGCGGGTTAGCGAACGGACGCGGATTACTCGAGAACTTCACGACACCTTCCTCCAGACCATCCAAGGCAGCAAACTGGTTGCGGATGATGCGTTGGAGCTATCTAACGACCCCATCAGGATGCGTCGAGCTATGGAACAGCTATCCGTCTGGCTTGGAAGAGGAATGCAGGAAGGGCGTGCGGCCCTGAACTCTCTGCGCACGACAACCACGCAGACAAACGATCTCGCTGAAGCTCTCCGGCGTGTGACCGAAGACGGTGTCATCCCCGGATCCATGATGGTCACTTTCTCTGTCGTTGGCGATGCCAGAGAGATGCATCCAATTGTCCGTGATGAGATCTATCGCATCGGCTACGAAGCCATCCGAAATGCATGTAAGCATTCGGGGGCAAGTCAATTGCGAGTGGAACTCAGATATGCTAACGACCTTGCCCTGCGTGTGGCTGACAATGGCACGGGTATTGACCCCGATATCGTGGATCGGGGGAAGCACGGACACTTCGGACTGCAAGGGATGCGGGAGCGTGCCGCTCGCATCGGTGGCAAGCTCAACCTCATGAGTTCTTCGAACTCGGGGACCGAGATTAAGCTAGTAGTCCCCGGAGGCATCATTTTCGAGAAGATGTTGCCCATTCGACGATCTTTGTTTACAGAGATAAAAACCTTTTTTCACTGAAAACCCCCCTCCTCCTTTTCAATCTGGATTGATCGCGATACGAAGCGTTTCCCACACCAGTCGTAACACCTGTAGAAAAATCTAGGCTGAATTCTGTGGTTTCTGAGGTGTTCAGACACTCAGGACGCGAATAACCTGTCGGCATAACAAGCACCGGGAGGAGAAAGCGAGCGCGAGTGAGGGCGCAGTGCGACCTTCCAAACCTCGCTGCCCTTATCGCGCGAGGGGTGCCCGATTCAACCTCACGCAGAGTACATTTTCGCAAACCACACGCCAAATTGTCAGACGATCAGGCTTCGCGCATATGAAATCTATCTCGAACGCGGCGGCCTTCCAGGCGCTATGAGTGACAGGCGGTCAATGGGTGCTATGGTGGGGGTAGGGCTGTCAAAAATGGCCTGCGTACTCGTCGCAGCACTGTACCTGTTGCCTTGTGCCAACGCGCAAGGCAGCGGCGGCGGAGTACTCACGCTCGACGAAGCACTCCAACTGGCGCGTTCAAAGAACCGAGACCTCAAGCAGTTCAGACTTGACATAGGCAAGCAGCGCGAAGCGTTCGGTGAGGCCAAGACGCATTTGTATCCTCGGTTCGACACTTCCGTGCTGGCGGCCCAGTTGCTTGCGCCGCTCGATTTCACAATCAACAAAGGGCAGTTCGGTACGTTCCCGGGAACAGGGCCGATCCCGGGCTCTAACACTGATCTTCATACGCCTGCCCGCCCAATCGCGATTGCTTCGGTCACTGCAACCCAGCCCCTCACGCAGCTGATTCGCATCCATCTGTCCATCGCGGACCAGCGGCTCAAGGTTGACGCTGCGCAGTTATCCTTCGACCAATGTGAACAGAAGCTCTCGGACGATGTTCGCCAATCGTATTATCAAGTTCTCCAGTCGCAGATTCGGTATGAATCGCAACAATCGCTGATGAAGTATCTGGTGGAATTGCTGCAGCTCACGGAGCGTCGCTTCAACCAACAAGCTTCACTCAAAGCTGACAGCTTGAGTGTGAAGGCGGAGCTAGCAAAGGCGACCTATCAGCTGACCACGATCGAAGACACGCTTGCAGACAGCAAAGAGGCCCTGAATCACCTCTTGGGTCGCAGCGTGCAGATGGAGTTTGCGGTCGAACCCATTCCAGCGACGTTCCCCGAGCAAGAGGACCTCTCTGCCGCAAGAGCGACTGCTCTCGAACATCGTCCAGAACTGAAACTGGCGGCAAATCGTGTCCGTCAGGCTGAACTGGCGACCAAGAGTGAGAAGACGCATTACATCCCGGATGTCGCCATTCAGGCAAGCTACGTTACTCCGGCAAATGTCAATTTTCTGCCGCAAAACATAGCCTCCGTTGGCGCCTTGCTTACCTGGCAACCATGGGATTGGGGAGAGAAGCGCCACAAGATTCGACAAGCCGCCCTTGCAGAGCAGCAGGCGGAACTCTCAGTCGAAGACACACGCGAACAGATTCTGCTTGAAGTGAATTCAAACTTTCGACATCTGCGAGAAGCGCGTGCGCACCTTGGGGTCACAGAGGCAGTCCGTGATGCCGAGAGCGAGAAGATGCGGAACCAAAAGGAAGCATATTCCCAGCAAGCGATCCTGCTCAGCGACTTGCTAAAGCAGCAGTCTTCTCTGGCAGACGCGGAGGGCCAATACCATCAGGCGGTTCTCGCCTATTGGAGAGCCCGCGCTGATTTCCAGAAATCGCTCGGTGAGGAGTAGGGCCGTGAAGCCTTTAACGATCCCGCGTCACAGACTGAACGCACCACTAGCCCTCATTGTCCTATCGGTGACGGGAGTGTTGGGCGGATGTACTCACGAGTCGCGGATACCCTCGCAGCCGCCGAGGGCCGTCCGGCTCTCACGAATATAAGGCAGGTGCGAGGAGCAGACGGGCGAACTCGCACCACCGGAACCGGAGATTACGTGGAACAGGGCCTCACCCTGGCACACATTCGCCTGGAAGACCTGCAGAATCAAATGGCACAGGCGCAAGCCCAACTCGATCAAACTACCGCGCAACACGTCAAAGCCGATCAAGACTTCCAGCGTGCGAAGGTTCTCTATTCGACGCAAAGCATCACCAAGCCAGACTACGATCAGTCGGAAGCGGCCTTCAATACAACGCGCGCTGCGATGGACAATGCAAAGGCCGCGCTCCTTCAATCCCAATTGACGCTTGGAGACGCCGACCTGAAGACTCCATTCTCTGGGTACATCCTGAGCCGGAATATAGATTTAGGAAGCTTGGTGTCTCCGTCCACGAATGCTTTTACGATCGCGGATATCGGGCGCGTAAAGGTCGCCTTTGGCGCCCCGGACTACGTTCTCAGTCGAGTACATTTAGGACAGGAACTGACGATCCAGACGGAGAATGATGCCGCTCCAGTAAAGGGGCGGGTTACTAGCATCTCTCCAGCTGCCGATGCGCGAAACCGAATCTTCGCTGTTGAAGTGACCGTCAGCAATCGCGACCGTCATCTGAAACCGGGCATGATCGCTTCGGTCGGTCTAGGTGAAGTCGCGCACTCGTCCATTTCGATCCCACTCAGCGCCATCGTGCCGCTCCCTTCGGACCCCGATCACTTTGGGGTGATGGTCGCGCAGGATCGCGCCGGCAGGCTCGTTGCCAACTTGCGCAAGGTTCAGCTGGGGACGACCCATGACAATTCAGTTGCGGTTGAAGGAGTCCA
>WNFI01677162.1_pt1 | contig 16250 bp, 19 predicted proteins | sample 5400471 | NCBI WGS metagenome assembly WNFI01 (sample SAMN13153348, study PRJNA577476) | soil metagenome | isolation source: 100 cm saprolite on Douglas fir-dominated hillslope | place: USA:California | collected 2013-09-17 | reverse complement strand
AGAGTTATCAGGCTCCTTAAAAATATGTATATTGTTGAATCATCCCATGAGAGGCGTGTAAACATTTGTCACCGTCTGATCATGCGCGCTCTCGATGAAGACGAGACTGTCAAAGTAAGTGGTTCACAAAGACTCAACGTTATAGCTAATCATGTTGAAGGACCTTGCCATCAAAACAATCTCTGAGCTATGGTTTGGCAATGAGGACACGTCGAGCGTAGCGGCCGGAGAATCAAGCTTAATAAATGGCCTTAATGCTAAAGTCACTGTCATCATGAGTGTCTGCATCAAGTTCCCCTCTAGCTGGCATTCGCCGCTGGAAACCATTCTGACTCAGGTGCTTTCCTGTACTCCAGCCTTTACGGAAAACCCTTATTGAATCATTTATCAGCTTACTAGAGATGCCGAGGGGGTCAGCCAGTCCCCCGTTCTTACCCACTTTGGTCAGATTTGCGATCTGCTTATCGAAGCTCTGGTAGATGCCAACTTGATTCCTGGATTTGTGAGCTCTGGCCAAATGCATGGCTGTCAATATATTCATTCGGGCACGTGTCTAGACGATAGTCAACTGCGTTCGAACGGTGTATATCTTCACATCCGCCTACCCTCGGGTAATCTCGAGTGCCAAAGCGCGAATCTTGATCCCTTACCTCAAAAATCCATCAAACGTGAGTTGAAAGCTATATGCCCTGGTTTATTTCTTAACCTTTTGGATTACAGCCCGAGGAGTTGACGATCTCGGAGTACATCCTCAAGATTTTCCGTTTATGTATTCCTACCTTCCCCAAGACCGCTATAAAGTTCGGCCAAGAGCTTCAGCCAATTCTTCAACCCATTATAAAAGGATCATCAGGAGGCTTAGCAGTCAGTTGCCAGTCCTAGCAGTTATCAACGTGATCTAAACTTGACTTGGTAGACTCTACAAGAAGCGGTGGCTTGCCATTGTGCGGCTGTCAAGTTTCTCACAAATGATTATCGGCAGCTTGTCTTTCTCCTGAGGAGTTGCAACGGTCAGTATTGTATTTTTACGTACCTAACCGAATGCCCCATAGCTCACTAGGTCGCCAACTCAGAGAAACTGAAAGTATTACAATCCCAAGCTACCAATACATCGCTTCCTGAGACACTCTTTCGCCATGTCATGTATTTTGCATACATCTTAGTCTCTCTTTGCGAAAATCTTGACTTCGAGGAACTGAGGCTGTCTGGTAATAATCAACTCATTGAGTCCGATTCAGCTTAGTCATTCCGTACGTAGGTTTTGCTCGAGAGCTTGACTCGATCTCACCAGTGAGTCTCCCCTTGCTAAACCCCATATATAGCGCTCACTCGTGAGTGATCTAAGAATCCGATTCCTGAGCATATCTATATGTCGTTACTCAACATGTATGAGACCATTGGCGATGAAAGTACTCGGAGTCGTCTGATGCAATGCTTTGGTGCGCGGTATTATCGTTTTGACTTGGGTGTACATTCTGATCCCTATCTTACAGGGTCGCTATTCAGAAGCAACCCTAGCCTCATGACAACAGAGGAATCAGCATCACTCATGGAGACCGTGTTCTCCTCTTCTGACCTTGATGCCCGTTGTGGGTTGCTGAAGACTGTACACAAATTCCTCCTATCAGAGTCGGCGAAGTTTGAGGCTGACTTGAAAGGTGTCTTGCAACACTTGCCCGATTCCACCGGACAGGTGACTGAAGCTCCTTCCATTTAGTGGACTCGTCGGGCAACAAACTGGACGTCAAAATGGAAGAATTGGTGGGCAATACTTCCGGCTTCGCTGAAGGAAGGTAGGTCCTCGTGTACTCCACCTCATTACAATTTGATATTCTCTTATCTTATTGTCCATGGCTGCTTCAGCGTGAGCTCAGTTCGTCAAGGTCTCGCTCATCCAATACAGGCAAGTCTAAACCTCACATGAACCCTTAAATCCTTGACGTCTGGCTTGCACAGTGTATTCCAACAATCATTGCTCTGGAAACCAGCTCGATAAGTACACTGAGCACCCGAGCGCTTACCTATCATAAGGTTCTTTACGATAAGCACGCGTCAATGATAAACACACGGTTCATGGATTGTGCCAAAAAGACCTTTGAGTACCAAACCCGTCTGCGAGGCTCAACATCGTCAGAAAACCCTTCTCATGACGACATTGATTATCCCCACGGTGTGCTACTTCATATATGATGTGCACATACTCAGCGATTCTGATTCTGTTCTACAGGCCTACGCGCTGATCCCACGCCAACAGCCCTCCTTCGTCCGTGGTACACCCTGGTGCGCGAGAAACGCACTTCTAGAATGGAATGGCTGAAGTGTCTCGTCAAGTCAATGGATATCGAGATTGGGACTTGGAACGGTTGTATTTCACAAGTGCGTTTCTGCCGGCGAAAATTCTAGGACCGGCAAGCTGACTCATGCTTAGATCGCTTTCGATTTTTTTCGCTATATGACCGAAAACTTCTCGGCTCTTGAGTATAAAACTCAGGAAGAAGTATTACTTGTCATTAGGCACGTCACTGTGGTACTTTCTGTTACCGGCACACAAGTTGTGGAAGGCTTCATTCGAAAACGGCGTGAAAATGCATGCTTCCACAAATCTCCCAGCCCAGTAAGCAGTGGTTTCATGGCCATGTTCTGACTCTTTGCTGATCAACGCCGGTTAGGAAACTGTCCCTGATCCTTCTAGTGCGTGGTTTTTATCACTCCACGCGTACCCAGTGATTCTAACCATCCTCACTAGATTCTTTGGCTGTCAATGAATCCGTTCTACAGCCCGAGTTTTCTCGCACCGCGGCTAGTGTTATGATGTTGCTTGTGCTTAAAGCGTACCTAAAGGAGTTATATGGTTTAACGGAAGAGTAAGTATTGTAATGGACTTCCTATTCATCTGGCTTACCCTATCCCGCTCATCGCAGGAAGTGTGCAAAATGGTCCTCGGGTAGAAAAAGTGCAATTGGCGACAAACCTGCTACCCGTCGCCACGAAAATGCCATATCTTGGGAGAAAGTACCATTTGCTGTCAAGTCTGCCATAACCAACGAAGACGCTGAGCATCAATGCGCTTCTGTAAGTTCCGAAAATATGGTCCAAATAATTCAAACTTGATAGTTAATTGGCTTGGTGATTAATTGCAGTTACTAGAGATGTGGGAACAAGAAGGTGTCTCTCCCGAGCCATTAGAAGACATTGACTAGCCCATAGCTGCTCACTTTACTGCTTCTGTTCGCTCGCCCTGTCCAATGCTAGAATTCAGGCTATGAAGAACAGACTGCCCTATACGACTACTTCCATTTACTGCTCACTATCCTACCCAACACTGTTATGTTACTCTGCAGCTTAGGAGTTATCCTGTAATGCGATTCCCTGGCATGAACAGTCTCGTTGTAACTATTGTAACTATCGTGAATTAATCTGCCTTGTTACTGTTTTGTATTTCGGCAATTGCCTGATTTAAGCGCTGTTTAATGTGTGCACGGCCCCTGTATCGATCGTCGTTATTACCCCTAGTGGTGACTTGTTGTCACATCCACACTTCATGGCTTCTATCCACTTAGATGAAGCCCATGATACCTGTAACAGTAATGTTTCGAATCCTCCTCAAGGTGGTACTGCTAAGAGTGCCAGTGAGCGCTTAGCAATCGACCCTTTCAATGCCAAACTTATCAAATTCCCTTCGGATTTACGGTTCCTATCAGGGGTAAGGCTCGCTGGAAAATCCCCTGGGCAGAGACTCTGCGTTCTGACTGAGTAGTCCTTAGATCGCCCTGTCCAATGTGATCAGGGATCTGACAGGTCGACTGCAGGCGCTAGAGTCTTCCGCGAGAATGCTCTATAAGAGAATAACTGACCCTTTTGATGCAACTTCTGGCACATTTCCAGCATCTCCTTGGATGATTGATCGACATCTCCAAGGCATCTCTCGGTGAGTTCAAGCCGTACTAGCCGGGAGTGTGCTTGCATCCTGAATGTCATGGCGGTGAGCGCAGAATGGTATTAATGGAGCATACCAGTGCCTCATTATTGTGCGATCATGCTACACATCATGGCGGATTCCTCGTCTCGGGCAGCAGGATTAAGGTCAGAAGAAATGAGCCTTAGAGGAAGCGCCACTAGCATCCACTGAAGTTGTGTCATGACGTAGTCACCGTATTGCAATGCTGAGTCAAGCTCTGCAGTGGTTGAATTGCCAGATATTTTTGGTTCATACCTGCAAACCCGGCAGTCTTTGCTGATGGCATGGATATCTGGCATATTAGATCGCGCCGAAGATCTTGCTCTGGACCTTCTGGATGAAGAGATTGTCGGTTTGTTTAGTGTGGAGGCATTTCAGTTCCAAGTGAAAGACGACATTCCGATACTCCCACCCTTGATGTTTCCCTCCGCTACAACGAACCTTGCGCCATGTTATAATGCTGCTTTTCCTCACTTTTTGCAACTTGTACTACCTCCATCGATTGAAAGGGACACTATAATTTCAAGATGCTGCATCACGATGTCTAGAACGCTACGCCGACTTGGTTTTGTGGAAGACTCGTTCGAGAAGGCAAGTGACAGCGTGAGGCTGCTCCTTGGATACAATGAACATGGCTATGGTAAGTACTAGTCTGAATCTTGCGCACGTATCTGAGAAACCTCACATCAAGTAACTCGGTCGTTCTGGGTTCTTTTTCTTTCTGATTGGTCGCACTTCTGCCGTCTCTTCGACAGTCGCTGTCACATCCGTGTCACCACTTCTCGCTCAATCATTAGAAGATACTTGCCGGTCACTTATAGCTTTATCGAGCCTCCTGGACCCAGACCCAGCTAGTCCATACAGTCGTCAGACCCTGCTTTCCATAGCATTCCAGAGAGCCAAACAAGCTGTCAGATTGCGCCGTCAAAATGTCCCTCAATACGTCGACACCCCCTATCTTTCAGGGCCTTTTGATGAGACCAACTTCAGCACTGATATTGCAAGAGTAGATCTGCTGGGTTCACAGGTAATCATGTGTCACACCCTCGTATCTTCCAATGCACAATGGGACCAAGAGACGTCTATGGGACGTCTATTGGATGTAAGGGAGCTACTGAACACCGTTATCGATGAGCTACGCTCACTACAAGAACACGTGCTACCTCAAATGCAGATTAGGGCGACAGAACTCCTGGCGTCTGCCCTCAGTGCCAGGTCCTTTGCATATTCGAATCGGAATCTTGGTCCCTCCTCTGAAAGTGCGTTCGAGGATATTAACGCTGCTGTATTCGCTGTGGCAAGTCTCGAGAATGACACTGCCCTGCTTTCACGGCCCATACCGCGTCTATTGACATTGACCGGCATGGAAGATATACGAGACCTATATCCATCGATGCTCTTGATGGATGCTGTCTTGGCGTGGTCGACCAACCGCCTAGCCACTGCACTCCACGCTGCTTCTGACGCAGCAAAGTGGCGCGTACAAAGATTCACTGCCCTCCGGCAGGCCTCAAACTTGTTGAGCCACGGGGCTCCTTCATGGTCTTCACCCCATTTCCGAATTGTCTTCAGAGACGCTCTTGACGCTGCGGTGGACACCCTTCAGAAATACGCATCGTATCTTCGGGCGATGGACAGAGAGGCGGATGCTTTTGACGTGCAGCAGCGAGAAGTTGACATGCTTCAAGAGACTTTCTATTTCATAAAGAGACAGGGAGTTGATGACTCGGCGGATCCACCTTACTATCGCTCGTGCAGCCTTCGGGGTATTCAAGCAACTACGGCGAACGCCTTGACTCACATTGCCACAGATGCTGCTATATTCAAGCACGTGGATCTGGCAATAAAATATGATACCTCAGCCGTCGAACATTATCGCGAACTTCTCGAGGAAGAAATGAAGAGCCAACCTAACAACGAATCCCCTATTCTTTCATCCAAAGAAAAGAAAATCCGCGATGAACTCGCAATAGCATTATACGGTCTTGCTCTTGATGCTTCATCGGTCGAAAACTGGGATTTAGCTATCGCTGCTGACGAGGAGTCATTAGAGCAGTATCGTTTCCTCGCGAAGTTCGATCCCATTACCTATGATTCGAAAGTCAGTAATGCTTTGCGAAGCCTCGCTCAACATCTGTATCGCGGAGGTCTAAGAGAGAGAGCAGCGGAAGCTGGTTTACGTGCCGTGGAGGCCGCGAGAAAATCGCTTAAGAAGGAGGATGATATCGACTCGTATCGCGCGGATTTAGCGGTAGCGCTATCCGACTTCGCTGTGTACTCTGCTGCCCTTGAGCGGTATGAAGCAGCGATTACAGCAGATAGAGAAGCCCTGGAATTCAAGAACATTCTCAAGAACAAGGGTCCATTTAATTACGAGTTCGATATAACGTCAACACTGCAGAATCTCGCCGACCACCTGACCGCCGCCGGTCAGCATGAGGAGGCCTTGGTAGCTGGTCTCGAATTCGTCGACGCCACTGAAATCGCCACGAGAGAAGGGAATGGAGACCCGGTGAATTACGGATTCGCTCTGTATAAGCTCTCGCTTATTTACGGGGACCTTCAGCGATGGGACGATGCAATTGAAGCGGATGAAAAGGGGATTGGTATCTTTGAAAAACTCAGGCTAGAGGTGCCCAATTCCTACGATGCTGATCACATCAGAGCTTTACGCGGACGCACGAAACACCTTCGAGAAGCAGGGACGCTCGATGAATCACTCAAGGCAGGCCAAAAAGCCTTGGAAGTAGCCCAGGAAGCGTTCGAGCGGGACCCTTCTTCTCGAGTTGATTTAGCAGCCGCTTTGTCGGATTTGGCAGGCCTTTACTCCTTCATGAGTAACTGGGAAGAATCCATCCTGTTTGAAGACCGATCCTTAGTCCACTATCGCATCCTCGCTGAGTCTGTACCGAATGAATTCGACTTGGAAGTCATACGGGTTCTGCAAAACAGAGCGGTTGCTATACAAAATGCTGGCCGGCTCGATGGTGCGTTGGAGGCAGGGCAGGCAGTAATCGAGGCGTCTCGTGTGGCGTACGAGATGCGACCAGAAGCACATCGATCGGATCTGGCGTTGTCCCTGTTCAATTACGGTGTCTATACAGCTGCGAAGAAGGACTGGGCGGCATGTATCAAAGCGGATGAGGAGTCGGTTGAGTTGTACCGCACCTTACAAACTCAAAACCCGAAGCTCCGTACCGGAGAGTTATTGCGGGGACTACGGAACCGAACGGTGCACTATGCGAATGCGGGAAGACATGAAGATGCTGTAGCTTCGAGTCGGCAATGGGTAAACACGGCAAGGGTGGCAGTTGAGACGATTGGCGCCGCACATTTGGTTGACCTCGCCTCCGCTCTAGCAAACCTCGCGGGCCACATGGATCACTCACAGAAATGGGATGAATCCATCTCTGCCAATAAGGAGTCTCTGTCCATTTATACCAAACTCACGGAGCAAGATGCCGACTTCTATGCAAGTACCATGTTCTACCTCAGAAGAAATCTCGGGGCTCGGTTATTCAGGGCATATAGATATCAAGAGGCGGCGGAAATAGGCGAGGAAGTTCTGAAGCTGGCAAGAGACCGACTGGCTGGAAAAGAGTCAATCTCTAAGGACTCCAACGCAGAAACGCAGACACCGCTAGTCCTGGTGCTGGAGAAGGACCTGGCTCTCACACTCTATGATCATGCTCTCTACAATAGTTCACTCAAACGATGGAACAAATCGGTCCCCTTACACAAGGAATCACTCAGTATCTACAAGGAACTTCAGAAGGATTCTGAGCCCGGGAAGTACGACGAGGACATCCTCCGTGGTCTCCAGGATTGTGCTGGTGACTTTTACGACTCAAAACAGCTCGATGAAGCGATGGAGATGGGCAAGGAAGCCGTCAAGTACGCAGAGACCATCGCGGAGGTCTCTGAGAAAGACGACAACGGTCAGATCCGACAGTCGACACGGGGTGATCTCGCCCGCGCACTGGCAAATGCCGGGGTCTACATGTTGCATCGGAAGATTTGGGACGAGAGTCTTCCGATTCAGGAGCGAGCCCTCAGGATGTACCGTGATCTATACGCGGAAAATGGCCAGGAACGTTACGATTGGCAGCTTGTATGTGTCCTCTGTAATGTGGCTGAGCATCGACTACGAGCTGCCATCACGGAGCCTGGGCTCGAGATCGGCCGCGAGGCCCTGGATTTCTGTAGGAATGTTGTCGAAGGTGTTTCCCTAGACGATCTCGAGACAATCCCAAAAATTGCTCGGGATAATATGGGGAAGTCGTTGCGGGAAGTCGCTAAATATCTTCGGGAGGAGACGGATATGAAGGAGCTGGTCGAAGAATATCTGAGTGTTGCGGACAAATTTGGACCCCCTGCACCAGATGACTCCCCCGGGAAGGACGACAGGACGGACGGACGGACAACGACGGTGTTGGGACAGCAACAGGCAGAAGACGCTGATGGAAAGGGAACAAACGGGGCAAAGGCCTCAAGAATGGGTAGTCCGTGATCTAGAAACTGTTACTGTGTAACTATAACAAGGACATTACAGTCTATTACAATCAGCCGCGGCCCACTGCGTAAACTTTAAAGCATGGCGGTACATAGGGCTCTCGAGATTTTTACACTGGGAATGAAATGAGCGAGGGCCATAAGCGCGGCGCGGCGCCAAGATTAACCAAATTCAATGTCGGAATCTGCCGTTGCATTGGAGTCGACAATCGCTGATAGGCAGTCATGGCACCAGATCCTCGCCTGAACGATAAGGAGCTGGCCGCAATCAACGTCGCAGCTGTAACGAGGGAGTACCGAGTCGATCCAAGAATAGGTAGGTAGTGCAAGCCATTCTCAGGGATCGACGCTAAGTGTGCGGTTCATTATCGACACCAAGACTATCGAACAGTTTCCGCTATCAACGGGTGGGTTTATCATGTCACACAAGTCTGAGCTTTTAAGAAAACTATTAATTGGTTCGGTACAGGCCTCTCGTTGTCCTTGACAAGGTCAAGGTGTGGCAAGCACTAAACCCCGTCTGCTCACCAAAGCCTTCTGAGTGAATTGATGTTGTCCTCAAATAGTTTCCGTCATATAATGAAATAGTGCAATTGACTCTTCCTGATGGATCCAAGCGTGGTGGACAAGTTCTTGAAGTATCTGGAAAGAAGGCGATTGTGCAAGTTTTTGAAGGGACGTCAGGAGTCGACGTCAAAGCGACGCATGTCGAGTTTACAGGTAGCAGCATGAAGCTTCCTGTGTCGGAGGACATGTTAGGAAGAATATTCAATGGCTCTGGTGTGCCGATCGATAAGGGGCCGAAGGTGTTCGCCGAAGACTACCTCGATATCAATGGTAGTGTGCACACAATTTCTTCATAGAAAGCCAGTTTATTAATCGTGACATCTCCTTTCAGGCTCACCTATAAATCCGTATTCACGCATCTACCCCGAAGAAATGATTCAAACTGGCATCTCCACAATCGACACCATGAATTCCATTGCGCGAGGCCAAAAAATTCCTATTTTCTCTGCTGCTGGCCTGCCGCACAATGAAGTAAGAATCGAATTTGTCATCCATCTGCAAGGGATATAGTAGAAAGCATTCTTCATCTTCTAGATCGCAGCACAGATATGTCGTCAAGCCGGTCTAGTGAAACGTCCAACGAAAGATGTTCACGATGGACACGAAGATAACTTCTCGATCGTCTTCGCCGCCATGGGGGTCAACATGGAGACGGCTCGTTTCTTCAAGTCTGACTTCGAGGAGAACGGAAGTTTGGACCGTGTCACGCTATTCTTGAATCACGCCAACGACCCTACGATTGAACGTATCATTACTCCTCGGCTGGCTTTGACGACCGCCGAGTACTACGCTTATCAACTGGAAAAGCATGTTTTGGTTATCCTTACCGACATGAGCTCTTACGCCGACGCCTTGCGAGAGGTGCGTTGACGTCTTCGTCTTTCGCTCCTTGAACATGCTGCTCAGTGTGAGTGAATAGGTATCTGCTGCTCGAGAAGAAGTTCCAGGTCGACGAGGTTATCCCGGTACTTTCATGGCCCTTCCGCACCAAACGCATGGATGCTGACATCAGATCAGGGTACATGTACACTGATTTATCAACAATTTATGAACGAGCTGGGCGCGTGGAAGGACGAAGCGGCTCCATCACACAGATTCCCATTCTTACCATGCCTAATGATGGTATGTACTCTGCCATCGTCTGGAACGGAGCTGTCAAATTCATGCCTTACAATCCATGTTATAGACATCACTCACCCGATTCCGGATCTGACGGGATACATCACAGAAGGCCAGATTATTGTCGACCGTAATCTTCATAACCGACAGATTTATCCTCCAATCAACGTCCTGCCCTCACTGTCGCGTCTGATGAAGAGCGCCATTGGCGAGAAGTTGACTAGGAAGGATCATGGTGACGTCAGTAACCAGATGGTGGGTATCCATAAAAAGGTGTCGCTCCAATTATGACTGACAGCCTTCCTGTACAGTATGCCAAATATGCCATCGGACGAGATGCGGCCGCCATGAAGGCAGTTGTTGGTGAAGAAGCTCTCTCGGCTGAAGATAAGCTTGCGCTGGAGTTTTTGGGTCGATTTGAGCACGAATTCGTTTCCCAGGGTGCGACCCGCCCGACCTTCTGTGTATTGTCTCCGAGCATCTCACTCATATTCGTTTTTCGTAAACTTAGGTGCTTATGAAGCTCGCACGGTTTTTGAATCACTCGATATGGCGTGGTCTTTACTTCGAATCTTCCCGAAGGAGCTGCTCAATCGGATAAGCCCCAAGATCATTGAAGAGTTCTACCACCGCAAACCCGCAGGGACCTCGGCAAAGAAACCGAAGACCGACGGTGGAGAGGCGAAGCAGAGTAAATTGATTGACGATGATGCATGATGGATGTGAAAGACGATCCAAATTCCTTAATGCACCTCCCCTTAGGGGCATGATTTTGGGGCCAAAACATCTTCTCCCTTCTGCAGTGGCCCTCCTACTATTTACTACTAAAGTCCTTTCTCATTGCCTGTAACTTTACTCAAGAGTTAAGAATAGCAAAACGCCTTGGACCCCGGTTGGACTTCTGCACTGGAGTATTAGAACCATACGGAAGTAAAACAGTACATCATTTGGAAAAAGGTCCCGAGCTAAGTACGACTTCATCGTTCGCTATCCGAAAATTGGTAGATAAGAAAAGAAAAGGATCCAATGAGAGTGTTGACTAGTGCATAAAACAAAATAATTCATAGAACAGAAAGAGAAGAAGTCGGGTTGAAAAAGGAGGAAAAAGGACGTTGAGGGATCACACTCCAATAATGATACAAGGTGAGATGAAGAGGCGGTTGCGCCAATTTCAAACCAAGAAAAAGGCCAAAAAGAAAAAACACCATTGAAGAAAAAAAATCCAAAGGAATTGGGGTACTTTGTGATGAATTTGGTTAATCAGATATTGAAAGATAGGGCACCAAGGGTGCGAGAGAGCCAAGAAGTGATACCTCCCTCGGCTGCGATGTTCTTCTTGGTCGTGGTCGTGGAGTATCGATGTTGGTCATTATGATCGTGAGGCTGAACCTAGATCAAAAAAAAAAGTGAAACGTCTCAGAAAGGGCCCACCGAGAGAAAGAAAGAAAGAAGCGCGGGTGTGGTGGGCGATCGTGTTCCGTGGGAGTGTGGTGGGTGTGGGAATGGAAAAAGAATGTAAGTTTAGGAAAAAAAAAAAAACGTACATCGAAAGACCAATGGGGGGCAACGAGGTATCCCTCATCACTGAAGACGCCCGGTGCATAAAGTGTCCTGGAATTCAGGTGACGGTGTTCAAGCGAGTCCGTTTCGATGAGGCTATGAACATTATTATTAGTCGTGAAATGGCCAAAATGGCCATAGGAGAGAGGTCGGGGATATCAGAGGTTGCGAATGAAGCCAAAGTAGAACTTGTACTGACACAGTAACCTCGTTTGACACGCCAGCCGTACCAAATCCATCCATAGTGACGAACCCATATTTTTCATCGCTCACGAATTGGACGGTGTATCTGCCCGCTATAATATGACACAAGAGAAAAGAGACCGATTAGGCATATTTTTTTTAAGCGCGGAGAAGAAGGGCGATGACGATGACAACGAGACGAGAAATGAAAATGATGACGTACAAACATGGATCACCCCTGACGTGTCGATATAACCATGTTCCGCTCCGACGCCAGGCAAAACGTTCGCGACGAGTTTTCCATCCGACGTCGACCAGTTTCCTCTATAGTACAGTATGGAATGTTGAGCAAAGGAATTCTCTGAGCAAAACATCGGAAAGCAGGCTAATATGTTAAATAAACCGTACAAGCGCCATTCTCTCTTGGAGGCGCATAAACAAGGAGGTGACAAAAATAGCAAGCAAGCAAAGGGGAGTGTATGTGTGGAAGAAGGGAAACTCAACTCACCCTTTCCAATTGACGTTGATGCGGGTTCCGTCAGTGGTGACCACGCCACGGAAGTCTTCCATGTTGGGAAGCAAGTAGGACACAAACTCGAGCGTTGGGACGGGTGGGGCAAAGCTGGTGGTGGTCACTATCGTTTCCTGCGGGGACTTATCTTGAGCCTCGGGCTGAGCGCTGTGCGCATGAGCATGCGCCGCCGAGCCAAGACGGAGGCCAACCACATGAAGGAGAACGTAGACCACAAGAAAGAAACCGACGGAGCGGGCTTGTTGGTAGGTGTGTACACCGCCGATGTGGGTTGCAGGGGCCCCCATGACAAGTTGTCAGTTTGCTGTAGTTGTGATTAGTGAAAAATGGGTGTGTCGGGGTTGGGAGGGGTGGTGTTGCTCTGCTAATATGAGCGGGGGCGAGTTCAAAGTCAGAAGTCCAGCGGGGCATCGGCCCTGTATCGACGAAATCCAATTACCAGCGCGTCGGTTTGAGGAACCAACCTTCCCAGGTCTCTGGTTAGAAGTCGATCGTATTTCCAACGACAAATTGCAAAGGCATCACAGAGTGTTCATGGATTCCCTAGAGTCCGCCCCAGTTCCCCTGCGTTCACGTCCATTATTAGCCTCTGTTCGATGATGTTTCATCTCAATCCTGTAAATGGCATCTAGCGTTCGGTGGTGACTCTGGCTGTGGCCAGGCGTCGATCGGCGGAGGCACTGGTTCAATAATAAGAACGTCGCGTCGCGAAGCGATGTACACGGTTGCCGCTATCATCGCTGATCGCTCGCCTTCCAATGCGTCGGTACTAAATGACAAAGCTAGTACGTACAAAGGCAGCTCCGTAACACTCCCATGCATTCAACAGTGCACTGTAAATGTGTCCCTACTCAACACTACTAGTGTAACCCAGTGTAACTTGGTACATGGTGTCCCTGATCAACCATAGTATACTAGTCAACATGCGCCAATACCAGCTCGACCGCCCGCTCCGGGGGCTCTGCTCTTGATCGATGGGAGTCGTATATAGCAACCATCAAACCTAGCTATCAGTGCGCCGTTACTCAGGAGGAGAGTGTGGTAAATGTTGTACATAGGCCCATGGATCATACAAGATTATACACCTCTCGGTCCGAAGCTAGAATTCATTGCAACATGCCATGATGATACTGCTCCCTCGAACAGGGACGCACTACTTTACACAAACAGTGCGGCCTAGTTCTCTATGCTAATGGACATAGATAATTAAATGGATCTCCTTTTTGCAGAGCCCTTACATACACCCGACTACCGAACACGTGTAGATGTTCGATCCCTCACGCACAACGCGGAACGTGGCACCACTTCCTACTGTTGCAACGCGACCTTGGTTCCAAGAGGTCCATTCGCATCATCCTCATAGTTAAGCTGAAGCAGCCTTTATAGTGATGTAAGCGACTGGTACATCGCACTAATTGCTACCGACCAATTTCCACGTCCGTAGAGAACATTTCCCCTCACAGACAACTGCGTTAATTGTTGCGAGATCACCCAACTGTGGTGTAAAAGATTCGACATCGCCCTTATAGCAATTCAACAACAATCTTCCCGCTATTCTTATTCTCTTCCATCTCATCATGCGCGTCCTTGATCGCGTGTAACCCGAACACCTACGACAAAAAATCGACGTCATCAAAAAGGCCCAAATCCAATGCAAGTGACCGCTGCGTCCCCCCCAAAAAAGAATCCACGACTTGAAACGAGAAAAACGGAAATGTGCCCCCTGCACGGTCTCTGACGGACTCACCTTGTGGATCGCAATATCAAAATTGGGTTTACCGTCCCCTTCAAGCTCGGTGAACCCATGGAGAACTTGGCTCCTGAATCGGTCAATCAGCTCGGCTTGGTATTCCAACGAACGCGAACGGAGCGTTGAGCCTTGGACATGCAAGCGTTTGTATAGTATTGGTAGGAGCGATATTGGCTTCGGAGTCTCTGCGCCTGTTGATGAATATGACATCAACACACACACACAGATATATATAGCCCATATGTAGGTGATCAGATCAGTGGAACTCATGCTCGATTGAATTGGTCTACTCACCTCCCAGCAGTCCAAGAAGGACCATATGTCCATCTTGTGCCAAGACATCAATGTTCCTCTCCCAATAACTTCCTCCTATCGTATCAACGACCAACTCCACTCCCTTCCCATTCGTCTCCTCTTTGATGATCTTCGCAAAGTCGTGTTCTTTATAATTAATCGCATGCGTCGCACCGTTCCGTATATTATTCTGCACAAAGTTCACTTTATCTTGTGATGATACCGTCGTGAAGATACGATTCCTTGGTCACCCCCCCAAAAAAAAAGAAAAAAAAAGGATAAAAGATAAAGAAACCAAGAAAAGGGGTGAGTGACTTGTTCAAGAACGACTTGAAAATGAAAAGTGAAATTTACATACGCTCCAAAGAGATGCGAGATTTGCATGGCGGCCACCGTGACGCCCGAAGCACCAGCATGGAAAAGGACATCACTGCCTTTCTTGATCTCTCCAATGTGAACCACGGCCTGGAATGCTGCAGTTCATAAATAAAGAAAGGGGTGGAGTGATGCATCCTTTATTAGTCAATGTCATTGCGGATCATGTAAGGGGAGAAAAGAAATGGACCGAGGGACCGAGGGATTATGGAATGAAAGGCATCAATATTAATGCTGTAATAACGGACCTGTGATCCAGTTCTCCATGATTGCTCCTCCCTCGATGTACGACAGCCCCTTTGGCTTGAGAATCACATTCGTAGCAGGGATCGCAACGTATTCCGCATAACATCCCTATATGTAAAACGAGTTATTAAGGTTTTGGGCTTGGATAGTCAAAATGGCGATGATGGAATGAATGAATGAATGACTTTACCCCAGCGGCGAGACCCATCACTTCATCGCCGACAGAAAGTGAAGTGACACCTTCACCAACTTGAGCCACGACACCAGAACACTCGACGCCCAGAATCTCGCTCGTCCCGGGTAGGGACGCACATCAAGTCCAATCTGTTAATTCCAAATGCCATGACCTAAAACACCATCATTAACGCTGGGAACACATAAAGAAAAAGAATTACAACAGATAAGATTATCATCCCGAGTCCTTAGATTTCACATATGTACTCGGGGCGGGAGAATATAATGTTGGGCAGACTCACCTGGATGAGGACCTGTCCTGATATTGGTCTAGGTCTCTCCAGTTCTCCGACGTACATTGCACTGCTGGGACCTTTTCCACCTTTGATGAGGACTGCCTTCATCATCTTTGTGACGTCAGCTTAGACGGGCTTGAGGATGATGAGCTTTGGAGAATTGGCGAGTATGGTGGGGCAGATGATTGTTCTAGAGCCTATAGCCTCCAGGCTATTGCAGAGGTGGGGTGGGAAAGTGAACTTGCATGCAGACTCTAACCCCGCCGGAGGATGCGAATGTATTATTACGAAAAAGGAAATTCCGGAAATAGATTCTATATCCGAAAGTTAGGTCCGTAAAGAGGGCTCGCATCCTACACCACAGGGCCGTGAGTGGTGAAAAGTTGACACCTCATAATACAGCGATCGTAGTGTGACACGGAGACAGAGGATCATGCCGGGAGCAACTTTAGACATACTTTAGACAGCTGTATTACTGTGAACGCCTGTTTTGAATTTGTGAAGTATGGCTAAAGTACACCAAAAGTCGTGAGTCAAGTGATGATGATGATGATGATTCTCATTTGTTACCCCGCGGCTGCGTGAGAACACGGCAGTGCGGCCTTCCTCCCGTACTAGTTACATGTGTTACAGTGGGGGAACATCCTACATATTAAGTTTTGTCGGGGGGTTGCTGCGGGTGGT
>WNFI01062107.1_pt1 | contig 16250 bp, 16 predicted proteins | sample 5400471 | NCBI WGS metagenome assembly WNFI01 (sample SAMN13153348, study PRJNA577476) | soil metagenome | isolation source: 100 cm saprolite on Douglas fir-dominated hillslope | place: USA:California | collected 2013-09-17 | reverse complement strand
CGGCGACGCCATCGACACCGATGCGCTCGACTTGCATCGCGCTGACTGTCTGGAAGCCCAGTTCCGCGTCTTCTTTAAGGTCACTGCGGGAATACAGCGGCCCGCGGATGCCGACGTGAATGCTGTGCTCTTTCAGGAACAGCCCTTCCTCGGCAGCGCGCCGAAAGGGCGTGCCATGAGTGAGCGGCGCGCCGAAGTAGGTCTGCCAGGTGTCGAGATGGGCATCGAAATGGATCAGGGCGACCGGCCCGAAGCGCTGGCCGGTCGCCTTGAGCAGAGGATAGGCGATGGTGTGGTCACCGCCGATGGCCAGCAGGTGCGCCGCTCCGGCGAGCAACTCGTCGGCACCCGCCTCGATCTGGTGGACAGCCTCTTTGATGTCGAACGGATTGCATGCGATGTCGCCCGCGTCGGCGACCTGCTGGGCGCCAAACGGCGCCACTTCCAGGCCAGGATGCCACGGGCGCAGGAGCCGGGAACCTTGCCGTACCGCGGACGGCCCGAATCGGGCGCCCGGGCGGTACGACGTCCCGCTGTCAAACGGAACACCGACCACGGCCACGTCGCAACGAGTGACCTCGTCGCGCCGCGGCAGCAGCGCAAAGGTCGGCGGCCCCGCGAAGCGGGGCGTCCGGCTGGCGTCCATGGGGCCGCGCTCGGCCCCGGCAGGCTCGCGCTCGGTACTCGTCGGCCCCACCTCCCCGCCGCAACCACGCGATCCCGCCGACCTTGGGCCGGTAGTAAGACAGCGTGCTGATTCTGTGCAACACACTATTGACTCCGCAACGTGGCGTCCCCCACCGTTGCGTTATAAGAGCAGCGTTCAGACGAGAGAACAGTTCGCCGTGGCTACTAAGGACAGGGCCGCGCCGGCACACGCGCAGGGCGCCGGCATCCGCGGTATCGAGGTGCGCTCGATCGACTGGATTCCGGAGAACGAGCGGCATGGCAAGGTGTGGCATCAGGCGCCGCTTTGGTTCTTAGGCAACTTCCAGTACTTCACAATCCCGATCGGCTTCATCGGCCCATCGCTGGGCCTGTCCCTGTGGTGGACGATCGTCGCGGGGACGGCGGGCATTCTCGTCGGCACCGTGTTCATGGCGTTTCACGCGACCCAGGGACCCACGCTCGGTCTCCCGCAGATGATCCAGTCGCGCGGCCAGTTTGGCTACCGGGGCGTCATCGTCGCGCTCTTCGCGATGGTGTTCACCTACATGGCCTTCAACGTCGCCGACCAGGTGCTCCTCGCACAGGGCCTGCACGGTGCCTTCGGCTGGAATGCCAACGCCGTCGCGATCGTGGTCACCGTCGGCGCCGCCCTCCTTGCTATTTACGGGTACGACTGGGTCCACCGCGTGTTCCGCGGCATCCTGTTCATCCTGCTCCCGCTGGTGGCCATCATCACCATCGGCGTGATCACCGGCAACGCAGGCAGCGTCGCGAGCCATGCCGTGCACGGGTTCAACTGGACCGCTTTCATGGCCCAGTTCTCAGCCGCGGCGGCCTACAACATCACCTATGCGGGTTACGTCTCCGACTACTCGCGTTATCTGCCGCGCGACACGCGGCGAGGCAAGCTCATCGGCTACGTGTTCGCCGGCGCCGCGACGCCAGCGATCTGGCTGATCGCCCTGGGCGCCTGGCTGGCCATTCGGCTGGGCGCGACCGACGGCCTGGTCGGTTTGCAGACGGCGGGCAACAACCTGATCAGCCATCTCGGCGGGATCACCGGGTTCCTATCGGCCGTCGCGCTTGCCGCGACCATGGGCATGAACGCGTATGGCGCCATGCTGACGACCCTGGCCGGGGTGGACGCTTTTCGCAAGGTCAACCCCACGCGGCGGGCCCGGGTGATCACGATCGTGGCGCTGGCAGTGATCTGGTTCGTGATCGCTAAGTTGATCACAGCCACGGCGGTCGGCGTGGTCGATACCGTACTGATCCTCATGCTCTACCTGCTCGTGCCGTGGACGGTGACCAACCTGATCGACTTCTTCTTCGTGCGCCACGGCCACTACTCCATCATCGACATCTTCAAGCCCAACGGGATCTACGGGGTCTGGTCGCATCGCGGCCTCATCGCCTATGCCGCCGGCTTCGCTGCCGAGATCCCGTTCATGGTGCTGCTCAACGTGGTCACCCTGAAGAGCTACTACACCGGCCCGCTGGCCAGCCAACTGAACAGCGTCGACATCTCGTGGATCGTGGGAGCCGTGGTGACGGGGGTGGTCTACCTGCTGCTGACCAGGAATCTCAATGTCGCCGCGGAACAGGCTGCGATCGCGGACAGCGACCGTGAACTCCGCCGCATGGAGTCAGCCGCCGGTGCATGAGCGCTGCTCCGCCTTCGACCCGTTAGCGAAGCTCGGCCAGCATCCGCCGGAGGGCTGATGGCCCGCCTGCCCGGGTGGCTAGATGTACCCCCGCAAGCTCCAGCTGCGCCTGCCCAGAGCCACTAAATGCGGCGGCGCATAGTTCGGGCGCGAGGTTGGCGGCTGCCAGGATGGCGCCGGCGGCACCCATCGGTCCGGCGAGCGCGAGAATCGCCGACGATCCGACATACAGATCACCTCGGTACTGTGCAAGCTCGGCCAGCAGCCGATCTGGATCGCCTGAGGAATCCTTGAGGCCGGCCACGGGCAGGCTCGCCAATGCCTCCAGCGGAACGCCGGGGGCCGACACCCACGGCACGTGATAGGCCAGCACCGGCAGCCCTGCGGCAGCGTCGCCTACAGTCCCGTAAAAGCCGGCCAGGTCCTCACTGCCCGGCGGCGGCCAGGCAAGCACGGCGTCGGCGCCGGCCTTGACGGCACCCGCGGTCAGCTCGGCGGCGCGATCTGGGGTCACCGCGCCGGTTCCCGCAATGACCGGCGTCGAGGCCGGCACCGCCGCTCGTACCGCGGCGATAATCTCAGACCGCTGATCATCGCGGAGCTGGTTCGCTTCGCCAGTTGTGCCGCACGCCAGCACCGCTCGCATGCCACGGGCTGCCAGCGCGGCCGCGAGTTCGGCAGTCGCTGCAACATCGGGTTCGTCAGCGGAATCGCGCAGCGTCAGGAGCGCGACGCCGACACCAGAGAAAACGCTCATGCTCCCTCAATTGCCCTGATAGCCCTAGTAGTCCGGTTAACATCATGCGATCAGTAGGACCAGCCTTCTCGGCCGGGGGCTGGCCCGGTGCCGTGCGCGGCTGCGGTGCCAGCCTAGGCCGAAGTTGGTTTTGGAGATCACAATCGGCGCGACTTTCAGCCTCCTGCCGTGCCCACGTAATCGGCGCGGCGGACGACTCCCGTGACAGCTTCGCCTCGCAGGTATCGGCGCACGTTCTCGGCAGCCAGGTGAGCCGCGGACAGCATCGTCCCCGGCACTATGCTGGAGTTGTGCGGGGAGCCAATCAAATTTGGCAGGTTAAAGAAGGGGTAATCGGTCCTGAATTGAGCTTCCCCGTCTGGCTCATGCCACCAAGTGTCTATTCCGGCACTGAACTGCGGGTGGGTGCGCAAGTGCTCGTACAGTGCGCTCTGGTCGACGATCGCGCCTCGGGCTACATTCACCAAAATGGCGGTCGGTCTCATCAGGGCGAGTTCACGCGCGCCGATCAGGCCCTTGGTAGCTCGGGTCAGTGGCAGCGAGATGAGGAGGACGTCAGCCACCGCTAGCACCTGGTCCAGGTCCGCCAGAGTACCCAGGAATTCGACGGGTTCGCTGGATCGGCCGCTGCGGTTGACGGCGTAGATACGGGCGCCGAACGCGGTCATTAGCCGTGCTGTAGCAATGCCGATTCCACCCAAGCCAAGGATGCCGCAGATCGCGCCTTCGAGGACCAGCGAAGGTGCCCACTTGTCAAACTGGCCGGCGGCAAGCGCAGCGTGCCGCTGCGGCAGGCGCTTGGCGAGGCTGAGCGTCATCGCGAGGACATGCTCGGAGATGGCGCCTGCGTAGGCGCCCGCGTTGCTGGCCAATAGCAGCTGGTCCGATAGTGCCGAGAAGTCAACGGCGTCGACGCCGGCCGACAGCAACTGGACGAAACGGAGCCGCGACGGCTCACGAAGCGCGCCGGTCGGAATTTCGCTGGACAGCTCCCAGGCGAGTAGTGCCTCGGCGCGCCAAAGGGCTTGCGTGCGTTTTGCATCGTCTAGCTCATAGGTGTAGATGATCTTGGCATCACTGACCAGGACGTCGGCGTTTATCCGGGCGTACTGCTCATCCGCCGGGTAGCTCACTGCTACCAGCCGCTCGTGGGCCATCGGCCGCCCTTCCGATCGCGTGACGTCACCACAGCAAGCATGAACTGACTCTCGTTCTGGCACGACCCGATGAACGAGCTGTCGTTAGAACCTCGCAGCGCCGGGAATCATGGCCGCAAGCTGTTACGGCAGAATGCGGGCGCCGGGCGAAGCGTAGCCTTGCTGCACCAGCGTTTGCCCGCTGCTTGCGGGTAGTCTTCGCCAGATGCGAGCCGAGCATGGAGAGTCGCTTGCCTGATCTGCTTGAGTTGCTGAGGCATGGCCCTGTCGTATGCGCCGAGGGCTACCTGTTCGAATGCGAGCGGCGCGGCTACCTTCAGGCGGGAGCATTTGTCCCCGAGGTTGTGCTGACTCACCCAGAGGTAGTCGAGGGACTGCACCGTGAGTTTGTGCACGCCGGTTCCGATGTGGTTGAGGCGTTCACGTACTACGGTCACCGGGAGAAGTTGCGCGTTATCGGCAAGGAGGACATTCTCGAGCCGCTGAACCGCCAGGCCCTCGCCCTCGCCGCGCGGGTAGCCCGGCAAACGGGTACCCTGCTTGCCGGCAACCTGTGCAATACGAATGTTTACGAGCCGGAAGCGCACGCTGAACGGGCCGTGCGGTCTGCGTTCGAGGAGCAGGTGAGCTGGGCAGCCGAAGCTGGCGTGGACTTCGTCATCGCCGAGACCTTTAGCTGGGCTGGCGAAGCGCTACTGGCTCTGCAGGCCGTCCGCGCCGCGGGCCTTCCCGCCGTAGTGACCTTTGCGGTGCACCGAGAAGGCACCATGCGCGAGGGGACCAGCCCGGAGGATGCATGTCGCCGGGCCGAGCAGGGCGGGGCAGGCGTAGTAGGCCTCAATTGCATTCGCGGCCCGCACACAATGCTGCCCCTGCTGGCACCCATTCGGGAGGCCGTGTCATGTCCGGTCGCAGCCCTGCCAGTGCCGTATCGGACTATCGCGGCGCAGCCCTCGATGCAAGCTCTGCGCGACCCCGCACGGGGCGAGGCCCAGGCTTTCCCGACCGGTCTCGATCCCTTTACCTGCACCCGCGACGAGCTAGGTGAGTTCGCCAGCGCCGCCCTCGACCTCGGCGTGCGCTACCTCGGTATCTGCTGCGGCGCCGGCCCGCATCACGTGCGGGCGATGGCGGAGGCGGCAGGCAAGGCGCCGCCCGCATCGCAGTATTCGCCAGACATGTCAAAGCATTCGTTCCTGGGCTCGGCTCCCGGCATCACGCAGAGCTACCGGGAGTATGCCCCCAACTTGTAGCGCAGTTGGCCGATGACCGGAGATGCTAGCTGCACCATCGATATGGCAGGGAAGCGCCGTGAGTTCACCAGCACATGCTCCGTACGTCGTTATCGGGGCCGGCATGCATGGCCTCTCCACGGCCTGGCACTTAGCCAGGGAACTGGAAGCACGCCGCATCGGCAGCGGCAGGGACGTCCTGGTTCTCGACAAGTCAGGCGTCGGGGCGGGCGCATCCGGGATTGCCTGCGGCACAATCCGCAACAAGTATTTCCAGCCCGCAATGCGCGAGCTGATGGCCCACAACGTGGCGGTGTGGGAATCAGACCCGGATGCGTTCTCCTACCACCCCGTCGGCTTTCTCCAAGCCGCGCCCGAGGCCATGCATTCCGACGTGGTACAGATTTACCAGGAACAGAAGGCGATCGGATACGACTCCGTCCTGGTCGAGGGAGAGGAGCCCTGCCGGGCCTACATGCTCCGCATGTTCCCTGACTGGCAGGCGAGCCGTGCCACCACGGTCCTGCATGAGAAGCAGGGTGGGTACGCCAACAACCGGAGTTCACTGAACGGGTTGGAGGCCAAGGCCAGGGCGATGGGCGTGGCAATCCAGCCGGGTACGCGGGTGACAGGTCTGCGGCTGTCTGGCGGTGCGGTAGCGGCAGTCGATACTGACCGCGGACAGCGGGAATGTGTACGCCGGGCGACCTATGTGGACCTACTGGGCGCTGCAGGAAGGCACGCTCAGGGTTGATCCCGGTATGTTCACGACTAGTTCCGGCGGCTTTCCGCCCGTGGTGCATGTGGATTCCGACGCCCCGCTGCATGACGACCTCAACGGTTCGCTCATCACGGCCGCGATGTGGGGAATCTACTTCAAGCCGGACTTCAGTTTCGGTGGTGTCCAAGGAGGGAGCGCACCCTATATCGTGGACCGCTCAGCGGCGGACGTCGCGATAGACCCGTACGGCCCGGCCAGCCCGGAGTTCGTCGTGGGCGAGGACTTCACCCGGATGTGGACGTCCGGGCTCGCGCATTGCCTCAAGAGGTTCGAGAAGCAGCGCTACCTCTATAGCAAGGAACCGTCCGGGGGTATCGGGGCGTTCACCCCGGACAGCTTCCCCGTCTTCGATACCTTTTGCCAGAACGCGTACGTGATCGCTGACTCCAACCACGGCTACAAGATGATTGGCGTCGGCGCGCTGGTGGCCAGGGAACTGCTCGGCGAAAAGCAGGCGCTGCTCGAGCCATTTCGCTTCTCCCGTTACAGCACGGGCAAGCTGCATCCAGTCAGCAACTCGCCGTTCCCGTGGAGCTAATCAGTGAACCGGCAGGTGGGATGAAGCTAGCCGCGATTTTTCTCGGTAGGCCGCACCGCCGTCACAGGTGCTGACTCAGGACACGATGTCCGGCGTGGCGTTGCTGCCGTCAGGATGCGCCTGCCGAGCTGGAGGGCTGCTGCCGCCGCGCCCGGTGCGCAGCCGAGGCACGTCCTCCATCAGACGGATCGTGTACGGGTCAGCCGGGTGCTCAAGAACCTGGCTGATCGGGCCAGACTCAACGATGGCTCCGGCACGCAGCACGACGGCGGACTGCGCAATGCTGCGAACGAGCGCCAGGTTGTGGGTGATGAAGAGCATGGAGAGCTGACGTTCGCGCTGTATCCGGCGAAGCAGTTCGACGATGATGGCCTGGACCGAGACGTCGAGCGCCGAGGTCACTTCATCACAGATCAGCAAGTCCGGCTCCGCGATCAGGGCACGGGCGATAGCGACGCGCTGCCGTTCCCCTCCGGATAGCTGGTCGGGGTAGCGCGCCAGGAAGTCGGCTCCGAGCGATACGTCCTCGAGCACATCAACCACCCGCTGCGACCGTTCCTTGAACGGGAGCCTGAGGTACTGCTCAAGTGGCTGAGCAACGATCTGGCCGATGGTCTTCCTGGGATTGAGCGAGGTATACGGGTTCTGGAAGATGTACTGGATTCGTTGCAGGACCTCTTTCGGGCGTAGCCGCGCCTGGCGCGGGAGCGGCGTGCCGCGGAACGCTATGTCGCCGGTCCAGTTGCTGTGCAGCCCGGCGATGCAGCGAGCGAGCGTTGTCTTGCCGGAGCCTGATTCACCCACTACGGCGACGCATGACCTGGGCGGCACGTCGAGCGCGACGTTGAACAGCACTGGCAGGTGCCCGTAGCTGGCCGAAACGTCCCGAACGGCCACCAGCAGCTCTGCGGGAGAGCTGGCAGCTTGCGCTGGCACGGCCATTGAGCGCTCTGCAGGCTGAGCCGTGACTTCATGGGCGCGCAGGCACCGCACCGCCCGGCCGCTTATGACGACGGGCTCGGGTGTCCGCGACCGGCAGGCGTCGATGGCATCACTGCAACGCGGGGCAAACGAGCAGCCGGCACCGCGATGGCCGGGCCTCGGCTGCTGACCGTCGATCCCAGCCAGCATCGCAGCGGAGTCGGGCGCAGGAACGGCGCCGATCAGCCCGCGGGTATAGGGGTGCAACGGCTCGCAGAACAGCTGGGCCGTCGGGCCGATCTCGATGATCCGACCGGCGTACATGACCGCTACGCTGGCCGCCAGCTCGCTCACGACGGCTAGGTCGTGGCTCACGTAGACGGCCGCGACCCCGTAGGCCCGGCAGAGGCTGCGGACTGTGTCCAGGATATGGCGCTGGGTAGAGACGTCGAGGCCGGTCGTCGGCTCGTCAAGCACGATGAGTGAGGGCCTGCAGGCGAACGCCATTGCCAGGCTGATGCGCTGCTGCTGGCCTCCGGAAAGCTGATGCGGGTAGCGGCGAAGAAGCTCCGGCGTGGCCTCGAGATAGGCCTCGCTCATGAGCTCGGCGATGCGCGCGCCGGTGTCATCCCCGACTCCGGCGTGCACTTCAAGCGCTTCCCGCAGCTGCCGCCGCAGATCTTCAGGCCCCTGCGGGCGTGACCAAGCAGAGCCAGGGCAACGGTGGTCTTGCCCGAGCCAGACTCGCCGACCAGGCCGAGCACCTCCCCGGCTCGCACGGAGAAGGATACTTCGCTCACCACATCGGGCCCGGATTTGCCAACGCAAACCTGCAGATCTCGCACTTCGAGCCGCGCTTCGGTCGGGGACCTGGGCACGCCCCGGGGTGGGTGCGAGATCGGCGCCGGGTCGTAGGTCACTCCGCCGCCTCCGGGTTGAGCTCGGAAACAAGCACCGCTTCCTCGGGTCGGCGCTCGACCCCTATGGCAACCCGCGCGAAGGCGTCGGTGAAGGTGTTCGTGCCGATCGTGAGCACGGCGATCAAGGCGGCAGGCGCGATTACCGCCCACGGATTCAGGGGCAGGCCGATCCGGTTCTCGTTGATCATCGTGCCCCAGTTGGCCGTGGGCGGAGGCTGGCCGAAGCCCGCCGACCGCATCACCCGGGCGACGGCCGGCGCATGCGAGACGCCTACCGCGAGCACGATCAGCCAGAGCCTCGGGCCGAGCAAGCTCAATAGCAGGAGCGCGAAGACGAGTTGCGGGAACGCCAGGATGACGTCGACGGTCCGCATGATGATCCCGTCGGAGCGCCCACGCAGGTAGGCGGCCGACATGCCGGCCGTGACACCGGTCGCGACCCCGATTGCGGTTGCCGCCAGGGCCATCAACAGCAGGAGCCAGCCCCCGGTCAGGACCCTGGACAACACGTCTCGGCCGAGGAAGTCACCCCCGAGCAGGAAGTGGCCAGAGGGCCTGGCGAACGGAAGAGTCACGAACGTGTCTGGCGAGTCGGGGGCCGCGAACGGGCCGATGACCGCGGTGAGTACGGTGACCGATGCCAGTGCAAGGCCGACGGCCCCGCGCCGGGTGCGCGCAGCCGCCCGCAGGACCGATGCCCACTGGTGCCGACGTATCCCGGCTGCCGCCGACGTAGTCACCGATGATGCGGCGGGAGTGTTAACAGCCATGCCTACCTCGCGATTCTCCGCCGTGGGGTGGCCATCAGGGCGATCACGTCGGCGAGGATGTTCACGAACACGTAGAACGCCGCTAGCACTACCACGACGAACTGGATCACCGGAATGTCGCGGCCATCAACCGCGTAGACGAGTTCCTGGCCGATGCCGGGGAAATTGAACACATACTCGACCACGACGACCCCGCCGGCCAAGTACAGGAAGTTGAGGCCGATGACCTGAATGGTCGGCGCGATGGCGTTCGGCAGGGCATGCAAAAGCACTATGCGCCATTCGGGTACGCCCTTGAGGCGGGCCATCTCCACGTAGTCGGACTCCAGCGCCTCGATCATTGCTGCGCGCATCATGCGCATGATGTAGGGGACGATCACGATCACGAGCGTCGCCACCGGAAGGATGAGCAACTGCGGTCTGTCCCAGGCATAGGTACCCGGCGGCAGCAGCGAGACGGCAGGCAGGATGTGCCATACCACTGTGGACAGCAGGATGATGAGCCCGATGGCGACGACAAACTCGGGCAGCGAGGTGACGGCCAGTGCAATGACGGAACTGCCGTGATCGAACCATCCGTCTTTACGAAGCGCGGCAATGGCGCCAACCACGACGCCGATTATCGAGCCGACCAGCCCGGTGGCGAGAACCAGCGCCGCTGAGTTGATCAGGCGCGGCTCTACCAGGCCCCAGACACCTTGGCCGTTAGCAAGGGAGTGACCAAGCTTGCCGGTGAAGATCCCGGACAGCCAGGTCCAGTACTGGACAATCACCGGCCGATTCAGGTGCAGCTGAATCGCCAGCGCCTGCACTGCCTTTGGCCTGGCGTTCCGGCCGAGGACCGCGAACGCCGCGTTCCCTGGCAGGACTTCAGTAGCAACGAACACGACAACCGACACCAGAAATAGCGTGAGGATGCCGCCCGCGATTCGCCGGCGGACGAGCCGCCTGATCGGGTGAGTATCGCGACTCGGGACCGTCCGCTGGGCGGCAGCCGAGCTTACCGCCACGGCGATCTCAGGAAGCGCAGCACCTTGACACGGGGGACTGCCACGTCGATCGACCCTCTTTCAGCGGCAGCGAACTGGCGCGCGAAGCCAATTCCGACCGAGCCGCCAGCCTGATCGTCGACTGACGGCATCAGTGCGGATTCACCGTCGTCTGCATCGTAAGGCATTGGCGGGCAGCCAACACTAATCCTCACCAGCGAGCAGGTAACGGCCGCGGCCCTGCTGCTCGAGGAGAGCGCCGTCGGCGGCAATCAGCTGCCCGCGCAGCAGCACCGCACGGATGCGGCCGCGCATCTCGCGACCGGTGTAGACGCTGGGGCCGGTGCCGTCATCGAAGGCATCCGGGCCGATCTCTGTCTTACCGGCCGGATCGAAGATCACGATGTCAGCATCCGAGCCAGGCGCGAGCGCTCCCTTGCGGGGATAGTGCCCGAAGATCCGTGCCGGGTTCTCCGACCCCAGTTGCACGAGACGGCTAATCGGCACCCCTCTGGCGAGGCCCTCGGAGGGCGCCCTTGACAGCAGCCCTGGTCTGGCAATGATCCGAGCCGATCGCATCGACAGTCCCGTCGGCCACTGCCTCCCAGAGAGCCTCGACGTGCTCCCTCGGCCGCAGCGGCGGCGCAACCAGGTACCTGCTTGCGTCCGCACCTGAATAGCAGGAATCGTCGAGCAGCAGATGGTGCGCGCAGACCTCGGCAAGGACCGGCGACTGACGCCGGCGACGGGCGATACGCAGCTGGTCGATCGCGCCGGCCGTGGACAGGTGGACCAGATAGCACCGCGCCCCCGTGAGCGATGCGACGGCCAGGGTAGTGGCAACCGCCGCCTCTTCTACCTCAGGCGGCCTGGTGCCCGCGAAGAGCTGGGCACATTTCCCGCCTGAGCTCAGCGCCCCGGCCTGCACCTCACGCGCCACCAGCGCATTAATGAGAGGCCCGCTCTCGCAATGCACCTGCACTAGCATTTCCAGCTGTTGAGCGACGGTCATCAACTCGTACAACCGTCTCGGCGAGCACATGATCCCCAGCTCGGGATAGGCAAGGAAGATCTTTATCGCCGCTGCCCCGGCCTGCCGGGCTGCTGCCAGATCGGCGGCAGTGACGTGCTCGGGATCGCAGATCATGGCGTGCAGCCCCACGTCAATGAACGCGTCGCCATCGGCCAGCTCGGCCCGCCGGCTGAGCAGGCAGTCCAGATCGCCCTGGCCGGGTTCCGGATTGGTGAACGAGAGTGCTGTCGTCGTGCCGCCCAGAGCTGCCGCGGCGGTGGCAAGCTGGACCTGGGCCATTAGATGGCAATGCGGGTCGACGCCCCCTGGCAGCACGTAGCATCCCGCCGCGTCTACATGGTGGCCGGCGACGGAGTCGGCATCGCCCAAGCTGACGATCTTGCCGTTGCTAATCAAGACATCGGCCGGTCGAGTACCGTCCGGCGCCACGACTATCCCGCCGACGACCGCGGCTATGGTCACGGCGCGGTCTCGGCGGCACCGTGGCGCGGCCAGTCGGGGCCGACCGGCCGGCCTGGAGGGTCAACGGTCAGGTGCCGGACCTCCCCGCCCCTCACCACCATCCGGGGGACAAGAATCTGCTCAACGATCTCCGTCGCGCCGGCCGCATCGGGCAGCGCCCAGTGCCCGGATCGCAGCTCGAACAGCGACAGATCCGCTTCCCGGCCCGGCAGCAGGGCGCCCAGGGTGTCCTCGCGCCTGACCGCGCGTGCCGGAGCGGTCGTGCTCGCCCGGATAATGTCCGCCAGCCCCATGCCGACGTGCAGCAGCTTGGAGAGTGTGGTTGCCTGATCGTAGGCGGGACCGGCCACGTTATGAGCATGCAGGTCACTGGAGATGGTGTCGGGCGGGAATCCCTGCGCGATCGCTCGCCGTGCGACGTGGTAGCTGAAACTGCCCACCCCGTGCCCCACGTCAAGCAGGACGCCTCGCTCCCTAGCCCGCATCACCTCGGGGAACAGCCTGCCGCGGTCGTCCAGGATGCCGCCCTCATTTCCGTGGAAGCAGTGGGTAACAACGTCGCCGCGGTCAAGGTAGGGCAGCAGCCAGCTGATCGGCGGCCGCATGTCGATCACGTGCACCATCAACGGCAGGCCGAGTGCGTCTGCCGCCTCGCGCCCGAGGCGCAGCGCGGGGCGCGGATCGTTTCCGACCATCTGATAGCCCAGGCGGACCTTTATCCCGATGATGAGGCCCGGATGCTCGCGCGCCCGCTCGGTCGCCTGGGCGACCGAGGCCCAGCGCATATCCTCCAGCTCGCCGACAAGATCGGTGATCATTCCCTGGACGGCAATGTGGAGAAACGCGAGGACCCTTGTCCGCGACCGTTCGATGACGTAACGACGCAGGCCAGACAACGTCTGAGCGCCCGATGACCCGGCGTCGATCGCGGTGGTGACGCCGTGGCCCAGGCAGTAGGTGTCCGGATCGATGCCGTAGTGCGAGACTCCTTCGTACAGGTGAGTATGCAGGTCGACCAGGCCGGGAGTGACAATGAGTCCGGCCGCGTCGATCGCCAGCTGCGCCCCCGATGTCGCAAGGAGCGGCGCAGCGCGGCCAGTACCGGAGCTGGCTACCCCGACGCTGGCGATGACGCTGCCGGCGACTGTGATACTGCCGGTGACGTCGGTGCCCTGGCCAGGATCGAGCACGCGACCTCCGACGATGACGAGGTCAGTCACGCTAGGCCTTCGGCTTGCAGCCGCGGCAGCGTCGCCGCCAGGGCGGCGATGGTTCGCTCGTGGTCGCTATCGGTGTGCTCGGTGCTGACGAAGCCAGATCCGTGAAACAAATGAACGCCTTCGAGCAGCATGCTGCAGTGCAGCGCTGCCGAGAGAGCAGGCGGAAGACTGCGCTTGAGGGTCGCTGGGTCGAGCTGCTCGGGCGCCTCAGCGTGCCCGAACAGGAGGTGGAACGACGAACTCTGCCCGTAGGCACGGCCCGGCACGCCGCATCGCTCGAAGACCGAGCTTGCGTCGCTACGCAGCGAGGCAGCCGCACGGGCCGCATGCTCCTGTGCCTCGCCAGACGCGGCCAGCCCGAGAGCGGCGACTCCCGCCGCGGCTGACAGCGGGTGCCCGTTATGCGTTCCCGGGTGCGCCACCCGCTGAGCACCACCGCCGATATGGTCCATGATGTCGGCCCAGCCGCAGACGGCGCCACCCGGCATGCCGCCCGCCAGGATCTTCCCAAGCACAGTGAGGTCGGGCAAAACTCCGGTGCTGGACTGGACGCCGCCGGGCGCCCAGCGGAAACCGGAGACCACCTCATCGAAAATCAGCAGCGTGCCTGACCGGTCGGCCAGCTGCCGCGCCGCCTGCAGAAACCCGCGCGGGAGCGGCACTGTGCCCCACGCCGCTCCCGAAGGCTCCAGGATCAGGGCGGCTGCATCACCGCCACCGAGCGCGCGGGCCAGCATGCCTTCGTCGGCAGGCAGGACGGTGACAGAAGTCGCGATGTGAGCGGGCAGCCCGGCAGTGTCCGGCTGATCGAACGGCGGATCAGATCCGAGCGCCGCCTGGTCGTGCCAGCCGTGAAAGTGACCCGCAAGCTTCACGATCTTCCCCCGGCCGGTGGCCGCACGGGCGAGCCGCAACGCCAACAGCGACGCCTCTGTCCCGCTGGAGGTGAACCGGACTCGCTCCGCAGACGGAACCAGCCGGATAACTGCCTCCGCCCACTCGCACTCCAGCTCGTGGCAGCCTCCGGGGTGGAAAGCCTTGGCCGCCTGGTCTCGCACCGCGGCGACGACCTCGGGCTGACTGTGTCCGAACAACAGCGCTCCGTGGCCCATGACGTAGCAGATCAGCTCGTGGCCGTCCAGGTCCCACTTGCGGGAGCCCTGAGCTCGCGCAACGGCTAGCGGGAAAGGATCAGTCATGCGCACGTCGTGGGTCACGCCGCCGGGAAGAAGGCGCCGCGCCCTTGAGTGAAGCGCGGCAGAACGTGGATTCTGCCGGGCCCAGCGCGCGACGATACCGCCGCCCCCGGGCTCGCTGGGTCCGCGCCCTCGGCGCGTGTCGAAGGTGATGGCGCCGCCCCCTTTTGGCGGTGTGCCGGCGGTTCTCCCGCCGGGTTTCTGTTGAGCAGGTTCTGGCAGAATCCGTATGCTGGCTCGCATCGGACGTCGGCGATTTGCCAGCGGCTGGGATGTTTAAGGCTGTCCCGCGCTGACGCCCTGATCACCATGAACGGGACTGAAAAAATGGCGCCCGGACGAGGGGGCTCATGGCAGGGCATGAACGTTCGGGCGCTGGACCCGCTCGCGACTTCGCGGGATATGGGCGCTACCCCCCGCAGGTACGCTGGCCAGGAGATGTCAGCCTGGTAGTGAATATCGTCCTCAACTACGAGTCTGGCGCCGAGTACTCGCTGCTGGATGGTGACGACCGCAACGACAGCTGGGGCGAGTACTCCTATCAGATCGGCCCGCACGTGCGGGATATGGGAACAGAGACCCATTTCGAGTTCGGCAGCCGGGTCGGGATCTGGCGGCTGGCCCGGCTGTTTGACCGATATCAGGTGCCGGTCACGATCGGCGCCTGCGCGGCAGCCCTGGAGCGCAACCCCGCAGTCGCTGAGTGGATATCCGAGTCCGGCCACGACGTCCTCGCGCACGGATGGCGCTGGACCGAGGTCTCGGAACTAGCCAGGGAGCAGGAACGAGAGGATCTGCAACGCGGCATCGATTCGATCGAGCGGCTCACGGGCCAGCGCCCGCTTGGCTGGTACGTGCGGTCGTTCCCGAGCGTGCACACCAGGGACCTGCTCGTCGAGGAGGGCGGCTTCGTCTACGACTCCGACGCGTCCAACGACGAGCTGCCATATTTTGTCGACGTGCGGTCCGCCCCGTTCCTGGTCGTGCCGTACTCCAAGGTGTACAACGACAACCGTTACCTGCTTAGCCCCACCTACTCCACGCCGGATGACTTTTTCCGGACGCTGCGCGCCGGGGTGGATTACCTATGCGAGGAAGCCGACGCCGGCGTCGGTGCCCGCATGATGACCGTCGGCCTGCACGAGCGGTGGAGCGGCCACGCTAGCCGTGCTACGGCCATTCGCGATTTCGTCGAGTACGTGCAGTCCCGTCCGGATGTCCGGTTCATGCGGCGGCTGGACATCGCGCGATGGTGGATCGACCATCACGCGGAGTGGGACAGCAAAAAGCCAAACTCTTCGACTGGGGCAGGCGGCGCGTGAGACCGGTGAGCCCGGTGCTGCGGGCAGGCATCATCGGCGCCGGCTGGATCGGGCAGCAGCACGCCAGGACCCTCGCCGCTCGGGACGACATCACAGTGGCCGCCGTCTGCGACCTCGACGACGCCCGCGCCTCAGCGCTCGCGGCCGCGACCGGTGCTCAGGTGTTTGCCGACTGGCGGCAGATGCTGGAGACAGCCCGGCTGGACGCGCTCTGGGTTTGCACACCGCCCAGGGCTCATGCCGGGCCGGCAGTCGCCGCGCTCGATCAGCGGATCGCGCTCTACCTCGAAAAGCCGATCGCGCGCACTCTCGGCGACGCCCGTGCCATCGTCGCTGCAGCGGCTCGCAGCCGCACAGTCTGCGCTATCGGATACCAGTGGCATGCCGCCGAAATTCTGGACGACGCCAGGCGCATCCTGGCCGGGGGGCCGGTCGGATGTCTGGTCGGGCAGAGCGTCGGCGGGACACAGTCCCGGCCCTGGTTCCTCGACCGGGCGGAAGGAGGCGGGAACCTGCTGGAGCGCGGCAGTCATCATATCGATCTCGCCCGCGCGCTAGCCGGCGAGATCGTCGCCGTCCAGTCAGCAGCTTCCTCTGTCCGCCTGGCCGCGCGCCCGGC
>WNFI01064695.1_pt1 | contig 16253 bp, 19 predicted proteins | sample 5400471 | NCBI WGS metagenome assembly WNFI01 (sample SAMN13153348, study PRJNA577476) | soil metagenome | isolation source: 100 cm saprolite on Douglas fir-dominated hillslope | place: USA:California | collected 2013-09-17 | reverse complement strand
CTTTTCTGCCGGAAATATCCGATCTTTACGGGTTACTAAAAAATAAGGAAAAAATATGTCGAAATCTCAGGAAACGTTTGGTAAAAAAGAAAAAGAGAAAAAAAGAGCCAAGCAACGGCAGGATAAGGCGGAAAAAATGGAAGAACGCCGCCAGAATGCCAAAAAAGGCAAAACCCTTGACGAAATGATGGCTTATCTTGATGAGAATGGAAATATCTCATCTACCCCACCGGATCCCAAGAAAAAGAAAGTCTTTAAGCTGGAAGACATGCAGATTGGAGCGCCCAAACATGTCCCCGGAGAAGAAGAAGATCCGGTCAGATCGGGAACTGTCACTTTCTTCAATGACGCCAAAGGTTTCGGGTTTATTAAGGACCTGCAAACACAGGAAAGCGTTTTTATCCATGTCAATCAATTATCGGAAAGGATAGCTGAGAATGATAAGGTCAGCTTTGAAGTGCAGATGGGTCCCAAAGGGCCTAATGCCGTCAATGTTAAAAAGATCGGCTAGCAGGATGACAGCTTTTCAAAACAAGGTTATTTGGATCACCGGCGCCTCCTCAGGCATCGGTGAAGCCTTGGCCTATGCCTTTTCTGCCGAAGGCGCCCTGCTTATCTTATCCAGCAGACGGATGGAAGAACTGGAAAGAGTAAAGAAGGCATGTGCCCATCCCGGTCAGGTAACGATTGTCCCCCTCGACTTACTGGACATCTCCGTACTGGAAGCCAGGACCGCTCAGGCTATTGCAGCCTTCGGCCATATAGACATCATGGTCCACAACGGCGGCATCAGCCAGCGTTCGCTTGTGATCGAGACAGGCCTGGACATACATCGACGGGTAATGGAACTGGATTATTTCAGCTATATCGCCCTCACTCACCATTTACTGCCTCATTTCGCAGCACGAAAGTCAGGGCATTTCGTAGTAACGAGCAGCGTCATGGGCAAACTGGGCACCCCCATGCGATCCTCCTACGCCGCTGCCAAACATGCCTTACATGGATTCTTCGATTGCCTGCGGGCAGAAGTGGCTTCCAGCAATATAAAAGTGACCCTGCTGACTCCCGGATACATCCGGACCAATATTTCTCAGCATGCTCTCACAAAGGACGGCACTCAATTAGGCAGCCTTTCCGAGAATATCGAAAAAGGACTCGCCCCCGACCGCGCCGCCCGGCAGATCCTGAAAGCTATTTCAAAAGGCCGGTTCGAATCCTATATCGGCAAATTCGGTATGGAAAAAATAGCCCTCTGGCTCAACAGGTTCTTTCCCTCCTTCGTAATCCGGCAGGCCTCCAAATTTACCCCGAAATAGGCTCGTCGTTCTTCCGGTCCTCCCACATCGTTCTTCCCCCTCTATCTCCGCATCGCTCTCCTCCGCTCCGTAGAATATTATTTTAAAATAGACTTTTTGGTCTATATTTGGGGCGAGAAACCGAAGTGGGCCGTACCGGCGACGCTTCGGTCGAATCAGCAAAGCAATTTTTTTACCCTTAAATAGACTTTTTGGTCTATTTAAGGAACGGATTAAATCATAAACAGGCTCCATTTTTTAATCAAAAAACAATTCAGATGAACATTTCAAACAAAACGGTATTGATTACCGGCGGCGGCTCGGGCATTGGTTTTGAGACAGCCAGATTATTGAGTGAAAAAGGCAATAGGGTGATCATTACCGGAAGGAACCGGGCCAGGTTGGAAAAGGCTGCCGGCCAATTGACCAACACCACGGCCATTGCCTGTGATATCACCGTCGAAGCGGACGTAAAAAAGCTGGTCGGACAGGTACAGGAGAAATTCAACGACCTGAGCATCCTGATCAATAACGCTGGGGCCGCCTATGCTTACCAGCTGGCCGCAGGCGCCAATGCCTTTGACAAAGCGGGAGAGGAAATATCCACCAATTATTTGTCGTTGATCCGGCTGACAGAGCTTCTTCTTCCGGTATTAAGCAAACAAAAAGAAGCGGCCATCGTCAACGTATCCTCTATTGTCGTTTTTGCAGCCGGGGCGGCCATACCCACCTATTCGGCCAGCAAGGCAGCCGTGCATTCTTATACCCAGTCCCTGAGACATATTCTTTCAAAAAGCACGAACATCAAGGTTTTCGAATTAATGCCCCCGTTGGTGAATACAGACTTCTCAAAAGAAATTGGCGGCGAAAACGGCATCCCTCCCCTTGAAGTGGCTGAAGGTCTCCTTTCCGGCCTGCAAAAAGATGAATATGAAATTCATATAGGAGGAACGGCGCAAATGTATCAGCTCTTCCTCTCCTCTCCGCAAAACGCCTTTAACGCGCTCAATCAATAAAGAACAAACCAATACGACCTCACCAATAAAAACGTGCAGTCCCCCCAATGCCGCCGCCAGGCGGCATTGTTATTAAATGAGCTACCAGCAATTCAAATCCCATCCGGAATTAGCGCCTTATGCCGGATGGGATTTGAATTGAAATAGGCTCGCACATGAGTTGAATTTCGACCGGTACATTCTGGCCCCTGCCCAAACGACAAAACAGACAGACTTGTCTAGCAAACTATTCAAGAAAAAGACGCAGGTCTCCTCCCTTGAGTTCAGGCAGCATTTTAATTAATCCTGGCTCTTTCCCCATTTTGCATCGGCTTTCGGGAATGCAAAGCATTCGTTAACGCATTCCCCCCGAAGCGAACAGGACCTCGCCCGTAACCCATTTCGCGTCCTCAGAGGCCAGGAATACAGCTATGGGAGCGATATCGTCTGGCTGCCCCATTCTTCCCAATGGTGTTTGAGAAACAATATAGTCTCTCATTCCGCTGCCAACAGCCCCAAGAGATTGCAATCCTTCCGTTTCGACGCCGCCCGGAGCAATGGCATTGACCCGGATATTTTTCGGACCCAGTTCCTTGGCGAGAATTCGGGTAGTAGAAGTTACCGCGCTCTTGGTGGCTGTATATAAGGCTGACATCGGTGAGTTCAGAGAGGTGCCGGCAGTAGTAATATTAATAATTACCCCGCCCTCGGAGGTGACTTGTTTATCGAACTCCTGTATAGTCAGGAAAACTCCCAGTACATTGGTATCGAATTGACGGTGAAACTCCTCTTCGGTGATCGAAGCAAGAGGGCCAAAAGAATAGACCCCTGCGTTGTTCACGAGCACGTCGACCGCTCCGTAAGCTGCTTTCGCTTCCGCAAAAAGTTTTTTTACATCGGCCGGTTTTGATACGTTGCCCTGTATGGCGATAGCCTTTCCGCCAGCGCCCGTGATTGCTGAAACGACACGGTCCGCATCATTTCTGTTGGAAACATAATTTACGATCACCGAAGCGCCTTCGGCTGCCAGGCCTTTGGCAATCCCGGTGCCGATCCCTTTAGAGGCGCCTGTTACAAGAGCTACTTTACCCGTTAATCTGTTCATTTTTCTATTTTTTATTAGAACAAAGTTCACAGGTATTTTCGGGTAATCACTTGTACATTGTTATCCTTTATCGGTATAAGCCGGTCGTGTCTGTATCGCCTTTCGGTACTGGGTTGGATTGGAGCCGCTCTGTTTTTTGAAAAATTTAGTAAGGTGGCTTTCATCTGAAAAACCGAATTCATCGGCGATTTCCGATATCCGCATCTTGCTGTACTGGAGTCTGTTTTCTATTAGCTTGGTTTTGTAATGGGAGATATAGTCCTGCATGGTCTTGCCGGTCTGCTTTTTAAAGTACCTGCTTAAATAGGTGATCGAGATCCCGAAGGTCTTACCCAGATTTTCCGCTTTGATCAGTTCCGGAGAGTAGATATTAGCCTGAATATATTGAAGAATATCGAGCGCCTTCTCTTCCTGTCCGTCACTAAGCTGCCCGGGAAGAGACTTGATGATACTCCTGCCTACAATGACCAGCAGGGAGTTGACCAGGTGCAGGATTAGCTTATCCCAGCAGATATCCCTGTTGACCTGTTCGCGGATAAGCGTGTCGACAATATGCCGGACTAAGGGTCCATCGGTGTCATTTTCCAGGATGGAGCAAGGGCGTTGATTGGCATTGTGCAGCACGGCCTCCAGCCGTTGAAGGTTGTCTTTGAGACTATTCTGCGATTTCAGACAGATATTGTTAAACCGGAGGAAAAAGAATTGGGTGGTGGTTTCTATCTGGAAACAATGGGTGTCCTGCGGTGTGACGAGGAACATTACCCCAGGTTTGTAATCAAACAGTTGCCCGTTGATTATCTTCTTACCGGTGCCGGACAGGATGTGTACCAGTTCAAAGAAGGCCGTTTGGCGCCTGCCTTTATATTCATTCAGCGTTTCTACGGTGATGCTGAAAGGCTCGTACAATTGTTCCTTTATCATAACGCAAAAATACCGAATAAGTGAGAATTTGTACAATTTCGTATATTGGATCAAAATACCGCTACCAACCTTATGATGAACAGAAATCTGGTAATTATGATGGCAGGACTTTTTAGTTTTTTATCCGGTTGCAAAGGGCAGGGAAGAAAGGCAGAAGAATTCTTCTCTATTGGAAAGTTCAAAGTGGGGCAAATCTGGAAATATGATAATAGGGAAGGGGAAGACAGCTCTACTTTGACCATACTGAAGCTGGAGAAGTATGATGTAGGCGATACGATCATTCATATACGGGTTGACGGATTGAATATTTATAATCCACAATCGACTGCCGGAAAGACTACTGAGATCGGACATTTGCCCTATTCCGAGAAAGCCCTCTCTAAATGTGTAACAAAATTAGTAGGGCAAAATAATAACCTTCCGGATTTTTCCGATGGATATAATCAATGGAAGGAGGCCTGGGACAGTGGTAAAGGCGGCTATTGGACCGCCGATTTAAAAGAAGCGATCAATGGCATTGATCAGGGAATGCGCCAGCATAAGAAATAACTAAGTTCTAACCCCCATAAAATGATCTAACTTACCCGCCGGATGAGGTCATAAGTGACGTCTGTATTTTTAATCAGCACCAACGGAATTACCATGTTATACAAGGAAACGGTCGAAGTCAGGACGCTGGATTTAATTCTCCGCCTGATAAAAGATGAAATGTTTAAAGAGTTTGACCTGGCCGGCGATACCGCTCTTTCCCTGCAAATCGGGCATCGCCTGTCGGCCGATATAGAACTAGGCAGCAAAAGCAGTTTTGACGCGATATTGCTATCAGATCATTTGGCAAAGAAATATAAAGCAGAAAGCATCAAAACTTTAAAAAATAGAGTAGAATGCCTTGTTGAAGAGGTGAAAGTAGACTTACGGTCGCATCAATACCTATTGGCTCCCCCTGTTATTATTGAAGAAATAAGAATGATATCACAGGAAGATATCGGCGCCATAAAACTAAAGGCTATTGTGGATGGCGAGAACAGTTTTAAAGACTTTATAGATATTTATAGCCTTTTGGAGCATAGCTCCCTGGAGGAATTGACCGAGGCATATGAAAAGAAATACACGAAAGTCAATCGTTCTATGGTACATAAAGCGTTAATGAATCACAACGATATCATTCCGGCATCAGTCACCCTTACCGGCCAGGAGATTACCATGAAGGATATTGCTTACAGGTTTAAAAAGGCGATCCTGGAACCAAAAAGAATTTTCGAATCGGTACCATGGCAGCGACAAACACTTAAAAAAACAAAAGGGGATAAACGATCACCGGATAAAAGCCGCGGCAAAGGATGGCACCAGTAACAATTCAAATTCCGGTAGAGTGGCGATACACAATAACATATGATTTTAATTCATTTTTGGCATTTGTTTTGCCTGTGATAAATATTTAACTTAACCCCGATTATGTATAAAAAATTCCTTGTTGCGGGATCCATTTTATTGGTCTCTGCTTTTTTGAACACTACAACCGCACAGATTAGTGTTTCTGTTAATATTGGTGCTCAACCATCATGGGGCCCTACAGGCTATGATCATGTAGAATACTATTACCTCCCGGATATTCAGTCTTATTATTACGTTCCGGCGCACCAATTTATTTTTATGAACCGGGGACATTGGACCTTTTCCAACGAATTGCCTCCCAGGTATCGGGGTTACGATCTTTTCCATTCTCACAAAGTAGTCATGAATGAGCCCCAGCCGTACCTTCATTTTGAAGAACACAGGACTGGCTATGATCATTTCAGAGGCGATCCACACGGTCAGGAATTCATTCGTGACAACCATGAGGATCGTTACCGAGACCATTGGCATGATCAACATGAAGCCGACGAGGAATGGAGACATCATGGGGATGATAATAGGCATGGGGATGGAGACAGACATTGATTGTCAACGAACAGAACGTCCTTTTTAAATAAAAACCGATGTGAATCAATTGTTCACATCGGTTTAAAGGTGTCCCGATAGCTACGCTCCACCTATTTGTTTCATAAATTCATCTTTAAACATAGCTCCAAGCGGAAGATATTGTTTGCCTATCAAAACTCTTTGGAATTCTATTGAATCAATTTTATTTAATGGAATCGTATATGATTTATGTATACGCATAAATTGAGGATAAGGCAACATCTCAGTTATCTTTTTCAGGCTACTTAAGCTTAAAATTTTTTCGGCTTTGGTATGAATGGTAGTATATTCTTTACCACCTTCGATAAATAAGATCTCCGAATGTTTAACTTGTTGGAGCCGATGCTCTGTTTTGATAAAGATGAAATCCTGCGGCAGGCCTTGTTGTACCATTTGCTGAACAGAATTGCTTTCAGCGCTTTTTACTATTATTTGATTGTATGATTTTTGGCTTGCTTTTAGAAACCGTTCAAAGGAAATGGGTTTTAGCAGGTAATCAATGGCATCATATTCAAACCCTTCAAGAGCATATTGGGGATAGGCTGTAGTTAAAATCACTTTTGCCATGCCTTTGATGAGGTTCATGAATTGAATTCCGGTAAGTTCAGGCATTTGTACCCATCACCGAAGAAACAGTTGCCGGGAACCACATCATTTTAGATCTTGGGAATGGCCGGTTTGCATTATATGCCCACCTGCAGCCTGGAAGCTTGCGGGTTAAGACAGGACAAAAAGTACATCCTGGTCAGGTGATAGGTTTGCTAGGAAATTCCGGAAACTCTGACCTGCCTCATTTACATTTCCAGGTTATGAATGCCAATTCACCGCTTGGGTCGGAAGGATTACCTTATGTTTTTAAGTCTTTTGATGTGGAGGGAAAAGCTGTTATTCAAGATATTCTTGACCCTGGAAAAATATGGAAACCTGTTGTTCCGGCAATCAATCGCGTATATGAGATTCCTTTTGAAAACGCTATAATAAAGTTTTAGAGTCATCCTGGCATTGGGTTTGAGCAATCGTCCTGGTTCTGGAAGCGGGTTTTGAGAAAAAGACATGAAAGCGTGCTCAATCCGCAAATTGAACTGAGTACAGCATGGGTAAATAGTTATTCAGGACCTGCCAACTTTCGCCCCTGTCCGGTGAAAAAAACAAATTGCCTGTAGTTGTACCAAATGCTACCGCATCACCGGAGCTTACCAGTGCATGGCGGTAAACAATGTCGAAGCAATTTTCCTGCGGCAATCCTTTCCTAAGATCTTTCCAGCTTTTGCCACCATCATCTGTACGGCAAATGCAGAGAGCGCCTTTGATGGCAGTGCGTGTCGTATCACTGTTGGCAGGGGCCACCCACGCCTGATCGGGATTGTCGTCTGCAACAGCAATAGCAAATCCGAATCGGGCGGGGCCTTCCGGCTGGCCTACGTCTTGCCAGTTTTTTGCGCCGTCAGTCGAGCGAAAGATACCGCAGTGATTCTGCTGCCAGAGCCTGTCTGGATTAGTTGGCGATGCAACGAGAATATGCGGATCGTGACCTATCTCTGAGTCGGGATCGGGTAGAAAATCAGCTCTTAATCCTTTATTGCGCACACACCAGGTATTGCCGCCATCTGCAGTCTCAAACACTCCAGCACAACTAATGCCGATGTATATATGATTTTCATCCCGGGGATCAACTACGATAGAATGAATGCCCGGCTGGTCACGCCCCCCACCGACCCAGCCTTCTTTACGGGAAGGGTGGGCCCACAATGATTCGACCAACTTAAAACTGTTTCCCCCATCCTCACTCACGAACAAACCACCGGGATCTGTGCCGATCCACAACTTGGATTGGAAATTTTTACCACCGTGCGTCATTGACCAGATATAGCGGGTAACGGCCGGTACTCCGTCTTTAACTTCTTCCCCCACTGGATATGCAGGAGCAGCAACTTCCTCCCAGGTATTTCCCCTGTCTTTTGAGCAGTGAAGCTTAACGCCCCAATGCCCGTGGTCGAGGCAAGCCCACCAGGTGCCATTACGGGAATCGGCATAAGCAATGGAAACCGGTACGCCTTCGAAGGAAAGATTTTCCAACCGCCAATGCCTGTTTTGGAAACGATAGGCAACAAGCCCTTTCCGGGTGCCTAACAGAAGAGTTGATTTCATAAACTCTGGGATTTAAGTTATCCTCCGGATAAAGCCTGCATTATATAGATTTCGCAGTTTTCAGACAATGAATCGCTCAATGCAGTCCTGTCCTTTATCAGTGTACTATCAATGAAAATGTTGACATGCTGTCGCAATCTGCCCTGCTCATCCAGCAAATAGCCTCGGACTCCGGGATAATGGGCTTCCATCTCATTAAGGATTTCTACCAGCGTACTTCCTTTTGCTGGCGTAGTCTTCAAACCGGGAAAAAACCTTCTTAAAGCATAAGTGAATTTAACCGTTGACATCATAATGATTTTAGAGTGGCCGGTTATCGTCCATGCGATCCAAACACAGACATATATAATACTAAGCTACAGAATAATTTGTTCCCAAAGAACAGGATTACCCGCGGACCCTGCCGCGTTTCGCCTCGCTCCTGAATGCAAAAACCCCGACTTTCGTCGGGGCCTTCGTGCCCAGAACGGGAGAATTATCTAACCGATTGATGGTCGATTTTGTGGCTTTTAGCAGTCTCCCGGGGCGCCAAGTTGGTGGCCCATTCCGGCCGACTTAGGAAATAAAAATCAATTTTTTTTTGTGGAAAAAGCATGGAATTTTATCACCTTGTAATACTTTGTCAGATCCTTCATAAGAGATGTTAAAATAAACAGATATGTTCAGGCGCCATTGGCAGATGATTTCCAGGACCTTTAAGCGAACTAAATCCACTTTTATCATCAACCTAATCGGTCTGTCTTCAGGACTTGCCTGTTCCTTACTGATCTTTTTGTGGATCAGCGATGAGCTGGCCTTTGATAAGTTTCACCGGTATGACGACCGCCTTTACCAGGTCATGGTAAACGAACGTCAGGGAGACCAGATCAATACTTCTGATGGGACCAACGGTCTGTTGGGGGAGATTATCAAAAAAGGGCTCCCTGAAGTAGAATACGCGGTCACTACTACTCCTCCCAACTGGTTTCGGAAATTCAACGTCACGTGGCGGAATAATACCGTCAGCGCAGCTGGAAATTTTGTAGGCCAGGACTATTTCAACGTTTTTTCTTATGAACTCCTTCAAGGGAATCGCAACAGCGTTCTGATGGATAAACATGACATCGTGCTCTCCCGGGGACTGGCCATGAAATTATTCAATACCACGGATAATATCATCGGTAAGACCTTGGAGTGGAAGTGGGCGTCCGTTACCAGGCAGGTCACAATCACGGGTATCTGCGCCGATTTTCCTCCCAACTCCAGCTATCGGTTCGATTTTGTATTGTCCCTGGACTCCTGGAAAGATGTTTTACAGGCGAGTGAAAACCAGCGCAATGGTCCCAGCACCGGTCCTTTTAGCACGTTCCTGGTCTTAAGAGAGCATACGGATCCGGCATCTTTTGATACTAAGCTGAATACCTTTTCCAGCGTTAAGTTTGACAAGACACCCGCGACCCTGTTTTTGCGGAAATACTCGGATGCCTGGTTACACGGCAGGTACGAGAATGGAAAGCAGGCAGGAGGGAGAATAGAATATGTAAGGCTGTTCTCGCTTATTGCCTGTTTTATTCTGCTCATTGCCTGTATCAATTTCATGAATTTATCAACGGCCAAGGTATCCGGAAGGATGAAGGAAATAGGACTAAAAAAAGCCTTTGGAGCAAGCAGACGCACCCTGATCTATCAGTTTTTAGGAGAGTCGGTATTGATGAGTTTCATCTCGCTGATCATTGCCCTGCTGCTGATAGTCATCATTCTGCCCGGATTCAACGGAATAACGGGGAAACATCTTACACTAAGTCTCGTTGCTCAGCATATACTACCTATACTTGGCATTTCCCTGCTTACCGGGCTTATTGCCGGCAGCTATCCCGCTTTATATCTGTCACGATTCAAACCTGCGGTGACCCTCAAAGGGAAATTCAATATGTCTTCCGGCCTGAAGGAACTATTCGTGCGGAAGGGGCTGGTAGTCCTGCAATTCAGTTTATCGATCATATTTATAGTTTCGGTCCTGGTCATCTACAACCAGATAAGGCTTGTCCAGACAAAGAGCGTTGGTTATGATAAGGAGAATGTCATTTATTTCGAAATGGAAGGAAGAGTGCAGGGAAACCTGCCATCCTTCCTTTCGGAGCTGAAACAGGTTCACGGCGTTACGCAGGTATCCAGCATCATGGCCCCTATTATATCACCGACTTTTAGCCCTGCCCCGGGTGTTCATTGGGAAGGGAAGAATAAGGATGACAAGATCCGCTTTTACCAGATGTCCGTAAACTATGACCTCATCGAAACCCTGGGAATTAAAATGGCAGCAGGAAGGACTTTTTCCAGGGATTTTGCCACCGATTCGGCCTCGATCGTTTTGAATGAAGCTGCGGTTAAAATAATGGGGCTATCCGATCCTGTGGGCAAGGTGATAAAAGATTGGGGCAAGGATATGCGTATCATCGGGGTGACACAGAACTTCCATTTCAACTCGCTGCATGAAGAGATCAAGCCGTTTATTTTCAGACTGGAACCCCCAAACACCTTACTGGTCATGATCAGACTGGCAAAGGGAAAAGAAAGCGAGGCTATCCGGGATATCCGCGCATTCTATAAGACCTTTAATCCCGGTTATACTCTTGAATACCAATTTCTGGACGATGATTATCAAAAACAATACACGGCGGAGAAACTGGTTGCGACCTTCTCCAAATACTTTGCAGGGCTGGCCATTCTCCTGTCATGCCTGGGCTTGTTCGGGTTGGCCGCTTTCACGGCAGAGCGAAGGATAAAGGAGATTGGAATGCGCAAGGTTTTAGGCGCCAGCGAATTTAACATCATATATTTGTTGTCTGCTGACTTTACCAGGATCGTTCTATTGTCGATACTTATAGGGTTGCCTTTAAGTTACCTTATAACCAGTTCCTGGCTTGATAATTTTGCTTACAGGATTTCACTAAGCCCTGTTTATTTTATCGCCGCTGCCCTGGTTTCCTTGTTCACCGCATGGTTTACTATAGGGATACACGTTGTCAGATCGTCTTTGATAAGTCCCATTACCGCTTTGAAAGAAGGGTAATATTTAACCAGCGCTATGATTTAATGGTAAAAGATCAAAATTGTAAAGAATGGGTATCTTTACCTGACAAAATTCATGGCAACTATGAAATCATATGTTTTATTATTCCTTTTATTGGGTTGCTTTTCAGGCCATTCGCAGACTTCACTTAACAACTACAAATATGTTCTGGTGCCTGAAACCTTTAATTTCCTTAAGCAAAAAGACCAATATGGTTTAAATACCTTAACTAAATCGTCCCTGGAAGAAACCGGTTTTACAGCCTATTTTGACAATTCTCAACTACCTACTGAACTCGCTAATAATAAATGTAACGTACTCATTGCTGAAGTAGTAGAGAGAAAATCAATGTTTACTACCAAACTTACCCTTTTATTAAAAGACTGTAAGGGAAATGTAGTTTTTAAAAGCAAAGAAGGAATTAGCCGGGAGAAAGAATTTGCGCTTTCCTATTCGCTTGCTTTAAAGGACGCCTTTACGTCCTTGACGCAAGCCAAGTATGTTTATCAACCGGCGCCGGCCATAAATGACCAGCCGTTGGCCTCGACCACCGCTTCTAATTCCGCGCCTGCAGGGAAAACTACCGTAATCGTAGCCCCTCCGGCTGCTGGTACCTTATACGCGCAGCCAATTGCTAATGGGTATCAGCTGATCGATACTACACCAAAGACGATTTTGCGCATGTTCAAAAGCTCGGTGGCCGATTATTTTATTGCGGATAATGGATCCTCCAATGGGATCGTTTTCAAAAGAGATGACAATTGGGTCTTTGAATATTACAAGGACGGTAAGCTAATGGCTGAAAAGCTATCGATTAAGTTTTGACATCCACATGTCCTCGAACCGAGGATAATTCTGACGAAGCAATCCTAATAGTCAGTTCGTCGGTTTTATAGGTACACCTCATCGATGTTCGAGAGGTTACCCGTATAGGCGGCAACATTAAGAATAGGTTCAAAGAAACGTAGCTGTAGCCTGCTCTTTAATTCCTGCAGGGTCAGCTTTTCCCCGCGCAGCGCCCATCTATGGTAACAGATTTGGGTGGAAATAACGAAGGCCTTTGCTGCCCTTTTGCATTTTGTTTGGTGTTTTTTAACCCGTTATAAAATGAGTTTTATACATGTTCAGGGCGACATTATCTTTTTTCGATGCTGTTTACCCCATTTGATCATTTCCAAAATAATATTCCCAAAGGACCGGCAGTAGGAAGTTACCGTGTACTCTACCATCACCGGCGTGTTGGGTGTAACGGTGCGCTTTACCAATTTATTTGCTTCCATTTCTTTCAGCTCCCTTGACAGCATCCGGGTCGTTATACCTGGTATGCTTCGTTCAATGTCTCTGAACCGTTTGTTTCCGTTACAGAGCGAGTTGATAATGGGAAGTTTCCACTTGCCACCGATAACATAGATGGTATCCTGCAACGCCTGCACTTCCTCCTTCTGGTTGCGAGGGTTGGACAACACCTGTCTGACTTTTTCTTTTTTTGCCTGTTCTCCCATATTGGTATACTCCGTGATACTGGTAACAAAGTTATACCAATTATCCAGTAGATTTGACTCCTCAATCTAAAAATATGGAATTTTTAAAAGACAAAATCGCCGTTATCACCGGCGGCAATAGCGGGATCGGCTTTGCGACCGCGAAGGAATTTAAGCAACAGGGGGCTACTGTTATCATAACCGGACGCAGAAAAGCGGCTCTCGAACAGGCGGCAGGGTCTATCGGGGTGATAGGGATTGTGGCTGATCAGGCCAGCGTTCCCGATATCGAGAGTTTGGCAGAGGCGGTAAAAGAAAAATTTGGGCAGATCGATATCCTGTTCATCAATGCAGGTATAGTGGGAATGTCCAGTATCGAAGACGCTACTGAAAAGGTGTTCGATGATGTTATTGACATCAACTTTAAAGGCGCCTTCTTTACTCTCAGTAGGTTTATACCTTTTCTTAAAGATGGGGCCTCTGTTGTTTTTCTGTCCTCCAATACAGCCAGCCGGACCATGCCCACAGCAGCCATTTATTCCGCCAGCAAAACCGCACTGAATTCCATTATGAAAAATGCGGCCCTCGAACTGGCACCCCGAAAGATAAGGGTCAATGCAGTAAGTCCCGGCCCAACGGAGACAGAAGTAATGAATAAAATTGGCTTAGACGAAATTACCCTCAAAGCAATCAAAGACTCTTTGCCAGGGCGGGTTCCATTAAACCGGATGGGCACTGCGGAAGACGTGGCCAAGATGGTTGCCTATCTCTGCGGTGACTACGCCGGCTTCATTACTGGCGCCGAAATACTGATGGACGGGGGAATGGTGTTGGCCTGAATAAACTAATGTTTATAGGATTTACACTAAAAATGGCCGTTTTGTAGAACGGCCATTTTTAGTGTGGTCTTAAAAGACCTCTGTGCATCGGAGTGGACGTTTTTCGAACCAATTTTTGGAAGACTTAAAGTTGATAGCCGAATTAAGTGCTTGATATTTTTCACCTGGAAATTGCGGCACCTGCTGTGGACCCTTGGCCAACGATTTTGTAATATTTTGAACCTGAAGGCTTTATAAATTTTAGAAGCATTCTCCGGAAATGGGACGGCAGTTTAAACCTTGCATGGCAAAAAAAAATTCCTCCTTTTGTACGGAAAACCGAATTCCGTTTGTCTTACTATAAAACTGTTTATGAAGCTACTTTTACTGTCCGTCATATTCTGCGGGATTACTGCATTTGCCAAAGCTCAAGATGCTGATAAGACTATCAGAACTTATTTTTCGGGGTATGAGAAAAAAGACTGGAATATCGTTTCCAGCCAGTTAGCCGATGGTTTTACATTTACCAGCCCGGCCCCTGATGACCATATTCCCCTGTCGGTGTACAAAGCCAAGTGCTGGCCCCAGTCCCAATTTATAAAGAAGGTCGATTTCGTTAAAATTGTCCAGGAAGGTAACTGTGCATTCGTTATCTACAACCTCACTACCATCGACAATAAACACCTGCGCAACACAGAATATTATACCTTTAGCAATGGTAAGATAAAATCAATTGAATGCTTTTTCGGGGGTACAGGGGCTGGTTACCCTACCAATGCCAAGTAGCCTGAAAAGAATAAGATAAACAGACACCATGGAAAAGTTTTTATTCATTATTCGCGAAGATCTTAGCAAGCTAAAGCAGTGGAACGAAGAAGAAAGGTATGATGCAATTCGGGAAATGGATGAATGGGTAAAATCTTTAATAAAAAAAGGTAATTATGTAGGAGGCGACGCCCTACGGATCAAGGGGGGGTATGTAAGTAAAGACAATGTGATCTCAGACGGCCCGTTTATTGAGGCGAAGGAAGGCATAAGCGGTTTTATTTTTTTGGAGGCAACCGATTTGGCTGATGCGGTTTCTATCGCGCAAACCTGTACGCTGGTGCAAAGCGGCGATATGGCTATTGAGGTGCGACCGCTAATGGAAGTAAAAGATATAAGGGAATTTGTCGATGGACAAAGAACAACAGGCAGTTGACACATTATACAAAACCCATTTTGGAAAAATGGTCACAGCCATGCTTCAGTTTTCAAGGGAAATCGACCTTGAAATGGCTGAAGACCTGGTACAGGATGCGTTTTATGCCGCGCTTTCTACGTGGAAGTATAAAGGCATCCCCGACAACCCCGCCGGCTGGGCGTATAAAGTCTGCAGGAACAATGCTCTCAATTCCCTTAAAAGGAAGAATGCATTTAAAAACCCTTTTGAAGGAGATATCGCAGTTGTCGGAGTTACAGAACAGGACGAAAGTGTTTTTGATGACCAGAAAATACAATTATTATTTGCTTGCGCACACCCCAGCTTATCGCCGAAAATGCAGGTGGTGGTCACGCTTAAATACGTGGCAAACCTAAGGGTGGAATCTATTGCCAAGTCGTTGGGCATGACGGTCGACGGCATTGATAAAATGCTGGCAAGGGCGAGGCAACGCATAAAAATGGAGAGCATCTTTTTGAAAGAACCCTCGCCCCGGCAGTTGAAAATGAGATTGCCTGTTGTGCATAAGATCATATACCTCATATTTAATGAAGGTTATAGAGCGGGTAGCGGCAAAGAAATAATCCGGGAAGAGCTATGTGAAGAAAGCTTGATAATGACAAAATCTTTATTGGACAATCATATTTCCAATGAGGATACGGCTGCATTGTACGCTCTGCTATTGTTCAATGCGGCAAGGTTGGGTGCACGGTTTACGGCCGCAGGTGAATTATCGGATCTTGAAGAGCAGGACAGGACTTCGTGGGACGGGGACCTGATCGCTCTGGGGAGCTATTACCTCAAGCGATCCGAGATCGAAAATATTTCCTGCTATCATTACGAAGCTGCGATCGCCTATCTGCATTGCAAAGCAAAAAGTTTTGCGGATACTGATTGGGCAACCATTTCACAATTGTATGGGAAGTTATTGCAGGATAACCCTAATCCATTTATTGAACTGAACTATGCCATCTCGCTGTACTATGATTCGCAAAAGCAGGAGGCGTTTAGCTTGCTTCATGAATTGCAACAAACTTTCCTGGAACAATATTATTTGCTGCATGCTACCCTGGGTAAATTGTATTTGCTGGAGGGCGAATGCCATAAAAGCGACGTGCATTTGACAAAAGCCCTCTCCCTAACAAATTTTCAGGCTGAAAAGGAATTTGTAAGAAAGATGTTATTGAAAAATTAGATTCACTGTCAGCGATTGCAAAAAAAAGGCCGCAATTTGTTGCGGCCTTTGCTGCTACTTGATTGTCAGGTGCCAGAACAGGA
>WNFI01205747.1_pt1 | contig 16255 bp, 14 predicted proteins | sample 5400471 | NCBI WGS metagenome assembly WNFI01 (sample SAMN13153348, study PRJNA577476) | soil metagenome | isolation source: 100 cm saprolite on Douglas fir-dominated hillslope | place: USA:California | collected 2013-09-17 | reverse complement strand
GCCGCGGCGCCCCACCTGCCGCCGGTGATCCTCGAGCTCGGCGGCAAGTGTCCAGCAGTGGTCCTGCCGGATGCCGACATCCGTAGCGTTGGGTCAAAGGTCCTTCAGGGAAGGCTCGGGAACGCCGGTCAGGTGTGCCTGGACGTCGACTATGCCCTCATCCCCGAAGCACGACTCGAGCCGTTCATGGCCGCGGTACTCGCGAAGAACGACGCAGACTTCCCGACCGTGCAGAAGAATCGGGAGGTCTCGGCGATCATCGACCAGCGCTCGTACGAAAGGATCGTCGGCTACATCGCGGAGGCGAGGAAGATGGGTTTCCGGGTCGTTCAATCCGGCGTCAACGCAACCGAGGCGCTCGATCCGGACACGCGACAGCTCCCGCTCACGATCGTCGTGAACCCGGATGATCGCATTCGATTGCACCAAGAGGAAGTGTTCGGGCCGATCCTGTCCATCTACACGTACCGCGCGCTCGACGAGGCCATCGCCATCGTCAACGGGAAGTCGAAGCCCCTCGCGCTGTACGTGTTCGGCCGCAACCAGCTCGACATCCAGAAGGTCATCAACCACACGTCGAGCGGCGGCGTCACGATCAACGACCTCGGCATGCACGCGATGTCGAACAGCATGGGATTCGGTGGCGTCGGTGACAGCGGGATGGGTCGTTACAAGGGCGGCATGCTCGGCTATGAGGCGTTCACGAACCCCAAAGCCGTCGTCGAACAGAGTTGCATCCTGGGTCGTTTCTCGGGCTCGGCGGTACCGCCATGGAAGGGTGATCGACAGCGAAACATGATCCTTGGGCTCGCGCGGCTTCCTCGGGCGACGAGGGGCCCTCCCCGCAGTTCGGTCTCAGAGAACCATGGCCCGTAAGTTCCAGCGCGCGCGCAGGCCGGAAGAGAAAGAGGTTCGACGGCGAGCGATCCTCAAGGCAGCGCGCCGCCTCATGCGCGAAGTTGGCTCGCTCGACCTCAGCTTGAGCGAGCTCGCACGGCGATCGTACGTATCGAAGCCAAACATCTACCGGTATTTCGAAAGCCGCGAGCAGGTACTCCTTGATGTCTGGGTCGAGGAGATAGCGGAGCTCACGACGAACCTGGAGGCATCCCTTGCGGACGTGGCGCCCGGCGACGTTGGAGGCGTGGTAGCCGCGATCGTCGCTGCATTCAACGCGCAACCATTGATGTGCGAGCTGACCTCGATCTGCTCGCCCGTCCTCGAGCGCAAGGTTTCAGTGGACCCCATCGTGTCGGCGATGCGAACACTGGCGACCCTGTCGCTCAAGCTCGCCGAGCTTCTTCACGATCGACTGCCCTCGATTTCGCTCCAGGACTGCACATGGATCGCGGGGACGACCGCAACCTTCGTGGCCGGCCTCTGGCCCGCCGCGAACCCTGGCAAGGTCGCTGACGATGCGTACTCCCGGTCGGAGCTCGCGGGTACGAAGCCGATGTTCGCCCGGGATCTGACACGCTTTCTCGAGGTGCTTCTCGCAGGACTCGGCGGGAGGCAGTGAGGGGGCGCGGTGTCGTCCACGGCACCGAACCGTCGGTGCACTCCCACGAAAGGACCATGGGCGTCAAGAACGTCCGGGGTGTCGGGCCGGTCGATTCACTCTTGGATGCGACGAGTATCATTAAGACGATCAGTCAGATGAAGGGTGGTCGGTGATAGGGCCGATAATGCGCCTTCCGTCCACTCGCCACACCTCACGACCCCTCCCTCCCGCAGGCGAAGCATGCGCGTCTAGCTGATCCAACGCTAGTCCACGCCGCGCGGCAGCCGCTGTGGCCGGGCGCCGGGCGCACCAGTACCTCAAGCGCGCCAGGGCGCCCTCGCGAGTCGTAGTTTGGCAGCTCGTCCCGCAGCTCGTCAGCCGGTCGCTCATTCAGCTCGAGCTGCGCGGCCCCTCGTGCTGGCGCTTTCGGCGGCCCCGTGGCCGGCAGGCCAAGGTGTTCCAGGATCTTCTTCACCGCGGCCCGCTCGGTCAGGAACGCGGCGCCGTCAGCCGGCGTCGAGTGGGCAGGGGATCACTTCACGATTGGTCTCGCCCCGCGTGTCGAGTTCCTCGTCGGAAGTGTACGGACCTGGGCGCTCAGTTTGCCGCTCAGCATCTCCTGGTCTTGGTACATGTAATGTTGAGCTCAACATTACGTTCGACATGTGGATACCCATCTGTTAGTGGGCGGCGTGATGGGGGATGCTGCCAGGGCTGGGGGCCGGCCGCTGAACCGAACGTGTGGAGGATGCGGTCATGACAGGCAAGCGGGTCGTCGTTGTTGCCCAAGCGAGTGCACCCGACCTTGAAGTCTGACGAGATCTCGCTCGTTTTGAACTGCGTGCCCATCGAGTGGCGGCCCTTCACGGCCACGGCGGTCTACGCTGGACTTCGCAAGGGCGAACTGTGCGGATTGAGGAAGTCCGACGTCGATCTCGACACGGGGTCGATCACGGTCCGGCGCTCGTACGACAAGGACACCACGAAGGGCGGTCATGCCGACGTGCTTCCCATCGCCCTTCCGCTGGCGCCCTACCTGCGCTCCGCGATAGACGCATCGTCGAGCGACGTACTGTTCCCCGGCCCAGAGGGGAAGATGCGTACACCGGACTGCGACCCTGAGAAGGTGCTGCGTCGCGCACTGGTCCGTGCAGGCCTCGTTGAGGGCTATGACCACACCTGCCGGCGCTGCAAGGCGCAGGGTAAGGCGCATGTCGAACGGCACCCCGACAAGGGCCTGCGGCTGTGCCCGCACTGCCAGATGAAGCTCTGGCCCCGCGCGATCGCGCGGCCGATGCGCTTTCACGACCTGCGCCACACCGCCGCGACGCTGATGCTGCGGGCGGGCGTCGATGTCCACCGCGTCCAGCGCGTCCTCCGCCACGCATCGGTGACGACCACGACCGGTACGTACGCGCACCTTGGCATCGAGGACCTGTGGAGCGCGGTCGGGACCATCGGCGCGCAGACCGATTCCGCGCGGCTTGCTGACAGTTTGCTGACGGCGGGGACCGACGGGGGTCCGGCCAACGACGAGGAGGGCGAGCCACCCTCGAATATCAGCACTTTGCGGAGTGAGCCGCCTGGGGATCGAACCCAGGACCCTCGGCTTAAAAGGCCGGTGCTCTACCAGCTGAGCTAGCGGCTCCGATGACCGCGGGCAGTATCGCCCGTGCGCCACCGGGCGGCAACGCGAATGTGCAGGCGGCGGTTGCGCGCCCGGGACGCCTCGCGATACCACCTCGCGCAATGGCGATCGCGATCAACGTGGACGGGCGCATCGGACCGCCCGAAGAGGCGCGGGTGCCGGTGCTCGACCGAGGCTTCCTCTATGGAGACTCGGTGTACGAAGTCGTGCGCACCTACGGCGGGCGCGTCTTCGCGTTGCGCGAGCACCTCGACCGGATGGACGCCTCGGCGGCCTACATCGGCCTGAGGCTGCCGCCGCGCGCGCGCGTCGAGGAGGAGCTGTCGCGCACGCTCGCGGCGGCGGGCAACCCCGAGTCGTATGCGCGCCTCGTGATCACGCGCGGCGAGGGGAGCTTCGGGCTGGCGCCGCACCTGGGCGGCGAGCCGCGCCTGGTGGTGATCGTGCGTCCGCTCGAGCCGCCGGCGCCGGAGCTCTACGAGCGTGGCATGCACCTCGCCGTGACGCGGACGCGGCGCACGCCGCCGCAGGCGCAGGACCCCGCCGCCAAGACCGGCAACTACCTGAACAGCATCCTCGCGCTGCGCGAGGCGCACGCGGCCGGCGCCGACGACGCCATCCTCCTCGACTTGGGAGGGCGGGTCACCGAGGCCTCGACCAGCAACGTCTTCTTCGTCAAGAGCTCGGTGGTGGTCACCTCGCCGCTGCCGCTCGGGCTGCTGCACGGCGTAACCCGGGCGCACGCGGTCGAGGCCGCCCGGGCGGACGGGCTGCTCGTGCGCGAGGCGCCATTCGGCGCCGGCGCGCTCGCCGACGCCGACGAGGTGTTCCTGACCAGCACAATTCGCGAGGTGATGCCGGTGACGCGGCTCTCGCTGCTGGGCCTCCGCCCGGGCCAGGCTCGCGGCCGCCCGCGGTTCGCGCGAACCCGCGCGGACCGCGCCGGCGCCGGGACGGTCGTCGCTGTTCTCCGGAGCGCCGGCGCCCGACGACGCGCTGGAGCTGCTCTACTCGCGCAGGCTCTCCTTCGACGGCGCGCAGCCGCTCATCACCGTGCGCGTGACCGAGGGCCGCGCGAAGGTGGCGGTGCGCCCGCTCGGTCCGCTCGCCGCCCACGCGCGCGGGCCGCAGGGGAAGTCGCGGCTGGCGGTCGCCGCCGGCGGCCGCGGCGCCTGGACGGTCCGGCTGCTGGAGGGCAGGCCAGGGGTGGGCGCCGCGTGGGTCGAGCTGGAGCAGTTCGCCTGGGCGGACAAGGCCGAGCTCGCGCGCGCCCGCGCGGAGTGGGAGGCGCGGGGCGTGAAGGTCCGCGTGGCCACCGTCGGCGACGTCTACGGGATCGCCGGGCACGTCGTCGACACCCGGCGGTACGCTCTCTTGGCCGACGGCGACGCGACCGACGCTGGTGCGCGCGCGCAGGCGAAAGACCTGGCCCAGCGCTACGGCATCCGCCCACAGCTCCACCGCGAGCTGGCGGCGCGCCCGGGCGGCCGCCTCGCACTCTACGACCCGCGCGGCCGGCTGCGCGCCGAGGGGCACGGGGCCCTCGAGCTGCGCGCGGCGGGCGGCATCGCCGTCGACGACGTCGAGTACGGCATGGGCTACGCCTTCCACGGCTTCGAGCGACGCACCTACCCTGCGCGGCTGTTCGCCTGCGTGGACGCGGGTGGCATGCTCGCGCTGGTCGCCGCGCTCCCGATGGAACGACTGGTCAAGGGCGTGGTGCCGAGCGAGATTTTCGCCAGCGCGCACCCCGAGGCGCTCAAGGCGCAAGCGGTCACCGCGCGCGGCGAGGTCCTCGCCAAGGTCGGCGCGCGGCACCTGGGCGATCCCTACCTGCTCTGCCCCGAACAGCACTGCCAGGTCTACAAGGGCGTCTCGGCCGAGGAACGAAGCACGGACGCCGCTGTGGACGCGACCCGCGGCGAGGCCCTCTTCCGCGCCGAGGCGGGGGGGCCCTCGCGTCTGGTCGACTCGGTCTACTCCGCCGTCTGCGGCGGCTACACCGAGGACAACGACGTCGTGTGGGGTACGCCGCCCGACCCGTCGCTGCGCGGCCGGCCCGACTTCGACCCGCGGGCGCCGGAGATGGCCCCCTTCGCCGAGGGGGTCGGCGAGGCGCTGGTGGGTCGCTTCGTGCGCACGCGGGTACCCAGCTACTGCGAGCTGTCCGGCATGGCCGGCGCCAACAAGGTCCGCTGGAAGCGGTCGTTCACGGCCGCAGAGGTGGATGAGCTCTGCGCCGGCCTGGACGTGGGCCCGGTGCGCGCGCTCGAGGTGCTGGGTCGCGGCATCTCCGGCCGCGCGCGGGTCTTGGAGGTGACGGGGGAGCGCGGGACGGCGCGCATCTTCGGCGAGTTGTCCATCCGCCGACACTTTCGAAACCTGAACAGCGGGATGTTCGTGGTCGAGCGTCAGGGCGACGGCTGGCTGTTCACCGGGGGCGGCTGGGGCCACGGCAGCGGCATGTGCCAGCTCGGCGCCATCGGCCGCGCGCAGAGAGGCGCCGGCTACCGCGAAATCCTGGGCTGGTACTACTCGGGCGCCGCGCCCGAGCGGGTGTACTGACCAGCGCCGCTCCATCAGGCCACCCCCGCTGCGGCCGAGCGGCGGACCCCCTGACCGCTCCCCCGCATCGGGGCTCCCTTCCGGAGCGGTACAGGTTACACTACGGGCAGGATGGCCTTGCCCAAGAAGCCGCCGATGGCGCGCAAGCGCCGCATCGCGCTCGCGATTGCGGTCGCCGTGATCGCGCACATCTTCGCGCTGCCCTTCGTGGCCAAGGACGCCATCTTCAGGGTGCCGCCCCAGCGGCGGCGTGCGCAGGTGGGCCTCGTTTCGCAGCGGACCAACGCGCCGCTTTCGCGCTCGACCCCGGACAGCATCCCCTCGCCGGGGCGCAACAACCCGCTCGCGCCGCGGCTCCCCAAGGACGAGCAGGCCGAGCTGAAGAAGCAGGAGCCGCAGAAGGTCCCAGGTCAGGTCGTCTCGCTGGGTCAGCCCCAGGACGAGCGCCCGCCGGACAAGCCCACCCAATACCTGAGCGAGAAGGACAGCCGCGTGCTCAAGGAGACGCGCGCGCGCGAGACCTCGGCGTTCTTCAAGAACGCGCTCTCCAAGGTGCAGAAGGAGGGCAAGGACGAGCAGCGCCAGACGCCCGCTCCGCGGCCGCCCGCTGAGCCGCCACCCGGTCAGCCCGACCCGGGCAAGCAGGGCGAAAACAAGGCCGCGGCCGCGGTGGCGCGGCCGGCCCCCGCGCGGGACCGGCAGGACGGCCTCCAGCTGAAGACCGCTCCGGACGGGACGGTGCTCAACCGCCCGGCGCGCGATCGCGCGCCCGGCTCCGCCGACCGGCGCGTCGCGATGGCCCGCCCGCGCGACGAGGCGCAGAGAGCCGCCACCCCGTCGCCGGGGCGGGGCGCAGGCGCGCCCAAAGGTCTTCCCGGCGGGAAGGGCAAGCCGCTCCAGCTCGCTCTCGACCGTCCGCTCGACGTCCTCGGTCCAGTCTCCGGCGGGCCCGCACCCGACGACTTGAGGGGCGCGATCGAGGGCGAGGAGACGCTCCTCAACTCGCGCAGCTTCCGCTACGCCGGCTTCCTGAACCGGGTGAAGGAGACGGTGGGCCGCATCTGGGTGCAGAAGGTGCAGGACGAGACGTCGCGGCGCGACCCCACCGGCCAGACGTACATGTACAAGGATCGGCGCACGGTGGTGGAGTTCACGCTCGACGCGAAGGGCGAGATAAAGGACGTGCGCGTGGCCGCTACCTCCGGCGTGCCGTACCTCGATCAGGTCGCGGCCGATGCGTTCAGGAAGGCGGAGCGCTTCCCCAACCCGCCGTCTGGGCTGGTCGGGCCGGAGGGCGTGTTCACCAGCACCTTCGCCTTCACGCTCCTGGCGGACACCGGTGGGGGCCGCATCCGCCTCGGCCCAGCGTACGTACCTGGCGCTCCTGCCCAGCGCGGCTGGTAGTGGAAACCAGCCCAGCGCGGTCGCGGGTCCACGAGTTCCACGCGGTCGCCTTCGTCGAGAACTTCGTGCTGCGCGAGCTCGCGCAGGCCTTTCCCGGGGGACGGCTCACGCCCCACGAGTTGCACCTCCAACCCGCGGCTGACAGCGATATTTTCCTCTACCCCTTCGGCACCGTGGTGTTCCACGACGTGCCGCTGCAGGAGCGCGAGCGTTTCCTCGCGCGCCTGCGTGGGGCGCGGCCGGGGCTCACTCGGCAGGTCGTCGCCGAGAGCTTCACCGTGCGCGAGGAGCCCGGCGCGCGCACCGCATTCGTCAAAGGCGCGCTGCAGGTCGAGCGGCTCACCACTGCGCGCGCCTCGGTCATCGCGCTCATCACCGCGCAGAGCGCGGCGATGGAGTACTACGAGCGCCTGGTCGACGACCTGTTCGCGCGCACCGCCCAAATCGTCGATCCGCTCGAGCGGCAGGGCACCGTCTCGGTGCGCACCACGCGCCTGCACCGCTTCATCGGCGAGGCGATCAACACGCGCAACGAGGTGCTCTCGGTGCTGCACCTGCTCGACAAGCCCGACCAGACCTGGGACGACCCGGAGATCGACCGCATCTACGCCGACCTGCGCGCCGAGTTCGACCTGCTCGATCGCTACCAGGCGCTGGAGAGCAAGCTGCGCGGCGTGCAGGAAGCGCTGGAGCTGGTGCTCGACGTCGCCCGCGAGCGGCGGATGTGGCTCCTCGAAGTGAGCATCGCGCTGCTCATCCTGGTGGAGCTCGTGCTCTCGATCTGGAGATCCCGCGGATGAAGACGCGCAGTACCGGGCTGTTCGGCACCCGGCAGCGGATCGTCACCCCCGGCGCAGCCGCATCTCCCAGACGCCGGGCTGCGGCTCGCGCGTCGCGAGGACCTCGTGGCCCAGGTCCTCGGCGTTGCGCGTGATGTCGGGAACCGCGGGCCGGTGATCGAGCAGCACGTGCAGCTCGCCGCCGGGGCCGAGCTTCTGCAGCGCATACTTGGTGCGCGCCCAGGTGACCGGGCAGAGCAGCCCGCGCAGGTCGAGCAGGACCGCCTCGTCCACCTGCACGCGCGCCCGCACCGTCAGTGTCCCTCGGTCGCGAGCAGCGCCTGGTATTGCGCGGCCGTGAGCAGCGCCTTGGCCTCGTCAGGCTTGCTCATCTCGACCTCGATCATCCAGCCCTTCTCGAGCGGGTCCTCGTTGATCTGCTCGGGCGCTTCGATCAGCGGCTTGTTCACCTTGGTGACCTTGCCGGTCAGTGGAGCGAACAGCTCGCTCACCGCCTTGGTGCTCTCCACCACGCCGAAGGGCTTTCCCTGGATGAGCTGCGCGCCCACCTCGGGCAGCTCGAGGAACACCACGTCGCCGAGCTGGTCTTTGGCGAAGATGGTGATGCCGATGACCGCGGCGTTCCCCTGTACGCGCGCCCATTCGTGGTCCTTGGTGTAGCGGAGGGAGTCCGGATACTGATCGCTCATGGTGTGCCTCGCTTGCGGATGATCGGTTCGAAGGCGGGGGATCGGGTCCTCATTCGATCTTCTTCACGAACGGCGTCCGGGCCAATCGGGCTCATGGTGCCGCTCGTGACCTCCCCGATGCGCTCCGCGGAGCCCACGGGGCGCGCCGGATAGCCGTGGCGGGCGATCCCCTTGCCGGTCAGCTTGAAGCCCACCAGCTTGCGCCGCAGCCCTTCCGCCTTCTGCTTCTTCAGCGCTTCCGCGCCGATGAAGCCGCCCGGCTTGTCGAGCTTGACGATCCAGCCCAGGCCAGCTTCGAGCGGCGTGTGCGCCTCGTCCATGTCGTTGCCGTAGAGGCGGTACGCGACCTCGAGGCGCAGCGAGTCGCGCGCCCCCAGCCCGCAGGGCACGAGCCCCGCTGCTGCGCCGGCGTCGAACAGCTTGTTCCACAGCTCGCGGGCGCGCGGGGCCGGGCAGAAGATCTCGAAGCCGTCCTCGCCGGTGTAGCCGGTGCGGGCGACGATGCAGCCGTCGATGCCGGCCACCGCTGCCCGGCGAAAGTGGTAGTAGCCGAGGTCGAGCACCTTCGGCTGGCAGAGCGAATCGACCAGCGCCGGCGCCCGCGGGCCCTGCACGGCGAGCTGCGCCCAGTCGTCGCTGTGCTGCTCCACGCGCACGCCGCCGCCGCGCTCGGCCTGCTCCTTCATCCAGGCGAAGTCCTTCTCGCGGCCGCTCGCGTTCACGCAGACGAAGAGCCGCTCCGCCGAGAAGCGGTAGACGATGACGTCGTCGATGACGCCGCCGGCCTCGTTGCAGAGCGCGCTGTACTGCGCTTGGCCGTCCCTGCACTTCGAGAGGTCGTTGGTGACGAGGCGCTGGGCCGCCTCCAGGGCGCGCGGGCCTTCGAGCGTCACCTCGCCCATGTGGCTCACGTCGAAGACGCCGCAGCGCTCCCGCACGGCGGCGTGCTCCTCGAGCACCCCCGCATACTGCACCGGCATGTCCCAGCCGGCGAACTCGACCATGCGCGCCGAGGCAGCGAGGTGTGCGTCGTAGAGCGGGGTGCGCAGGGCCAAGGCTTGGCTCCTCCGGGATGAGGGTTGCGGAAAGTAGCGGGGCGGGGACGGACGTGCAAGCACCGAGCGCCGTGCGCTACGGTGTGCCGCCATGAGACTCCAAGGGCAGGTCGCCATCGTCACCGGTTCCTCGCGCGGGGTGGGCAAGGCCGTCGCGCTCGCGCTCGCTTCCGAAGGATGCGACGTGGTCGTGGCGGCCAAGACCCAGGAGCCGCACCGGCGGCTTCCCGGCACCATCGGCGAGACCGCCGAGGCGGTGCGCGCGCTGGGGCGGAGGGCGTTGGCCCTGCCCTGCGACGTGCGCCGGTCCGAGGACGTGGAGATGCTGCGCGATGCGACCCTGCGGGAGCTCGGCCGCATCGACATCCTCGTCAACAACGCCGGGGCGATCCACTGGTCGAAGGTGGCGGAGTGGTCGCCGGGCAAGTTCGACCTGGTGATGGAGGTGAACGTGCGCGGGGCGTTCCTCTGCTCGCGCGCGGTGATCCCCGCCATGCGCGAGCGCAGGCATGGCCACATCGTGATGATGTCGCCCAAGGTGGCGACCGGGAAGATCGCCGGCAAGGGCCCGTATTTCGTGTCCAAGATGGGGATGACGATGCTCGCCCTCGCCATCGCCGAGGAGGAGAGGGAGAACGGCATCGCCGCCAACGCGCTCTGGCCGGTGACGATGATCGAGAGCGAGGCCACGCGGCACTTCGAGCTGGGGTCGCCCGCCGATTGGCGATCGCCGCAGATCCTCGCCGACGCCACCCTCGAGATCTGCGCAGCCGCGCCGATGGATCTGACGGGGCGCGCGCTCTACGACGAGGAGGTCCTGCGCGAGCGGCGCGGCCAGACCGACTTCAGCACTTACTCCGTCCTTCCCGGAACCACCCCTGCACCCGTTTGTCGCGCGATGATCGAAGACTAGGATTGCAATCATGTCCCGAACTCCGCTCGTCCTTCCCGTGCGCTTCGCCGTAGGCGCACGCGCGGTGCAGACCACCACCCGCGAGCTGTCCATGCAGGGGGCGTTCGTACGCTGCCTCGAGCCTCCCGCCGAGGGCGCGCAGGTCGCGCTCAAGCTCTACCTGCCCGGCGCCGCCTCGGCGGAAGACCTGCGCGCCACCGTGCGCGGCGTGGAGCCGGGAGCGGGCTTCTGGGCGGAGTTCTCCGGCCCGAGCGGAGAGGTGAGCCGCCGGATCGCGGCGCTGCTCGCGACCCACCCGACCTCGGACAAGGTCCCCATCGGCGTGGTCGACCTGCGCAAGGCGCAGGCCGCGCGAGCCGGCGACGGTCGCCCCCAAAAGGCCCCCACAAAGGTTCCGGAGGCCGACAACCGGCGCACATTCCCGCGCTACGACGCGCGCTTCGCGGTGCGCTTCGCCACCGTGCAGGAGTTCGTGCTCGAGTACGCAGCGAACATCAGCGCCGGCGGCGTGTTCGTGCGCACCGACAACCCGCCCGACTTGGAGACGGTGGTGGAGGTGTCGCTCGACCTTCCCGGCGGCGGTCCGCCCGCGAGCGCCAAGGCGGTGGTGGTGCACCGCGTGACGCCGGAGCAGGCGCGCGAGCGCAAGACGCTCGCCGGCGTGGGCGTGCAATTCGTCGAGGCGGACGACGAGTTCCGCGAGCGCATCGACCGGGCGATCGAACACATCCTGCGCGAGAACCAGGGCCCGCTCGCCTGAGGCGGCGGATCCGCGCACGCGCTGGCACGCGGGTTCCGGGAAGGAAGGTCAGGCGGCGCCGGCGCGAAAGGCCCCCTGCTGGACCCGTGCGCCGGGGACCCCGACGTCGACTACCTCGCTCGTGCCGGTGAGGCCCAGCTTCGCCGCGCGTTCGCTCATCCGCTGCGCCACCCGCTTGACCGCCTCCGGCCCGCAGAGCGCCACCACCGTGGTGCCCGCACCGGAGAGCGCGGCACCGTAGGCGCCTGCCGCTCGCGCCTCGGCGATCACCTCCGGCAGCCAGGGGATGAGGGTCGCGCGCGCTGGCTGGTGCAGCCGGTCGTCCATCGCCTCGGCGAACAGCTCGATGCGTCCCTGCGAGAGCGCGGCCACGAACAGCGCCGAGCGGGCGAGGTTGTACACGGCGTCCGCCAAAGGAACCGACTTGGGCAGCACCGCCCGCGCCTCGCTGGTGGAGAGCTCGACGTCGGGGATGAAGAGCGCCGCCTTCAGCGCCGTTCCGATCCGCACCTCGCAGCTCCGCACCGCGCCGGCCGCATCGAGCAGCGCCACCTGCGCGCCTCCCCGTAGCGAGGGCACCACGTTGTCGGGATGGCCCTCGAGGGCGACCGCGGCCGCCAGCACCCGCGGCTCGCCCAACGCGCCGCCCGAAAGTGCGTCGGCCAGCAGCGCGCCGGCCAGCGCCGCCGCCGCCGAGGAACCGAGGCCGCGCCGCAGCGGGATCGCGCTGTGCACCTCCAGCTCGGCGGACAGCGACTCGGGGTCCCTTCCGCCGAGGCGCGCGGCAGCGAACGCCGCTTCGACGATCCGGTTGCTCTTGTCGCGGGGTAGCGAATCGGCGCCGGCGCCAGAAAGGCGTGCGATGCGCAGGCCGGTGCCGCCGGGCGTGACGCGCACGATCAGGTCGGGGCCGCCCAGTGCGATCCCCAGGGCATCGAAGCCCGCGCCGAGGTTGGAGGTGGAGCAGGGGACGACGACCGTGAAGCTCATGCCAGTGCCTCCGCCAGCGCATCGATGTCGTCGGCGACCGCCGGCCCGAGCGGAAGAGATTCGGTGTTTCGCGCGCGAGCTTGAGGAGGCCCGCCACCGGCGCGGCGCTGGCCGGCTCGCAGAACACGCCCGCCTCGGCCGCGAGGCGGCCATAGGCGCGCAGGATCTCCTCATCCGCCACCTTGGCGAAGAGTCCGCCCGATTCGTTCTTGGCCTTCACCGCCAGCTCCCAGCTCGCGGGATGGCCGATGCGGATGGCGGTGGCGATTGTCTCCGGGTTGGCGACCGGCACGCCCGAGACCAGCGGCGCCGCGCCTTCGGCCTGGATGCCGTAGAGCACCGGCCGCGCCGCGCCCGTCCTGCCCGCGTGCTCGCTGAAGCCTTTCCAGTACGCCGAGATGTTGCCGGCGTTGCCCACCGGCAGCGCCAGCCCGTCCGGAACGTGGCCGAGCTGTTCGATCACCTCGAAGGCGGCAGTCTTTTGCCCCTCGAGGCGGAATGGGTTCACGCTGTTCACCAGCGCGATGGGCAGCTTTTCCGCCAGCGCGCGCACCGCCCGAAGCGCGGCGTCGAAGTTGCCCCGCAGCACGACGATACGGGCGCCGTGCGCCAGCGCCTGAGAGAGCTTGCCCAGCGCCACCTTGCCCTCGGGCACCACCACCCTGCAGCTCACCTTCGCCGCCGCGCAATAGGCGGCCGCGCTGGCGGAGGTGTTCCCGGTGGAAGCGCAGACGGCGATCTTCGCGCCCGCCTCGCTAGCCTTGGCCACCGCCACCACCATCCCCCGGTCCTTGAAGGAGCCGGTGGGGTTCATCCCCTCGCACTTGAGCCACAGCTCGTCGCAGCCAACGTCGCGCGCGAGCGTGGGCGCCGGCACCAGCGGCGTGTCGCCTTCTCCCAGTGAAAGCGAGGGCGTCCGCGGCGTCACGGGCAGGAACTCGCCGAAGCGGGCGAGCAGGCCTGGAAGAGGCGCTGCGGGCGCAGCCGAGGGCCCGTGCGGTACTCGCGGTCAGCCCGGGCAACCCCACCGGCGCCTTTCTCAAGCTGGAGGAGCGGGCGCCCCGCCGATTCCGGGCGCGGGCGCACGGGGCGAGGACTCGATGGCGGAAGCATCCGACGCACCGATTGGGCGCCGGCTCGGCATCAGGGAAGGCAGCAGGGTGCTGCTCCTCGACCCGCCGATCGGATTCGCGCGCAGGCTCGAGCCGCTGCCCACGGGCGCGGGCGTCGGGACCAAGCCGTTCGGGCAGAGCGATCTGGTGGTGCTCTTCGCCTCGTCGCGGGCTGCCCTGGGAGAGCTGTTTGCCAAGGCCAGCCACGTCCTCGCGCCGCGGGGGAGCATCTGGGCGGCGTGGCCGCGCAAGTCGAGTGGGTTCTTCACCGATCTGACCGAGGAGTTGGTGCGCTCGGTGGGGCTCGCCCACAACATGACCGACAACAAGATCATGACCCTGGACGAGATCTGGGCGGCGCTGCGGTTCGTGGTGCGCGAGCGGGATCGGCTCGTTCTGCCCCGGCAGGCGGAGATCTCGGTCCCCGACGCGTGAGCTGGCGAAGGCCGCGGGCGGGCCGCCGATGACCTCGCGGCGGCTGCGCTGGGAGCTGTCCGAGAACGCACTGGCGCAGGCGGTGGCGCGCAGACGGCGGGCGGGGCTTCCGTTCCTCGACCTCACCGAGACGAACCCCACCGGGGTGGGCCTCGCCTTCGAGGAGGAGCGCATCCTGCGCGCGCTATCCGACCCGCGGGCGCTGCGCTACGACCCCGCCCCGCGCGGGCTCGCCACGGCGCGCGAGGCGGTGGCCGGGTACTACGCCGAGGCGCACGGCGCCCGCGTCGACCCGGCGCGGGTGGTCCTCACCGCCAGCACCAGCGAGGCTTACGCGCTCCTGTTCAAGCTGCTCTGCGATCCGGGTGACTTCGTGCTGGTGCCGGAGCCGAGCTACCCGCTCTTCGATTACCTGACCGCGCTCGAGGGGGTGTCGACCGCGGCCTACCCGCTCGCGTACGACGGCGAATGGCACGTGGACCTGCCCGCGCTGGAAGAGGCGCTGCGGGCGCAGCCGAGGGCCCGTGCGGTACTCGCGGTCAGCCCGGGCAACCCCACCGGCGCCTTTCTCAAGCTGGAGGAGCGGGCGCGGATGGCGGCGCTCTGCTTGGAGCGAGGCTGCGCGATCGTTTGCGACGAGGTGTTCGCCGACTTCGGCGATCCGCCGGACGATCCGCGGCGGGTGCGGACGGCGGCCGCGTTCGACGACGTCCTCTCCTTCTCGCTGGGCGGCCTGTCCAAGGCCTGCGGGCTGCCGCAGCTCAAGCTCGGCTGGTGCGTCGCGGCGGGGCCCGCGGGGGAGGTCGACGGGGCGCTCGCGGCGCTGGAGTTGATCGCCGACACGTACCTGTCGGTTGCGGCGCCGGTCCAGTGGGCGGCCCCCGAACTGCTCGAGACCCGGCGCGGCTTCCAGCAAAAGCTCCGGGCGCGCCTGAGGCGCAACCGGGCAACGCTGGCCGCAGCGCGCGGTCCCGGCGCGCGCTGGGACTTGCTCCGCGGCGAGGGAGGCTGGTCGGCGATCGTCTCGGTACCGCGCGAGCGCAGCGAGCAGGAGTGGGCGCTCGCGCTGCTCGAGAAGGGCGTCCTGGTTCACCCCGGCTACTTCTTCGATCTCCCGGGCTCTTCTTCCTTGGTGCTGAGCCTGCTGCCGGCGGAGCCGGTCTTCTCCGCAGCGGCAGAGGCCCTGGCGTCGGTGCTCGGCTGACCCGGCACGGCTGCACAGCCCCTAGGTTACTGCAACACTGTTGCATTTAGGGCCGACCCCGTCTAGAAGGCCGAAGGAATCGAGGCCGCCCCTGGCGAGATGCGCTTCCCGGGACGGGCCGGGACGAGCGAGGAGAAACATGCAGCGGACAGGCAGGCGAACGACGCGCGGCACCGGCGCCCGGCCTTCGGCTGCGGCGGTCTCTCGCCCTCCCGCCGCGGGCTTTCGCGTGCGCCCTGCGGATTTTCGCGCCCGCGCCGAGGCCGCGCTGCGTGGGAGCGGCGGGCGCATGACCGTGAGCCGCCGCGCGCTGATCGCGCTGCTCGCGGCGCAGCCGCGCCCTTGGAGCCCGCGCGAGCTGCACCGCGAGCTGCGGCGGCGGGGCGTCTCGCTCGATCCGGTATCGGTCTACCGCAACCTCGACGCGCTGCTCGAGCGCGGCCTGTTGCACCGCGAGCAGGGCTCCCGGGCGGTGCGGCCCTGTGCCGAGGGGGCCGGGCCCCGGGCCGGCTGCCACCACGCCATCGTCTGCACCTCGTGCGGCACCGCCCGCGAGTTCGACTGCGCGAAGGTGGCGCCCGCGCTGGAGCAGGTCCGCCGCGCGCTGCGCTTCCGCCTCCAGGACCACATCCTCGAGCTGCGCGGCGTCTGCGCGCGCTGCAGCAGGAGCGCATGACCACGCTCGCGCGCGCCACCCTGCTCGCCGTCGGCTCCGTCGCATTGGGCGGGGCCCTCGCCTTCTATGCCCGGCGCCATCCGCGGCTGCTCGCGCGCACGCGGGTGTTTGCGTTCCTCGCGGCTGCGGCGGTGGTGGTCCTGCACCTGTTGCCCGAGGTGGTTCCGCCGCTGGGGGCGCAGGTGGTCGTCTTCGTCACGGCCGGCTTCGCCTTCCCGGCGCTGGTCGAAGCGCTGGTGCACGGCCTCGGCCCAAGCTTCATGCGCGGGCGCGGCCTCACCGCAGCGCGGGTGGCGGCCGAGGTCGGCTTCGCCGCGCTCTTCCTGCACTCATTGCTCGAGGGGCTCACCCTGCGGGCGGCGCTCTCGGCCCCCGGGTCGCACGCAGATCTGGAATTGGCCATCGTCGCGCACCACGTGCCGCTCACCGCGGCGGTGGTGCTGCCGCTGCTCGAGCAGATCGGCTTCACGGCGGCGCTCTCCCGCCTGGTCGCCATCGCGGCC
>WNFI01064584.1_pt1 | contig 16262 bp, 15 predicted proteins | sample 5400471 | NCBI WGS metagenome assembly WNFI01 (sample SAMN13153348, study PRJNA577476) | soil metagenome | isolation source: 100 cm saprolite on Douglas fir-dominated hillslope | place: USA:California | collected 2013-09-17 | reverse complement strand
GAGTAAATTTAGTGCATCTGGAGGGATTCGAACCCCCGACCCCTTCGTCCGAAGCGAAGTGCTCTAATCCACTGAGCTACAGATGCTTCTTTCTTCTGATACATGGATTGTAGCAAAGTAGTGGATAATTGTATACTTCTTGTAATAAACTCCTGATTTATGTAAAATCAATTAATTACCCCTATAATTACTATGCGGTTCTTCAAACGATCTATTAAGTGGATTAAAAAACATAAAATACTTTCTGTTCTCGGATTAGTTATCATTCTACTTCTTTTCTTTTTACTGCGTCCAAAGCCTGTCCCAGTAATAGAAACACAAACTGTCCGACGAACTGACTTGAAACAAACAGTCTCTGTCAGCGGCACAATTAATGCAAAAAACAGCGCCAGTTTATCGTTTCTCGCAGGAGGACTTGTTACGTATATTGGAGCAAAAAAAGGGGATTTTGTAAATCAATATCAAACAATTGCCATTTTAGACCAGCGTACTGTACAAAAGAATTTAGAAACAGCGCTTTTGAATTACTCAGAACAAAGAAATACGTTTGACCAGACAAAAGATAATAATCAAAATAGAACACCTCAACAAGCACTCAATGACCAAATGGCACGAGTACTGCAAACTAACCAGTTTGATTTAGATAAATCAATAAAATCTGTAGAACTCCAAGATATTGCAAAGCAACAAGCAGTGCTTACTGCCCCAATGGCAGGAATTTTAACACGGGCAGATATCCAAACAGCCGGTGTGAACGCAGCAATAACCAATCAATTTGTTATCGTAGACCCCAAGTCCCTTGTCTTTGCTATGGATGTTGATGAAGCGGATATAGGCAAAATTACCACAGGGCAACCTGTCGATATTTCTCTTGATACGTATCCTGATACAATCATTCATGGTAGAGTAAATAGCATTGATTTTGTCACTCATACAACATCAACCAACGGCAACGCGTACACTGTTGAAGTACAATTACCAATAGATACAACATACCATTACCGCGTTGGCATGAATGGCAACGGCGGTATCATTACAGCAGAAAGAAATAATGTGATTACTGTTCCTATTTCTGCGCTTGTAAACAATGACACTGTGTATGTTAAAGCTCCTAACGGATATGAAGCAAGAAAAGTAAAACTCGGGCTGCAAAGCGATACTGACGCGCAGGTTATCAGCGGTTTGAACGCCGGTGACAAAATAGTACTCCAGCCAAATCTAATACCAAAGGCATCTATCAAAGGCTAAACTTCATGAAAGCACAATTGATTATCGAACTCAAACATATCTACAAGGAGTACCGCAGCGGGGATATTGTCACTCCGGTTCTTAATAACGTTTCATTAACAATAAAATCCGGTGAATTTATCGCGATTACCGGACCTTCGGGTTCTGGAAAATCAACCTTGATGAATATTTTGGGACTCTTGGACACACCAACCAAGGGAACCTATATATTAAATACCTCTGATGTTATCGGGCTTTCCGAAGATGAATTATCACTTGTTAGGAATAAAGAAATAGGATTTGTGTTCCAACAATTCAACCTGCTCCAGCGGGCGACTGCTTTGGATAATGTGGTTTTACCCGCGATTTACGCGGGAATCAAACGCACTGACAGAACGCAGCGTGCTCAAGATTTGCTCATAAAAGTCGGCCTCAAAGACCGTATGCATAACCGTCCAAATCAACTATCCGGCGGCCAACAGCAAAGAGTAGCTATTGCACGGGCACTCATGAATAAACCTGAAATTATTCTCGCAGATGAACCAACGGGTAATCTCGACACAAAATCCGGTAACGACGTAATGACTATTTTAAAGGAGCTCAATAAAGAAGGCAAAACAATAATCCTGATCACGCACGAACCTGAGATAGCAAAACAAGCACAGAAAACAATTCATATTAGGGATGGTAACATCGTACACTAATGTATTCGGAGTAACAATTCGTGTAAATTCGCATCATATGGAGACCAGAGAATTAATAAAATTAGCAATAGGCGCTTTAGTCGCAAATAAACTGAGAAGTATCCTTACAACCTTAGGCATTATCATCGGTGTCTTCGCGATTATTTTGTTGGTTTCACTTGGCACCGGACTACAAAAATATATTACTACTCAGATTTCCGGACTTGGATCAAATCTCATTTTTGTCATTCCCGGCAGAGCAGGGGGAGGACGCGGACCCGGAGGAGTGGTTGCCAACAAACTGTTACTTTCTGATGCCCGTACGTTAGCATTACGACTCAAAGATATTGCCCAAGTTGCACCTGTTATCCAGCAAAGCGCTACGGTGAAGTATAAAAACAAAAGCGATAAGGGTGTTTCTGTACAGGGAACTACGGCAAATTATTTACAAATAGTAACGATTCATATTCTTGAAGGCAATTTTTTCACAGTAGGACAGGAGCGATCCGGAGCAAAAGTTGCTGTAGTTGGACAAACAGTTATTCACAATGTATTTAATGACAGTAGTCCAATCGGTAAACCGCTTACTGTGGGCAATAACCGCTATATTGTGGTTGGAACCATTGAAAAACGCGGGTCTATATTTGGCATTGACCAGGATAATACTATTGCTATTCCTATTTCCGCGGCACAACGGCAATTTGGTGTCATTAATGTAAACAACATTTATCTGAGTGCTAAAAATGCCGCGTTAGTCCCCGTGGTGAAAAATAGGGCAAATAAAATTTTACTACAACGTTTAACTGAAGATGATTTTAATATCCAAACCCAGGAATCAACACTTTCAACGATTACGAACGTAACCAATGTCCTATCAGTTGCGCTTGGCGGCATCGCAGCAATTTCCTTATTGGTGGGCGGTATTGGTGTAGCTAATATTATGCTTGTTTCTGTGACAGAAAGAACGAGAGAAATCGGTTTACGTAAAGCATTGGGTGCCAAACGCGCAGATATTCTTAATCAATTTCTACTGGAAGCTGTTATTTTATCTGTTGCAGGCGGCATGATAGGGATATTACTTGGCGTAGGTGCATCGTTGCTAATAGCCAAATTTTTTATCTCAGAGGTCACTCCTTGGTCAATTGTCCTAGCCTTCACTTTCTCCGTTATAGTAGGCGTAGTCTTTGGCATGGCCCCAGCCATCAAAGCTTCCAAACTTTCACCGATTGAGGCTTTGCGGTATGAGTAATTATTAAAATCTTTCTTTATTTGGTGTTCTGGGCTCCAAATTGCGATTTATCCTAAGAGTAGAACTACCTTCTACAAATGAAATTCTTTTCATTTCAAGTATATTTTCCCTTTTATCTATCATTATTTTCCATGCATCTGATCTTTCTAGAGGGTATGTTTTTTTTAATTCAAGTAGTGTGGGAAAAGTAGCATCTGAATTTCCCCAATTTTCTAGCAAAAATAATGCAACTAAGATATTATTCCTATGTGAGAAAACATAGCTGGATATAAGCGTTGTAGAATCACTTTGTATTTCCCCTGAAGCATTTATGATATATTTTAAAAAATCCATTGTTTTTTCTATGCCTTCCTTTGGAGGTTTTTCATGTAAATGTAATTCTTCCCATTTTTGTTTTAGTGTTCCGGCAAACATCGCACCTGGATTTGAAATTTCGTTTAATCTTGTATCTAAGTTAATATCTAATCGATCACACAATGTTCTTCTTAGATCTACTATTTCTGAATCAATCTCCTTTGGTGTTTCTCCTTGATTATTTTGTTTTAAAAGCACTTTAAACTTTTCTCCTAAATATTGTAATTCTTCTACTTGATTTTGAGGAAATGCACTTTCATGACTTCTTAGTCTATGAACAATAGCAGAATCTATTACCCGAGGAAGTGTACCAGAAAAATATTGCTTAAAATCACTATAATAAGTATCTGTTAAAAAGTGCATAGAAGAACTACTTTGAATACCTTGATCGTTCAATGTAACATCTACTTTATGGACTAATCTTTCTCCTTGTGCGTTTACCGGTAAATTAACATGTCCATGCCGATTTAAGTATATGTTTTGAATCATAATTTTTGTTTTATTATTGTTGTTGTATTCAGCATATATTCAGAATGGATAGATATTATAGCTTATTAAGCTCTATAATAAAAACACACATGATCACCTTTTCAAATTCCAATCATTTCTGCTAAAATTAAAATATGGAGACACAACAACCGCTGACACGGAGAAAACTGGCGAAGATAAAACTAAAGGAGAGTATCAGGCGGTTGCCGGATAAGAAGCCGCATTTGGATTTTTTGGCTGCAATACTCACTATTCCAGTATTGCTAACGGTACTCTACCTCAACTTTGGCGCAATTCAGGGTAAAAGTACAAAAAATACACTCACCCCAACCCCGACTCCCACACCTATCCAATACCGCAGTAAATTTGTTACTCCATTGGTAACCAATATACCTCAACCAACAACCAGTAAAGATTGTATTAAAGACATAGGTCCGATTAGTATATCTTCTCCGCAGGAAAATGATACAGTTACTACTAATCCAGTCTGTATAAGTATTGACTATCAACAGGGGAATTACTGTTCTGTAGTCTGGGCATATAAAATAAACGATAGTGCAGTATCTGACTATTCCAACAATTCAGTCTGCCTCTATAACTTACCACAAGGAAATAATAAATTTACGTTGTCTGTCAAAAGTTTGACAGGGCAAAGTATGAAAACTTTGACAAGAAATTTTGTCTATAAAGGCAGCACGCCAACACCTGCAGTTTCTACCACTCCTGCCAGTTCTAACTCAGGTACTTTACAATAAATTTTTAGAAACCTTTAGGGATAGCAAGATGAAGAATAAATTCATTTCCATTGCCAAACTGCTTATCGGCTGGCCACTCACGCTTATCGCGTTTTTCTTTTTGGTAAAGCTTATAACTCCTAACTTTGGCATGATATTGTCGTCTTTAAAGAATCTTAATCTGATTTTTCTTGTTTTGGGTATATTCTCTTTTTTTGGATATTTTATCTTACGGAGTGTTTTTTGGCAAAAATTAATGCAGGCAAAAGGACACAATTTGTCTCTGAGAGAAACCGCGTATTTGTGGGAAAGCTCAGAATTCAAACGATATATTCCCGGCAATATCCTCGCATTTGTCACCCGCACAGCGCATTTCTCAGGAAAAGAAGTCAAAAAAACAACAATTTTTTCTTCATTACTTATAGAAGTGGAATTTATTGTGTTAGGAAGCACGCTCGTTTCATTACTAAGCTTAAACTTTATTGTCTTCGGCTTACTCCCGGAATTACCATATAAACATTGGGTTGTTGGAGCTGTAACAGTTGTATCGTTGTTGCTTATATTATTAGTAATCGGTAATCAATACTTATTGAAACACGTCTTTCAATCTTCAAAAGATACAACACAGCCTGCGCACAACGGGATTGCTTCTCCCCCGATTGAATCGGGGGATCGCAAAGACGTAAGAATGGTAAGCACAATCCTCCCAAATTTTTCTTTTCAAACCAACGTAAAACTTCTCCTTACTATCACTGCATCGTTATTTTGCTTCGGACTCGGTACGTACTTCAGTATTAGCTCATTTATCCTTTTATATCCTCCTGACGTGTTAACTTTCATAGGTTTTTTTGTGTTTTCTTTGCTCATCGGTTATTTATCCATCATCACACCTATGGGACTGGGAATTCGCGAAGGTATTATGGCAACAGGGCTATCCAAATTTATCTTGCCCTCTCTTGCCGGATTCAGCGCGATTTTCGGACGCATTATCTTTATAATTGCAGAATTATTATTTCTTGGTTTTACCTACATGTGGTACAAAGATACAACGCATCGTTTCAGAAAGATTGAGATGTTTCTTACCACAAAATGGCAGGAGGTAACAGTGACACTTTCCATTGGGTTGTATCTTCTCTACATGATACCTGCCACTTTTTTGCGCTATGACAATTTTTATACGGGACGGTTCGATTTAGGTAATATGGACCAAACTGTTTGGAATACATTGCACGGCAGAGTTTTTCAATTGACAGATCCCAACGGCACAGATATTATGTCCCGCCTTGCGTTTCACGCAGACTTTCTCCTAGTACTCCTCGCACCATTTTACTGGATATGGCAAAACCCGAAAATGTTGTTACTTATCCAAACACTTGTACTCGTTGCCGGAGCAATATTTGTCTTTCTCATTGCCCGCGAAATTCTGAAACACAAAACACTTGCCTTGGTTTTTGCTTTAGCATACCTACTCAATCCCAGTATGAACCACAGCAATCTCTATGATTTCCATGCAGTTACCTTAGCAACAACATTCATATTGGGCGCTTTTTATTTTTTGAAAAAACAAAAATATATGTGGTTAATTCTATTTCTTATTCTAGCAGGATTAACAAAAGAAGAAGTGTGGATTATTACTGCTTTCTTTGGACTGTACATGGTGTTTAAAAAAGATATTTCATTAACAAAGAATATCCTTGCAAAAAAAGTTCTAGGTATGAGTACCTTCATCTTTTCAATACTCATTTTTTACTACATCAATTCCTATGCTCTCCCGCACGCGCGCGGAGGTACGCACTTTGCATTATCTTATTACTCTGATTTCGGCATGTCTCCACTAAGTATTATCAAAAACCTTCTAACTAGCCCCTTAAAAACCATAAGTATTCTTTTTGGCAAAGGCCAACTCACGTATATTTTTGAAACATTCGCTCCTCTTGGATTCCTCTCCATTTTTGCCCCTTTCTTTTTATTTTTTATCGCACCGGAAACGCTTGCATATCTTTTGAGCAACAACTCTCATTTACACGAAATTTACTACCAATACACTGCCACCCTCACACCATTTATTTTCATCTCAGCTGTCTATGGAGTAAAAACTGTACAAACCCGCTTCCCAAAAGTCTCCATACTACATGCTACATACTACTTACTACTTACTTCCATCCTCGCTGCTTACTTTTTCGGCCCTTTACCGGGAGCAAAAAATCCCAATCTCACTATGGTAACCTCACCACAACCTGACAAGGCGGTTATCGATACTTTTTTACAAAATATTCCCAGGAGATTTAGTGTAGCAGCAACAAATAACCTAGGTTCTCATCTCTCGCATAGACAGAGAATTTTTACTATTCCTGTGGGTATTGATAAAGCAGACATTATTTTATTTCTTCTCAATGATCCCTTTGCCCAACCAAGTCTCGCGGCACAAAAGAAAACTGCCGAGAACATGAAACGAGACAAAAATTACATCCAGGTATTTAAGCACGGTGATTTTATTGTGTTTGAAAAACGTAATTTATACCTTCAGTATGAACCGACTACCCGCAGTGCAAAACTGTTCCCTCTATCAATTTCTGCTTTGCAGAACCGTGACTATAGCGGCGGTAATATAGTAATTGAAAAAATCATCCAGGAAAAAGATACAAGCATTTCATATACCATTTCCTACCCTTCAGACGGACTCAAACAATACGCGGTTATGACTATGCCAAAAAGCACAAAGCCTGCAAAAGGATTCCCTGTAATTATCTTGAACCATGGATATAGAAATAATTATAATAAAACAACTGCCTATCAAAATGTCGCGGAATATTTTGCGTCTCAAGGATTTCTGGTAGTAAAACCTGATTACCGGGGGATAGGCAATTCAGAAAGTGACAAGGCTTCTTTTGCTCCATTATCCTATCCTATTGACGTATTAAACTTGATTGATTCTGTACCCGCGATAAAACAAGCAGATCCAAAGAATATTTTTCTTTGGGGACATGATGTAGGAGGGGAAGTAACACTCAAAGTATTAGAAGTAGCAGGTGCAAATCAGGAATTTCAAACGCAAATAAAAGCGGCAGCTCTGTGGTCACCTACGATTAATCCCTATGTATGGTACCAGCAAACCGCTGAAGGAAATCAAAGTTACCAAGCTATTGTAAAAAAGTTCGGCACTGCAGAGAAGAGTCCTGTTTTCTGGCAAAGCATATCACAATTATCTTATGTAGATGATATTAAAACCCCCGTCACCATCAGCCAGGGAACTTCTGACGAGATGATTCCTTACCAATCTTCCATAGAACTATACGGAGACCTCCTCAGCCTCAACAAACCCGCCAAACTATTCCTCTACACAGATGACAATCACGATTTAGTGAAATTCAACAGAAGGGCATTATTTAGGGATGTGGAATTCTTTAGGAAGTATATATAGTAATTAGTACATATCGATCTCCGGTTCTGATTTAGAAAAATTTTCCTTAGCCGCACGTAGTTCAGTTAAAGATTCATACATTGATTTTATTTCCTCAACTTTTTTATTCAATCCCTCCAATTCTTTACCTGCTGTGTCCTCAAAATTACTTAATTCTTGTTCAAGAAGTTTATTTTTAGCACGAAATAGAAAAAACCTTTCAGCTTTGGGTTTTTTAAAGTGAAATAATGCGAATCGAGGCAGATATGCATAAAGAGGATGGTCTTTTGCTATTTCTTGCGAAGGTTTCGGTTCAACAAAGTGTGCAAATTCAAATCCAGCATGTTGCAATAAATCCATATACGATTGAATACTTTTGTTGTATATGGTAAATTTTCCAATACCCATCAGCTCTTTTATTATTGGTCCTTCATCATAATACCCAGTTGTCTCTGTATAATCTCCACCACCTAATCCTAATTCATTTTGATGATGATGAGCTACATGATATGTGGGGTGTTGTATTCCTAAAATAAATGAACCACCTGGCCGCATAACTCTATAACATTCTTTTGCCATTATGGAAAACCCGGCTGTAGGGATATAATCTACAACAATATTTGAGACAACCACATGAAACTTGTTACGTTTAAATGGTAAAGATTTTGTAAGGTCAGCAACTGAAAAATGCACATTTTCAGAATTATCACGCATTTGCGCATGCTCTATAGCTGTCGGACTTGAATCAATAGCATACACTTCCCTTGCACCCATGTTCTTAAGTTTTATTGTCCAATACCCATACGAGCTCCCGGCATCCAATACTGTTTTACCTTTGAGTCCGCCAACTCCGACTAAAAGCTCTTCTACAGTCAAATCATAGATTCCCTGCCGCTTTTCATCACCTTGCTCTCCTTGATGCTGTTCATATAATCCTACTTTGTCATCCCATTCTTTCTGAGGATTAGGTGCTCCTCTAAAATTGTATTCACTATCTTTAGACATAAATTAGGCTTGTAGTGTAACATTGTTGATTTTTGAAATCAATAAGGTCATTTTTTGTCATGATTTTGTAATGGTAATATCAAGCAAAGCCGCTTGTGTTATTTTACACTGCAGTCAGAAAAGAAAGGAATATATGGCAGTGAATATACGACAAACAGAAGCAACAGATTTAGGAAAAGCCGTTGAAAATTCAGAATTAAAAGTACAAGAACTGCGTACCAAAGCAGGTGAAGCAGAACAGAAGAATGAAGAATTGAAGCTAAAATTAGAACAAGCGCGAGCTGAAGCAGAAAGAATAGAGCGCGCGGAAGAAGAAGGGAAAGGTACTGAAAGAGAGCTCGGTGAAGTAGCAGGGGGATAGGATAATCGTATGCAAAGACAAGATAAGGCATTAAAAAGATTTCTGGAAGATATAAAACAAGATTTATTATTTTATATCATTAGTAGTTTGAGAGAAAAGAAAATAAATCTAGGTCAGGCAAAAGCATTAGCAAAAGATTATCTAACGTTATTTCCAGTTACAGATAAAGAAGATGTATTAAATAAACTATATACGATAGCAGGAGTACACGCCGGAGCAAGAGAAGTATATGTAAAATATGCAGCCCCATACGAAGAAGAAAAACGTTTAAAATTATTACAAAACATGAGAGTTTATATGCAAAAAAATGATTATGATACTGCAGTTGCAGTAGCGAAAGGAGTACTATCATGAATGAATTAGCACCCACAACAGGACAACAAGGATATAGAGGAACTTTTAATGCACCTTCAGTTGAAGGCGGCAGTCCAGTCGCACAGCATGAAACGCCTCAAGCAGTTAATACTTTAGTAAATCCTGAAACTTTAAACGCAAATACAACAGGTGATATTGCTGGGGATCATGTTGAAGGTTTCTTAGGAAATTATTCTACTGCATTAGAGAATGTGGCTAATATGTTTGAAGAAAAACCACAAACAACATCTACAGAGACTAAGGAGTCTGTTTCAAAACAACCAGAAGAACATGAAGTATTTAATGCAGGAACAAAAAAACAGGGAACAGTAGAAGAAATGTTCACTCAACAAAAAGAGAAAGCTCAGGGGCAAAAACGACAGCAAACAGAAATTGTTGGTTCCAGAGATCAGGAAATCGCAAAGTTAAAACAAGCAGTAAGGATTTTAAGTTCTCGTTTAGAAATAGTTGAAGAATACACAAAAGCTGCATAATTTCTTTAATTTTTCTAATCGATGTTGCAAACTTCGCGAAAACCCTCTACCATAAAATTATGCTCAATATTATTAAAGCGACGGGGGAGAAGGAGCCATTTTCTGAAGACAAACTTAATTACTCCATTTACCGGGCGCATATCCCAAAAGAATTGCACCAGCAAGTTGTCGACCATGTCAAAAGCAAACTCTATGACAATATGCCCACAAAAGAAATCTACCAGCATATCACCGAATTTTTTGACAAATCTAATTTACCCTATGCCAAAGCAAAATATAGCCTAAAGCAGGCCATCATGGATTTAGGACCAACAGGATATCCGTTTGAAGATTTCATTGCCCGTATTTTTGCAGAGCAAGGATACGAGACAAAAACCCGTTCTATCATTCCCGGTAAATGCATCACCCATGAAATAGACGTCATTGCCACAAAAGAAAATAAGACGTTGATTGTAGAAGCAAAATTTCATAATAGGTTAGGTGTAAAGACAGATGTCCATGTTGCTTTGTATACTAAGGCACGTTTTGACGATATTAAAGTAAAAAATAAGTATGATGAAGTGTGGCTGGTAACTAATACCAAAGTCACTATTGACGCTATCGCGTACGCGAATTGCGAACAGATGCATATTATTAGTTGGAGTTATCCTGAAGGACAAGGGCTACGGGATTTGGTTGAAAAATATCAACTCCATCCCATCACTGCGCTCACATCTTTAAGTACAGTACAAAAACAACAATTATTAAATCAAGGACTTGTCTTATGCCGCGATCTCTGCCGTGAGCAACCAGCATTCGACGCGCTAGGTCTCCCTCCGGACAAAAAATTCCACGTACTCAAAGAAGCAGCATTCGCCTGCGGGAACCACCTAAATAATAAATTCGAAGCACGCTTTCGACAGCCCTGAGCTCAAGCCGAAGGGAAATCCGAAATAAATACAAAATTCTAATATTCAAAAACGTTTTATATTTTTTATTTTGGTTATTCGATATTGTTTCGAATTTTTCGTAATGATGATTACGCATTCCTTGCAAGTTCCATTCTATCATACCTATCCGCGGCCCAACCATTCGGTACAGTCTTTAGCTTAGGGGCTTTTAGCAAAAAGCCATTTCTTATTGTGTGATCACCAAAGCGATCATTTATCGCGTCAATGGTTTTTACCAAATTTTCTTTGCGCTGATCTTGGGGAAACAACGAAAGCGAAACATATTTCGCGTCTACCAGATCCGCGGCCCAAACAGAAATTTTTCTAATGTATTGATTTTCAAGGACGTACCTTGGGGAAGGTCCGACCTTGTTTATAAAACTCTCGAAAACCGCAAACATTTCATCCCCTGTATCAAAAATCCGTTTTTGCGTTTTTACTTCATGAATATGTACACTTCCTCTCAAAGAAAAACCAACAGCCCGCGCTTTCTTGTTTAATCTCCTGAGTTTTATCCCAACCTCTTCACATAATTCATACACATGCTGCATAGTCACACGCCAGTCATATTCATTTTTTGCCATACAATATTGCCTGCCAACAGATTTTACATCCGGGGCTTCTGTATAGGGAATAACCTTGGTGTCATCGCGGCCAAACCCCACATTGTACAAAAAATGTCCTTCGACATTGCCGAACTCTTTAATAAGCAAACCTAGTGATGCCTTCCTCAGTTGCAGTAATGTATGGATACCAATTACATGTAATCGCAGTGTAATCTTTGGGCCAATACCACACACACTAGTGAGTTTCGCGCGTGTATACACCTGATCTAAATTTTCTTTGGTAATGTATGTCATGCCATTTGGTTTATCCAAACCCGATCCAAGCTTTGCTAATAATTTATTATAGGAAATACCAACTGAGATTGAGATATAATCACCAATTTCCTGGGTAATCCGCTTTTGGATTTTGGCAATGACACTGTCAACTCCGCCAAACAGATGGGCAGTTTGGGTAACATCCATAAACAATTCATCTATAGAAAATAATTCGACAAATGGAGAATAGTCTTTACAGATATTGAGAAATTGTTTGGATACTTCAAAATATTTTTCAAAATCCGCTTTCACCAAGACAATATCAGGACACAATTTTTTTGCATCATAGGATCTGCTTGGAGAAGTAACTCCTCTTTTTTTCGCTTCCCACGAAGCCGCGATAATCGCGGTTGACCCGTTAGCCGCCGTGATCCCGACAGGTTTCCCCCTGAGGAGTGGATTACACAACTGCTCAACGCTAGCAAAAAAAGAATCAAAATCAAGATGAAGAATAATACGCTGCATAAACTATTGAACGATTGTTCAATAGCAGTATACGATCTAAGAAGTATTCTTGTCAAAGGACGTACCTTAGATTATTACTTAATAAATTCCATACCCGGGGAAAGGGGAGCTGCCGGCATGGTATCTATGGAGCGCGTATATAGAAGAGCTGCATTGCGTACTGCCGCCTATGGTCGTAAACGCTCCTTGAATGCCGTTTTTCTTTAACAAATCAACTACCCAAGGCACGTTATATCCTGATCCATACGGATACGTAAATACGGTATTTGTTTTCCCAAGATTTTGCAGGAGCTGCTGCTGCGGGGTCGCGATTTCAAACTGGTTCTGATCTGCAGAGCCTGATCCCATAGCGTGATGCGACCAGGTATGATTACTTGCGGAAAGCAATCCGCTGTTCACCATTTCTTTTAATTGATCCCAGGTAAAATAGCTATTGGTTGCAGAACGATTTCCCAAAAGTCCTGTCGGCACCATAAGATTGGCAGTAATATGATATTTTTGGAAGATGGGAAACGCATAGGTATAGTTATCATCATATGCGTCATCTAATGTAATAATCGCGCTTTTCGCGGGAAGCGCAGTATGAGTATGCAACGCATCTACCAATTGTTCAGCTTTTAACGTGGTATACCCATGCGTAGATAAATACTGCATTTGCAAGTCAAAAACTCCGTTGTCCACAGTTAAGGACATTTGCCCCCTTTCCTGTGCTTGCGCATACGGTTGAATATGGTGGTAATACAATACAGGAACATTGAGACAAAAATCATTTGCCGCTATAGTCGGAGTTACCGCAGAAGCGGCGGAAACAGCATTCTGTTTTACAGAAGGAGTCGGTGTACTAGTGGAAGTTATACTTGGTACAGAAATTGCTGTAGGAGAAGGGAAAAAGGTAACAGATGGCCTACAGGTATTAACAGTACACACGCCTTGCGGCTGCGAAATAACTGCAACGGCTTTTGTATTTTCTATAGTTGCTGAAGCAATATGCTTATGGGGTAATAAAATTGCGCCTGAATATACAATCAGCAAGGCAAATCCAGAAATAGTAAAGATTTTTTTATACATCTTAGGTATTCGTCTTACTTTAGTATACACCCTATGGTATTTTTTTGGCAAAAAGAAAAAAATTGTATGGTGGAATATATTTTTCCAAAAAGACCCAAACCATACTGTGGAAATAAGGAACAGCGTGAACAGGACAACAACATCAATACTAATGCGTCCTTCATGACCAAAGTACGCATCCGGATCAAGCCGTAGCCATAAAGAAAACTCATCTAATGTCAATGCTGCACCCACTCCATAAAGAATGAAAGAGAATTTCAGTAAATGCGCATCTTTTGATGGAATCTTGATAATACCTGCCAGCAGTAAGAAAATAATGCCAAATACTAAATGATGAATATGTGTATCTTTGACAGAAATATCGCCAAATAGAAATGAGGGTAAAAAATGATATTTAATACCATACACAATAATTCTTGCCAACAGAAAAGTAACGGTAAAGGAAATAAAGACAAGGAACCGAGCTTCTTTCCCAGACATTTGAATATGCTCACGATATATCTGTTTGAGTTTTGCTATATAAGACATCATATGCATGATACCAAAAAAACATATCTCTGTGAACGAGAGGACCTCAGCTATCTTGCTACTTTACAATTACCTATAGGTATGTGAAAATAATCAGAATAAATTTATGAAACCCGAACAAGAACCAGGTGGTAACAATGAAAAAAAAACAGAGCAGAGAAAATATACTTCCTCTACATCAAGGTGCTTTTGAAGAAGCAGACCCTACAAACCCTGAACAAGTATACCCTCTAGTGAATGAATTTAAAACTGAGAAAGATCATCCTCAAACAATAACAGAAAAAGGTCAGGCCTTTCATGAGAAAGGAATAATAGCCAATACAGATACTCAAGAAATTCCAGCACTTAGAGTAGATATATCTACTCCTCCATCTGAACCCCTAGTATCTCGACTCCTAGGAAATCTTACTAAAAAAGAAAGAATAAGTATGTTTTTCGATAATTTATTCCATCCAAAACCTCTAGTAGATCGTCTTCAAAGATTAGTGGATAAAAGAGAGGAAAAAAATCAATTAAATGAAATGAAAACTGCTCAACAACAAGAAATAATTACTCAGAAAGAGACGAAACGTCAGGTAAAAAGAGAACAACGCTCAGCGCGTTGGCGAGCAAAAATAGATGAAAAACTTGCAGAACGTGATCGGAAAAGACAAAGATAAATTACCTTCCTTCAGGATGACCAATACTTTCCGCAAACAATCCACTTCAATTTGTGCTATAATATTAGGAGACGTGTTTGAGCACGTTTTTTATTATTTAACTCTATGGAAAACAAAACAACGCAAATCAGAAATGTCGCTATTATTGCCCATGTAGATCATGGCAAAACAACATTAGTGGATTTTTTGCTGAAGCAATCCCATACATTCAGAGACAATCAGGAAGAAATGCAACAGACAACTATTCTTGACTCTAATCCTTTAGAACGGGAGAGAGGGATTACCATCCTCGCAAAAAATACCGCAGTGTATTACAAAGACACAAAAATAAATATCATTGACACTCCAGGACACGCTGATTTTTCTGGAGAAGTTGAGAGAACACTCAATATGGCAGACGGCGCACTCCTGATCGTAGATGCACAAGAAGGACCAATGCCTCAGACAAAATTTGTGCTAAAAAAAGCGTTAGAACTAGGGCTCAAAATTATTGTAGTCATCAATAAAGTCGACAAACAGCTGGCGAATATTCCCCATACATTGGAAAAAGTAAACGACCTTTTTTTAGAACTCGCTACAGATACTGATCATTTAGACTTCCCGGTAATTTATGCAATCGGCAGAGAAGGGAAGGCAGCTATGAAACCGGAAGATATCAATGACCAATCAACGTTGGATATCATCTTCCAAACAATAGTCAAAGAAATTCCCGCGCCGAAAATTGATGAAGGAACACTGCAAATTTTGGTCACGTCACTGGATTATGATACTCATAAAGGAAAACATATTATAGGCAGAGTAAAACGGGGAACAGCGAAAAAAGGACAAAATGTTGTACTCCTGAAAGATAATAATGAAAAAATTACGGCAAAAATTGACAGTATCGCAGTCACATATGGTCTGGAAAAACAACAAGTTGAAGAAGTTGCAGCAGGAGAAATTGTAGATATCACCGGCATTGCGGATGCAGGCATCGGAGACACCATTGCTGAAGCAACTGATCCCACAGCTTTGCCAAGAATTGCTATTGAAGAACCGACCATCAAAATTTCTCTGGGCGCAAACTCATCACCTTTGGCAGGTAGGGAAGGAAAGTTCACCAACTCCCGACAAATCCTTGAGAGATTATATAAAGAATTAGAAACAAATGTCAGTTTGCGGCTGGATAACCAAGGTGACAAATTTGTATTGTCCGGACGGGGAGAACTACATTTATCAGTGCTTATTGAAACATTGCGAAGAGAAGGATATGAATTTCAGGTAGGCAAACCGGAAGTCATTACCAAAAAAATTGACGGTGTAGAAATGGAACCAGTGGAAGATGTAATCATCGACATTCCTGATGAGTTCCAGGGTGCAGTAACACAAGAGCTTGGGCAACC
>WNFI01022564.1_pt1 | contig 16263 bp, 19 predicted proteins | sample 5400471 | NCBI WGS metagenome assembly WNFI01 (sample SAMN13153348, study PRJNA577476) | soil metagenome | isolation source: 100 cm saprolite on Douglas fir-dominated hillslope | place: USA:California | collected 2013-09-17 | reverse complement strand
CAGAAGCTCGACGACGTCACGATCTACGTATTTATGTACCCGGTCATCCGGCCCGAGAACGCGGATCAGTCCAAGGCGGTGTGGTGCTCCCCGGATCGCGCCCAGGCCTGGCTCGATCTCGCGCTGCGCGGCAGGAAACCTGCGGCCAGCGCGAGCTGCGACAACCCGGTGGAAAAGGTCCTCAATCTCGGCCGTACGCTGGCGGTGAACAGCACGCCGACCCTGTACTTCGTCAACGGCGAGCGCATGTCGGGCGGCCTGCCGCCGGATGATTTGCGCGACCTGCTCGACCAGGTCGCCGTCGCCGCGCCGGCAAAGTCGCGCTGAACCGAAGCAGCGCCCGCTAGTCGCCGCGCGGCAGGGACTCGCCGCGCGGCCAGAGCAACCACATTTTTCCCTGCTGGCGCATGCGCCCGGCGCGAGCGCCGGCGTCGGCGCCGCTGCCCCAGTAAAAATCGGCGCGCACGACGCCGCGGATGGCGCCGCCGGTGTCCTGCGCGGCCATCAGCCTTTCGAGGCGTTCTTCAGAGAGCGGAAAAGTCGTCGCGAGGTACACCGGCGCGCCGAGCGGCACGAAACGCCGATCCACGGCGAGGCTGTACTCCGCGCTGAGCCGCAAGCCGAGCGCGCCGATCGGGCCTTCGATGGCGTTCTGCGGAAGCTCGCGGAAAAACACGTAGCTCGGATTCTGGTTCAGCGCCTCCTGCAGGCGAGCCGGGTTCGCCGCCGCCCAGGTCTTGATGCCCTGCATGGACGCTTCTTCCAGCTTCAGCTCGCCGCGCTCGACGAGGTAGCGGCCGAGGGAGCGGAACGGATGGCCGTTCTGCTCGGCGAAGCCGAGGCGGATACGCTCGCCCGACTCGAGCCGCAGTTGTCCCGAGCCCTGGATTTGCACGAAAAACAGCTCGACGGGATCGGCGGTCCACGCGAGGACCGGGGCGCGCAAGCCGTTTCCCTTCGAATCAATTTCGGCGCGCGAGTAGTAAGGGACCAGCCGGCGTCCTTCGAGCCGGCCGCGCAGGCGCAGATTGCGCAAGTCGGGATTCGCCGCAGCGAGATCCACCACGATGAGATCGTCGGGCACACCGAAGATCGGGTGGCGGTTAAGCGCGTTGCGGGTGCGGCTGCCGTCGATGACCGGCTCGTAGTACCCGGTCACGAGGCCGGTATCGCCGCTATCCGACGAGATCAGGGCGTAAGGGATGAACACCGACTCGAAAAACTGCCGGGCCGCGAGCTCGTCGTTCGAGGGTACCGCGCGCGCGAGCTCGCAGGCCCGGGCAAGCGCTCCGGATCGCGGGCAACCGGCAAGAAAGGCGCGCAGGCTCGGCTCAAGCGCCGCGCCCGGCCAGCCGGGCAAGGCCTCGAAGGACGTTTCCTGGTAGCGCGCAGTTTCGGGGGGCTTCGGTGGGCATTGCGGGCAGGCGGGGCATGACAAGACCTGAGGGCAGGCGAGCTCCGCCTCGGGCTTCTGCGGCGCCTGAGCGCAGCCGGCGAGCACTAGAATGGTCGGCAAGAGATACCGCATGTGGGTCGTCTATCTGGAAATGGGGGTCGCGCTCGCGCTCGCCGTGCTCATCGTATGGTGGACGTGGCCCAAGAAACCGCGCAAGGACGACTAGATTTTCGGAAACATCGGTTCTTAATGAAGGACGCGAGGCACCGACAGCGTAAATTCAGGAATAGGCGCCTCGAAGCGGCTGCCGTCCTCGGCGAGCATCTGGTAGCTGCCGCGCATCGTGCCCACCTGCGTGGCAATCGAGGTGCCGCTCGTGTACTCGAAGCTCTCGCCGGGCTGGAGCAGCGGTTGCGCGCCGACCACGCCCAGGCCGCGCACCTCCTGCACCAGGCCCTGGGCGTCGGTAATGATCCAATGCCGGCTGATGAGCTGCGCCGCCAGGCTGCCGGCATTGCGGATGGTGATCGTGTAGGCGAAGACATAGCGTCCGCCGGGCTCGTCGGATTGCTCGGGCAGGTACTGCGTCTGCGCCGTGACCGAGATCTCATGCGGCTGGTGCGGCGCTGACCGCTTTTCCTCTGCCATGGCGCGCATTGTAAACTCGCTGGAATGAAGTACCGCATCTCCCCCAGTATCCTGTCGGCCGATTTCTCACGCCTCGGCGAGGAAGTGCGCGCCGTGGCGGCCGCGGGCGCCGACCTGATTCACTTCGACGTCATGGACAACCACTACGTGCCCAACCTCTCGGTGGGCCCGCTGGTGTGCGCCGCGCTGCGACCGCACGTCAAGCTGCCGCTCGACGTGCACCTGATGGTAAAGCCGGTCGACGGCCTGGTACCCGAGTTCGCCAAAGCGGGCGCCGACATCATCAGCTTCCATCCCGAGGCGTCCGAGCACGTCGACCGCACGATAGCCCTCATCCGCGAGCACGGCTGCAAGGCGGGCCTCGCGCTCAACCCGGCGACGCCCCTGTCGCACCTAGACCACACGCTCGAGAAGCTCGACCTGGTCCTGCTGATGTCGGTGAACCCGGGGTTCGGCGGCCAGAGCTTCATTCGCTCCGTGCTTCCGAAGATCGCCGAGGCGCGCAAGCGCATCGCCGCCACCGGCAAAGACATCTGGCTCGAGGTCGATGGCGGCATCAAGCCCGACAACATCGCCGATGTGGCCCGCGCCGGCGCCGACACGTTTGTAGCGGGGTCCGCGATCTTCGGCTCGAAGGACTATGCCGCGACGGTCCGCGCCATGCGCGAGAAGCTGCGCGATATTCCGCGCTAGACGGCGGGCCGAGATGCCTGGGTCCGCCGAGAACCGCGCTGCAGCCGGGCAGCTCGCGCTCCAGGAGCGGTCTTTGCGCAAGGCCATAAACGCGGACCCCAAGAATGCGGACGCGCGCTACAACCTCGGTGTCATCCTGCAGCAGCTGCAGCGGCACGAAGAGGCGATCGCGAGCTTCCGCGCGTCGCTCCAGATGCGCGCAGGCGCCGATGCGCTGCTCAATATCGGGGTGTCGCTGCACGCTCTTGGACGTTACGCGGAGGCGCTCGAGAGCTATGCACAGGCGCTCGAGCTCGACCCCGGAGCGGTCGAAGGGCATAACAACGCCGGCAATGCGCTGCAGGCTCTTGGCCGGCACGAGGAATCGCTCGCGTTCTACGATAGGGCCATTGCCGCAAATCCGGGCTACGTGCTAGCGCACAATAACCGCGGCAACGCGCTGAAGGCGATCGCTCGCTACGGTGAAGCGATCGCAAGCTACCGCAGGGCGCTCGAGATCGATCCGCAAGACGCCGATGCGCATCATCTGATCGGGCTGACGCAGCTCTGCCTCGGGGAGTACGCGCAAGGCTGGCAGGGGCTCGAGTGGCGCTGGAAAACGCCGGGCGCTCCTGGTCCTCTGCGCAAGCTCTCCCAGCCCCTCTGGCATGGAAGCGAGGATTTACGCGGAAAATCGATACTGCTGCAGGCCGAACAGGGTCTAGGCGATACGATTCAATTCGCCCGATACGCGCCGCTCGTCGCCGAAAGGGGCGCGACCGTGTTGCTGGATCTGTATGCGCCGCTCGTGCCGCTCATGCAGGGGATTCCCGGCGTTAGCCGGGTGCTTGCTCCGTCGGACCCGGTGCCGCCCATCCATCTTCAGTGCCCGCTGCTCAGCCTGCCGCTCGCATTTGGGACCACGCTCGCCAACATTCCCCCCCCTATTTCCTATGTCAGCCTGAATACAAGCGAGGCGTCCGGCCGGCGCGCAAAGATCGAGGGCGGGGGCGTGAAACTAGTGGGCCTGTGCTGGCGGGGCAACCCGGGCTACGTGGACGATGCGCAGCGCGGCATCCGGTTTGCCGAGCTTGCGCCGCTCTGGAGCGTCCCCGGCGTTCGCTTTGTCAGCCTGCAGCGGGAATTGATCGGCGACGAGCAGACGCAGGCGAGCGCTCTCAGGCAATTTGTGCACCCCGGCGAGGATTTCCCGAGCACTGCGAAGATGATCGCGGCGCTGGACCTCGTGATCACGGTCGATACCGGGTGGCTGCATTGGGCCGGCTCGATCGGCACACCCGCCTGGGCGCTCCTCAATTTCGCGCCGCACTGGGTATGGCTGACAGAGCGCGAGGACAGTCCCTGGTATCCGAGCATGCGCCTGCTAAGGCAGGCAGCGCCGGGCGAATGGGGCGGGGTGATCGGGCGCGCGGCACGAATGCTTGCGAGGCTGGCGCCGCTAACCCTCTAACGCGCCCCGCGCGGCTCGGCGGCGCGTAGCACCCAAGCCGCAGGCAGTCCCGTAAGTCAAAACCGGTTGGCAGTGGAAGTGGAACATGACTGAGCTCGAATTTCAGCAGCTTGCAAGGCAGGGCTACACCAGGATCCCGGTGCTCGCCGAAGCGCGCGCCGATCTCTACACCCCACTGGCGGTCTACGTGAAGCTCGCCAACGGCCCGTACTCGTATCTGCTCGAGTCGGTGGTCGGCGGCGAACGCTTCGGGCGCTACTCGTTCATCGGCCTCGCCTGCGCCGAGCGCATCGAGGCGCGCGGCCGGGTGCTGCGCCGGCTGCTGCGCGATGCGCGCGGTAGCGATGTCTGCCTGGAAAAGCTCGACGACGCGGACCCGTTCGAATATGCCCGAGCCTGGCTGAAGCGGCAGCGCGTCGCGCCGCTGCCGGAGAAGATCCGATTCGGCGGCGGGCTGGTCGGCTACTTCGGCTACGAGACCGTCCGGCATATTGAAAAAAATGCGTTGAAGGAGGAGAAAAAGGACCCCCTCGGCACTCCCGACATGCTGCTTCTCGTGTCCGATGCGCTGGCGGTGGTCGACAACGTCCTCGGCAAGCTCTACCTGGTGGTCTATGCCGATCCGCAGCAGACCGGTGCGTGGCGCGTCGCGCAAGAGCGGCTCGAGCGCCTGCGCGCGCGGCTCATGACGCCGCTTCCCGAGAGCATGATTTTGACTCGAACGGAAAAAATTCCCGCGGAGACGACAGAACTGCAATGCACCTTCACCGAGGGGAAATTCGTCGAGGCGGTGCGGCGCTCGAAGGAATACATTTTCGCCGGCGACTGCATGCAGGTTCAGGTCTCGCAGCGCACGTCGCGCGCTTTCGGGGCCGCGCCGCTATCGCTATACCGCGCGTTGCGTGGCGTCAATCCGTCGCCCTACATGTACTACTTCGATTTCGGCGACCACCATGTGGTCGGAGCGTCGCCGGAGATCCTGGTGCGGCTCGCGGGCGATACCGTGACGCTGCGGCCGATCGCCGGCACCAGGCCGCGCGGCGGCACCGCCGAGGAGGACGCAGCCACCGCCGCGGAGCTGCTCGCCGATCCCAAGGAGCGCGCCGAGCACGTGATGCTGATCGACCTCGGCCGCAACGACGTCGGCAGGATCGCGGCGACCGGCAGCGTGAAAGTCACCGAGAAAATGGTGGTCGAGCGCTATTCTCACGTGATGCACATCGTGTCCAACGTGGAGGGCCGGATTGCACCGGGGCTGGATGCGGTCGACGTGCTGCGCGCGAGCTTCCCCGCGGGCACAGTCACCGGCGCGCCCAAGATACGCGCGATGCAGATCATCGACGAGCTCGAGCCGGTGAAGCGCGGCGTCTACAGCGGCGCCGTCGGCTATCTCGGCTTCAACGGCAACATGGACGTCGCCATCGCCATCCGCACCGCCGTGCTGAAGGACCGGGTGCTGCACGTCCAGGCGGCGGCGGGCGTGGTCGCCGACTCGGATCCGCTCGCGGAGTGGCGCGAGACGCAGCACAAGGCGCGCGCGCTGCTCAGGGCTGCCGAGCTGGCCTCGGCGGAGGAGGCGCCGTGATCCTGATGATCGACAACTACGACTCCTTCACCTACAACCTGGTGCAATATCTGGGCGAGCTTGGTGCGGAATTGAAGGTTTTTCGGAATGACGATTTGACCCTGGATCAAATTGAGAAACTCAAACCCTCGCGCATCGTCATCTCTCCAGGGCCATGCACGCCCAACGAAGCGGGTATCAGCTTGGCGCTGATCGAGCGATTCGCCGGAAGCGTGCCCATCCTGGGCGTTTGCCTCGGACACCAGGCGATCGGCCAGGCGTTCGGCGGCAAAGTGGTGCGCGCAAAGCAGGTAATGCATGGCAAGACCTCGCGAATACATCATGATGAAAACGGAGTATTCGTAAAAATTCCCAATGACTTTGTTGCCACGCGTTACCACTCGCTAGCGGTCGAACGCGCGACGCTGCCGGCCTGTCTCGCCGTGACCGCGGAAGCGGAGGACGGCGAGATTATGGGCCTGCGCCACCGCAGCCTGCCGGTCGAAGGGGTGCAGTTCCATCCCGAGGCGATGCTCACCGAGCACGGCCACGAAATGCTGCAGAATTTCCTGAAGGTTTAGCCTCGTAAAGGCAGAGAGGGGAAGCTCATGAAGCAGATCACGATCGCGGAAGCGATCCAGCGCACCGTCGAGCACCGCGAGGTGTTCCACGACGAGATGCTTCACATCATGCGCCAGATTATGCGCGGCGAGCTGAGCCCCGCGCAGATTGCCGGATTCATCATGGGACTGAGGGTGAAGAAGGAGAGCATCGGCGAGATCGCGGCCGCCGCCCAGGTGATGCGTGAGCTCGCCACCCCGGTGGAGGTGAAGGACGACCGGCACCTAGTCGATACCTGCGGCACCGGCGGCGACGCGGCGCATACCTTCAACGTATCCACCTGCGCCGCCTTCGTCGCGGCGGCGGCGGGGGCGAAGGTCGCCAAGCACATGGGGCGCTCGGTGTCCTCGTCCTCGGGCAGCGCCGAGGTGCTCGAGGCGCTCGGCGCGAATATCGCGCTAAGCCCGGCGCAGACCGGCGAGGCGATCGACAAGCTCGGGCTCGGGTTCATGTTCGCTCCCGCGCACCATTCGGCGATGAAGCATGCCGCGCCGGTACGCAAGGATCTCGGCGTGCGCACGATCTTCAACATTCTCGGCCCGCTCACCAATCCCGCGGGGGCGAAAAACCAGGTGATGGGCGTGTTCCATCCCGATCTGGTCGGCATCCAGGTGCGCGTGCTGCAGCGCTTGGGCTCGAATCACGTCATGGTGGTGTACGGGCTCGACGGGCTGGACGAGATCTCGATCTCCGGAGAAACCCTGGTAGGCGAGCTCGCCGGCGGCGAGATCAGCGAGTACCGGCTGCATCCGTCGCAGCTCGGCCTGGAGCTCTATGACCGGCGCGCGATCGAGGTGCACACCGTGGAGGAATCCAAGGAGATGATCCTCGCCGTGCTCGGCAACCAGCCTGGCCCGGCGCGCAGCATCGCGGCGCTCAACGCCGGCGCGGCGATCTATGTCGCGGGGGTCGCGAAGACGCTCAAAGCGGGCATCGAGCGCGCCATGCGGGCCATCGAGGGCGGCGACGCCAGGAAAAAGCTGGACGAGTTCGTCGCCTTCACCAAAAAAGCGAAGGGCGCTTGACCATCCTCGATCGCATTCTGGAGGTGAAACGCGGCGAGATCGCGGCGGCGCGCGCGCGGCTGCCGCAGGCCGTGCTCGAGAAGCGCGCTCGCGAAGCGCCCGTGGTCCGCGATTTCGTCGCCGCGCTGAGGAGTCGAATCGCGTCCGGGGCCCCGGCGGTGATCGCCGAGATCAAGCGCGCAAGTCCCTCGAAGGGCCTGCTGCGTGCCGACTTTGATCCCGCCGCGATCGCCAAGAGCTACCAATCCGGTGGTGCTTCCTGCTTGTCAGTGCTTACTGACATCGAGTTCTTTCAGGGCTCGGCGGAGCACCTCGCGGCCGCCCGGTCGGCCTGCACGCTACCCGCATTGCGCAAGGATTTCGTCGTCGAGCCCTACCAGGTATTCGAATCGCGCGCCCTGGGCGCCGACTGCATTTTGCTGATCGCTGCCTGCCTTTCCGCAGAAGAAATGCGGCAGCTTGAAATGCTTGCCCACCGTCTCGGCATGGCGGTCCTGGTCGAGGTGCACGACGCCGCCGAGCTCGAGGCCGCGCTGGCGCTGAAGACGCCGCTGATCGGCATCAACAACCGCAATCTGCGGACCTTCGAGACGCGCATCGAAACCACCCTCGAGCTGCTGCCGCGGATCCCGTCGGACCGCATCGTGATTACCGAAAGCGGCATAGCCTCAAGAGCGGACGTGGAGCGTCTTCAGGGCAACGGAGTGCGTGCGTTTCTGGTCGGCGAAACGTTCATGCGGGCAAAGGATCCGGGGCTCGCGCTGAAGGAGATGTTTTTCTATACAAAGCAGTAGGTTACATATCAAATCGCCGATTTGTTGCGAAGTTGCAACAACCGGGTGCTGCAGGGTCGTTCCAGCCTTGATTTGATTGCGCCGGCAAGCCCCAACTGCGGAAAATGCCACAGACCCAGAAGCACTAGGGTTTCCGGGGCGGCGCGCAAGCGCCGCCAATGACAACAGAGGGGAATTCTGATGCAAAAGAAACTTCTCGCAGTAGCAGTGGCAGGCGCCCTCGCGGTGCCGGGAGTAGCCATGGCGCAGTCGGTGACCATCTCCGGCGCGCTGAACCTGTGGATGGAAACCGCAAGCGCCAGCGGCGCGACGCAATCACCAGTGGGCGTCACACCGACGACGTACGACATCAAGTCGCGCAGCCGCATCCAGGACGGCAACGGCTCTAACATCCGCTTCACCGCGGTGGAGGACCTCGGCGGCGGCATGCAGGCGTTCGGGCAAGTCGAGTCGGCGGTGTTCAATAACGCGGACACGCGCGCCAACGCTCTCGGCGGCGCCGCAGCGTCGACCGGCGGTTGGGGTACCCGTAACAGCGGCGTCGGCCTTCGTGGTTCGTCTTGGGGCGAAGTGCTGCTGGGCATTTGGGACGTCCACTACAACGAGCAGTACGCCGTGGATAACTCGATCCTCAAGGGCGCGTCGCATACCAGCGTGCTCGGCCTGATGAACACGTTCGGTTACGTCGGCAGTCCTGTCATCGGCGCGCGCTACAGCAACGTGCTTCGCTATCAATCGCCGAACTGGTCGGGCTTCAACGTCAAGGGCTCTTACTCCCGTCCGACCGATGGCGTGGTTTCCACCACGGCGGGCGTAACTGAAGGCACGAAGAACACAGCCCTGAACATTGCGCCGCAGTACAGCAACGGCCCGATCTTCGTCGGCTTCTCGTACCTGGATGACAAGGACATCACCTACGGCGGCGGCACCTTGATTGGCACTGCGGGGCTGATGGAGGTCAAGAGCAACAGGTTGTCGGGCTCCTATACTTTCCCGTTTGGCCTGAAGCTCGGCCTCGTGTATGACGCCTCCAAAGTGACCACCAAGGTTACCTCGCCTGGTGTCGGCAGCGAACTGAAGCGCAACGTCTGGGCAGTGCCGATCTCCTTTGCCACCGGCGCGCATACGGTCTTCGCGAGCTACGCGAAGGCGTCCAAGCTGAAGGGCACCATCAACGGCACCGATCTGAGCTTGATCACCGTCCCGGTGATCGGCGGCACGCCTGCGACGCTCGACTCGGACACCGGGGCCAGCTTCATGAACATCGGCTACCAGTTCGACCTGTCCAAGCGCACGACGCTGCACGCCAGCTGGACCCAGATCACCAACCAGAAGCTCGCGAGCTACGACTTTTTCGCGAACGGGGTTGGTGTCGGCACCACCGCTACGGCGTTCGGTGCGGATCCGCGCATCATCTCGCTCGGTCTGCGCCACGCGTTCTAACAACAGGCTTTCCCGCGGCTGAAAGGCCGCACTCGAACCAGACGGGCGTCGCAAGACGCCCGTTTTTTTTCTACACTGCCGTATGGACAGGCTGATCGCCGGTTTCGACAGGGCCTTGCGCGCGCTCGCCGGGGTTCACGATGCCCGGCGGCCATCGCCCGCGGAGGCGCTTTCCGATTCCGGGCTCTCCGAAGCAGCCCGGGTCCATTCCGCGGCGCTGATGCGCGTCAACCATGTGGGCGAGATATGCGCGCAGGCGCTGTACGAAGGCCAGGCGCTGGTGGCGCGGCAGGACCGGACGCGCGCGTCTCTCGAGCGCGCCGCCGGGGAGGAGCGCGATCATCTCGCCTGGTGCGCGCAGCGCATCCGCGAGCTCGGCGGACGCCCCAGCCTGCTCAATCCGCTGTGGTATGCGGGATCGCTTGCGCTCGGGGTGACCGCCGGGGTCCTGGGTGACCGCTGGAATCTCGCTTTCCTCGCCGAAACCGAGCGTCAGGTCGAAGAGCACCTCGCCGGCCATCTAGAGGCCCTTGACCCCGCGGACCAGCGCACTCGCGAGCTCGTCGCCGCCATGCGGGCCGACGAAGCGAGGCATCGTGAGACTGCGCTTGGCCTGGGCGCCGCCGAGTTGCCGCCGCCGGTCAGGCTGGCGATGCGCTTCGCGTCGAAAGCGATGACGACGATCTCATACCGCGTATAGCCGTGGCTATTCCTCGATTAACTCGAAGTCCCTGGTGATCTCCGCCGTCTTGCCGAGCATGATTGAGGCCGAGCAGTATTTTTCGTGCGACAGGCGGATCGCATGCTCGACCAGGCTTCGTTTCAGGCCGAGGCCGCGCACCACGAAATGCATATGGATGCGCGTGAAAACCTTCGGATCGGTCTCGGCGCGCTCTGAAGTCAGCCTGACCTCGCAGCCGGTGACCTCCTGGCCGTTTTTCTTCAGGATCAGGACGACGTCGTAAGCGGTGCAGCCGCCGGTGCCGACGAGCACCATCTCCATCGGGCGCGGGGCGAGGTTGCGGCCGCCGCCTTCGGGGGCGCCGTCCATCGCCACCACATGATTGCTAGCGGTCTCCGCCAGAAATGTCATGCCGCTCGTCCAGCGCACCGTGCATTCCATGGATTCCCTCGATTTTTCAGTTTGTTGTGCTCTGCAACACAATAATATTGTAAAATTCGCGGCTTTTCTGGATTCCGGCGACATGAAGACATTTACCGCGAAAACGGGCGAAATCAATCACGGCTGGTTCGTGGTCGACGCGCAGGGCAAGGTGCTCGGCCGGCTCGCGACCCAGATCGCAGCGCGCCTGCGCGGCAAGCACAAGCCCGAGTACACCGCGTCACCGGCAGAAAGGCCGAGCGCAAGGTCTACTATCGGCATAGCGGGGTTCCGGGCGGCCTCAAGCAGACCAACTTCGCGAAGCTTCACGCCGCGAGGCCCGAGCGCGTCCTGCAGAAAGCCGTGAAAGGGATGCTGCCCAAGGGTCCCCTCGGCTACGCGATGCTGCGCAAGCTGAAGGTGTATGCCGGCGCAACCCACCCGCATTCAGCGCAGCAACCCAAAACGCTGGAAATCTAAAAAGGCCCTGGAGATCTGATGGTCGGTGATTACTACTACGGCACGGGCCGGCGCAAGAGCGCGGTGGCCCGCGTATTCCTGAAACCCGGCAAGGGCGAGTTCGTGGTGAACGGCAAGCCCGTGGACTCGTTCTTCGGCCGCGAGACCGGTCGCATGGTGGTGAGGCAGCCCCTCGAGCTCACCAAGAGCCTCGCGACTTTCGATATCCGGGTGAACGTCTATGGCGGCGGCGAAAGCGGCCAGGCGGGCGCGGTGCGGCACGGCATCACGCGGGCGCTCATCGAGTATGATGCCGGGCTGAAGCCGCAGCTCAGTGCGGCCGGGCTGGTGACGCGCGACGCGCGCGAAGTGGAGCGAAAAAAGGTCGGACTGCACAAGGCAAGGCGGCGCAAGCAGTTCTCGAAACGCTGAACGAAGGTTCGCGCTTCACAGGATCGAAAGCCGCCCAGGGCGGCTTTCTTGTTTTTGGGGTTGCGTAAATGATCAAGGCAGGAATCGTGGGCGGTACCGGATATACCGGCGTCGAGCTGCTGAGGCTGCTCGCCCAGCACTCGCAGGTGGAACTGCGCGCGATCACCTCGCGCAAAGAGGCCGGGACCCCGGTCGCCGCGATATTCCCCAGCCTGCGGGGGCGCGTCGATCTGTCCTTTACCGAGCCGGATGGGAAGGCGCTGAAGGGCTGCGATGTCGTGTTCTTCGCGACGCCGCACGGCGTCGCCATGAACGAGGCGCGCGCGCTGCTCGATGCGGGCGCGAAGGTAATCGATTTATCCGCCGATTTCCGGCTTCAGGACCTGGCGCAGTGGGAGCGCTGGTACAAGATGAAGCACGCCGCGCCCGAGCTCGTCCGCGAAGCGGTGTACGGCCTGTGCGAGCTGAACCGCGAGCGCATCCGGCGCGCGCGGCTGATCGCCAATCCGGGCTGCTATCCGACCGCGATCCAGCTCGGCTTTCTGCCGCTGGTGGAAGCGGGTGTCGTGGACCTCGATCACCTGATCGCCGACGCAAAATCCGGCGTGAGCGGTGCGGGGCGCAAAGCCGAGTTGAGCCTCGCGTTTTCCGAAGCCTCCGACAACTTCGCCGCGTACCACATGTCCGGCCACAGGCACCGGCCGGAAATCCGGGAGAGCCTCGCAAGGTTGGCGAAACGCGAAATCGGCTTGGTCTTCACCGCGCACCTCACCCCGATCATCCGCGGCATCCACGCGACCCTCTACGGGCGGATCACGAAGGAAGTGGATTTCCAGTCGCTATTCGAGAAACGCTACGCCGGGGAGCCGTTCGTGGATGTCATGCCGCCAGACAGCCACCCGGACACGCGCTCGGTGCGCGCGGCGAACGTGTGCCGCATCGCGATTCATCGCCCGCCCGAGGGGGCGAGCCGCGGCGATACGCTGGTCGTGCTCTCCGTGATCGACAACCTGGTGAAAGGCGCCTCCGGCCAGGCAGTCCAGAACATGAATCTGATGTTCGGCTTGCCGGAGGCCACGGGCCTCGCCCAGGTACCGGTCGTGCCGTGAAAGCGGCCTAGGCCATGGCCGGACGCCTGTGGAAGCTGCGGCAGCGCTTCGGCATCGCAGCGCCGCGAGTTGCGATCCATTCCCACATTCCGTGGTACTGGCGCTGGGTCGGCATCGCGATACTGCTCGGTGTCTCGGCGGCATCGGCGGCCTGGATCTACGACGCGGGCCGGCGTTTTGCCGGGTTCGAAAGCAGCACCGTGCAGGACGAGCTGTCGATCGTGAAGCGCTCGCTGGAGGAGACGCGGGCGGAGCTCGAGCGGGTGCGTGCGGTGGCGAACGCCGCAGACAGCCGGGTCTCGATCGAGCGGACGGCACAGCAGAACCTCGCCCAGCAGATCCGCCAGCTCGAGCAGGAGAATGCGCGGCTAAAGGAGGAGCTGGCGACCTTCGAGAGCATGCTTTCCTCGGAGGCGCGCAACGCGCAGGCGCTGACGGTTCACCGGTTCAAGGTGGAGCCCGACCTGCTGCCCGGCGAGTATCGCTACCGGCTCCTGCTCCTAACGCCGAGCACCCGGCGGGAACGCGACTTTCATGGGCGGCTGGAGCTGGTGGTCAACCTGACGGAAGGGGGGCGGAGTGCTATCATGAGCTTCCCTGAGCAGGCAGATGCCGGTGCGGCCGCTTTCAAGCTTGGATTCAGGTACTTCCAGAGAGTCGAAGGGACTTTCCGGGTGAGCCCGAAAGCGAAAGTGGAGAGCGTGCAGGTGCGGGTGTACGAAGTCGGCTCCACACAGCCGCGCGCCACCCACCTGGTGACCCTCGGATAAAGGACCATGGCCATGTTTGACAAGGCGAGCAAACCGCAGAACCGGATCGACAGCCTGATCGGCGCCACCACGCGCATCGAGGGCAATATCATTTTCAGCGGCGGCTTGCGCGTCGACGGCATGGTGCGCGGCAACGTCGCCTCCGCGGCCGATCAGCCGGGCACCCTGGTGGTGTCCTCGGACGCGCGCATCGACGGCGAAGTCCAGGCCTCGCACATCGTGGTGAACGGAACCATCAACGGGCCGGTGCACGCCATCGAGACCCTCGAACTCCAGGCGAACTCGAAAGTTAAAGGCGATGTGCACTACAAAAGCATCGAAGTCCAGCAGGGCGCGGTGGTCGAGGGAAGACTCGTGCATCGCGGCGCGGAAGCCAAGAGCGTCGAGTTGAAACTCGCCTCGGGCGGGTAACTAACGGAGCATTGAAATGAACGCGGTCACCGACAAAATTGCCCCCGATACCTCGACCGGGATGCCCTCGCCGCTGCTGTTCAGCGACAGCGCGGCGAACAAGGTCAAGCAGCTCATCGAGGAGGAAGGCAACCCCGGGCTCAAGCTCCGGGTGTTCGTGACCGGCGGCGGCTGCTCGGGCTTCCAGTACGGCTTCACCTTCGACGAGGTGCAGAACGAGGACGACGCCGTCATGGAGAAGAACGGCGTCATGCTGCTGATCGACCCGATGAGCTACCAGTACCTCACCGGCGCCGAGATCGACTACCAGGAAGGCCTCGAAGGCGCGCAGTTCGTGATCAAGAACCCCAACGCGCAGAGCACCTGCGGTTGCGGGTCTTCGTTCTCCGTCTAGAGTTGCCGCGCGGCAGCGCCGCGCGGATCTGATGCTTTTTCCCTTGGCGTGCCATCCCGGCACGCCCTGCGGCGCCGTACACGGGATAACCGTCCGGCTGCAAAGAACGGGGGCCGCAACCCTCCAGGTCATGTATGCGCTGGGGGCCGACCTCGCGCGGCTGCGCATTCCAGCGCCCGCGCGTCCGCGCATCGGCGAAAGGCTCTGGCAGCATACGTGCTTTGAGCTCTTCATAACCCGGCGCATGCCCGCTTATTACGAGTTCAATTTCTCGCCGTCGCGCGAGTGGGCGATCCACGCCTTCAGCCGTTACCGTGAGGGCGCGCCGCTCGACGACGCAACGCTGGATCCGAAGGTCACCGTGCGCAGGGGAGAACAGGAGCTGCAGCTGGATGCCTTGATACGCCTGGACCGCATTTTGCTGCAGCACGCCACCGCGACGCTCTCGCTGGCCGTGTCGGCGGTCGTTGAAGACGAGGACGGCAAGCTCTCGTACTGGGCGCTGAGGCATCCGCAGGGCAAGCCGGATTTCCACCATCCCGATGCTTTCGCAATGGAGCTCGATGAAATTCGGAATTGATCGCCTGCTGGAGGAACCGCGGCTGTGCAGGCCGCTGGCGGGTCGCAAAGTTGCGCTGTTGGCGCATCCCGCATCGGTCTGCCGCGATCTCACCCATTCGATGGACGCGCTTGCCGCCCTGGACGACCTGGAACTGGTCGCCGCATTCGGCCCGCAGCACGGCCTGCGAGGCGACAAGCAGGACAACATGATCGAATCGCCGGACTTCACCGACTCCGCGCGCGGCATTCCTGTGCACAGCCTTTACGGCAAGGTTCGCCGGCCCACGGCGGCTATGATGGACGGGCTCGACGTTCTGCTCGTCGACTTGCAGGATCTGGGTTGCCGCGTCTACACCTTCATCACCACGATGCGCTACGTGCTAGAGGCTGCGGCAGCGCGCGGCAAAGCGGTCTGGGTGCTGGACCGGCCGAACCCCGCCGGCCGCCCGGTCGAGGGGCTGCGGCTGCGCGCCGGCTGGGAAAGCTTCGTCGGCGCCGGACCGCTGCCGATGCGCCATGGCCTGACGATGGGCGAGCTCGCAAACTGGTTTGTCCGGGAATTGAAACTCGATCTGGAGTGCGAGATCGTGACGCTCGACGGCTGGATGCCGGAGATGGCGCCCGGCTTTGGCTGGCCGCTCGGCGAGCGCGCCTGGGTCAATCCCAGCCCTAATGCCTCCAGCCTGTGGATGGCGCGCTGTTATGCGGGGACCGTGATGCTGGAAGGCACCACGCTGTCCGAAGGGCGGGGCACCGCCCGGCCGCTCGAGCTCTTCGGCGCCCCGGACATTCAGCCGAGGCTTCTGCTGGCGAAGATGCAGTCCATCGCGTCGCACTGGATGGCGGGCTGCCGGCTGCGCGAATGCTGGTTCGAGCCCACGTTTCACAAGCACGCGGGCAAGCTCTGCGCCGGGCTGCAGATCCACGTCGAAGACGCAGCCTATGATCACCAGGCGTTTCGCCCCTGGCGGCTGATTGCGCTTGCGCTCAAAGCGTTGCGGGCGCTGCGCCCGGATTACGAGTTGTGGCGCCACTTCCCTTACGAATACGAGCACGAGCGACAGGCGATCGACGTCATCAACGGCAGCCAGCTGCTGCGCAACTGGGTAGATGATCCGGCCGCAACGCCGGCAGACCTGGATGCGCTCGCCGTTCCCGACGAGGAAGCGTGGCGTAACGAGCGCGAGGAAGTGCTGCTCTACCGCTAAGGAGGCTTACTCCAGCAAGGCGAGATCGCTATTCGCGAGCAGCTCGAGCTGGGAGATGTAGGCAGCGGCCTGGCTGCGGAACGCCGGCAGCTCCTGGGGCGCGACCGGAAGCGCAGAGGGCATCGCGAGCGAGAAGGGATTGCGCGCTTCGCCGCCGACGCGGAACTCGTAGTGCAGATGCGG
>WNFI01064140.1_pt1 | contig 16277 bp, 19 predicted proteins | sample 5400471 | NCBI WGS metagenome assembly WNFI01 (sample SAMN13153348, study PRJNA577476) | soil metagenome | isolation source: 100 cm saprolite on Douglas fir-dominated hillslope | place: USA:California | collected 2013-09-17 | reverse complement strand
GGCGTCCGGCGTGAGCCGAATCAGTTGCTCGCGTACATCAACGATCGCAATCGGTGTTGTAGGGAGCCCCAGACGAACCGCTAGAATGGTCGCAAGCAATTCATTGACCAGAACGCGGCGGTTCTGAAAGTTATTCTGGAATTTACCTACGTGGTAGCTTCCGTCCGAGCGCCGCATGAGGTGGACTAACCCCCCACCTCTCATCCGCCGAATGTGCTCGACCGCATTCAGCTTGAAGACTCTCGAGTGGCGATTTGACCTGGCAGTCCCCTGCGCGCTGAATGCCCATGCTCGGGAAGGGGCCGAATCCCAGGGCTATTCACTGTCTCAGGATGGGTGGGCATGGCTCCTCGTAGTTGATCGCTGTGACTCAAACTGAAGACGCCTTGCGGTCCCTTTTATATTAACTCCTATGAGTATTGGATAGTTTAGATATTATGTAAGGCAAATACCGGCGGCACTCGCGATTTGCTGTATGACCACGTTGCGGACAGCTGGGGCTGACTTTCAGCAATCGCGGATTGACCGGCTAGGCGGTCAAGGCCGTTGGAGTTTCCCAAAACGGAACGCATTCCCGAAAACCTGTTTCAGGATGGAACTTGGCGCGCGGCCTTCCATCCACCGGCAACGACCAGCCGCCATATCGATATGATCCTGAGATATTTCTAAGTATTTCCTCTATCTGAATTCTGTTGGCCCGTTAAATGCAATCTGTGCGTCGGAGCGGCCGTTTGAAAGCTGAGCCGTTCCGGCTCGGAATTCCTGGCCAGCTCACATGGCTCAGGTCTGGAATTGACGTGAGTTGAGGTCCGGCTTTCAAAGGCCCTCAAACTCATAGAAAAGTCCGCGGGCAGGATTCGGGCAATGCGTTCCCGTTCGATTTGCCCTCCGGCGGAGGATTCATGAAGAAAATTCTCATAACTATCATGGGGACATTCTTCTCCGCTGCGATCTCCCATGCTCAGTCTGCCGTGATTCCCGATAACCTCCCTCTGCCGCACCTCCAGTCGCCGCGGGTCAACCCCGCCCTGATCGAACCTCAACAACAAGGAGGAGGATCGGTGTTGCCGGATGCGCCGATACCGGTGCTCCCAAACATCCCGGATGGTCCTCTTCCTTGTCCTGCTGGAGTCGGAAAGCCTTGCGCGCTCTTGGGGGGACGCCGATATTTTCGCGATCCATCTCATATGACTGAACACGACGCAACCTGGGGAAAGGCAATGCGGAATCCGATGATGGTCGTCGGCGGACTATTCAATCTGGCTTCAACAATTGCAGACATAGAAGGAACCGAAGCTTGTCTTCATGCTCATACCTGCACGGAGGGAAATCCGCTCTTTGGCTCTAATCCAAGCCGAGCAAAGGCTTACGGCATCGGCATCCCCATGGGATTTGCAATCTACTCGATGTCTGCCTGGCTGAAAAAGCACGGTGACGGGAACGTTGCGTTTGGGCTCTTGTGGGGCGGAACAATAGCGCACACCTATGAGGCCGCTCATGGTTTTGCGCTTGCCAACAAGGGATCGCCGGTCAAACCGAATTCCTCGACTGGCCAGAGATTTGGAATCGCCATTAGGTTTTGATGCGCATGAAGGTCTATCTCGCCGTCTGAAATGCGATCAGGAGGAAGGGAGTATTTAAATGACAAAGTCAGTTAGGGCACTATTGCTCGCTTCATTTGGTTGCTTAGCTGCCGTTGGCGTGTATGCGGCAAATTCCAAGAAAGCAGCGCAGTCAGACAAAAAACCTGAACAGATCGTGGTCACCGTGCACAAGGCCGATAAGGGCCTTCTCTTTGAAGTCCAGTCGGACGAGTACAAGAAAGTTGATGCCAACTACCTGCTCGCCGAACTAAAACTCCATAAAGGCGGGGACTGTCAAATCATTGCCGTCGTCGATGACCGGGTTCCTCTCTCTGCCATTACAGAAATATCTGAGATGGCCATCAATGCCGGCTTCAAAGATATTCGGCCCTTCGTGTCATGGCACAAGACCGGGAGAATGGCTCAAATTCAGTTTGGACCCGCGATCAAATTCAGTCGAGATCCGGACAAGATAGATAAAAGAGAAAAAGCTCGGTAGACCGGGCCCGACAAGACTGAATGCTGGTGCATCCTTCCATGAAGACCATCTTCATAACATTATTTTGCTCCATGCTGTGCCCTACTCACGCTTCAGCGCAATCGCCAGTCGCCGCCGCGACCGGCCGAACCATTGAAGTAAGTCTGGGATACTCCTACATAAGTCGTGGAGAGAGTTATTCCAACCGAGTCGGCTTAAACGGCGCGGATGTCGGATTCACGATCGGTCTGAATCCTCGCCTCGCCATCAGAGCTGATTTGGGCTACGCGTGGACCGGCAATGTACTTGGCTCGGGGCGTCGTAGTGATGTTTTCAGCTACATGGCGGGCCCCGTTCTCTATCCTTCGGCGCATCGTCATTTTGTAACCTATCTTCATGGGCTGGTGGGAGGCGCCAGGGTCACTGGTCCGATTCCTTTTAATGGCGGCGGATTCGCTGGCTGGGGATGGGCGAATGAGCTTGCCTGGGCAGTTGGCGGCGGAGCTGAATACTGGGTATCAAATTCTATGGCCATTCGCACTGGCGTGGACTATCTGAGAACTGCCAGTTTCGACACTTTGGTGACGATTCGGGGCCAGAACAATATTAGGACAACCGCCTCCATGGTCTATTTTTTCGGAAGGCGGTCGCGGACGAGGCGGTGAGAACCACCGTCGACAAAGTCCGTAGGCACTAAAATGCAGTCACCGGCTGTCCGAGTCCCAGACTGCGAATTGGCAAAAGAAAGTCGGATATCCGCCTTGCAGAACCCGCAAATGTGCGCGTGTGAATTTCCTATGAGAAGGAAACCGCAGTTCGGGCACAGAGAAATCATCTGGGACTTGCAGGAGGGCATTCCTGCGGTGTCGCTATCGGCCGTCCATTTACTTTGTCTTGGAGTTCAATGGTGAAGTCACACTCAGAATTTGAGCACAGTGCATAAGGCATTTCCTCATCTCCTTCTAAAAGTCCGCCAGTTTGTTTTGCATCGCATACCGGATAAAGTGCGCTGCCGAATGAATGTCCAGTTTCCAGATGATCCGAGACCTGTAGGTCTCAACTGTCCTAACGCTTATGTTCATGAACGGAGCTGTTTCCTTGTTGCTCTTGCCCTCGGCCATCTGCCGAACAACTTCACACTCTCTTTTGCTTGGTGCATTGCGGTTCGGAGAAAAACTTGATGCCAACGACTGAGTGTTGTTCGACAAATACGACGGCTCACGGAGATCCTCGCCTTCACAGCCATCTTCAGCTAGCGCCTGGTTTGTTTCCGCTGAGTTATTCACAGCAATTTTCCGGGTCACCCGGCTCTCCTTTCTAGCCGTATGCCCAAGACAAAGCTTTTTGGATGTGAAGCCGCAATCTGCGCAAACGGCTCGGGTGGACACGGTGGAGGACCACACGCCCCCCTCTTGATTCAGCGCATCTTTTACTCGTAAGGATCATCGTTTGTCAACTTACTTACTGACCTTTAGTGGAACTTATTTTTCTTTTCTTGACACGTCTCGTGTGAGTATGTATAAACCACACTCTTGAAGGGCGTTCCGTCAGATCCCACCTGCTTCTGAGAGGGAAGCTAGGAGATGACCTCATCCAAAGGGACGCCCTTACTCTGGAGCCCTCCATGCTCACCTGTAGCCGGCGACCTCCTGCTGGCAGCGATCCGTTGCGTTTAGCGGGTGTCCTGGCTGTCCACGCCCGCCCACCGAAACTCCGCTGGATGAACTTCAAGGTTTGTCCTCATTGTCTCGTAAACGGACGGCGCGGGACACTTGAAGGGCTGAATGAATTGAGGACAGTGATTTCCCGGTCGGATGGAGTGAATTTTCATTTCGCACTGGGTGACCGGCCAATTGCCTATCCCGCACAGCGAGCGTCAGGCAAGACTGAGATGATGTCGGCTGGATTCTGGTACGTCCACGAAGCGAGTGGAGGCTCGACAGGAACCGTCGTTGTCATTTTGTCGAGACCGCCGTGCGGCGGAGTCTCCTTGCTGCGCCACTTGGAGACGGTCGCAGACAAACTATTCGAGAAGCTCCGTGAGTCGAGCCGCCTCCCCTGCCTTTATGAATTTGTTGGCCAGCACCTCCACCAAGTCCACTAATCCCATCCGGAAGGAGAGTGGAGCTACCGAGAACATCTTCACGGGGTCCTAGCCCTTGGCCTGCATGGCCTCATGGCTTCAAGACGAGATCCCGCCTTATGGGTGCGTTCCGAGCTGGAACGGGCCACTCTCCTGCAGCGAATTCCCCGATCGCCTAACCCAAAGAAGTCCGTCGATGATAGGGTCTCAATCCAACATCGCGAAACGGCCCATCAAATGCAGTCAGAAATCTACAGCATCGATCTCAGGTTCATTTTTCACGTTCTACTTCTCGTATAAAGCTAAGGCGATTGTGAGGCATTGTTTGCATGCATGGCCGAAAACGCAATTCAGCGGACGTCCAATTCTTTTAGGGATTGGCGCATTGCTGCTATTACCGGTGAGCGCATTTTGTAGTCGGGGCCCTAAACCAGTCCCTGATGGGCTGAGGGTCGATCAGCTTGGCGAGTCTCTCAAGGTTTTCAGGTCAGTTCACCCGAAGGCGCATTGCGACCGAGTGCACGGGGAGTGGGCTGAAGAGAACTCCAGGAAGACGTGGCTTCTGTGGGTACACTGTAGCCTCGATACCGGTGTCACGTTTGGAGGCTATGAACTTCTGAGTGGGTCAAACCCACGGTATCCTTTTGGCGCCTATGCTACTTTCTACAGAAAGCGACTGATCGAAATAACTTACACGCTCTCCAATGCGAGCATTGCACCGCTCGTGTCACTGATCGCGCAAGAGTGTGGTCAGCCTTTGGATTCAACGAAGGATGATTATGGGGCGCTGACGGGGGCCTTTTGGGTCACGAAGAGATTTTCGGTTGTAGTTCGATCGATACCTATACAAGCGCTGGCTTCCGATGACGGAATACTTATCGTCACGAACGATGTTTTTTTGTTCGCGACTTCAGTCACAATCACGGCAAAGGACGAACCTAGGGATTGATATTCAGAGCAGCTCTCACTAAATAATCGGAGACGACGTGTCGGCAGCTCTTGGCACACTCGACTCCTACGACAGAGCTACTGATATTTTTGACGCAGTCTCAGTTCATTTTCTCCAGCGTTGCAGTAAGCTGTAGTTCTGATCCAGCCTGAACGCTGATTTCCCGCGACCAGTCCTTATACCCAACAATTTGACCGTCAATGTGTGTTTTCCGGGTGAAATCTTGCGCACGGAAGGACTGTTTCCCGCGAATTCTCCATGCACCGCAACGTCCGCTCCGGAGGGATTCGAAGATACGTTTGCAGTTCGCTTCCCAGATCCAGAGGGAGCGACCTCCTGCATGACAGGCAGGCCTTCTAGCCAGCTGAATGACACCCTCGCGGTGTGAATGATGTGCTGCTTTCTGTTTCTTGCTGTTCCTTCGCGTTCCTATCCATGCCCTAAACTGCCGCGCGATTCCGTGGCCGGGCAAGAACATTTGGCTATTGATTGAAACTAGCCGGCACTCAACGTCGAATCCTCGGACGCAATGCCCTATCGCCCCTGCTTCCCGGCCTCAGCCATGGCATGGCACCTGCCCATTTTGGGGGTTCCGACCTGCCCGATCAGCGGATGTAGACGCACCTCGTGTTGGCGCATCTTGTTGATGGAGGTGCAGCAATGTCTGCCACACTGATCGATCTTTCGGACGCCCTCGCCCAGGTCACGGAGCGTGCTGCGTCGGCCGCGGTCGCCGTGCACGCGGAAGCCAGGGGCTCTTCCAGCGGTGTCATCTGGCGGCCGGGCGTGATTGTTACCGCCGAACATGCGCTGCGGCGCGACGAAGAAATTCAAGTGACCCTTCCGGATGGCCGCGTCGTTCCCGCCTCGCTCGCAGGCCGTGATCCCTCGACGGACCTCGCGGTAATGAAGTGCGGTGAAGCAACCGCTTCCCCAGTTGAAACCGCTGACGCAGCTGCTGTAAAGCCGGGCATTCTCGCTCTCGTCGTCGGCCGGACTCGTGCCAGCGGACCGGTCGCCGCATTCGGCGTCGTCAGTCTCGTTGCGTTCGAGCGCAAAACGTGGAGCGGAGCGGCTCTCGCGCCCTACATTCGGCTCGACCTTGCGCTTCAACCCACTGCCGTTGGTGGCGCTGCGGTGGATGCGCACGGCAAGGTTTTTGGCATCGCGACACCACGCTTCGCACGATTCGGCGCCATCGCTGTCCCCACCGCGATGGTGAACCGCGTCGTCGATGTCATTCTGCAGAAGGGCCGGATCCCCCGCGGCTATCTCGGTGTCGGGTTGCAGTCCGTGCGTTTGCCGGAGGCGCTGCGCCAGTCCCTTCAGCGCGCAGAGAAAACAGCAGCCATCGTCCTCGAAGTAGAGCCGGAGAGCCCCGCGCACAAAGCAGGAATCGTGATTGGCGACATCCTGGTTTCGCTCGAAGGGAAGCCCGTCACCCGTCTCGAAGACGTGCAGTCGCACTTGTCGGGCGAAAACATCGGCAAAACGCTCGTTGCGAAAATCGTGCGCGGCGGGGCAACGCAAGACCTGAACATCGTTGTGAGCGAACGCGAGCACCAAGGCGGATAAAATGGTCATCTCCGGATTCGGCGAAATCGCTGAACATCTCCGCCGTTCGACGGTTCTGATCCACGCAGGCTCCCGCGGCAACGGCTCCGGCGTGATCTGGACAAGCGACGGCATTATCGTGACCAACGCGCACGTAGCCCGCAACTCTGCACTGCGCGTGCAACTCTGGGACGGCCGTGAACTGCGCGCAGAGATCATGAGCCGCGATCCTCGGCGCGACCTGGCACTCCTTCACATCAACGGGGAGGATCTCCCCGCGGCCCGTCCGGGCGATTCTTCGCAGGTGCGCCCGGGCGAGCTCGCCATCGCGATCGGCAATCCGATGGGCTTTGTCGGCGCATTGACCACCGGCGTGTTCCACGCGGTAGGTCCTCTGCGGGGGCTCGGCACGCAAAGTTGGGTGCAAGCAAGCGTGCGTCTCGCGCCGGGCAATTCAGGCGGACCGCTCGCCGATGCGCAAGGGCGCATAATCGGAATCAACACTATGAGTGCCGGTCGTCTGGCGCTTGCTGTTCCGAGCAATGCGGTGCGCCAGTTTTCGGCTGCAGGCGCGAGCGATGGCTGGCTCGGCGTCAGCGTCCATCCCGTGCGCCTGCCGCGGCGTGACGGCAACCGCTTCGGCCTGGTGCTTCTTGAAGTGGAACCAGGCAGCCCGGCGGCGCAAGCGTCGCTTCTGCCCGGTGACATTTTGCTCGGTGCCGACGACGGCGCCTTCGCCTCGCTTGAAGATCTCGCGCAGGCCATCGAGGGCAGCGGCCCACGCGTTTTGCGGCTGGAATTCCTGCGCGGCGACTATGCGCGAGTTCGTCGCGTCACCGTGCAACTCGGCGCAACGGCTGGAAGGGGCACGATCGCGGCGTGATTCGGGTCTTCATCGTCGCTCAGTCCTCGGTCTCGCGAGCCGGCTTGCGAAGTATGCTCGCGGATGCAGGCTTCGAAGCCATCGGCAGCACGCAGGATCTCGCTTCACTCGATGAAGCCCTGCTCGAATCCGAGCCGGACATCCTTCTAGTCGACGGAATGCACGACGCTGGTGAAGCGGGACGCGGAGGGCTCGCACTCGCGGAAGTCACCGACCAGGCAGCCGTGGTGTTGCTCGCCGATCAACTGGGTCAGTCTCAAGTTGCGCAAGCGCTCAGAAACGGCGTGCGAGCCGTCTTGCCGCGCGAGATTTCAACGCAACAATTGCAGGCAGCCCTCCAAGCCGTTGCTGCTGGCCTGATCGTCGTGCATCCAGCCGAAGTCAACACGCTTCTGCCAATGCCCACGTCATCAGCCACCGAGATCGCCCTGTTTGCCGAGCCGCTCACCAAGCGCGAACGCGAAGTCCTCCAGATGCTCGCCACCGGACTTGGAAACAAGGAAATCGCCGTGCGGCTCGCCATCTCCGACCACACCGCCAAATTCCATGTCGCCTCCATTCTTGGCAAACTAGGTGCCTCCACGCGCACCGAAGCCGTGGCAATCGGCATTCGCCACGGCTTGATTCTCCTTTGAGCACGGAATCGCATTGAATCCAGTCGAGCCGGGCCGCCGGCCTCTCCCCGAATGTTCATTCTGGCCCCCACGGCGATAGATAAAAGGAGAAGAAAGAAACGAGCGCAACGATGGTAACAAGTGAAGCGAAAGCAGTAACGCCAATGGTTTCATTCATTCAGGACATTCCACTGGAAAAAATGTGCGAATCGAAAATGAACCCGCGACCGGCTGCGTGGTAGGCAGGCGTTCTAGCAAGCTGACTTACACCCCATGGAGATGTTGGGTTCGATCCCCACGGCGCCTACCCTATTGATACTAAGCCAGATAAGAAAGCCGATTTTGGGAGCGGCGTGGTACGTTCCCGCCACCCCTTTGACACCTCCCTCCGGGCATCGACCGCGCCCCCGAGCATTCGGCTGTTAACTATCTTAGAAACCGTTGATTCGGCACCGTTTAACCCCGATTTTGGTCTCAAAAGAACGGGCAAGTTGGACCCCGCCAATTGGCTCTTCCAGTGTTTAGCAATTCCTGGTTGTACAGAGCTTAACCCGCCGATACTCTCGACCATCAACGGACTACAGGGCCGACGCTCGATCAAGATCGGAACTTACTCCCATCGGTTAATAGCCACTTGCGGAACTTAATCACGATTTGCCGGAGCGGGAGTTTTCCGAGGAGAATCAGCAAGTTGCGATGAGTCAACTTCTCTTTTTTATTCACCTTTTGTTCGCAATTGATCGCGATTTGCCGCGTTTGCCGTGACATTTTCGTGACAGTACAAGAACGCTCGAGTCTGAGCATTCGCCTTACAGGACACCGTGGAGCCTCGTTTCTGGTAGGAAATAACGGTTCAGTCCTTACACTACAATTTGCCAAACGGTTTTCCTCAAAAGAATCGCATACGTTCGAATGCCGAGGTCTCCACCGCTCTCTTGACCACTTTGATGACAAGTCATATAGGCCACGCGTGCTAAGGGTGAGTATGTAGCTCGCGAGTATCTGCAGATTTGATCGTCGGAAAGCCAGAGAACTTCCTTACCTGCTTCGGAGAGCCTTTCATGGGGCAAGTTAAGGTAACGTTTCGCAAAGTCGGACTTTTAGGCGGAACACACTCCGTTGGCCGGATTTACGACCCTGGACAATGCTCTGCACCTCAACTTCTGCCACGTGTTCCATTTTCAAATTTAGCTTCCCCGTGCCGGCGCCGGTTGCGGCTTGATGGTCATCGGCGAGCAACTCCATTGACTTCGTCGAGAGTCCTGTGGACCACTTCAAGAGAAAACCGTTCCAGGCGGGAGATTCAATTCCTTCAGAACGCCAGCCTCACGTTTGATCTTCATTGAAGATCAAACCGCAACATTTAGATTGACATGCTGTGAACAACCCTTTATGTTGTGCTTCGCTTGCTGGTGGCGCTTCCCCTAATGGGTAGCGCCTAAAGGGAACCCGGTGCGATTCCGGGACTGCCCCGCAGCGGTAAGCAGGATCGAACACCCAGTTACCACTGGTTTTCTCTGAAGCCGGGAAGATGGGTCAGTAGAAACGTCGGTCATTTTGATCGGCAATGCCTGCAAGTCCGAAGACCTGCCAGTAGCCACGCCAAACCCGGCGTGAATATCGAGCGAGCCTCCGAGGGGAGGTTGGCGATGATCTGGTATGTTTCGGCACTTTTTCCATTTCATCTCCTCCCCTCGTTTCTTTGGCGGAAAAGGCATTCATGGCAACACCCGTTCGTGCCAGCGCAGGACAGCCTGTGGTGGCGTTTCCAGTGCCGTCCGGTTCTACTCAAATGCAGGTTCGAAAACGCAACGGATCATTCGAACCCGCCGACGTGAGCAAGATTGTCCGCGCGGTCGAGCGTTGCTGCGGTGGATTACGGTCGGTTGACCCTATACGCATCGCCAGCAGGACGATCGGTGGGCTCTACAACGGAGCGACGACGAAGGAACTCGATCTTCTGTCGATTCAGACAGCGGCTTCCCTCATATCGGAAGAACCAGAATACTCCAAGCTCGCAGCCCGGTTGCTGGAGGGTTTCCTCGCCAAGGAAGTTGCCAACCAGGACATACATTCCTTCTCTCAGTCAGTTGCGGCCGGCAAACAGCATGGTCTGGTTTCGAAGGAACTTGTCGCGTTCGTCTCCGCGAACGCGCGCAAACTAAACGACGCCATCGACGAAAGTCGCTCAGAACTATTCGAATACTTCGGGCTACGCACCGTCTACGACCGCTATTTGCTGCGTCATCCCGAAACGCGTGAGGCTCTCGAAACACCGCAGCAGTTTTTTCTTCGTGTGGCCTGCGGCCTGTCTCGCACGGTGCAAGAGGCTGTCGAGTTCTACCGCGTCATCTCCGCCCACGATTACATGCCAAGCTCGCCGACGCTATTCAATTCCGGCACGCGCCATGCGCAGATGTCTTCCTGTTACTTATTGGATTCGCCCGCCGACAATCTCGAAGCGATCTACGAAAAATACAAGGACGTGGCTCTGCTTTCGAAATTTGCGGGAGGCATCGGGCTTGCCTATCACCGCGTCCGCTCGCGCGGTTCTCTGATCCGCGCAACGAACGGCCACAGCAAGGGAATCGTCCCGTGGCTTAAGACCTTGGATTCATCGGTTGCAGCCGTGAATCAGGGTGGAAAGCGGAAAGGCGCTTGCTGCGTCTATCTGGAATCCTGGCACGCCGATATAGAGGAGTTTCTGGAGCTGCGCGAAAACACCGGAGACACCGCACAACGCACTTACAACCTGAATCTGGCGAACTGGATTCCGGACCTGTTCATGAAGCGCGTCGAAGCAGATGAAGTCTGGTCCCTCTTCGATCCAAAAGTTGTGCCGCATTTTCCTGATCTCGTCGGCGAAGCGTTTGACGCTGCCTACATTAAGGCAGAACAAGCAGGTTTGTTTACCCGGCAGATCAAGGCACGCGAACTCTACGCGCGAATGATGAAAGTTCTTGCCGAAACCGGAAACGGCTGGATGACTTTCAAGGACGCCTGTAACTTGAAATCGAATCAAACCGCCAAACCGTCGAACGTGGCGCACCTGTCCAATTTGTGCACGGAGATCACGGAAGTCAGCTCTCGGCAAGAGTCAGCGGTTTGCAATCTCGGCTCGATCAATTTAGGGAAGCACGTAACGGAAGGCCAATTTGATTTCGGGAAGCTCGCGACAACTGTTCGGACAGCAGTGAAATTCCTCGACCGCGTCATCGACATCAATTTCTATCCCATCGCGCCCGCCGGTGATTCGAATCGCAAGTGGCGGCCGGTAGGTTTGGGTGTCATGGGGTTGCAGGATGTGTTTTTCGCCCTACGGCTCCCCTTTGATGCTCCTGAAGCGCGCCTGCTCTCGAAACGAATTCAGGAAGAGATTTATTTTCACGCCTTAGATACGTCTTGCTCATTGGCCGAGGAACATGGTCCTCATCCCGCTTTCGCGGACACCCGCGCAACGGAAGGTGTGTTGCAGATGGACCTCTGGGGCGTCGTGCCCGAAGATACCGCTCGTTGGCAGGAGCTGCGGAATCGGATTCGCACGGCCGGTTTGCGCAACTCGCTTCTCGTTGCCATCGCTCCCACGGCAACGATCGCCTCGATTGTGGGAGCCTACGAGTGCATCGAACCGCAGGTCTCGAACCTCTTCAAACGGGAGACATTGTCGGGTGATTTTCTCCAGATCAATCGCTACTTGGTGTTGGAACTGAAAAAGCTGGGCCTTTGGAATGAAGACATGCGGAATCGACTGAAGATGTCGGATGGGTCTGTCCAGGGCATTTGCGAGATTCCGGAGGAGGTTCGGGCCATCTATCGGACAGTGTGGGAAATCCCGATGCGCTCGCTGATTGATATGGCTGCAGAGCGCGGCGCGTTCATCGATCAAAGCCAATCCCTGAATCTTTTCGTTCAAAGCCCGAACATCGGGAAACTTTCTTCCATGTACATGTATGCCTGGAAGAAAGGCCTCAAGACCACGTACTACTTACGCTCGCGTCCTGCGACCGAAATCGCTAAGACGACGGTTCCGGTGTCGGCCCCGCAGTCGGTCGCTTGTTCTCTCGAAAATCCAGAATCCTGCGAAGCGTGCCAATAATCGAGTTTCGAAAAGGAGTTGCTCATGATTCTAGATCCAGGATTTGATTTGACTCTAAGACCGATGAAGTACCCGGTCTTCTACGAACAGTATAAAGCTGCCATCAAGAACACTTGGACTGTCGAGGAAGTCGATTTTTCGACGGACCTGGCCGACTTGCGGGAACGCATGACGCCTGCGGAGCAGCACCTTATCAATCGCCTCGTGGCCTTCTTTGCCACCGGCGATTCGATCGTAGGAAACAATCTGGTGCTCAATCTTTACAAACACATCAATTCGCCTGAAGCCCGGATGTATCTATCCCGCCAGCTATTCGAAGAAGCCCAGCACGTGGACTTCTATCTGACGCTACTCGATACCTACATCGCCGAACCGGAAGAGCGAAAAAAAGCCTTCGATGCGGTGGAAAATATCGCTTCGATTCGAAAAAAAGCGGAGTTCTGCTTCCGCTGGATTGACTCCATTAACGGCTTGGTAGAGATCCGGACCGTTGAGGACCGCCGAAACTTCCTGTTGAATCTCATCTGTTTTGCTTGTTGCATTGAAGGACTCTTCTTCTTCGCGGCTTTTGCCTACGTCTATTTCCTTCGGTCGCGGGGGCTGTTGCACGGGCTTGCAACCGGAACAAACTGGGTCTTTCGGGACGAGAGTGCCCACATCCAGTTTGCTCTGGAAGTCATTCGCATCGTCCGTCGGCAGGAGCCAGACTTGTTTGATAAGGATTTGGAGCAGAGAGTGACCGCCATGCTGAAAGACGCTGTGGATTGTGAAATGGCATTTGCGGACGACGTGTTGAGTCTTGGTGTAAGCGGCTTTTCCCCCACAGACATGCGGGAATACCTGCAATACATCGCCGATCGCCGCCTTGAGGCTCTCGGCATCGCTCCGGTGTTCCATTCCAAGAATCCTTTTGGATTCATGGAGCTGCAAGACGTGCAGGAACTCACCAACTTCTTCGAGCGGCGCGTCTCTGCTTACCAGGTAGCCGTCAAAGGGGAAGTGGCTTTTCATGATGACTTCTGACACTGCGGGTCCGCAGGAAACACTCATCGTCGAGATGGTGTTCCCAATGCTCGGTGATTTTGCAACTAATTGAAAGCCAGACGTTGGCTTGTCCCTCGCCACTTCTCCGGTTAGGCGACTACACGTCCACTGACACGCAGAGAGACTTCACAAGAACAGAAAACCGTCTAGTGCCTTCGCCGTTCTAGTTCATACACATCAGTTAAATCCAGAACCGTCGACTTAAATGCGAGTTTCGAAGCCCCCAACGAAATCGATCTTCCGGATTATTAGCCGATCGGGATATCCGTCCAGCCGAATCGCCCTCTCACTTGGAGGCATAGGGCTGTGTCAGTCTGCTTTGGAGCAATCCGAATATATTCTTTGGCCGTTTCGTCCTCACCACTCAATCGACAGTGTTCGAGCCTCGCAATGCAATTCTCGACCGTGACAGGGGTTTTGGCCCTAAGTCTCGGTGGGAGAGCGGTCCAAATTGTGGCATCTAATTCCCCTCGTTTAGAGCTAAGCCACTCCTGAATGCGTCGGTCATGACAGTTACAGAAATGCTCGGCGCTCGCGCCGAAAAGGAAATGTTTCGGCGCAATTCACAAGGTTAGAATTTGAGGGCTCTTGAACCCGGGCCGTGACTTGGTCTAAGCTTTGCACTAGTCTGGGGGTGAGGACGGCACAGGTTTTTTATCGTTTCCTCTGTCCTGGGTTCGGCCGAAGGCAAACGGTGGCAGGTCGGGCCACGTTTCTCACCCCGTCAAGACATTCCTCACGGTTGATTTCAGAAGTCGCGTGGAGCGCCAAGTCGTATCCCAAAGAAAGCGTTATCGCTTCCGATAAAACACTAGCGTTTATCGGGAGTAATCTCTCCGAAGAGATATCAGGTCATTGCTGCAATCCACAGGGTAGGGAGATCGAATGCCTCCGGGCGTGCCATTTTTCTACGGCACCAATTACGATATCCATTCGCTCGGAAGCAGAGATCGCGCTCACTTTGAGAAACTGGCGAAAGCGGCTGCTTCCGTATCGCAGACCTCGAATACTGTCAGAAGCTTGGTGATCTGCAGCACTTCCTGGAACTTGCTGCCGAGATGGCACAGGCGCAGCGACGCGCCCTGGGTTTTCGCGCTGCAATGCGCAGCGACCAATGTCCCCAGCCCCGCGCTGTCGATATACTTGATGTTGTCCATATTCAGAACGATTTTCTTCTTTCCTTCGGCGATCAGGCTCTTCAATTTCTCACGCAGAGCATTGCTCTCCTCTCCGAGCACGATGCGGCCGTCCAACTCCACCACGCAGACGCCGTGCACTTCGCGGTTCGTCATCTTCAAAGCCACGTTTGTTTCCTCCTCATCGAGAAGTAGTCCCGCGGCAACCAACCCCGGAACAGCCAGGCGTACCAACAACGAGCCGCACAGGATATGTAATCTCTACATCGGCTTGGGGTGCGCGGCCAGAGCCTCGCGATAGAGCTTGAGATTACTCTTGTCCACGACCACCGTGCCGGTGTCCACGAACGTCGGCATCGGCGTCGCCAGCGCGGTGCGCCAGTCTTTGAATTGGTGTACCGCGTTGTGGTGCAAGTCGTCCAAGAACTTCAGCCCGTAGTAACCCATCACGTAGGGCTTTTGCGTGATCGTGGCCGTAATCGCCCCGCGCTCGATCCAATCCACTGTCCCCGGATCGTTGTCGAAGGCAACGATCGGCAGCTTGCCCTCCATGCTGAAGCGGTGCAGCGCTCCCGCGGCGCCGGAACCCCCTGTCGCCTCCAAGCAAATAATTCCGTCTACTTTTTCTTTCTTCTGTATCAGCTCGGAGACCTGGTCAATCGCACTTCGCGCATCGCCCTTGTCATCCAGGATCTTTGTCAGCTTGATAGCAGGAAAATTCTTCAGCGCGTCCGCCACGCCGGCCAATCGATCGTCGAGGTTAGGCTGTCCCGGAATCGTGATGACCGCAATGCTCCCTTTACCCGGAATGAGCGCCGCCATCCGCTTCAAGCTCTCTCTGCCGGCCTTGAGGTTATCCGTTCCGATGTACATCACGCGCTTCGAATCCGGCACATCCGCATCCACGCAGATCACCGGGATGCCCCGCGCCATCGCCTTGTCAATGTCTGCCTGGAAAATTTCGGGCCGCGCCGCGGAGAGGCAGATTCCGGCGGGGTTCTGTTCCACGATCCGGCGGAACATTCCTACCTCTCCGTGCGGATCGTACGTCGTCGGACCGGTCAGTTCACCCTTTGCGCCCAGCGTTTTGGCCGCGTCCAAAAACCCCGCCTGCGCCTCCTGCCTGTACGGTAAATTAATATTCGTAGCCACGAACACATAGCGTTCGGTTTCCTCATGGTAAGGCTTCGCACACGACGCAATCAGCCCCGCCCCAACGGGAACAAAAACAGATGCCAGCGCGGCCCCCATGTCTCCTCATTGGAATTCTCCTTTCGCACTCGGGCTAACCTGCGGGGCGTTTGCTCGCACCCTCGGAAAATTCGGGCTCTGGCACACACTTGGTTGGGAAAATTTCGAACGAACGGGCGGGTTACCTCCACTTCCACGGCTTCTTCGCTTTCGCTTATCTCTGGTCCGGAATTTTCGCTTTCAACTTTATCTCTACGCGAAACCATAGGGCGGTCGCGAAAAGAAGCAATGCGGTTCCTCCGGGCTTGGCTCGCTCGTGTTCTACTCCCGTTAGACGCATCTCTCGTTCTTTCTCCTCTGAGGAGAAACTTGCGAGGCTAGGACGCGAATTCTGCCGTGCGAGGTCTCGGATTTGGCAGAATGTCAGGGACGCGGAAAGTGCAGCATTGGCACGCTAGAGTTGGCTGGGGAAGGCGGATTTTTGTGACAGGGGTCATACCGCAACGCGTCGAGAAGCCGATTGACGCTAGGTGCGCGTGCGACTAGGATTTTCGCTAAGATGAGTTTTCGACGGGGAGGAAGTCATGCCCCAGTACAATTTCCTCTGTCGGGCCTGCAAGAAAGAGTTCTCAAGAATCCTGACACTCTCGGAGCATGAGAAGGGCG
>WNFI01445619.1_pt1 | contig 16284 bp, 16 predicted proteins | sample 5400471 | NCBI WGS metagenome assembly WNFI01 (sample SAMN13153348, study PRJNA577476) | soil metagenome | isolation source: 100 cm saprolite on Douglas fir-dominated hillslope | place: USA:California | collected 2013-09-17 | reverse complement strand
AGCATGTCGCGCGGATCGATGCTCACGGTGATGACGTCGAATTCTTTGCCGACGTCGAACTTCAACTCGGTCAAAGCGCTCGTCATCCCCTCCTGCACCATGCCGCAAAGCATCGGGCAGCGGTAGTACATGAAGGACAGGACGACCGGCTTGCCGTGGTTGAGGTATTCGTTGAGACGGACCACGCGGCCGCTCTCGTCCCGGAACATCAGGTCGAGCGGAATCTGGGCGTCGAGTTTCTGCTCGAGCGCCACCTTGCCCGGAAGCTGGGGAGGAGTGGCGGAGCTGTCCGCCGTGGCGATTGGAGCAGTCGCCAGCGTGAGGGCGATCATGATCGCGAACGGGAACGGTTGACGGCTGACGGTTGACGGTGGCCAGTGGAGGGTACGGCTTCTCGGGACGCGTACCTCAACACCCGAGGTGGAGGCAACCATCAGAGCGTGTCGATTCATTTTGGCTTACCCTCCGTCGTCGTGGCAGGAGGTTTCGCAGGAGGTTTCGCCGCAGGCTTAGCCGAAGGTTGCGCCGCAGGTTGTGGCCGCGCTGCAGGAGCAACTTCTTGGCCTGCTCGATGGGCACGCGGACCACTCCGTTCTTCGAATCCACCCAGCCGTAGTTGTTCAGCGCCTTCTCCTCGGCAGCGCGCATGGCCACCATGTCGGTGACCGGCGTGGTCTCGTTCGGCAGACCTTTGCCGGTCTGGAACGGCTGCAAGCGCGGCTCGGCCGGCATGTTCATGTCGGGCGGACGCTGGATGTCCGACATCGGTGCCGCCACCCGGCCGTTCTCCATCCGCACGAAGAAACGGAACATGCCGTACAACAGAAGGTGCGTGACGACGGCGAACAACACGAAGACCACGACGAAAATCATCAAAGAGCGGATGTTGACGTCGCTCTCCTCGTGGCGCGTCTCGATGTTGACGAGCGCCTCGTCGTCGTAATGACCGTGGTCAGGCATTGACGTTCAGCGCTCCCTCGCGAATGGCTTCCTCGACCCACGTCTCATGAATGGGAATGATCGATTGGCCCTTGAGCTGATTGATGAAGACCCACAGCCAGAGGCCCCCGATCCCGATCAGCGACGTCAGGCTGTAGAGCGAGTAGCGCAGCTCGCCTCCATAGTATGAGGGGGTGACGAGCCAGTAAGTGCCGATGTAGCGGGCGATGAGGACGATCACCGTGACGACGGCAATCGTGCTCGCTTTGTCCTTGACCGAGCGGAGCAGGAGCAACGAGAAGGGCAGGAAGAAATGCAGCACGATCAGCGTCGCGGCGATCACACCCCACAGGCCGTGCTGCCGGACCATGTAGTGCGGGATCTCCTCACGGAGATTCGCGTACCAGGTCAGAAGGTACTCGGAGAACGCCGTATACGCCCAGAACATGACGAAGGCGAGCATCAGGTTGCCGAGGTCGCGCAGATGTTTCGGCTGGAGAATCTCGGCCATCGCTTTCGTGGTCGCCAGACGCGTCAGTAAGAACGTCACGAACGCAAAGGCCGCCAGCCCGCAGGCCACGAGGAACGTGATGCCGTACATCGTCGAGTACCAGTTCGGCTCGAGAGTCATGACCCAATCGATCGAAGCGAAGGTCAGCGTCAAAACCATCATCAGAAGGCCGCTGGCTGCCCACTTGCGACGTGACAGCTCGGTGTACGGCGAACGGGTCTTGGCAAAGCTGAGCGAGAGCACTCGGATCCTCCACGCCCAGAGGATCCAGAAGAAGAAGTAGATCGCGGTGCGAATCCACCAAGCCGTGAGCCGGAGATAGCCTTGCCGGAACCAGAGCGACTCCTTCGCGCCCGTCACCGCGCTGTGCGCCCACGGATATAGCGTGCGCGCGCCAATGGCGATCGGGATGAACAGGACGGCCATCAGAATCATCGTCCGCGCAGCGGCGCCGAGAGGACGACGGATCAGGACGCCCCACTCGCCACCTGTCACGTATTGAAGACAGAGCACGGCCAGACAGCCAGCCACGATCTGAAACCAGAAGAGGAAGCTCGGCAGATAGGCGCGATAGAAGTCGAGCGGATTGCTGAACCAGCCGAACCCGCTGATGGCCAGGCCGATGATGCCGACGACGAGCGCAGGCGTCTGCCAGCGAACGATGCCGGTGGAGGCATCGGGGCTGGAGGTCGGGACCGTGCTCATCGTTCTCCTCCCGCCAGCGCCGCGCGTTGATCGGCGGGAACGTCGTTGATCGTCGAATTCTGGCTGAGCTGCAGGGCTCGCACGTACGCGATGATGGCCCAGCGATCCTTGACCGGGACCTGCGGCGCATACGACGACATGGAGCCGAATCCGTTGGTCATCACGTCGAAGAAGTGTCCCGTCTTCGCCGTCCGAAGCGTTTCCGTATGGAACGAAGGCGGCCGCCGAAAGCCGCGTGACGGGATCATGCCGTTGCCGTCGCCCAGCCGACCATGGCATTCCGAGCAATAGATGTTGAATCGCTCCTGGCCGCGGTCGAGCACCTGCGCCGTGACCGGAAACGGAAAGCCGTCGCCGTCAGCGCTATTGATCTTGCCGGTGTCCATGAACGGATTGTCCGTCAGCTCGCCGCGAGCGACGGTGCCCGGAATGCGTGGCCGCGCAGACATGCCGTCGGCAAAGAAATCGCTCGGCTCCAGCGGATCGTATTTCGGCTGGCGTCCCATCGTCTGGAAGGAAGGACCCGTGCGCTGGCAGGCGAGTGTCAGCAGGAGGAGGCAGCAAAGCGTCGCCAGTTGACGGTGGCCACCGTCAACCGTCAACCGTCTACCACGGGACATCGATCACCTCGCGGGGATTGAGCGTCTCGAGGAAGTCCCACACCTTGTCGAGATCGAACAACGGATCTCTGGCCTGGATGACGAGGAAGAACTTGTCGCGCGAAGCCTGGTCGAATCGCTTCACGTTGAAGAGCGGGTGATAGGGCATCGGCAAACCATTGAGGCCGAGCATGCCGAAGACCGCGGCGAACGCGGCCAGTAGGATCGCGCATTCGAAGGTGATCGGGATCCAGGCAGGCCAGGAGTTGAGCGGCTTGCCGCCGATGTTGATCGGGTAGCTGATCACGTTCGCGTACCAGCACATGAAGAATCCGCCCACGCCGCCGAGCAAGCCGCCGCCGAGGACGACCGCAGAGAGCCTGGTGTGGTGGAAACCGACCGCCTCGGATAGACCATGAATCGGGAACGGCGAGTAGGCGTCCAGTTGCGTATACCCATGCTCGCGTGCCGCGTTCGCCGCCGCGATCAGCGTGTCCGGCGAGCTGAACTCGGCGATGACGCCGTACAACCCTTCGATCGGTTTCCCGAGGTTGGCCATGACCTAATGCTCCTCCGTTGGATGCGTCTGCGCCTCGGGGAGCAGCGTCCGCATCTCGAAGATGGAGATCATCGGCAGGAACCGCACGAACAGGAACAGCAGGAAGAAGAACAGTCCGATCGACCCGATGTACATGCTCCAATCCCACGGCGTCGAGTGATACATGCCCCAGGAAGACGGCAGGAAGTCGCGGTGCAGAGAGGTCGGGATGATCACGAAACGCTCCAGCCACATGCCGACGTTCACGAACATCGCCGTGACAAAGAGCATGAAAGCACTGGTCCGGAAACGCTTGACCCACATGAGCTGCGGCGCCAGACCGTTGCAGACCAGGAGCGCGATGTACATCCCCTTGTACGGGCCGGTGGTGCGGTTGACCCACATGTACCACTCGTACACGTTGCCGCTGTAGAACGAGAAGAAGGCCTCCATCATGTACGAGTAGAAGACGATCAGGCCTGTAGCGAGCATGACCTTCCCCATGTTCTCGAGGTGCCTCATGGTGATGAAGTCCTCGAGGTGGAACCACTTGCGGGCCGGGATGGCCAACGTCAGCACCATCGCGAATCCGGCGTAGACAGCACCGGCGACGAAGTAGGGCGGGAAGAACGTGGCATGCCAGCCGGGGACGTTGGAGACCGCGAAGTCGAAGCTGACGATCGTGTGGACGGAGAGCACGAGCGGAGTCGAGAGGCCGGCCAGAAGCAGGTAGGCGTGCTCGTAGCGATGCCAGTGTTTCGCTGATCCTCGCCAGCCGAGGGCGGCCATGCCGTAGATCCTGCGAACGAGCAGACTGTTGGAGCGATCGCGCAACGTGGCCAGGTCGGGGATGAGCCCGATATACCAGAACAACAGCGACACCGTCGCATAAGTCGAGACCGCGAAGACGTCCCACATCAATGGGCTGCGGAACTGCGGCCACAGCGTCATCGTGTTTGGGTAAGGGAACAGCCAGAAGTCGTACCAGGGCCGTCCGGTGTGCAAGGCGGGATAGAGACCCGCCGAGGCCACAGCGAAGAGCGTCATGGCCTCGGCGAAACGATTGATCGAAGTGCGCCACTCCTGCCGCAGCAACAACAGAATCGCCGAGATCAGCGTGCCGGCATGGCCGATGCCGATCCACCAGACGAAGTTGAGGATGTCGAAGCCCCAACCGACCGGATGATTGATGCCCCAGATGCCGACGCCGACGAGCAGCAGCTTGCCGATCGTGGCGGTCAACACCATGACGCCGATCAACGACAGGCCGAAGCCGATGAACCAGCCGATCGGCGTCTTCTTGCGAAGCACGATCGAGCTGATGTGATCGGTGACCGACGCGAAGTTGTGCCCTGGCTCGAGAACCGGTTCCGGAATGAAGCGCGCCGGAATCCTCAACTCCTGCGTGACGGGCCGGACTTCGTGGTGTGGCTGTTGGTCGATTGCCATCGCTATCCCTTCACCTCGGGATTGGGATTGCGCACCGTGGCCAGATAGGTCGTGCGCGGGCGGGTGTTGAGCTCCTCGAGGAGGGTGAAGTCCATCGGCTCCTGCTTAAGCTTCGAGACGCGGCTGTTCGGGTCGTTGAGATCGCCGAAGACGATGGCATCAGTGGGGCAGGCCTGCTGGCAGGCGGTGACGATCTCGCCATCGCGAACGCGGCGGTTCTCTTTCTCGGCCTCGATCTTGGCCGCGTTCACGCGCTGCACGCAGTACGTGCACTTCTCCATGACGCCGCGCGAGCGGACCGTGACGTCGGGATTGCGCATCGGCTTGAGCGCCGGCGTCTCGTAATCGGAGTAAGCGAGGAAGTTGAAGCGTCGGACTTTGTATGGGCAGTTGTTCGAGCAGTAGCGCGTACCGACACAACGATTGTAGGTCATGTCGTTGAGGCCGTCGGCCGAGTGCGACGTCGCGCCGACCGGACAGACCGGCTCACACGGCGCGTTCTCGCACTGCATGCACGGCACGGGCTGGTGGAAGACCTCCGGGTTCTCCGGATTCCCCTTGTAGTAGCGATCGATGCGCAACCAGTGCAGCTCGCGCTCGCGATGGACCTGATCCTTGCCAACAACGGCGATGTTGTTCTCGGACTGGCAAGCGATCACGCAGCCGTTGCAACCGGTGCAGACGCTCGTGTCGATCGACATGGCCCAGCGGTACTGTTTGTACTCGACCTTCGGCCACATCGAGTCTTCGCCGCTTTCCACGGCCGCCTCGCGCTCTTCGTGCTTCTTCAGCGAAGGGTTCTTCTGCCATTCAACGAAGCTCCCGGCGCGAACGAGCTCGCGCTCCCCGCCGGCCTCGATGTTCTGATGCTCCTGCGTGCAGGCGATGACGTACTCCTCGCTGGTGGCGACGACCTGCACGCCGGAACCGCCGTTCATGGCGTCCGAGAACCGCAATGGATAGACGTCGACACCGAGATCTTTGGCGATCCCGCCGCCATATTTGCGGCCATAGCCGTAACTCAGAGAAAGCGTATTGCTCGCCATTCCCGGCACGACCCAGACGGGAACCTTGACGGTCTGACCGCGATAGCTGAGACGCACGAGCATCGTGGTTTTCTCATTGACCATGGGAAGACCAGGATTGATCTGGAGCTTGTCAGCGGTCGCCGGTCCCACGAGCAGGACGTTGTCCCACGTGAGCTTCGTTTGCGGCTTCGGCAGCTCCTGCAGCCAGCCGTTGTTGGCGAATCGACCATCGTAGATCGTGGGATCGTGCCGGATCTCGAGCTCCAGTGAATCGGCTGGCCGACCCGAAGCCGGCGGAGCAGGGATTGCTCCTGCCGTCACGGCTTTCGCCGGGAGCGCTGAGCCGGCGATGGTGCCGTCGTTGAGCCACTTGCGCCAGGTCGCGTCGAAGTTGAGCGCGCCGATCTTCGCCGACCAGTAAGCGCGCACGGTCTCGTACGGGGAAGCATCGAGGCCTCCGATCAACGTGCCGAGGACCTCATGCGGGGATCGGCCATTGTAGAGCGGCGCGATGAGCGGCTGCTGAATTGATGCCGTGCCGTCATGGGAGCGACCATCGCTCCAGCTTTCGAGATAGTGCGTCTCGGGGATGTGCCAATGCGAAAGCATCGACGTCTCGTCGTAATAGAGCGAGAGGTGCGCCCGGAACGCCACCTTGACCAGCGCTTCGTGGAACTTGAAGTCGACGGGCGCGTCGAACACGGGATTGCCACCCAGCATGACGAGCGTCTTCACCTTGCCGGCGCTCATGTCGGTCACGAGCGAGCGAAGGGATTCGAGCTGATTGACGGGCGCCGCTTCAACGCTGTCGATGATCGTGACGGTCGAGCCGATGTTGCCGAGAGCGTGGTTGATGGCGTGAGCGATGGCATGCACGGCTGGAGGCTGGTCGTCGCCGGCGACGACGACCGAGGCACCGCGATTCTTCTGCAGGTCGTTGACGACCGCCGCAATCCATGGTGCGTTCCCGGTCGTCGCTCCGGCCGCACCGAGGCCGAGGCCTGCCGCGATTGCCCGGGCGCATGCTTCGATCTCTGACGGGGCCAGAGGCAGCCTATGATCGGCGACCGAGCCCGTGCTCGACGGTGATGACTCGATCACGTAAAGCCGGTTCATCGACGCCGAGCCTTTGCGCACGCGGCGGCGCCCCATGAAGTCGCGGGCATAGCGAAGATGACCGGGTCCGCTGCCGAGGAAATCAGCGCCGAGGGTGACGACGACATCGGCTTTGTCGAAGTGATAGACCGTATTGGCGTAGCTCCCGAAGGCCAGACGCGCGCCTTCGCGGACGTTGTCACGGTTGGCCGGCTCCCACTGGTGCCACTTCATGCCCGGGTACTGCGTCGCGAGTTGCTGAATCTGCGCAGCCAGGGTCGGCGAAGTGACCGTCTGCGTTAGGAGGCGGAAGCCTTCGTTGTTCGTCTGGGCGTCTTTGAGGGCCGGTTGGACGGCGGCGATGAACTCGCTCCAGGTCGAGATCTCACCGAGACGACGGACCACCTGCGAGCGATCGGGATCATAGAGACCAAGGATCGAGGCTTGCCCGAAAACATCGCTGGCGCCGAGGCTGGAAGGATGGTCGGGGTTCCCTTCGATCTTCGTCGGGCGACCCATGTGGCTCTCGACGAGGACGCCTGTGACGTAGCCGCTGAGAGGCATGGCCGATGCGAAGAAGAGAGGTTTGCCTGGGATCAGGTTCTCGGGCTGACGAACATAGGGAACGATCGACTCGGCTGGCTGCTGGCACGCGGCCAGACCGGCCATGGCCACCGACGCGCCCATCAGCTTGACGAAGTCGCGGCGGTCGACGCCACGCGTGAGCGGTAAGGCCTGCTGCGGGAACTCCTGATGCAGGAGATCTTCGAATCGATCCTCACCCGACAGCTCGGCCAGGCTGCGCCAGTAGGCGTCAGCCTTGATCCGGGCCCGTAGCGTCGTGAGGTCGAGTTCTTTTGGTTCTCTCATGTTCATGTGATCAGTGATCGGTGATCAGTGGATCGCGGTCCCTGATCACTGATCACCGACAACCGATCACGATTCAGTAGTGGCATGTCGAGCACGTCGTAAGACTCTGAATGTTGTATTCCTTGACCAGCTTCGGACCAATCTCTTCCTGGTTCGTCGCGACGTAGGCCATGTTGAAGACCTGGTCCTTCGGCCGGACGAATTGTTCGGGGTTACGGTGGCACGAGAGGCACCACTCCATCGTGAGAGGCGCGGCCTGATAGGTCAACGCCATTTTGTCGATCCGTCCGTGGCAACTGGCGCAGCCGATGCCTTTGTTCACGTGGATCGAGTGGTTGAAGTGGACGAAATCCGGTAACCGATGGACGCGGCTCCAGACGATCGGCTTTCCCGTGGCATAGCTGTCGCGGACAGGCTGGAGCATATCGGCGTTCGTCCAGATCTGGGAGTGGCAGTTCATGCACGTCTGCGTCGGTGGTATGCCGGCGAAGTTCGAGACCTCGACCGAGGTATGGCAATAGCGGCAGTCGATGCCGAGGCCGGCCACGTGGTGCTGATGGCTGAACGGGATTGGTTGCACCCGTGCGATTCCCTGATTCGTAAAGTAGGGGGAGCGGATGACGCCACCGATGACCCAGAGGATGAATCCGGCGATGAACACGGCGCCGAAAATGGTCACGCGCGAGAGCGTATTGGTGCTTCGGTGGAAGATCTGCGCCATCGAGGCTACCGTCCAGGCGGTTGAATGTTGGTTCCGGTGGCGTGATCAGTGATCGGTGATCGGTGATCAGGGGGCGGTGACGATTCATGCGCTTTGATCATCGATCAACTGCCGCTGAACACTCATTTCCGGGAACCCGTACCAAAAAAGAGCCGATCCGTGTGGCGCCGCGGACCCTTTGGCGGCGGCTCAACGATCATATTTTCAAACTGCGCAGTGACGCAAGCCCGGTGATTCAGTGAGCCGGGTCATTGGGGGGGAGTGATCAGTGATCGGTGATCAGTGATCGGTGGAGCCGGTTGTTGGTTCGGAGTCCCGCCTCGCGAGTCCGTGATCAATCGACCGGCCTTTTGATCCGGCCACCGATCACAGATCACTGATCACCGATCACGAATCAAACCGCTCGCGATACACCACCGGACACCACCAGCGCCATGATGTTGGCGCTGTCGGTTTCCAGGCGCTGCACCCGGTTGGCAGGAACGATGACCAGCGTCCCGGCCATGCTGTACGAGAACGGAAGGTAGACGGCCACGTTCCCGGGAAGGGAGAGGAAGGCCAGATCGTCCTGCGTCATGAATCCGAGGGTCCGAAGATCGCCCCCCTCGGTCAGCGAAACGATGACCGGCTTGTCGAATCGCTTCTTGTCACCGACGAACGCCTCGAGAAGGTCTTTGATCGAGGCGTAGATGATCCGCACCAGTGGCGCGCGGGCGAAGAGTGCGTCGGTGAACGAGACGAACCTCCGCCCGACGAAGTTGGAGGCCAGCGCTCCGATCAGGACGATCGAGAGGAACATCACCGCCACCCCGATGCCCGGGGCCCGGAACTGCAGCAGGCTGTCGATCTTCATGAAGGCTTCGTAGATGAGGTAGAGCGTCAGCGCGATCGGGACGACGATGACCAGCCCTCGCAGGAAGTTCTTGACGATCCAGTTCATGAGGGCAAGTTTACGCGGCCCGGGACCGTCTGGGGAGTGATCGGTAATCAGTGATCAGTGATCAGATAAGCAGATCACCCGCGGCTCTGTCACACTGATCACTCGCTCCATTTCCTGCGATAATGTGCCCATCCATGCCCGGAGATGCCGAGCTGCTCATCGGCGCGCAACAGCAGGATCCTGAGAGTGTCGCGGCGCTTTACGGTCGCCACGCCGCGCGGATGTACGCGGTCGCTCTCCGCATCCTCGGCGATTCCGCTGCCGCCGCCCTGGTGATCGAGGCCATTTTTACTTCGATCTGCGAGGGAACCCTTCGCCACGAGGGGCATGCCGCCGCATCCCCTGCGTCCTGGCTGATCCGATTGACCCGCGACCGTTCTTTGGCACAACAGGCGCAAACCGGCATTTCAACCGTAGATCCAGGTAGAGCGCCTACGCCGCGGTCGCTCGTGGAGGCGGCTTTCTATGGCGGCATCGGCGTAGCCGCGCTGGCCAAACGCTCCGGACTGCCCGAAGATCGGGTCCGCGCGATGCTGCGGGACGGAATGACTGCCCTAAGAAAGCAGTTGGGTGAACGAGGATGAACGAAAGCATGACTGCCGAAGACTACGCCGAGCTCGACGACCTGGTCGCCGCAGCGATCGAGCCTGTCGAGCCGCCCGCGTTCATCCGCGCCCGTCTGCTCACGGCGATCGCCGGCATCCCCCAGAACAGCGAGACCGTCCGCTCCGACGAAGGTCGCTGGGTGCAACTGCCAAAGTGCGGCGTCCAGCTCAAAAAGCTGTCCCGTGATCAGAATCGCGGTACGGTCACTCTGCTCATGCTCCTCCCTCCCGGATCGTCCGTTCCGGCGCATGGCCATCATGGCCCCGAGGATTCGTTCGTGATCGAAGGGAACTGCAGGATCGGCGGCATCGCCCTGGCGAAGGGCGACTTCCATCACGTCGAAGCGGGCGAACAGCACGGCACCGTTCGTTTTCACCGTGCTGTTCCCGGCGAACGGCGATTATTTGAGAACTGCCTTTCTCCTCTTCGCGTCTCCGCGTCTCCGCGTGAAACGGGTGTCTTCAGCTTCTGAGGACTCCTGATCACCGATCACGAATCACCGATCACTAAATCCCAGCCCCTCGATCTCCTGAACCGCTCGAAGGAATCGCTCCTCCCAGTCACCGGACACGATCGCGTATTCGACGCCGAACTCATCGAGCGTCTGTTGGAATTGAGCGAACAGTACCTGGCGATGCTCGTCACTCGCGCGCACCGGGTCGTCGACGTACGGCACATCAATCGTGAAGAGCAGATAGCGGTCGGCCAGTCGCTCGCGGGCCGCGGCCATGACACTCGCGGGAACGTCACCGTAATGGAAGCGACTGTAGGTGATGCTGCTCAGGATGTCCGTATCGAGAATGATGATTCCCGCGGCATGGGTCGTCAGAATTTCCTCGAGCGCGATCTGGCCATGGACGATGGGCTCGACGTCTTCAAAGGCCAGCGGCCCCTTTCGAGTCTCCGCATACTCTCGCGCGAACTCCGGCACCCAGACGGTGCCGAAGTGCTCGGCCAGACGCGCGGCAAGCGTGGTCTTGCCGGTCGACTCCGGCCCGGTCAAGCAGACGCGAGCGATTTTCGCCATTGGATCCATCCGACGACGGCCAGTCCGATGAACGCCGCGTACAGCGCCGCGCTGGCGTAGAGCTTTTGCATCACCAGCATCCAGGTCGCCACCGAGTCGACCACGATCCAGACGATCCAGTTCTCGATCCACTTCTTCGCCGTCATCCCCTCGGCCACGATCGAGAACGCGGTCGTGCCCGCATCCGACCATGGCATCGAGGCGTTCGTCCAGCGCGTCAATCCCCAGACGGTTCCCAGCCACAGCGCAACGCCAAAAGCGATCGAGAGGATCCAGCCCCAGGCCGGCGTCCTCGTCACCGCGAGCGGCGCTCGGGCCCGCCCACCATGAAGCCACTCGTACCAGCCCCAGACGATCAGAACGAGATACAAAACCTGCAACACGCCATTGGCATAGAACCTGGCCTGCCAGAAGATGACGATATACATGGCGCAGCCGACAAAGCCGATCGGCCAGCACCAGATGTTCTCCTTCGCGGTCAGCCAGACGCTGTAGAGCGTGATGACGGCGGCGACGAGCTCGAAGGTGCTCAATGCCTCCTCACAACTTCACATCCATCATCACCACCGCGTTGCGCGTGGCCTGCGGGAAATAGTTGGACGTCCCCTGAATGCTGCCGCCCGGCGCCAGGAAGATGTAGTCGTAGCCGCTCGGGAAGACCCGCTTGTTGTTCAGCAGGTTGTTGACCTCGACCGACAGGCGGAGCGAGCGCGACAAAGACCACGAAGCATTGCCGTCCAGTTGGAAGAACGACGGCGCCACGAAGTCGGAGTTGTTCGTGTTGTCGAGGTACGACTTCGCCACGTAACGGCCAACGACGCCGAGACTTACTCGCGACGATGGCGTGTAATCGATGGCCTGGTTGAAGATTGCCGGCGGCCTGCCACGATCCGTCCAGCTCGATCCCGCGGCGGTAGCTTCGGTCGACATTCCGTCGGAGCAGGAGTCCGATGTCCGAGAGCTCGCCGGTCGAGGCGATCTCGTGGCGGAACTCCATGGCATAGACGTTGGCGGTCAGTGTCACTGCCGTGGTGTGGTAGTTCCAGCCGGCTTCGAGATCGAGCAGCCGCTCGGGATGGACGGCGTGAAGGTCATGAGCGATGGTGGCGTTGTCCTCTCCCTGAAAGAGGTCGTTGCGCGTCGGCTCACGCGTCGACAGACCGGCGGAGACGTAAAGGCTCGACTGGTGCTGAAGGTCGTAGCGGGCTCCGACCTTCGGGTTGAAGAACGTCCAGGTGATCGGCGCGATGGAAACGTCGCCGTGATAGTGGAAGTCCGTGCGGCGGACCTGGGCGGCTCCGTAGTAATGCCAGCGCCCTGAGTCGTACGACAGCTTGGCGAAGGCATTGGCCTCCCCCTTGGTGCCGTAGTTGGAGTAATCGCGCGGGCCGCCCACCAGATCGCGTGTGTGGTCGCGGCGAAACTCGTTCACGTGCAGGCCGTAGTTCGCCGTCCAGGGACCATGCGTCCAGCTCAGCGTCAACATCGAGCCGAAGAGCTTCCCGTCCAGGCCATATCGCCGCAGGCCGAGCTTGTTCGTTTCGTCGTCATAGAGGTCGTACCAGCCGTAACCGCGCTGGTAGAACGCCGAGACGGTCACGTTCGTGCGGTCGGAGAAGGAGTGCAGATACTGAAGCTGGGCCAGATCGTAGCCGAAGTGACAAAGAGGTTGTGCTGCTTGACACCCGACGACTCACGGAAGCCGCTCGTCTCGTTCGCCGAGAGCCGCGAGTAAATCGCGAAACCTCCCGGCAGGAAACCCGACTGCCAGCCGACCGTCGCGAACCGCTGGCCGAATGAGCCGGCGGACACGCGCGCGCTGGTCTCCTGGGTCTGCGACAGATCGATGCTCTGCAGGTTGATCGAGCCGCCGAACGACGGCGAGCCCACCGTCGACGTCCCCACTCCGCGCTGAATCTGAATCGACTGCAGCGAATGAGCGAGGTCCGGGAAGTCGGAGAAATAGACTCCCATGTCCTCGGAGTCCGCCAACGGCACGCCGTCCAGCGTGAAGTTGAGCCGCGTGGGGCTGACTCCGCGCAACGTGAAATACGAGTAGCCCGATCCTCCCACGCCCGACTCGGTGTACGTGTTGATCGATGGCGTATCGCGCAGCAAGAGCGGAATGTCCTGCTGGTAGTACGTGCGCTCGATCTCGTCACGCTCGACGCGGCTGATAAGGACGACATACGAACCGGGGCTCACTTCGAATGCGAACGCGCCGGCCGCGTCGGTCGTTGAGTTGCGCAGGCCTTCGACGACGACCGTGGCACCAGCCACCGGTTGTCCGGCGTTATCTTTCACGATCCCGTGGATCGTGGCGGCGAATCCGCCGAGCGGGAGGAGAAGAAAAACAACAAAGATACGAATCGCTCTCATGGAAACATCCCTTTCCAGGAGACCTTTGACGGGTGGTGGAGAGAGAATTACTCAGCTTTGCCTTTCCTACGCCGGTCCTAACCGGGTCAGGTTCGGAGGGTCTGATCTCAGGCCGTGAAGGCCACCCCTAGGCTCCTACTACGATGCGTAGTGTGTCTCGGACGGAAGGCTACGTCAACTGTTTGGGCTTGGGGCCACGGGGAGCCACGGGTCGAGGGGCGATGGCCAAGGGCTCAGCGAGCGATGCCTCGCCAACTCCCGATTTGGCAAGCGCCGTCGAAGGCCAGGGTCGAGACAGCCAGTTCTCTTGAATTTCATGGCACCACTTTGGGTTAACGATGCCGATGCTTGACACGTTCACCCCTAGGGTTAATACTCGTGACTGGTGCAGCTCTCATTCAAGAACACCGACCTGCGCGACCTTTGTAACGACGAGAAGCTGCTGCGGAAGCGGTTCGGAGAGAAGGGCCGGAAGAAGATCCGGCAGCGGCTGGACGATTTCGACGCCGCGGAGAATCTGGCCGTCATCGGGCGCCTTCCTGGCGCGCGGTGCGAAGAGTTGAAGGGGAACCGGGCGGGCACGTTCTCTGTCCGCGTTCACGACGCTTATCGCATCGTCTTCGTCCCTGATCACGATCCTGTGCCTCGGAAAGACGACGGTGGCGTGAACTGGTCGGCCGTGACCGCAATCCGTATCGAATCGATCGAGGACTACCATGACTGACACGATGAAGACGCAGTACCTCCCTCAGACGGTCTCTCCTCCGGGCGAGACGCTCGCCGAAACGCTCGAAGAGTTGGAGATGTCGCAGGCGGAGCTCGCTCGCCGGATGGGACGGCCAACGAAGACGATCAACGAGATCGTGCAAGGGAAGGCAGCAATCCTCCCTGATACGGCGCTACAGCTCGAGAATGTTTTCGGCATTCCCGCTGCCTTCTGGATGGCGCGGGAGATGGCGTACCGCACTGCGCTGGCGCGCTCCGAACGAAAGACCACGGTTGGCTCTCCCGAAGCGATCGAGTGGGTGAGCGAGTTCCCCTGTAAGGAAATGGCAAAGTGGGGCTGGATTCGCCAGCGCTCGAGCAAGGCCGACTACGTTCAGGAGCTTTTGGAATTCTTCGGGGTTGCCTCGCCCCAGGCGTGGGAGGCCACATGGAGCCGCCCCGAAGTCGCATTTCGCCGATCCTTGATGAAGGATGGCAATCGTCATGCTGTCGCAGCGTGGCTTCGCCGCGGCGAGATCGAAGCCGCAGGACAGCGAACGGGCCGCTACGACGAAAAAGCCTTCCGCGCCGCACTACGCCACTGCCGAGAACAGACGAGAGAAGATCCCGAAACATTCTGCGCGACCGTCCGGGACGCCTGCGCAACCGCCGGCGTCTCTGTGTTGTTCGTACCGGAGCTTCCCGGCGCTCGCGTTTCCGGCGCGAGTCGATGGCTGGCACCTCATCGCGCGCTCATTCAGCTATCGCTGCGTTTCAAGACGGATGACCAACTCTGGTTCTCATTCTTCCATGAGGCGGGGCACATCCTCCTGCACACGAAGAAAGGCATCTTCGTCGACGACGGGACCAGCACGTCAACCCAGGAGAAGGAAGCCAACATCTTCGCAGGCAACACCCTCATCCCGGACGATGCATTCGAACGCTTCGCGGCGACGCGTCCCTTCTCGACCAAAGCCGTTCTTGCATTTGCTCAGGAGCAGCGAATAGCCCCCGGGATCGTGGTGGGACGTTTACAGCACGAGCGTCTCATTCCATTCACTCATCTGAACGGACTGAAAAGGTCTCTCACCTGGGTAGGCTGAGGCTGCAGCACGCTGGGGACTCACAGCGGTCCAAGCTCGCCCGCCCGGCGCCTCACTTGAGCGCGACAACGCGTCTACTGGGAAGCGTTACGCGATCGCTGCTTGCGTCGCTGCGGCGTCGAAGACAGCGCTGACAGCATCGAGCTCCGCATTCGGGGATGTGCAACCGAGTTCGTTTTGGCCGAAGCCAGTAGCTGATGACTGCTCCTGTCGGTGCTCGAGTCATGGCAATTATGTGAGACAGACCTGATGCCGGAACCAATCTCTATTTCGACGGACGCCGATTGGATCGATCTTCGTCTCCAATCCAGCGTCAGAGTCTCTTGCCACTGATCCATTTCGGCTACTTCGCGACCAGCGTAACCGACGCCCCCGGCACCACCCCATCCTGAACCGCGTTGAGGTCCGTCGGATCCTTCGTCATGGCGTTGCCGTCGGTGTCGACGCGCGCTTCGATGCGCATCTTCGTCGGCAATGGCTGTCCCATCATCGAATCCGCGGCGGTAATGTCGAAGCGCAGCGGGAACGTGCCGAGCGGAAGGCGTTTGACGGCGGCCGGCGGGCCGGCCGTCACGCCCGCGTCGCGCACGATGACGTAGATCACGGCGCCAGGGGGGATCTTCGCGCCTGGCGCAACGGTCAGAGTGATATGCGTCGGCGGGGCGCTGTCCGCGGCGGGCACCGCTGCGGCCGATGCTTGCATCATCGGGGCTGATCCCGAGGGCGGCTGCATCGGCATCCCGGCGGCCGCCGGCTGGGCTTCCTGCTGCGGTCGCTGTGCTGCTTTCGTGCGCATCTGGCCGAGGACGTCGTTGAGACGCGCCTCGTCTTCGGGGTGATGCTTGATCGCTTCTTTGATCGCGGCGCCCGCTTCGGTGTCGCGGCCGCTCATGGTGTCGAGCCAGGCCAGCGCAACGTAGGCGTCGGTCAACGTAGGATCGCTCTTGGTCGCGGACACGAGCATCTTCTTTGCGGCATCGCTTTGTCCCATCGACATCCGCACGAGGGCCTGATACGTCAGCGCCTTCGCGTCGTTCGGCACCTTGGCCAGAATGACCTCGGTCTGCTG
>WNFI01056376.1_pt2 | contig 16287 bp, 16 predicted proteins | sample 5400471 | NCBI WGS metagenome assembly WNFI01 (sample SAMN13153348, study PRJNA577476) | soil metagenome | isolation source: 100 cm saprolite on Douglas fir-dominated hillslope | place: USA:California | collected 2013-09-17 | reverse complement strand
ATTGTAGCAATTTCTCTTTCAAAATTAATAAACATTTCCTGATTATCAAAATACACATAAGTAGATAGAAAATGCAGTAATCTATTGATTTTCAATTTATTAAATCCTTTTCGAAACAACCTCCGTGCCAGATCAACCGACAAATTAAACACTTCCTCCGGCCGGCCTTCCGACTTCTCAAGCGCTATCAAAACAGTCAATACCACCATCGCAAAAGGGTTCTCGCTATTTTCCAGCGCAACCTTATCCTGTCCTTTTATCTTATAGGTCTTAAACCGGAAAGTATTCGAAGTATCCAGGGAATTATATTCATAAACGGCCGGGCAATAATTTTTATCATTGTCCGTAAAAATAGCGATGGACGCCACCTCCTTATTAAACCTGTCCAGGATCCGGCAGAAGTACGTAAACATTCGACGGGTAAATAGTGGGTCGTTATATCCCTGCACTTCGATATGGATCAATAACCACTTTTCATCTCCATTCTTCTTATACACCTTTACCAGCTTATCTACAAACTTCGGATGACGGATATCGACACCCGGATACAGCTCTCCTAATTCTTTATCCAAAAAATCAAAACCTTTCTCCATATCAAATACCTCATCCGCATCCGGATAAAAGAAACGCAGGAAATCAGAAAAAAGGTCTTCAATAATGCCTTTCCAAAGGCCCCTCATGCCCTGCAATGATCCGCTCGCCAGTTCGTAATGGAACGTTTGATCTCCTCATTATTCAACGCCTCATCCACAGCCCTTTTCGCCAGCCTTACCAACTCCTCATCACTGGCAAACCGCAACGCAATGATCTGCTGCATGGTCAGCTGATCGTCCAAAAGTTTTCCGGAAAGAATAAAATGACGCAGGTTCTCTTCCGCCCGGATCGCTCGGTCCTGCACCCGAAGAGGAAACCAGCGGATATAAACAAACAGGCATAGCAGGATCAAGGCCACCAATACTAATAAAGAAGCGGAATACAGCGCATCCCTGGAAGAATGGATCAGGTTCACCAGGGACCCGATCAGCAGAGCGAAAATGCAGAGAAAAGTAAACCCATGATATAAAAAGACAAAACGTTTGTGGTTACGATAATTCTGAACTCTCATTTGCGCTGGTTTAGGGTTTAAGTTCCTTAAATTTAAACTATTTTTTGGATCGGGAATCAGCCCCTTTTAAAATATTCAGCACCGAAAATATTTTCTTTATTATTTCCGCAGAAGAGCCATCGTAATTATTAACTATGATACTAAACACGTATTCCTTACCGTCAGTAGAAAGCTGGTAACCCGCATAACTCCTGACTCCGCCGATAGCGCCGCTCTTCATCCTCATCCCGTTGATCTCAGGCAGCGCCCGGTAGAAAGCAGGATACCAGGGACGTGTCCTCGCATATTGCAATACTTTCACCAGGGCATCCGTCGTCACCCTGTTCTGAGGAGAGAGCCCGCTCCCATCCGCCAGATGAATAGCAGAAGCCTCGATACCATGCCCGCTCCAGAAATCCCGGACAAGGTCCACTCCTTTTTCCGTCGAGCCCGTTCCCGTCTTTTCATAAGCCAGCGTTTTTATCAACGCCTCGCCATAGAGGTTGATGCTTTTTTTGAGGAACCAGTAATTGATGCTGTCCAGACGAGGTGAGAGATAATTGTCGAGGATCCTATCGGGATGGCCTATGACCTTTTTCTCCAATAGAAACTCCAGCGACATTCTCACCTCTTTGGCATGGACCGCAATCTCATTTTTCTGTAAGGCTTCTCCCAACAGGATACCGGCATACCGGGGCGGCACAGGGATCGATCCGGAAACGACGAAATCTTCCTTCTGCAAAGGGATCGTCCCTCCCACAACGGCAAAGGGACTGTAAGGAGACAGATAAATACAGGATTGGTCTCCGCTGCCTGGCGCCCCTGTCTTCACCAGGTTAGCCATATTCATGATCTCCAGCTCCGCCACAGGCTCCACCACCTTGACAGGATCTCCCTCCGCAGCCCCGGGTTTCATCCGGAGATCATACTGGTTTTCATGCCAGTTCAATCCCCAGGCCCCCGCCCCATAATAATTGCCGATGTCCTCCCATATCCAGCCGCCGGGTAATACCTGCGTTTCCCAATGGCTGTCATCCACGATGATATTTCCTTCGAATTGCCGGATCCCTCCTTTACCCATAGCGGCCACCCATCGGTGGAGCAGCACGCTTTCCTTAGCCGAATCATATCTCCAGCTTCCCAGGGTAGGATCCCCGCTACCCAGCAGGTACAAGTCCCCTTTCAGCACCCCCTTCTCTATCTTCCCGCTATAGCCCAGGCTCGTCCTGTACCGGTAATCCGGCCCTAAAAGTTCGAGAGCGGCCACGCTGGTGAACAGTTTCTGACAGCTCGCCGGCGCCAGCCCCATCTGCGAATTCTTATCAAAGATCACGGCCCCTGTCACCGCGTCTACCACATACAGGCTGAGAAGCGCATGTTTCATCTGCGTATCCGCCTCCATTTTTTGCAGGGCCGTCCCAAGCGCTGACGAAAGGGTTTGCGAAGTGGCTGCTTTGCCCAGCCACAGTGAACAAAACAGGAGGATGAGTAGTTTATGGTTCATCTTTCAATATTACTTTAACTTTACAATATGGAAAAGATCGTTGCCGCTATTATCACCATCGGAGATGAACTATTGATCGGACAGGTAATAGATACCAACAGCGCCTGGATGGCGCAGGAATTGAATAAGATCGGCGTTTGGGTACAGCACCGGGTAGCTGTAGGGGATTCCCGGACGGATATCTGGAATGCGCTGGAGGAAGAGGCAAAAAGAGCGCAGATCATTCTGATCACCGGCGGATTGGGGCCCACCGCGGACGATATTACCAAGCCCCTGTTAAACGAATATTTCGGCGGCAAAATGATCGTTGACGAAGGCGCCCTCGCCAACGTGAAGCATATCTTCGAAAGAGTGCTTCAGCGCCCGATGATCGAACGTAACCTGCTGCAGGCGGAAGTCCCGGATACCTGCACGGTCATTCCCAACAAAAGAGGCACCGCGCCGGGCATGTGGTTTGAAAAGGACGGAAGGATCTTTGTCTCCATGCCGGGAGTGCCGCATGAAATGAAAGGCATGATGACGGATTCCGTATTACCGGCCCTCCGTCAACAATTCAGTCTTCCTTTCATCGCACACAGGACCTTACTGACCGCCGGTATCGGAGAGTCATTCCTGGCCGATCACATCAGCGCTTTCGAAACAGCCCTTCCTCCCCATATCAAGCTGGCCTACCTGCCTAACTACGGGATGGTGCGCCTGAGACTAACCACCCGGGGGGGAAACCCTGACTCCCTGAATAAGGAACTGCAGGAACAATTTGACACCCTGAAACAGCTGGTGGCGGAATGGATGGTGATCGATGAAGACCTGTCCCTGCAGGAAGCGGTGGGCAAACTGCTGAAAGCACGCGGCCGCACGGTCGCCACAGCCGAGAGCTGCACCGGCGGTTATATCGCCCATCTTCTTACTTCTATACCGGGCTCCAGCGCTTATTTTAAAGGAGGGGTCATCAGCTACTCCAATGATGTGAAGCAAAAATTGCTGCAGGTGGATGCCGCCACCCTGTCCGGCGCCGGAGCGGTAAGCGAAGAGACGGTGAGGCAAATGGTACAGAATGCCCTCCCTTTACTGGACACAGATTATGCGATCGCAGTCTCCGGTATCATGGGACCCGGGGGCGGCTCTCCGGAGAAACCTGTAGGCACCGTATGGATAGCTGTTGGAAGTCCTCAAAATATCACCGCCCAAAAATTCTCTTTCCGCTTTGACCGGCAACGAAATATTGAATTAACTGCAACGTTTGGATTGAATCTGTTGAGAAAATTTATCCTGTCCGGTAGCTGACAGATTGAATTCCAACGATTCCAAGTAAATAATTACCTTTGGCGCGAAGGAAAGACCGGACTGCCGGACCATTAAACATCTTAAATCTAAAATACTTTATGCCTCTTGTTGACCTGGTGATGCCAAAAATGGGTGAAAGCATTATGGAAGCCACTATCCTGAAGTGGCACAAACAACCCGGTGATGCCGTAAAGCAAGATGAAACCGTATTGGAGATCGCTACCGATAAGGTAGATTCCGAAGTCCCGTCCATTGCGGAAGGAGTGCTGGAAGAGATCCTGTTCCAGGTAAACGATGTAGTCCCGATCGGGTCCGTGATCGCCCGGATCCGTACGGAAGCTGCTGTAGGCGCTTCTTCGCAGTCCCCCCAGCCACCAGGGCAAACCCAGCAGGTGGGAAATGCCAATGGTCAGCCGGCCGAACGTCTTCCGGCCTATACATCCCCCATTACACAGTCACAGCAGCATACCGAATATAAAGCCCAAAGCCAGGCTAACCGCTTCTATTCCCCGCTGGTGCTGAACATCGCCTCCAGCGAAGGAGTACCCCTCAGCGAACTGGAAGCTATCCGCGGCAGCGGCAACGAAGGAAGAGTTACCAAAAGAGATATTCTTCAATACGTAGCGGAAAGAAGACCAGGAGGCCAGCTCTCCGGCTCTTTTTCGGGTTCCCAGGCCCATACGCCTGCCCGTGAACCCTATGCCGGATCGGCTTCCACGCAGGTCCTTCATACTCCGTCGCCCCCTCCCCCCAACATTCAGACAGGTTCTGCTCCCCAGCCGACCCTTCATACCGGCAACGTGGAGATCCTGGAAATGGACCGGATGCGCCGCCTGATCGCCGATCACATGGTCCGCAGCAAGCATACCAGCCCCCATGTCACCAGCTTTACCGAAGCCGATGTAACGAATATGGTCCTTTGGAGAACGAAGGTCAAATCAGAATTTGAAAAAAGAGAAAGCGCCAAACTGACCTTCACGCCCCTCTTCATCGAGGCGATCGTTCATTGCATCAAAAAATACCCCCTGATCAATAGCTCCCTCGACGGAGATAAGATCATCATCAAGAAAGATATCAATATCGGCATGGCGACAGCGCTGCCCAGCGGCAATCTCATCGTTCCCGTGATCCGCAACGCCGACCAGCTCAACCTGGTAGGCCTGACCAGGCAGGTGAACTCCCTGGCCGATAACGCCCGCCAGAGTAAACTGAGACCGGAAGACACCCAGGGAGGTACTTTCACGATGACTAATGTGGGCACTTTCGGCAGCCTGATGGGTACCCCCATCATCAACCAACCCCAGGTAGCCATCCTGGCCGTCGGCGCTATTAAAAAACGGCCGGTAGTCATCGAGACGGCGGAAGGTGATGCCATTGCCATCCGTCACATGATGTACCTCTCCCTCTCCTACGATCATCGTATCGTAGACGGAAGCCTGGGAGCTACCTTCCTTACAGCCGTAGCCAACGAGCTGGAAAATTTCTCCCCGGACAGGGAGTTTTAACAGCTCGCTCCGCCTCCACGGATCGGATCATACTTAAATCCGTATTTTCCCGTTTAAATAGTATGAGCGGGCCTTTTCTTTATGGCCGGATTTTCGTATATTCATTAAAAAGAGATCCAGATGAAGACATTATCCGAAACCTGGTTTGCAGATGGCTATATTGATTTCGAACTGAAAAAATACACGCTGCTGGCTTACCTGCAGGAGATCCACCAGTACTTCAATGAGAACAAGCTATACCCCGTATTGGCAGACATGATCTTCCATTATAATAACCTGGTAGCCTTCCGGGAAAATAAGAAATATCTGCAGGAGCAATTCCCCAAGAAGCTGACAGGCATCCAGATAGAAAAATTACAGGTTTTATACGAACAGATGATCGAAGACGATGAACTCATGCAGGAACTGGAGGACATCATTAATTATTCCGCTACGGAAATGAAAAGCGCCATCAGCAACGGTACCGAGCTCTATGAGTTCGTGGAAGAAAAACTGGTCATTTTCCCCGTAGGTCTCATCCCCCTGGATATTCATGAAGGATATTTTTTCCTGAGCGAAGGCAGTTACTCCAATACCCGGGTTTATAGATACCGCCTGAGCTTCTTCGAAAAACACGATGAAAAATACCGCAGCATCCGAACCGAATACGTAGACAGCTGGCGACGCAGCCTGGTGAATACCTACGAGAATATCAAGGGAGAGCTGATAAAGATAAAAACAGAACTACCCAACCCGGCCGTCTACTCCATCGAGACCGAACTAAAATTCCCCGTGGAAGAGACTTTATTGCCGGTAGCGAAAAGAAGCCTCGTACGTTATATCAGCGAAAAGGCGGCTTAAACAGATAAGCTCAATCGGCCACCACCACCGTCTTAGCCGTCGCCACCCGCTTCCGCCACAAGCGAAGCATCTGCAGCCCTATAGAAAGTATAATGAGTACGAAGCCGATGTAGAAGCTCCCGCTCAGATGCTTGTCCTCCCGGAATACCACGAAAGCCAGTAAAATACCATAAACAGGCTCCAGGTTATAGCTGAGATTGACTGTAAAAGCGCTGATCTTCTGCAAGGCGCTCATGGAAAGATTAAAAGCCAGAACGGTGCAGGCCAGGCTCAGCACCAGCAACCACCCCCAGTCGCCCGCCCCGGGCAGCAGATGATCGGAAGGAATGAAATACAGATAGACCGGCAATAAAATACTCAGGAACAGGAATCCCCCGCTCAGCTCATACAAAGTCACCGTCTCCGGAGGGATCCGCTGTAAAAGCCGTTTGTTCAATACAGGAAAAAGACTGCCCAACAGAGAAGAGAGCAATCCGATCAGAATACCGGTCTTATAATGAGGATCCACCTGGAAAATAAAAAAGATCCCTGCTATTACCAGCAGGCCCAGTAATAATTCCACAAAATCCACCCGGTGACGGAACAACAGGGGCTCGATCAGGGCCGTAAAAAAGCCGACCGCCGAGAAACATAATAAGCCGACAGAGACATTGGAATATTTAATACTGCCATAGAAAGACACCCAATGCAGGGCAGCAATACTGCCGACTCCGAAAATACGCCAGACGTCGGGAAGGGATATCCGTATCGCCTGCCGGCGGACAAAGGCCAATATCCATAAAGAGATTGCGGTGAGCAGCAGCCTGTACCAGACCAACAGACCTTCATTGAGCGTTATCAATTTCCCCAATATGCCCGTAAGCCCCGCCAGAAGAACAGCAATATGCAGCTGAATGAATGCTTTCTTCAAGTTATTTGCTTTCGGCCATTGCCTCCTGAGAAAAAGAACGCATGGGGACCACATCGTTCTTGACACGATTGCGGTAATTCTTAAAAAGGGATTGCCAGCGGAGATTAAGGACGCCAAGGATGCCTTCTTTTACGATGCCCTTATTCATTTTCGAGACCCCGAACTTGCGGTCTTCGAAAATAATAGGCACTTCCTTTATTTTAAAGCCCAGCTTCCAGGCGGCAAATTTCATTTCAATCTGAAAAGCATACCCAACGAAGCGGATCTGATCGAGATTGATCGTTTCCAGCACTTCCTTGCGGTAACAGACAAAACCTGCGGTAGGATCCTGCACCGGCATCCAGGTGATCAGGCGGGTATAAATGGAGCCGCCCCGGGATAATAAGATCCGGTCTCGGGGCCAGTTCACATTCCCTCCCCCCTTGACATAACGGGAGCCTACGGCCACATCTCCTCCCTGGTACTTGCAGGCCTCGTAAAGACGCTCCAGGTCATTCGGATTATGGGAGAAATCCGCATCCATCTCGAAAATAAATTGGTAATTCTTACCCACAGCCCATTTGAAGCCATGTATATAAGCCGTTCCCAGGCCCAGTTTACCCTGACGCTCTTCCAAAAAGAGCTGGCCCGGATATTTTAGCTGAAGTTGCCGGACAATGGCTGCGGTACCGTCAGGAGAGCTATCATCGATCACCACCACATGATAACCCTGGCCGAGTTGAAAAATGGCTTCCAGGATATTCGTGATATTCTCCTTTTCGTTGTAAGTAGGTATTATGACGATCTTTTCCAACTGGCTGCTTATAGTTGATGTACAAAAATACAGTTTTCGGAACGAATGCCCATGCCTTCTCTACCCATTAGCCCTTTTTTAACAAGGTCCTGTTGAAAATCTCGGTCAATTTCTGTTTGGTATGGAGCGGGAAGTCCCCTTTCATCATCCAATCATAATATTGCGGCTCCGCTTTCAGGATCCCCATGACCGATTTCCCTTTATGCTTGCCGAAATTAAATACCTCCACCCCATTCTCCATCACGAACCGGCGTGCAAAATCCACTACCTGCTCTTCCCCAATGCATTTCAGGATAGTATCTATGTTCGTGCCCAATTGCGGATACTTGTCTACCTGGGCCACCAGCACCTCCCAGGTAGCGGAAGCATCCACCTCCGCACCATGGGCCCCTTCCAGCTCCTTATTACAATAGAACCGGTAAGCAGCGCTCAGGGTCCTCTGCTCCATCATATGGAAGATCTTCTGAACGTCCAGCAGCTTCCTTCCTTTCCCATCGAATTCCATCCCTATGCGCAAGAATTCCTCCGCCATCATCGGAATATCGAATCGGTTCGAGTTATACCCCGCCAGGTCACAATTGTCAAGGAACTGCTTCAACTCATTTGCAACCTGTTTGAACGACGGAGCATCCTTCACCATTTCATTGGTGATGCCATGTATTTCCGTAGAACTGGGTGGAATAGGCATCTCCGGGTTGATCAACTTGCGTTTTACCAGCTTTTTACTATCCGGCATGATCTTCACGATGGCAATTTCCACAATGCGGTCGGACCCGAGATTGACACCGGTCGTCTCCAGGTCAATGATGGCTAAGGGGCGTGTAAGTTGTAACATTCCTTCTTTAATATTAAAAAATCCCTATTGGGTGATTTGGCTCGCAAAGGTAACTATATCCAATTCATCATAATTACCGGAACTCATCAATAGCAAATTAACATTTTTATAAGACTGTTGCGTCAGCCAGGCCAGTAATTCTTCTTTTTCGTTTAGAACGACCAATCCCTGCTTGCCAAATCCCGCCACTACTTTATCCTTGGGCAGTTCAGGCAAACGCTTTAGCTCCAGGGCATGACGGGAATAAAATACCACCGCCTTATCCGCCTGCTCCATAGCCCCCTGGTACTCGGTGAGGAACTGCTCATTGAGGCTGCTATAAGTATGCAGTTCGAGCACAGCGATTAACTGCCTCCCGGGAAACTGCCTCTTTACGGCTTCCATAGTAGCCTTCACCTTGGAAGGGGCATGGGCGAAATCACGGTATATATTGACCTGGTCGTTTCCCGCCAGCAACTCCAGTCGTTTGGCCGCTCCGCTGAACGAAGCAATCCCCTTCATAAAAGCGGGAGCTTCGATACCCAACTCTTTACAGGCCAGAAAAGCGGCCTGCAGGTTCAGCAGATTGTGTTCCCCGAATACCTTCAGAGCGCCTGTCTGTCCTTCCAGTGTTACAACTGTTATGCCGTTTTTGATCTCATGTGCAGGAATACCATAGGGTATCCGGCGCACGGGAGCAGGATGCTCTTCCACCAGCTTCTTAAGCACAGGATCGGTCATATTGTAGATCAGCGCCCCTCCCGGCTCTATTTTATCCATAAAGATGCGAAACTGCTCCAGATAGATCTCGAAGGTGGGAAATACATTGATATGGTCCCAGGCGATGCCGGTAAGAATAGCGATATGCGGGAAAAGAAAATGAAACTTAGGCCTTTTTTCCAGGGCGCTGGCAGGATATTCATCCCCTTCACAGATAATAACAGGCGCATTCGTAATATTCACCGATTGGGAAAAGCCCTCCAGCCGGGCCCCCACCAGCCAGTCAAAATCCTTCCCCATCCCCTTCAACACGTTCATGATCATAGAAGTCGTAGTCGTTTTGCCATGACTGCCGCCCACGACGACCCGGGTCTTTTCCCGGCTCTCCTGGTAAATGTATTCAGGAAAGGAATAGATGGCCAGCCCCAGTTCCTCAGCCTGCCGTAATTCGGGGTTATCGGCTTTGGCATGCATTCCTAAGATAATGGCATCCAGTCCCTTATGTATTTTTTCCGGGTACCAGCCCATAACAGCAGGGAGAAGCCCCTCCTGTTCCAGGTTGGATCGGGCAGGCTCGAAGATCTCATCATCACTGCCGGTTACAATAGTTCCTTTCCTTTTCAGAGCGATAGCCAATTGGTGCATCACGCTGCCGCCAATAGCGATAAAATGTACATTCACGTAAATAGTTTATAGAATTTAAAAGTATTCAAGATCAGACTATTAGAAAAAAAAAATTCCTGAACGGTTCCCAGGACTTGCAGAATTCGTTTTTTTATCTTTACTTTGTAGCAGCAAATCAGCAAATCTCTCTCTATCCTTCGAAAGCTATCCCTGCTCTATCCTTCGAAACAGCCCCCCTTAATTTTTCGCCTCGGGTTTTTGAAATCTAACCTTCGGCTCCGGATCCCTCCTTTGAATTACCTGGTCCCAATTCCTCTTTTTCAACCAGGCAATTATCGTTTAATTTTATAAATACCACAAAAATGAGAAAGACAATTTTAATCTTCGTACTGGCTATGGCTGTTGCTTCTGTTGTATTCACTTCCTGCGCTTCTTCCAGAGGCGGTTGCAAAATGAGCCAGGGATTTGTTGGATACGGCGGTAGCACTGGACGCTAACCCCCCAGAACTTCGTTCTGAACACTGTTCAGAACTCGTTCGTAACCTTCGCTCCGCTCGGTTATCTGCGGAGATCCCTAAACAAAAAATATTTTATGACAGGTTATCTTTCCGATAACCTTTTTTTATTTCCGACTGTTATAACCTGTCTCCCTGATGGAGACGCTATAACATCAATCTTTACACATGAGCTGGATAGACCTTCAGACAGAAACGCAATTGAACGAGATCCGCGAAAAATCGACCGATCGCCCCCAGGTAATATTCAAACATAGCACCCGCTGTTCCACCAGTCAATTGGTGAAGAGCAGGCTGGAAAGAGTGCCATTTCCCGGATCTATTGACTTCTACTACCTGGACCTGATCCGTTACCGCCCCGTCTCCAACAAAATAGCCGAAACTTTCCTGGTAGAACATGAATCCCCCCAGGTATTGGTCATCCGTAACGGCGAATGTATTTACGACGAAAGTCATTTAGGCATTACCATGGACGATATCCTGGAGAAGAGCAGCCAGAATTAATAAGGCTTCTCTCCCATTATATTACCAGGAGCCGAATACCGGCAGACCAGGTAATCCATCTTTCCATTGCTTACGAGGGCGCATCCTACGGCTTGCGTATTCTTCCAGATCAATTGGGTATAATGCCCCACGACGGCGGAACGGTTCGTCCTGCAATCCGGGAATACCCCATAGACGAATTGCTGCTGCTCACTTCCCCAAAAATCCACCATATCGCCGCTGGAAAAAGCCCCCGCGCTACCCCACCAGATATTCTCCCCCTCCCTACCCCCAATAGCAGGATCATGCTGCCCCTTGTCCATCCTGGCCAGTTTCGTTGCCCAGACCTGGGCATCCGAAGCCAGGTCGGCAGACCAGGTGAGCGGCGCTAAATGGAGGGCTGACCGGAAAGCATTATGGTGCAGCAATACCGAGTCAATGAAAGCCGGATCCTTATAAAGGGGCTGACCGGCCTGACAAAATCCATCCGCCCGGCCCATAAGTAAAAGCCAGGCGAAAAAAAGATACTTATAATGCATCCCCCCCTAACGGGATCCGCTGATAAAAATTACAATTTATATCATAAAAAATAAGTAATTCCTAAGGTAGAGGGAGAAAAACCGTTAATGGTTACCTTATACGAAAAAATAAACTTTGTGCTGATTTTTGCGGAATTACCAATTTTTACGATATTTAATTTTAGAATTAACCCTCTAAACCTTCTCCTCTTACTTTATCCCGTCCTTTCCGGAAATATACCTTGCCTATCACGTTTTGTTGCACTAAAATTTGTTGTTGAATCGACCAGGCCTCCCCGGTAAACTCCTTATTGTACTATGACCAAAAGACAGGTATTACTAGAGACTATCTCAGCCCTGCTGATAATGCTTTTCTTATATGCCAGCGTAAGTAAATTCCTGGACTTCAAGACCTTTATCGGCGAGATGAACAACCAACCCCTTCCCAATTCATGGACCCCCTTCCTGGTCTGGACCCTCCCTTCTCTTGAAATAGCCATCGCTGTGTCATTGATCTTCGAACGCACCCGCCTGGCGGGCTTCTATGCGTCACTCGTATTAATGACCTTGTTTACAATATATGCAGGCGCCATCCTACTTCATTTTTTTGCTTATATCCCCTGCTCCTGCGGGGGTGTGATCAGCAAGCTCAACTGGAAACAACACCTGGTGTTCAACCTGTTTTTTGTGGCCCTGTCGGTCGCTGGCATTATCCTTAAACGCGGGAATTTTTTCAAAACCATAATCACCACCAAAAACAAAAACAGTTTCGTATGAAAAAGATTAAGTTGATCATCATGACCCTGGCCATTTTATTAAGCATCGGCGGCGCCTTCGCCACCCGTCCCCATTATGATTGCACGTTTAGCACGCAATACTACTGGACTGGTTCCGGCTATATGCCGGCCGGGCAATTTGGCGTCAATTTTGCCTGTCTGCAATCCGCGAACAGCTGCTCCTATGTCCTTGTCAGCGGCCAGTACGTACAATGCCGGGTAGGGACTTATACGCCTATCAACCTCACCGGGGATGCCCATCCGAAAAACAAATGATTTTCCAACCCCATTCCTCTCCTTATCGTTACGGTCGCTGGTTCTGCGGAATCCCGCTGAGCGCGATGACATCGGGAGGAATGGGTAATACATATAAGGCACTGTTGGGCAGCAACTGGTAAGTTTGCCCGAAGAGGAGACGGGACAATTTTATATTAGCGTTTTCCTTGTTCAATCTTCGAAGATCCGTCCACCGCAGCCCCCGGAACGCCAATTCCTTTCTTCTTTCCACCAGGATCGTATCCAGGGCCTCCGCTGAAGAATTAGCCGTAAAGGGAGTAAAGCTTCCACTCTTCCACCGGTTTCTCAACAGGGTATCCAAATCTGCCAGGGCGGCAGTAGTTTGGCCCGCCCGGGCCCGGCATTCCGCCCGCACCAGGTAGACTTCGTCGGTAGCTAATCCACTAAAAGGATAGATATTTCCATTATAGCTGCCCTTTATGTTGGGGACGCCGGCGTTCATCCGGTAAAAGATCTGCCAGCGCAGGTCAGCAGGGGCATAGGAGGCATACAGCACAGAATCCACCACACATTTTGGACAGATAAAGGCCGCCAGGCTCTGGTTAGCACCAGAGAAAAAGCTGCTTTGATAGATCGTTTCCAGGTTCAGCACCGTAAAAGGAAAAATCGAACTGGTGATAAGCGTATTGTAATCGATCAGGGTGGAATACAATTGCAGGCAGCTATCCGCATAGACTCCTGCCGAATCATAAGCCCGCATGCTCAGGTACACCCTTGCCAGCATAGCAAAAGCGGCCGGTTTCGAAGGCCGGTTGCGGTTCGCCAAAGGAAGAGCGGAAGGCAGCAGGCCATCCGCTTCCCGCAGATCGTCCAGTATTTGTTTATAAGTCTGCTGCAGAGAGGCACGGACGGAAGGAGTGTTAACATCCGAACTGAGCCGGAGGGGAATACCCAGATCAGTGGAAGCGCTCAGACCATCATACACGGGAGCAAAGACCTGGGCCAGGTTATAAAAAGCATAAGCCCGTGTAAAAAGGGCAGCCCCCTTCAAGGTCTTCCAGTCCTGCGCATTCGTGCTGTCCACCACCATCTTGGCTAGTCCATCCAGCACCACATTGGCATAGAAGACCTGCTTATAGGGCAGGTCCCAATCGTCCTGCTGCCCCTGACCATTATAAATATCTCCCGACGCCCAGATATAGGCATTATGCTCCTTGGCATCCAGCCCCTGCCAGAAAGTATCGCGGAGATATAAATTATCGGCGGATAATTCTCCCAGGGCAGTCGTTCTTCCCATGACGGCATCATTATCCAGCAGGGCCTGGAAATCCGGCAGGGTGGTGGGAACGATAAAATCCGTATTCGGCTTCTTATCCAGGAAACTGCTTTTGCTACAGGAGAACAGCATGCCCATTCCCGTCAGTAACGACAGGATTATGATTCGTTGGAAGAATAAGGGACGTACCATGGTTGAATACATTTAAAAGTCCAGTTTTATCCCCATCGCCAGGGTCCGGGGATTGGGAATACTTGCTGTATAATCCGGATCGATGCCCTGGTGATTGGCCTTCCAGATTATACCGATATTATTGGCATAGACATAGAGCCGGATCGACTGCACCGGTAATTTGGGAAAGGATTTCTTCGTCAGGTCATAACCGAACTGGAGATCCTGCAGCCGGATATGATCCCCTTTTTCGATCAGGGGCTCCGAATAGCCATAGAAATTATCCCGGAATTGGTCAGCGGGAAAGATCATAGAAGGCACATAAGTGCTCTTCTCATCCCCCGACTTCTGCCAGCGCCGCTCATAATCCGGATGCCCCTTGGACGCCCCCACAAATAAATCATAATAACTGATGGAGTTCCTCCGGAAATAATAGCCGAATTTATACATGATATTGAAGGACAACTGCCATTGTTTCCAGCTAAAGCTATTCCGCAGGCTGCCGAAAACGGGCGGGTTCGCCGGTCCCTTATATAACAGGTTAGAGAGGTCGGAAGAATTGAAGATAGCGCTATAGTCTTCCGTGACATGACCGGCTAACGAACCCTGGGGATTGCCATTCTGCGGGTCCAGTCCCATCCATTGGAGAGCATAGACCGAATAAAGAGGTCTTCCCACGATTGGGTTAATAGCGCTCGTATTGAAATAATTCAAGACAATTCCCAACTTTTGTCCATAGCTGGTCACTTTGTCCCGGGCATAACTGAATAAGAAAATAGTATTCCACCGGACGGGGCCGATGCTGTTTTTTGTCCGAAGGGTAATATCTGCCCCCCTGGTTCGCATATTGGCCGTATTTCCCGTGAAGATGGGATTCCCGGTAGTAGGATCCAGGGGGCTTTGCCCGATCAGGTCCTTGCCCGTCTTGATAAAATATTCCAGGGTCCCCTCTACCCGTCCGCCCTTGCTGGCAAAATCCACTCCCACATTGAAAATATTGATCCGTTCCCAGCGCAGGGATGGATTGGGCGGATTATTAATAGTGGCCGTGGCAGCACCATAAGTATTGAAGCCATTGTTGAGTAAAGCCGTGGTATACGCCGAGACGGACCGGTCCACATTCCCGTTATAGCCATCCGTCACCCGCAGTTTCAGAACGGGCAGCCAGTCCAGCCGGTAAAAATCTTCCCTGGAAGCCTCCCAGGCGGCCCCTGCCGACCAGAGCGGCACCCCCCGTTGATTGGCATTCACCCCGAACAGGTTCGACTCGTCTCTCCGGGCGCTGGCCGACAGCACATAACGCTGCCGGTAAATATAGGAAGCATTGATATAATAGGAAAGATAACGGTCTGAAGTAGCCGAATTATGATTATAGTCGGAAAAAGGGATCTTCGCTAATGAGCCCGGGGATGAATACAGGGGAAAAGAGGTGGTATAATCCACCGGCAGGCCGTTTTGCCGGTCTTTATAGTATCCGTACTGACGGCTCATGCTCACCCGCTGTTCCACATCCCGCAGTTCCGCCCCGGCGATCGCACTCAGAGAATGCGACTGGCCCTTCCCCAGCAACCGGTCATAATTAAGCTGCACACGTATATTATTGGCATCATAGCCGGTAAGGGTCTTATCCAGGATCCCGCCCAGAGGTATGGGCCGGGTAAGCATACCCGCCGAATCCACCTGGGTATACTCATTGATCAGGTTGCGGGTATAATAGGTTTTCTGGCTTTGAAAATTCTCCAGATCGATGGAACCATGCCCATACTGATAATGGGCATTCGCTTCCAACCCCTTCAGGATCACATACCGGACCCCGAGATTGATCCGGTAATCGGTGAGTTTGGTCGTATTGTCGGCATTCCGCAGCTCATCCAGGGGCCGGTAATTCCAATCCAGCAATCGCCCGCCTCCCACAGTATCCACATAAGATTGACGGAGACTAATGGGAACGGATAAGGCATTGCCCTGGGCATCAGCCAGCTTTAAATAGGGATAGGATACATTGATAAAACCACGATTGTTATTTTGCGTGGTGCTGGCGGTCAAAGCAAGACCGGTAGTCAGCTCCAGCTTTCCAGGCAGGAGATTATAAGTATTGTTCGCATTCAGGGTCACCCGGCTATAGCCGTCCCGAACCAGGTTGGCCAGGTTCTTATCATAGCCGGCGGAAAAATAATAGTGATTTTTGGAGCCGCCCCCGTCGAGATTGAGCGCATATTGATGGTTCTGGCTG
>WNFI01196204.1_pt1 | contig 16288 bp, 17 predicted proteins | sample 5400471 | NCBI WGS metagenome assembly WNFI01 (sample SAMN13153348, study PRJNA577476) | soil metagenome | isolation source: 100 cm saprolite on Douglas fir-dominated hillslope | place: USA:California | collected 2013-09-17 | reverse complement strand
CGACCACTTGGCCGAGCAAGGTCTCGTGGCATGACCCGCCTCATGGTGGGGGCGTTCTATAACGCACATCTCGGGGCGGAGCTGGCCGCGCTCCGGCCCGGGGTGCTCGACCACTTGGCGATGGCCGACCCCCCGACCGCGAGCGATCCGCACTGGCCCACGGTGCGCGAGCGCTACACGCTCCTGTTGCACGATTACCTCGGCCAGCTTTCCGAACCCTTGGACGAGCGCTCGATCGCGCGGGCGCGCGCGCTCGCCGAACTGTACCGCTCGCCCTGGGTCGCCGAGCACTTCCAGTGCTTGCACACCGAGGACGGCTCCTACAACCTCAACTATGTCTTTCCGCCGCTCTACACCGAGGAGTTCCTCGAGCGCTTCGTCCGGAACGCGTGCGCGCTCAAGGGCCGGCTGGACCAGCCGCTGGTCATGGAGAACATCCCCGGGTTCTTCGACGTGCGGGCGAGCCAGATGCCCGAGCCCGTCTGGCTGCGGCGCTTCCTGGACGCGACGGGGGTGGGGTTCCTGCTCGATCTACCGCACGTGTGGCTGCAAGCGCACTACCACGACCGGGACCCGGAGCGCTGGCTCGCCGAGTTCCCGCTCGAGCACGTCGTCGAGCTGCACGTCGCGGGCGTCGAGGACGACGCCGACTTGGGGGGGCCCTGGATCGCACCCGCGGAGCCCTCGGACGCCATGCTCGACTTCCTCGCGCACGCCGTGAGTCGCTGCCCGCAGGCGCGCGCCGTTACGTTCGACGCGTTCTCTCCATCGCTCGCGCCCGACGTGCTGTTCCGCAGCGTGGAGCGGATCCGGGGCGTGTTGTGAGGGCGTTTCGCCGTGACGGCCCCGGCGGTGCTGGCGCCGCAGGGACGGCCGGATCGAGCGATCGCGCCGTGCAAGATCGCGTCATCCGGGCGCTTGCCGACGCCCGCTACCGTGCCTCGCCCGAGTGGCTGGTGCAGGGGCTCGCCGACCAGGATCGGCTGGAGCGGTACGCCCGCTTCCTCGCGCGCCACTTCTACCACGAACGGCTGGTTCAATTCTTCAAGTATTCCCGGGCGCTGGCGCGGGTCACGGGGCGCCAGCCCGAGACCGTGTTGACGCAGGCGGGGTTCGACGCGCTCCTTCCGAACGTGGTGCTTGGTAGCCGGGAGACGGCGCGTGCGGTCGCCGAACTTGCCGTGGCGTATGTCGGCGCCACGCCGGCGTCGATTCCATACCTCAAAGACCTGCTTTCCTACGAGGAAGCGATGATGGAGGTAGAGGCAGGCCCCCGCATCTGGCGAGATCAAGGGCCCGTGGTCGCGGGCGGGCAGCCGGGCAAGGTGCCGACGGCAGTGGAGGGCACCGTCATCCTCGAGCTGACCCACGATCTGCCGGTCGTACTGCCGCAACTGCTCCGTCCGTGGACCGCCCTCCCGCTCGCGCCGCAGCGGCCGACCACGCTCCTCGTCGCCCGCTCACCCTACGGTCGCGTGGCAGTGGCGCGGAGCGACGCGACCGTTGCGGCACTCGTGCGGTTCGCTGACGGCGAACACTCGCTCGTCCAGCTCGCGGCCCAGACGGGTCTCGAGGTCCGCGAGCTCGAGGCGGCGGTGCGAGGGCTGGTGGAGCTCGGAGCCCTGCGGTTCGCTACCGGCAGCTAAATGGGTGGCCCGCACCGGAGGGTCTGACGCGGCGATGGAGGTTCAGATCTTCGGCGTCCGGAAGAGCAGCGACACGCGGGCCGCGCTGCGGTTCTTCGCCGAGCGGCGGATCAAGACCCACTTCGTGGATCTCAATGAGCGCGCCGCGTCGCTCGGCGAGCTGCGACGTTTCGCGCAGCAGTTCGGCGTGCAGGGCTTGATTGACCACGACGCGAAGCGCTTTGCCGAGCTCGGCCTCCGGGCCGCCGTGCTCTCAGACGAGCGCTGGTTGGAGCGGCTCGCGGAGAGAGTCGACCCATGACCGCCAAGTACGAGAGCGCCGACCAGCTGCTCAAGCTGTACGACCTGCGGCGCGAGCCGGTGCTGCGCAAGGCGCGCGCCTGGTTCCGCGCGGACTGCCACCCTGAAGGCGCGGCCGACGTGCTCGCGATCTACCGTGGCAAGAACAGCGCGTCCTACCGGATGGTGACCAGCTACTGGAACATGGCCGCCGCACTCGTGCTCGACGGCGCGATCGAGGAGCAGATGTTCGCCGACGTGAACGGCGAGCACATCATGGTGTACGCGCGACTCGAGTCGCATCTCCCCGACCTGCGCGCCGCGCTCAACAACCCCGGCTACCTGGACCATCTCGAGAAGCTGATCCTGCGCATGCCCGACGCGCGCGCCCGCATCGCGCGGGCGCGCGGCGCCCGTCCCGCGGCCGCGAAGCGCACGGGCCCGAAGGGCCCGCGGCGGGCCGCATGAGCGCCGCCCTCATCCCCCGACCCGAGGCGACCGAATACGCGCCGTCGTACGGCGCCTACGTCTCTCAAGTCCCCGCCGGCGACCTGCTCGCCATCCTCGAAGACCAGCGGCGCGACACGCAGCAGCTGCTCGCCGCGCTTCCCGACGCGAGCGCGCTACACCGCTACGCCCCGGGCAAGTGGAGTGTCAAGGAAGTCGTGGGGCACCTGAGCGACACCGAGCGCGTGTTCGGCTATCGCGCGCTGCGATTCGCCCGCGGTGACGCCCAGCCGCTCGCCGGGTTCGACGAGCAGGCCTGGGTCCCGGCCGCTGGATTCGACCGGCGGGCGCTCCCCGATCTCTTGGCCGACCTCAACGCGGTGCGCCGCGCGACGATCGCCCTGTTCCGTGGCTTCGATGCCGCCGCGCTGGCACGCAAGGGCGCGGCGAACAACCGGGAGATCACCGTGCGCGCACTCGCGTATGTCATCGCCGGCCACGAGCGCCACCACGTGGCCATCCTGCGGGAGCGCTATCGGGTGTGACTGCGGCCCTGCTCCTGCTCCTCGCGGCCGCCGCGCAGGGAGACACCGGCAGCTTTGTCCTCAGGAACTTCCGCTTCGCGAGCGGTGAGGTGCTTCCCGAGCTGCGGATCCATTACCGCACTCTCGGGCAGCCGCGCCGCGACGCCGCCCACGTGGTGCGCAACGCGGTCTTGATCCTCCACGGCACCGGGGGGTCGGGCCGGCAGTTCTTGTCGCCGCTGTTTGCCGGGGAGCTATACGGCCCGGGGCAGCCGCTCGACACGACCACCCATTATCTCATCTTGCCGGACAACGTCGGGCACGGGCGCTCGTCCAAGCCGAGCGACGGGCTGCACGCCCGGTTTCCGCGCTACCGCTACGAGGACATGGTGGCGGCTCAGTACCGACTCGTCCGAGACGGGCTGCACGTGAACCACCTGTCGCTGGTCATGGGCACTTCGATGGGGTGCATGCACAGCTGGTTGTGGGCGGAGCGCTACCCCGATGCGATGGACGGTGTGGTGCCGCTCGCCTGCCTCCCCACGCAGATCGCGGGACGCAACCGGATGTGGCGCCGGATGCTCAGCGCCGGCATCCGGTCCGATCCCGACTGGCGGAGCGGCGAGTATACGAGCGAGCCGCCGAGCCTCCGGGCCGCGCTCGAGCTCCTGTTCGTCACCGGCAGCAGTCCCCTCCAGCTCCAGCGGGCCGCGCCGACTCGTGATTCGGCAGACGCCTATGTGGCGCGTTGGCTCGAGACGCGGCTGGCCGACACGGACGCCAACGACCTCGTGTATCAGGTCGAAGCCTCCGCCGACTACGATCCGAGCCCCGATCTCGAGCGCGTCGCGGTTCCCGTGCTCGCCATCAACTCTGCTGATGACTTCATCAATCCGCCCGAGCTGGGGCTCATGGAGCGGCTGATCCGGCGCGTGAAGCAGGGTCGGTACGTGCTGATCCCGATCAGCGATACGACCCGGGGACACGGCACGCATACCGTGGCGGCGGCGTGGAAGGCGTACTTCGCACCGTTCGTGGCGTCACTCGAGCGAGCCCAACCCGCACCGCCGGGAGGGCAACCGGGTCACCGCAGCCGTCGCGCCTCGACGGCCGGCCGCCAGCGAGAGGTCCCCGCCGCTAGCGGTAGCCGGCTGCCTGCAGGCTGAAGAGCTCGGCATAGAGCCCACCCCGCGCGACCAGCTCCTCGTGCGTCCCCTGATCGGCGAGCTCGCCCCCCCGCAGCACCAGGATCCGATCCGCCATCCGCACCGTCGAGAAGCGGTGCGAGATCAGCACCGCCATCCGACCCTGCGTCAGCTCCGCGAATCGCAGGAACACCTCGTACTCGGCGCGGGCGTCGAGCGCGGCGGTAGGCTCGTCGAGGATCAGCACCTGCGCATCCCGCATGTACGCGCGTCCGAGGGCGACCTTCTGCCACTCACCGCCCGAGAGCTCGACGCCGCCGTCGAAGCGCCGGCCAAGCATCTGGTCGTAGCCGCCCGCGACCCGTCCGGCGACCGAGTCCGCCAGGCTGCGGCGTGCCGCTTCGCGCACGCGGGCGTCGTCGTCCAGCGCCTCCACCTGGCTCACCCCGATGTTCTCCCTCAGGATGAAGTCGTAGCGCACGAAGTCCTGGAAGATGACCCCGATGTTCTTGCGCAGACTTCCGAGGTCGTACGCACGGAGGTCCACGCCGTCGAGCAGCAGGCGGCCCTCATCCGGGTCGTACAGCCGCGCCAGCAGCTTCACCAGTGTGGTCTTCCCCGCCCCGTTCTCCCCTACCAGCGCGATGCGCTCGTCCGGCTCGAACGTGAAGCTCAGGTGACGCACCGCCCAGCGATCCGAGCCCGGATACCGGAACCCGACGTCCTGGAACTCGAAACCCCGCCGGATCGGGACCGGCACCGGCTGCGCGCCCGGCAGGGACGTGACCCGCGGTCGCACGTCGAAGAAGGTGAACAGATCGGCGAGGTACAGGCTCTGCTCGAACACCTGCGACAGCGACAGCAGGATGCGCTGGATGAGATCACGGCTCTGCCGGAACGAGCCGGCGAGGAACGTCAGGGCGCCGATCGAGAACCGGCCCAGCACGGTGAGATAGATCGTCACGGCGTAGGCACCGTAGTACCCGAGCGTGCCGATCGTGACGAACACGGTGGAGATGACGTTGCGCTTGATCGCCAGTCGCTTGTTGGCGTCGTAGAACTCGTCGGACAGCTTCGCGTAGCGGCCCACCAGGAAGTCGGACAGGTTGAAGAGCTTCACCTCCTTCGCCATCTCGTCGGAGGCGCCGGCGTAGCGGAGGTAATCGAGCAGCCGTCGCTCCGGCGTCCACTGGAAGAGCAGCGAGTAGCCGAGCGCCGCGAAGTGGGTCTCCCCCAGAAACGAGGGCACGACGGCGACGACCAGCAGCAGGAGCAGCCAGGGGAGCTGCACGAGCAGCACCGCGGCGAGGCACGCTGATGCGGTTCGAGAACAGGTCCCCGAGCAGGCTCTCGAGCAGCGACGACAGCCGCGCGAGCCCCTCGCCCGCCACCGCGATGCCGAGCTCGAGCCCCACGAGGCCGCCGAGATGCCACCAGTCCAGCGCGCCGCCCGCGGCGCGCAGTCGCACCGCGGCGATCACACCGTCGATGATCAGCTTGCCGATCCACAAGACGGCCAGCGGCACGAACGCCCGCACCGCGCGGAGCGCGAGAATCGCCATCGTGTAACCGGGATGGGTCTCGTAGACCAGGCGCAGCAGGGGCGGGACGTACTTGAGCGCCTCGAGCCGCGCTGCCCAGGTGGGCGGCGTGCCGTCCGGCCCGGATAGTAAGCTGTTGGCGCGCGGCAACATACCGCGGGAGATGAAGCGGGGCGACGCCGTCACGGCCTTAACTTCCCAGAGGAGCGCTTGTCAATATAACCGCATGAAAACCCAGATCCTCGCCGCAGCGTGGGGGCTGAGCGTCATCCCCGTCAGCGGGGGAGGGCGACCCAAGGCGCCTCCCGGGCCGAGCGTCGTGGCCGCGCGGCCCGCTCCCGTGACGCCCCAGGACTCCGCGCTGCACGCCCTGAACCGCCTCGCCTATGGACCGCGACCCGGCGAGGTCGCGCGCGTCGCCGCTTTAGGGGTGATGCGCTGGATCGACCGCCAGTTCGCACCCGACCAGATCGACGACGGCGCTTTGGCGCGGCGCGAACGCGACTTCCCGCTCCTCACCTACGACCGCCGCGACCTCGCGGCGCTCTATCTCGACGTGCAGCGCGAGCGGCGCGAGCGCCAACAGGCGGGGGATACCGTGGCCGACCGGCCGCTCGATACACCCCGAGCCCAAGAGGGCCGCCGCCTCGCGGGAGAGTTCGAGCAGCTGGCGGCGACGCGCGCCGTCCTGTCCGAGCGGCAGTTGTACGAGGTCGTAGTCGACTTCTGGACCAATCATTTCAACGTGTACGTCGCGAAGGGCGCCGACCGCTTCCTCGCCCCCGACTACATCGAGCACACGATCCGGCCGCGCGCGCTGGGTCGCTTCGAGGAGTTGCTGATCGCAACCGCCGAGAGTCCCGCGATGCTCTTCTACCTCGACAACTGGGAGAGCGTGGCGCCGGGGTCGACCCCGCCGGCGGGCCCGCAGGTCCGGGTCCGGCCCTTCCTCGGTCGCCGGCCGCCAGTGGTCCCGCCGCCCCGCGACCCCGCGCGACAGGATTCGCAGCGGCAACGCGCCCTGGAGCGCCAGCCCAAGGGGCTGAACGAGAACTACGCGCGCGAGCTGCTCGAACTGCATACGCTCGGTGTGGACGGCGGCTACACGCAGCAGGATGTGATCGAGGTCGCGCGCATCTTCACCGGCTGGGGGATCAACCGTCCCCAGGAGGGTGGAGACTTCCAGTTCCACGACTGGGCCCACGATCGGGGCGAGAAGCGGGTGCTCGGTGTCCCTTTCCCAGAGGGCCGCGGCCAGGATGAAGGGATTCGGCTCCTCAAGCTGCTCGCGAACCACCCGGCGACGATGCACCACGTGAGCGGAGCGCTGTGCCAGCGGTTCGTCAACGACGACCCCCCGGACGGCTGTGTGGACGACGCGGTCGCGGCGTGGAAGCGCTCGCACGGCGAGATCCGCGAGGTGCTGCGGGCCATCGTGCATGGCGCGGACTTCTGGGCCGCGACCAATGTGCGCGCCAAGGTCAAGACACCGCTCGAGTTCGTCGTGAGCGCGGCGCGCGCCGTCGCCGCCGAGCCCGACACCACGCCGCGTCTCGCCCAGGTCGTGGCGCGCCTCGGAGAGCCGCTCTACCTGCACGTCGCCCCGGACGGCTATCCCGAGCGCGAGGCCGCGTGGGTCAACAGCGGCGCGCTGCTGGACCGCATGAACGCCGCGGTCGCCCTCGCCGCGGGCAGGCTCCCGGGGGTCGTCGTCAACCTCGACTCGATCGTGCCCGCGACCGGAGATGCCGAACGGCTGATCGCCGCCGCCGACCGGGAAATCCTCGGCGGCACCATGTCGGACCGCACCAAGCGGGTGATTCGCGAACAGCTGGGCGACGTGCGGGACCCGACCCGGGCGCGGGCGCTCGCCGTGGGCCTCACGCTCGGGGGCCCCGAGTTTCAGAAACAATGACGGCAATGACGGCGCGGTGCGCGACGTGCCACCGCGGCGCCAGGAGAGGCTAACCATGGCGATTTCACGACGGGTGTTCGTCAAGTCAGGCGGTCTCGCGCTGTTCAGCCTGGGCTTGGACCCGCTATTCCTGGCGCGCGCGGCGTTTGCCGCCGACCCCCCCCTGCGGTCCGGGGCGGGCTCCGATCACCCCATTCTCATCTGTCTCTTCCAGCGCGGTGCCGTGGATGGGCTCAATATGATCGTGCCGCACGGCGACCCGTTCTACGCGCGCGAGCGGCCCCGCATTGCGGTGCCCCACACAGATGTCGTGGATCTGGACGGCCATTTCGGTCTGCATCCGCGCCTGGCCGCACTGAAGCCGCTGTGGGACTCGAAGTGCCTCGCCGCGATCCACGCGATCGGCTCGCCCGATGTGACGCGCAGCCACTTCGACGCACAGGACTACATGGAGGCGGGAACGCCGGGCGTGAAGGCGACGCCGGACGGCTGGCTCAATCGCTACTGCCAGCACGACCAGGAGCACCGGGACACGCCGTTCCGCGCGGTGGCCTTTGGCCCGCAACTGCCCCGCATTCTCGCGGGCACGGCACCGAGCCTGGCCCTCGACGACCTGCAGACGTTCGGTCTGCGGGCGCCGCAACCGGCTACCCGCGACCGCCTGACCCGCGCCTTCGAGGAGCTGTACGCCGGCTCGGCGACCGGCCTCGTGTCCGCGTCCTCGCAGGAAGCGTTCCAAGCGGTGCAGCTGCTCAGGCAGGCGGATCCGGGGCAGTATCAAGCCGCCAACGGCGCGACCTACCCGCGTGGCAAGTTCGGCAAGGCGATGCTCCAGATTGCCCAGTTGATCAAGGCCAACGTCGGGCTGCAGCTGGCGTTCGCGGACGTGACAGGATGGGACACGCACGTGAACCAGGGGGCGAGCGAGGGCCAACTGGCGGCGCGGCTCGCGGAGTTCGGGGGGGCGCTGGCGGCGTTCGCCCAGGACCTGGGCGACAGGCTGCGGGACGTGGTCGTCCTCACGATGTCCGAGTTCGGCCGCACGGTGCGCGAGAACGGCAACGCCGGCACCGACCACGGTCACGCAACGGCGATGCTGGTGCTCGGCGGCCCGGTCCAGGGTGGCCGCGTGCTCGGCCGGTGGCCGGGGCTCGATCCGGGCAGCCGGTTTGAGGAACGCGATGTCGCCGTCACGACCGACTTCCGCGATCTGTTCGCCGAAATCCTGGCGCGCCACCTCAACGCGTCGAACCTCGCGGCCGTCTTCCCCGGGTTTACGCCCGACCCAGCCCGCTTTCCGGGCGCGATCCGCACGTGAGCTCGCGCCCGTGGCCGCCGATCCCGGCGGGGTGAGCTAGGCGTCCGCGGCGGCGCGCTCCAGCGCCGCGAGCAGCGTCGCGGCATCCCACGCGTCGTCGTAGCGCTCTCCGTTGATGAAGAACGTGGGGGTGCCGTTCACGCCGCTCGTCACGCCACTCCGGAAGTCCTCCCGCACCCGCGGCTCGTAGACCCGTCGCTCCAGCTCCCGCCGGAACCGCTCGACGTCGAGGCCGAGCTCGAGGGCGTACTCCACCAGGCTCGCGTCGTCGAGGGCGAACTGCCGCTCGAACAGACGGTCGTGCATTTCCCAGAACCTCCCTTGCGCTCCGGCCGCCTGCGCGGCCTCCGCCGCGCTTTGCGCGTGGGGATGGCTCTCCCGGAGCGGAAAGTTCCGGAAGACGAACCGCAGGCGGCGGCCCATCGCCTCCTGAATCTGCTTGACGATCGGGTAGGCGCGGCCGCAGTGCGGGCACTCGTAGTCCCCATACTCGACCAGCGTGACGGGCGCACTCGCGGGACCTCTGACGTGGTCCCGCTCGCCGACCGGAAGGGTCAGTCGGGCCGTCGTCTGACGCTTGGTCATGTGGTGCGCGGCGCCCGCGCGCCCAGGTTCTCGAGGGCCTCGAGAATTCCGTCGGCCCCGGGATTGACCGTGAGGGGCGACACGTAGCTCCAGCGGACGATGCCGTCGCCGTCGATCACGAACAGCGCCCGCTCCGTAAACCCGTCGCCGTCGCGATAGGCGCCATACCGGCGAGCGACCGCCCCTTTGGGCTCGAAGTCGGAGAGCAGGGGGAAGTGCAGGTTGCGGTCGCGGGCGAATGCCGCGTGGCACCAGACGCCGTCCACCGAGATGCCGAGCAGCGTCGCGTCGTAGCGCTGAAACTCCCCGAGCACTTCGTTATACAGGGCCATCTGGTCGCCGCACACCGGGCTCCAGTCGGCCGGGTAGAATGCGAGGATCACGGGCCGGCCGCGCAGCTCGCGCAGCGTGACCGTGCGGTCGGGGGCGCTCGGCAACTGGAAGTCGGGCGCCGGCGTCCCCGGGGGGAGCGGCCCGCTCGGGCCGCCGCGTGGTAGCGCCATGGCTGTCTCTCGCCTCATTCGGTTTGCGTTGTGGATTCGCGCGGCACGATCGGCAACTCCAGCTTTTCGGCGCCGCGCAGGACGGCGATGGTCGTATCCACGCCGATGCGCTCGGTCACGAGCAAGCGGTGGAGATCGTCGATTCCGGTGACCGCAGCGCCGTCGAACGCCACGTGCGCGCGTTGCGCCAGGCGCAACAGCGGCACATGCTGACCCGCCACGCCGATGTATCCGCGCCGGATCTTGCCGTGGCGGATCAACTGACCCGTCACGATTTTTGCCGTGTTCGCCCCGACCGCGAAGCAGATCCCTTGCGCGGGAAGAATCACGGCGGTGTTAACGCCGACGACGCGTCCGCGCGTGTCCACGAGCGGTCCCCCGGAGTTGCCGGGGTTGAGCGCGGCATCGGTTTGGATGACGTCGTCGATCAGCCGGCCGCCCACCGAGCGGAACGAACGCCCCAGCGCGCTGACGACCCCAGCGGTGACCGTGCTCTGGAAGCCGAGCGGGTTGCCGATCGCCACGACGAGCTGGCCGACCCGCAGCGCGCCTGAGTCACCGAGCTCGGCCACGGTGAGCGCGACAGCCGGCACGCGGATCACCGCCAGGTCGGTGCCGGGGTCATCGCCCACGAGCTCCGCGCGCACGCGGCGACCGTCGGGGAACGCTGCCTCGATCCGCGTGGCGGCATGCACGACGTGGCTGTTCGTCAGCACGAACCCATCCGGCGTAAACACGAATCCCGAGCCAGTCCCGGGCACCTCCCGCGCCGGGCGGCCGCGCCGCTCGGCGCGGTGGCTGACCTCGACGCTGATAACCGCCGGCCCGACCTTCTCCGCCGCTCCGGTCACCGCTCGGGAGTAGGCGTCGAGCAGCTCCTCGTCTGGCACCGATTGCGACCGCCGTCCCGCCTCGGGGGGTGCAACGGCGTCGTCGGCTAGCAGTGCCACCGCTGCGTTCATGGCTCCCCCTCCCCTCTTCCAACAGAAACGCCGGTCGGTTCCCGCACCGCGCCGAGCGCGTCGTATATTTGCTGCCTATGGAGCTCGCCGGCGCACTCGCCGTCGTCACCGGCGCGACCGAGGGGATCGGGCGCGCGACGGCGTTCGCGCTGGGCCGCGCCGGAGCCGGCGTCGCGATCTGCGCCCGCACCCCAGCCAAAGTACAGGTCACGGTGCGCGAGCTCCAGGCGGCGGGGGTCGACGCGATCGGCATGCCGTGCGATGTCTCGGACCCGGTGGGCGTCGACGCCTTTGCCGCCTTCGTGCGCGGCGAGCGTGGCGCGCCTCGCGTCGTAGTGAACAACGCCGGGATTGGCCGAATCAAGCCGCTGGTGGAGCTCTCGCTCGCGGATTGGGACGAGACCATGGCCGTGAACGTGCGCTCCTTGTTCCTCGTCACCCGGGCCTTCCTCCAGGGCATGCAGCAGGCGGGGGGTGGCACGATCGTGAACATCGCGTCGCTGGCGGGCAAGAACGGCATCGATGGCGGGACGGCCTATTGCGCCTCGAAGCACGCGGTGCTCGGGGTCTCGAAGAGCCTGATGCTGGAGGTCCGCAAGCAGGGTGTCCGAGTGGTGGCGATCTGTCCTGGCTCCGTCGCAACGCGCTTCCGCGACAAGCAGGACCGCGCGCGGCCCCACGGCGAGCGGGTCCTCACGGCGGATGACGTGGCGCACGCCGTGCTGGCGACGCTGACCGTGTCCGACCGGGCGATGATCAGCGAAGTCGATATCCGACCGACCAACCCATGAGCGCACGGCGTAGCGCGCCGAGTGCTCCTCGCCGCGGCGCGGGCGATTCGGTCTCGGGCCGATGATCGACCCGATCCGGCGGTTGATGACCGAAGCCGCTCGCGCCAAGCAGACGCGCGCCTTCTGGCAAACGGCGATCGAAATCCTGAGCGAGTGGACCGGTGCCCGCGTCGAGCTCCGTTACAAGGGTTTGATCGAGGCGGGCAGCGTGCAGACCGGGGCGCCCGGGCCCGACGGCGAGCCGTTCCTCACCGATTACCACGACGCGGAGGGGCGGCACGTGAGCGCGCGGTTCGAGGGACTGCCGGCGGGGTTCCCGAGCGATGCCCTGCGCTTGACCATCGAGATCGCCACCCATCTCGCCGTGATGGTCGCCCGGCGCAGCGGGCTCGAGCGCGAGCGGCGGCTCGGGACCTTTCTCGTGGAACTGTCGCGCTGGCTCCTGGCGGCGCCCGAACGGGAGCTGTTGTTGCGCTACACGCTTACGAGCGTGACCAGCCTGGTCGACGCGCAGGGCGCCTACGTGGCGGAGCGCCCGTCCGGGACCGACCGGCTGCGCGTGGTCGCGACCGTGGGCCAGTGCGCGGAACTCGACGGCCTCGAGATCGCCCTCGACGCGAGTGCCACCGGGCGCGTGGTGCGCACGGGGGAGGCGTTCCTCACCGACAACATCCAGGCCGAAGCGGACGCCCAGTCGGGGTTGCTCTTGTCGGAGGCGGCGCGGGCGGCGATGATCGCTCCGTTGCGCACATCTTCCGGGGTGGTCGGTGCCGTGGGCGTGGTGCGCTACCTGCGTCCCGGGGCGGAGGCGCCACCCCCGTTCGCGCTCGTCGAGCTGCAGTACCTCACGGCGGTAGCCGCCTACATCGCCAGCGGGCTCGAGCTGTCCGAGGCCGTGAGCGGGGCGCGCGCAGCGGCCGAGCGGGCGTACGCGATGGTGGACGGGAGCCCCCTCCCGATGGCACTGGTAGACCGCAGCGGCCGGCTGTTGCAGCTGAACCAGGGCCTGGCACGGTCGCGTGCTGGTGACGCAACGCACCGGGGATCGCCGGGTGTGCGACTGCACCGTCACGGGCCTGTCCGGCGCCGGCCCGGACAGCCTGCTGGTCGCGCTGTACGACCGCACCGACGAGCTCCGCGCCCAGCGCGAGCTGATCGCGCGCGAGAAGCTCGCCACGGTGGGCGAGATCGCGAGCGGCGTGGCCCACGAAGTGAACAATCCGCTCGCCGCCATTCGGATGGAGGCCGAGCTGCTCGGCCGTGCGAGCAAGGATCCCGAGACCAGCACCACGGCCGCAACGATCACGCGCGAAGTCGACCGCGCGGCCCGCATCGTGCGGAGCCTGCTACGCCTGGCGCGCCGGGCCGACACCACGCCGACGCGGGTGCAGATCAACGACCTGGTGCACGACGTCGCCGAGATCCGCCAGCGCGTGCTGCGGGCCGAGAGCGTGGAGTTCCACACCGGCCTCGACCAATCGGCTCCGGCGGTGCTCGGGTTGGGCCAAGAGCTGCAGCAAGTGGTCATCAATTTGGTCACCAACGCCGAGTACGTCGTGCGGGGACGGCGTCCCGCCATCGTGCGCCTCACGACCCAGGCTCGCGAGGGCTGGGTGCGGCTCACGGTGGAGGACTCGGGTCCGGGCGTGCCCCGCGAGATCCGCGGACGGATCTTCGACCCGTTTTTCACAACCAAGAGCCCGGACGAAGGGACCGGTCTCGGTCTCGCGATCTGTCAACGCGTCGTCACCGAGGTTGGGGGGAAGATCTGGCTCGAGGAGTCCGATCTCGGCGGCGCGAAGTTCGTGGTGGAGATGCCGGCCGCCCCCGAGCAGGTGGTGGCGACGTCGATCGGCTAAGCGGGGCGCTCAGTGCTCCAGGATGCGCGTGCGGTACAGCCCCAGCACGACCACGCCGGACGCGCCCAGCGCGACCAGCAGCGCGGTCAGGCGCCAATCGAAGCCGAACCGCGCGGCCCCGACGGCGGCGGCGATAAGCCAGACGGCGCTCGCGACGAAGCCCAGCACGATGACTTCCTTGCGCGCCATCAGGATCCCGAACACGTACCCCCAGCTGAACCCGCCCACGGCGAGGAACATCACGCCGTGCGGGATCTTCCCCGGGTCGATCAAGTTGAGCGTCCCTGCGAAGATGCAGAACAGGCCGAGCACCGTGTAACTCGCGAGATGGAACGCGAGCGGGAGGGGGAGGGTCCCCATTTTGTTGAAGGTCATGGCCGGTAAAATAGATGGCGCGCTCGGACCCCGCCACGGCGCGATCGGCTGACATGCAGGCCACGCGCACGTATCTCGAACTCACGCAGGCCGACCAATTCCGGCCAGCGTTCGGGGCCTTTCCCGACGTCCAAGTCGAGCGCATCGCCCACCCAACGTCGGAGTTGTACCGCCACTGCTACCGCTCGGTGGGCGCGGACTATCACTGGCGCGACCGCTGGGACTGGAGCGACGCGGAGATCCGCGCGCACCTCGCGCAGCGCGACATCACGCTCCACGTCGCGCGGCGCAGCGGTGCGCTCGTCGGGTGGTACGAGCTGCGCCGCGTGCCCGCGGACGACTCGGTTGAGATCGCGTATTTCGGGCTCATGCCCGGCGCAATCGGCCAGGGGCTCGGCAAGCACCTGCTCTCGTGTGCGGTCCGCGACGCCTGGGCACTGCGAGCGAACCGCGTGTGGCTGCACACGTGCACGCTCGATCATCCCCATGCGCTCGCGAATTACCGAAAGCGCGGCTTCGCGCCTTATCGCACGGAGACCTACACAGTAGATTCCGAAGCGTGACCTTCGCCCTGTCCCGTAAGCAGAAGCTCATCATCACCGGCGCCCTCCTCGCGCCGGTGATCGTGTTCGGCTTGTACACCTGGGCCGCCCTGACGTGGAGCTACTCGAGCGGGGACCGGGCCGGCTACGTCCAGAAGTTCTCGAGAAAAGGCTGGGTCTGTAAGACCTGGGAGGGCGAGCTCGCCATCGTGTCGATCCCGGGGACCATGTCGGAGAAGTTCTACTTCACGGTGCGGGACGATTCCGTCGCCGCCCGCGTGAACCAGACGATGGGCAAGCGCGTCGCGCTCGTCTACCACCAGCACATGGGCATCCCCACGCGCTGCTTCGGGGACACCCAATACTTCGTCGTTGGAGTGCGGAGCGTCGAATGACGGCGCAGAACAGCTTCGGCAGCAAAGGGCGGCTCGCCGTCGGCGGGCGGAGCTGGGAGATCTTCCGCCTCGCAGCACTCGAGCAGCGCGGCCTCCCGATGGCCCGTCTTCCCTACTCGTTGCGCATCCTGCTCGAGAACCTGCTGCGCCGCGAGGATGGGCGCACCGTGCGCGCCGAGGAGATCGAGACGCTCGCGCGCTGGGACCCGAAGAAGACCCCGGACGACGAGATCGCGTTCATGCCCGCGCGGGTCCTGATGCAGGACTTCACGGGGGTGCCCGCCGTCGTGGATCTGGCGGCGATGCGCGACGCCATGACGACGATGGGCGGCGACGCCAAGCGGGTGAACCCGCTGTTGCCCGCGGAGCTCGTGATCGATCACTCGGTGGTGGTGGACGAGTTCGGCACGCCGACTGCGTTTCAGGTGAATGCCGAGCTCGAGTTCCAGCGCAACCGCGAGCGCTATGCGTTACTGCGCTGGGCGCAGCGGGGGTTCGAGGGATTCCGGGTCGTGCCGCCCGACACCGGCATCGTGCACCAGGTCAATCTCGAGTACCTGGCCCGCGTGGTCTACGCGACCGACGGCGCGGCGCCCCAGGCGTACCCCGACACCCTGGTCGGTACGGACTCGCACACCACGATGATCAACGGCCTGGGTGTCCTCGGCTGGGGCGTGGGGGGGATCGAGGCCGAGGCGGCGATGTTGGGCCAGCCCGTCTCGATGCTGATCCCCCAGGTCGTCGGGTTCCGGCTGACGGGCAAGCTCGCCGAAGGCGCGACTGCCACGGACCTCGTGCTCACCGTGACCGAGATGCTCCGGAAGAAGGGCGTGGTCGGGAAGTTCGTGGAGTTCTTCGGTCCGGGAGTCAGCACGCTGCCGGTCGCGGACCGCGCGACCATCGGCAACATGGCACCGGAGTACGGGGCCACCGTGGGGATCTTCCCCGTCGACCAGGAGACGCTCCGCTACCTCGAGTTCACCGGGCGGCCCAAGGAGCAGCTGCAGCTTGTCGAAGCGTACATGAAGGAGCAGGGCCTGTTCCACTCGGCCGCCGCGGCCGAGCCCGAGTATTCGGACACGCTCGCCCTGGATCTCGCGACGGTCGAGCCCAGCCTCGCGGGACCGCGCCGTCCGCAGGACCGCGTGGCGCTGCGCGACGTGCCCCGGAGTTTCCACCTCGCACTCCCGACGCTCGTCCAGCCGACCTCCCCGGTGGCCCCGCCCACGAACGCCGGTCGCTGGGAAGCGGAGGGCGGCCACGTCGCCACGGTGGAGGCGCTGCCCGAGCGCCGCACCGACGTCGATCTCACGGTCGACGGGGTGGAGTGCAAGCTGCACCATGGCTCGGTCGTGATCGCGGCAATCACGAGCTGCACCAACACGTCGAACCCCTCGGTGATGCTCGCTGCCGGCCTCCTCGCCAAGAAGGCGGTCGAGCTGGGGCTCACGGCGCAGCCCT
>WNFI01063584.1_pt1 | contig 16288 bp, 12 predicted proteins | sample 5400471 | NCBI WGS metagenome assembly WNFI01 (sample SAMN13153348, study PRJNA577476) | soil metagenome | isolation source: 100 cm saprolite on Douglas fir-dominated hillslope | place: USA:California | collected 2013-09-17 | reverse complement strand
CCGAGCAAGCCGAACGTCCTCTGGCTGACGCCGAAGAACATCGCCGAGATCGAAGAGAATATTCTCGAGGTCGGCGCGGCGACGTCGCGAACCGAGGTCGCGGAATCGCTTGTTGCGCACACTCGAACGCGTATGGAGGCGGTGAGACTCTCTGTCGAGGGCGTGCCGCGCCGGCGTGCCGTCTTTCTCGAGTGGACCGACCCACTCTTCTGCGCGGGCCACTGGGTTCCGGAGATGATTACCCTCGCCGGCGGCGACGACCCGCTCGGAAAGTCGAGCGCCGACTCGGAGCGCATCACGTGGCATGACGTCCGTGAAGCCGAGCCCGAGCTGATCATCGTTGCGCCATGCGGCTATGGGCTCGATCGCGCGGTCGAGCTTGCCCGCGCGATGCCGTCGGTTGCGGGCGCCACGGTCTATGCGGTTGACGCTAACGCCTACTTTGCGCGGCCCGGCCCGCGTGTCGCCGAAGGGATCGAGCTCCTCGCCCATCTGTTCCATCCGGCGCGATGTGCCTGGGCGCAGGACCATCAGCCCTGGCTCCAGATCGCTTAGAGAGAAGGGCGGTGCCTAACCGCTCTATAAGGATGCAAATCGGAAAGGGCAGTTCAGGTCGGACGTTGTGTTTGACGTCCGCGGCGGCGAGTTGGTCTCGGCCCCGAGCCGACAACAAACACCAAAAACAGTAATCCGATGTGATTCTCGCGCTTTTTATTTCTGCGAAACTCGTCGCGACGGAATGGCTCGTGCCCTGAGGAGAGTCAGACATCTTTCAGAGGCGCTCATGAACAGACTCAACAGCACCCGTCGCATCGCGTTCACGGCCGTCGTCGTCGCCGGGTTTGCGCTGCCGAGCGTTGCCATTGCGCAGGGCCGAGGCCAGGACAAAGGCAAAGGCGAGGACAAGAGGGGCGAAAAGGTCGACAGGGCCGAGGTCAGAGGCGAGAGGAGAGGCGAGAAGAGGGGCGAGGATAGCCAGGGTGATAGAGAGCTGACGGCCGCAACAGTCCAGCCAGGCACCCGGGTCATGAGGGTCGAACGGATCCCGCCGGGCCAGGCGAAGAGGCATGTCACGACTCTTGAGGGCGTGTCGGTGACGCGGGATGTCCTTCTTGCCAACGGCTATCAGGTTGTCAACGTCGTGCCGAGTGGCACGTCACAGGTCATCTACTATCGGCGCGGCAACATGGGCCAGGGTCGCGGTCTCGGACCGGTCCAGAGAATCGTCGTCGTTCCCGCGGGACAGGTCGTGCAGTTCCAGTCTGTTCCGCGGTCCCTCTTGTCGACGATTCTCAGTCGACTCGGCATGTAGTCCGCCGAAAAGGCTGTCGCCCTGAGCCCCTCGCTTGGCTCGTGAAAGGCTCCGCGAAGGGGTGAATTTCAGCGCAGAGACCCACCCCTTCGCTGCGCTCAGGGCGACAACGCAGTAGTAAGCCTAGTACTCCGCCCCAGGTCCGATCGTCTGTTTGACCTCCGTTGCGACGACTTTCTCCGCATTCGGCGCAGCGGGGGTCCGCACCGCGCGGCTATGGAGTCCGAGCGTCGGGTCGACGATGAAACGGACGAGCAGCCGCGTCCACGACGTGTGATAGTGGAGCGAGTCATAAAGCTCCGGCGCAGCGCGGCGGATGCGCGGTAACCGCATCCACGGCACCCGCATCAGATCATGATGCTCGTTGTGGTAGCCGACGTTGAAGGCGATCGCGTTCAGCCCTCCATAGTAGGAAAACGTCTCCTGCCCGCCTGGATGGGTGAGGTAGTGTTCCTGGATCCACCGCGCGCCGACAGGATGCAGGCCGATTGCGAACACGCTCGACAGCAGCAGGTAGATCAGGCTCGTCCAGCCCCAGCCATAAATGACGGCCGCGACGAACGCGACCTGCACCAACGCGTTCGCGACGTACCACCGGTCGATCAGCTTGATCCGAGTGAGGCGCGGCACGCGCAATAGCTGCGCGAGAAAATAGAACGCCAGCCAGAGCGTCTTTCGCGGCGAGCTGTTGCCGACGAGCCTCGCCTCGAGCGGGCTCGGGAGATCGGCGTCGAGATCCTCATCCCCTTGATGATTGTGATGCAGCAGGTGGTAGCGACGGAACGCGATCGCTGACGGAATGACGATCGGAATGTTCGCGACCAGTTGGAGCAAGCTGTTCTCCGACGCCTTTCTGAAGACCAGATTGTGCGTGCACTCATGGATCAGCGTCCAGAGCGCGTGGTCGGCGAACGCGCCGACTCCGTACGCGACAAGGAGGATCATCCACCATGGCTGATCGCGCAGGAACCAGGCGACGAGAAGCTGCGCGGCGACGATGCCAAAGATCGCCACCGACGTCACGGGCGCGTTGCCGACCAGATCGCGGACCTCCGGATGATTCGCCAACAGCATCCGCGTCCGCTCGAAGTGCGGCTCGCGGCCGGTGACGCGAACGAAGTCAGACATTCGTCACTCCCGGATTCGCGGCGGCCATCCACCTGCCGCTCACCATGTCTCCCGCCATTCGCCGGATGGTCCGCCAGACCAGCCGAACCAGCATCAGAGTGAGCACGAGGAGCGCGAGGGCGAGGGCCAGCGAGATCAGAGGGTGGCTCCACACGTAGTAGCTCATTGCCGCGACGACGCTGAGCTCCGTCGCGCTCAGGACCCCATTGCTCAACGGCTCCGGTGACGTGTCGACCGCCACGCGGAGTCCAAGCTTCGTCGCATGAGTCACCAACCCCAATCCTCCGTCGAGAAGCGCGGCCGCTGCGACGATCGCCGGATCAGAATGCCAGGCGGTTGCGACCGCGATGAGCGCCGCGGCGGGCGGTCGAATCGCCGTGTGGACCGTCTCCCACACCGAAGCGACTCCGGGAATCAGCGAGGCGGCCAACTCCAGGGTCGCGAGGGCGCCACAGATCACAAGAACTACCGGATTGGCCGCCACCCCCATCACGCCCGGCAAGGGTCCGATCCAGTGGGCGCGCTCACAGAGGCCGACCAAGAGTACGGTAGCGTACGGACTTACGCCCGCCGCGTAGGCGAGTCCCAGCGATTGTGCGAGCGCGATGACTGAGGACATGGCTGACCAAACGAAAAGGCCTGCGGCACCGTTATTTAGGGTAATGCCCGAGCCGAAGAAGGATACGGACATTGACGCCTCACCTGGAAGACGCTGACGACGTGGCGATCCCCGAAGTGGACGACCAGACGGGCGAGTGGTCTGCCGACGCGACGAAGATCAGCCGTCGTGCAGCGGACATCCTCGACTCGCTTAGCGATTCCGTCTCCGCATTCGACGGCGAATGGCGCTGGGTGTACCTCAATCCTGCGGCGAAGGGCCTGCTCAAGGCCCTCGGTAAGGATCCCGAGACGATGCTTGGCCGCGTCCTCTGGGAGGAACTGCCGATGCTTCTCGGCACGCAATTCGAGACTGCGACCAAGCGCGCCGCCAGTGAACGCGTCGTCATTGAGTTTGAGGAGTACCTCCCCGCGGTCGACCAGTGGTTCGAGAATCGAATCGTGCCCAGTCGCGGCCTGATCACCACCCATCAGCGCGACATCACGGAGCGCCGCCGCGCCGAACGGGGGATCGAGATCGGGGCGGACCGAGCGGCTCGGCTGCTGACCCTTGCCACACGGCTCGGTGCGGCGTCGACGCCAGACGAGGTCGCCGGCGTCGCGCTCAGCGAGGCGCTGGCAGCAACCGGCGCGCAGTCCGGCTCCGTCGCCTGGCTTCGGTATGATCCGGTCAACGGCCCAATGTTCGAGACCGTGAAAACGCTCGGCTATCGAGAGAACCTTTCGAAGCGCTTCAGCCGGTTTCCGTTGAAGGGCGGCAGACCGCTCTCCGACGCGATCATCACTCGCGCCCCCGTGTTAATCGAATCGCGGGCGGCGTGGCTCGCTCGATATGCCGACATCATTCAGCCGTCGGAGCTGCCTGGCGAAGCGATGGCGAACATTCCGGTCCTCGTCGAGGGCGAGGCTGTGGCGGGCATCAGCATCAGCTTTCGCGAAGCGCGAAAGTTCGACGATGCCGCTCGAACATTCCTCGCGACGATCGGCGAGCAAACGGGAATCGCCCTCGGCCGCGCGCGCGCGTTTGAGCGCGACCACCGCGCTCGGGACGCGAGCGCGTTTCTCGCTGAAGCGAGCCGGCTGCTCTTCTCCTCTCTCGACTACGCGACGACGCTGTCGACGCTCGCCCGCGCGTCGGTGCCGAGGCTCGGGGACTGGTGCGCTGTCGACGTCGTCACGAATCCGGACTCGACCGACTGGCCTCCGCCGATCGCGCGGTTGGCCGTCGTCCATCAGGATCCGGCGAAGCTGGCGCTCGCCGTCGAGCTCGAGCGGCGATATCCGCCCGATTGGTCGCAGCAGACCGGACTCGCCGCCGCGATCCGCGATCGGACCGTGACCTTCCTCCCCGCGATCACCGACGAGATGTTGGCCGCCGGCACGCCGGATCCCGAGCACCTCGAGCTTCTGCGCAGGTTCGGGTTCTCAGCGTGCATCATCGTCCCTCTCGTCGCGCGTGAGAAGACGCTCGGCGCGTTGACGCTGATCACCTCGGAATCCGGCCGCGTGTATGAGCAGGCCGACCTTGATCTCGCGCTCGAACTGGCGCAACGAGCGGCCATGGCCATCGACAATGCGCGGCTGTATCGCGCCGCCGAAGCCGCCCGCGCCGAAGCCGAAAAGGCGAACGCGGCAAAGGGGGAATTCCTGGCGACGATGAGTCACGAGCTGCGAACGCCGCTCAACGCCATTGGCGGGTATGCGGAGCTGCTCGAGATGGGGCTGCACGGCACGCTGACCGAGCAGCAGCGCGACGCAGTCAACCGCATCAAGCGGGCGCACGTCAACCTGCTCAATCTGGTCGAGGACGTCCTCAGCTTCGCGCGCATCGAATCTGGACGGCTCGAGTATTCGTTCGCCGATGTGCCGCTCGACCACACACTCTCGAGCCTGGAGGCGTTTATCAGCCCGGAGCTCGGCAAGCGGGAACTGTCGTACGAGTACACGCCGGTTGATTCCAGCGTGACGGTGTGGGCAGATCAGGAAAAGGTCGAGCGGGTCGTCCTCAATCTCCTCACGAATGCACTGAAGTTCACCGATCGAGGTCGAGTGACGTTGCGCGTCGAGCCGCGCGAGGACCATGTCCGCATCCGCGTTTCCGACACCGGCGTCGGGATTCCAGGTCATAAGCTGGAGGCCGTGTTTGAGCCGTTCGTCCAGCTGGACTCAGGACTCACACGACGAGCGCAAGGTTCGGGGCTCGGACTCGCGATCAGCCGCGATATCGCGCGAGCGATGAACGGCGATGTGACGGTGGAGAGTGTCGTTGGCGAGGGTTCGACGTTTACGCTGCGGTTGCCCAGGCGGCCGGCCTAGACAACCGGGTCAACTCAGTGCGCTTCCATCGGCATCGCGGCCTGCGCCGCGGGCTTACGCAATAGAAACACGGCCGGGATAACGGCCAGAAAAGACAACAGGATCAGCATCCAGGCGTCATTGTAGGCGAGCATCGCCGCCTGCCGCATGACCCCCGCCTGCACCAGCGCCAACGCGCCTTGCGGCGCCGAGATCGCCGCCGTTCCATGCGCGATCAACGTCTGAATCGCACCCTGATATCGCTGATCGAACGCCGGATTCCCAACGACGGTATTCATGGCCAGGTCGGCGCGATGATAGGCGATGTGCCGCGTGAGATAGGCGCCGAGAATCGCGATGCCGAACGATCCGCCGAGCTGCCGCGACAAGTTGATCAGCCCGGACGCCTGCTGCGCTTCCTGCGGCTTGATGCTGCCGAACGCCGCGTTGTTGATGGGAACGAACAGGAAACCCATGGCGATACCGCGGATGATCAGCGCGTACCGCGCATCCGCCTCACCGGCCGCCGTCGTCAGGTGTCCCAGACTCCACATTGAATACCCAAAGAGACTCATCCCGATCAGGATCAGGATCCGCGGGTCCGCGAGCGGCCGCTTTCCGTTCAGGAGTTTGCCGTTGAACACGGCCGTGACCATCGTCGCGATTCCGCCGGGCATCATCGCCAGCCCGGTGTCGGTCGGCCTGAATCCGAGAATGCCCTGGGTGAACAGCGGAAAGAGGAACGTTCCGCCGAACAAGCCAAAGCCCATGATGATGAAGAGAAAGATCGACGCCGCCAGATCACGATTATGCAGCACGCGGAAGTCGATCACCGGCTGCTTGTTCCGCTTCGAAAGTTCCCACCAGACCATGGTCGCCAGCGACACGGCCGAGACGATCGCCAACTCGACCAGCAGCCGGTCCTCGAACCAGTCGCGTTTGTTGCCCTCCTCGAGCACGTACTGCAACGAGCCGACGCCGGCGATGAGGAGTGCGATGCCGAACCAATCGACCTGCTTGCGCTGTCGGAGGTGCTCCGGCGAATCGTGCAGGAATGCTCCGACGAGAAACGCCGACATCAGTCCGATCGGAACGTTGATGAAAAAGCACCAGCTCCAGTCGTAGTTGTCGGTGATCCACCCCCCGAGCGTTGGGCCGAGTGTCGGGGCAACGATCACGCCGACCATGAAGATCGCTTGCACCAGCCCCTGTTCTTCCTTGGGGAAGATCTGTCGCAGCGTGGCCTGTGCCGTCGATAACAGTGCCGCGCCGCCGGCTCCCTGCATCAGCCGAAAGAACACGAGCTCACCGAGCGAGTGCGCCGTCCCGCAGAGGAACGACGCGCCGATGAAGATCACGATGGAGAAAACGAGATATCGCTTGCGCCCGAATCGCTCGGTGAAGAATGCGGTCATCGGTAGGACGACGACGTTCGCCAGGATATACGACGTGCTGACCCAGGCGATTTCTTCCTGCGTGGCCGACAGGTTTCCCGCCATTCGTGGCAGGGCGACGTTGATGATGGTGGTGTCGAGAATCTCCATCATCGCGGCCGTGATCAACCCGAGCAGGATGAACCAGCGAAAGCGATCGACGTGGTCCGCATGCGCGGCACTGGCCGCTGCGGCCTTGGACTTTTCCGTGTTCGGCATCGAGCCGAAAACTAGCGCCGGCGGAAGCCCCCGGTGTCCGGCCGCACGAGCGTGTCGGGCTTTGCCTTCACCGCTCTGTCCTTCTTGGGCGCGCTGTCCTTCCTCGCCGCGGCACGCGACGCACTGTCGATCGGCGGCGGCGGGACAGTGCTCCATTTCTGGCCGGTACTGTCGGTGACGATCCGGGCCGAACGCTCCTTCGCCGCCGCCGCCAGCTTCACCTGTCGAGCGGCCCGCCGTTCGGCGTCCGCTTGAAGGATCGAATCGCGAATTGCCGTGAACACTGCGCTGTCGGCGAGGGCCAGCGGCGCGATCGTTCCCGCCGCGGAATCCGTTACGGCCGTACTGGGAATCGCGGCGGTATCGGGCCGGCGAAACGCTCCACTGCTTGCCAGCGTCGCGACCGTCATCGGAGTGGCGGACACACGGTTGTGGCGGTTGACCGCGTACGCCGTTCCAACTAACAAGACGACGAACGCCGCGATCCCAGCCGGCACCATCCAGCGCGGACGTCCCTCCTCCGTTGCCGGCTCAGGCAGGGCGGCCGCGTCGTACGTGATTCCCGACACCGGCTCATCGGTATCGAGCGGGATCGCCCACGGCTCGGTTTCCTCGATCGGCGTCCACGGCTCGTGCACGTCCTCGATACCCTCGATGCCTCCGGCGATCTCTTCGGCCGCGATCATCTCCGGTACGTCCGCTTGGGCCGCTGCGAATTCCTGTTCACTGACTTCGTCGTCGGTGATCGCTTCGAGCGGCGTCTCAGGCCGCCGTGTTGCACTCGCGGCCGCCGCCCCAGACGCGGCGGCTTCGGTTAGCTCGCGGTTCCGGTCTTCCAGATCGAGTCTTCGCTTCTCGAGATCACGCGAGTGCCTTTCCAGCTCCCGCTTCTGCTTCTCGAGATCCTTCGCGTGGCGATCGATCTCCTTCACCCGCGCTTCGAGCTCCGATTTCTTCTGCTTGAAGTCGGCCCGCGCCTGATCCAGCTCGGCGCGTGCTTGCTGAACTTCGCCGCGCCGCTTGTCGATCTCGGCGCGCGCCGCCGCAAATTGCTCACGTTCCTTCGCTGCCCGCCGCTCATATTCGGCGCGCTCGTCACCGAACTTCTGTACCTGCGCCTCATTGGCCATCTGGCAGGCATGTTGTTCCGCCTCCCACTTCTCGCGCTCACCCTTCATCTGCGCCCGGAACTCGGCGTCGACGCGGGCAACCTCGAGCTCTCCCTCCTTGATCGCGTCGGCCATCGCTACACTGGCGAGATATGCCGAGATGTTGGGCTGCTCATCATTCATCGTACTGGCGGCGAGCTTTTCCGTGGCATCAACGACGCGCTGCGGAAGGTCCGGCCGCATGTTGGCCAGTGTTCCGTCGTGGTCGTCGGCCATTGGCCTCGCGGTCAGCATCGCCATGGCCAGTGCACCAATGGTCCGGGCGTCGTCGCGCGCGTCCGGGCGATTGGTCTTGGGCGCGTCGGTCGGGGACAACGCGACGAATACTTTGTTCGTTCCGCGTTCGATAGTGATTCCGTCTGGAGTCACGGCCCGATGCGACAACCGCTCACCCCGAGCCCACTCGAGCACGCCGTCGACGTCGCCGAGGATGTGGGCGATACGCGGGTTGGACATGCGGTCGCCCTTCAGAAGTTCAGCGAGGGTCGTCCCCTGAACTCTGTCGCTGACCAGCGCAAAGGCGTCGTCGCCGATCCACCGCCCTTCGATCACCTGCGGGACGTTTGGATGGCTGAGGGTGGCGAGCAGATTGACGTCGGCCGCGAACTGGGCGATGGCCTTACCTTCCGCGACCTCGGCTGCGGCCATCATCACGGTAATCAGCACGTCGCGGCCGTCTTCCCTCCGCTTGCCAACGTACGATTTCGTATGGTCGCGCCCGCCAACGTCACCGACGACCTCGTACTTGTCCTGAAGCGGCGAGAGATCCGGGTTTTCCTGACTGCTGCTCATGGGTGTGGGCTCCCGACGGGACACTTGGGCGGTTCGCGTGTGTATAGAAGCGGGATTTGTGCCGAGCCCGAGTCGCGGGAGCCAGCCCTCCGAGACACGCCTTTGGAGCAAACTCGGCCTGGACCCTGGCGCCGAGCGAACTGCCTGCGACCTTCTGTCAGGCCACTTGGAGCAACAATGCACTTCTTTCGATTCAGCTTGATCATCGCCCTTGCATTTCCCGCGACTTTAGCCGCCCAGAGGGGCGGTTATCCGTCGCGAGGCAATGTCAGGGGCAATTCCCGGCGCGAACCCCCACCGGAGCTTCGCACAAAGGATCTCGAGAATCTGAATCCGGCGAAAATCGCGATCGAACGGCAGAACGATCTCGGGCTGTCCGCAGATGCAGTAGGTCGTCTCGACAGCGCCGCCAAGGCGTACGACCTCGAGGCGAAAGAGTTCGGCAGATCGGTCGACACCCTCCAGAACATCATGGAAAGAGCGGTGCGGAGCCTGTTGGACAATCCGCGAGGCCTCGGCCCACACATTTCGCGCGACCCGCCGAAGTCGCCAAAGGACAGCGTCGAGCGGGCGCGCAAGGACAGCGCCGATCAGGCGAAGGCCGACAGAGATCAGGAGCGATACATGGCGGCAAAGAACGCGCTGACGTCCACGTTGCTGCGAATTCGCGCGGCGTATGACGACAGGCTCAATACGGTGAGCGCCCTGTTGTCGGAAGACCAGCGGCGTAAGATCGGGCCCTGGTTCGAGAGCGCATCCGACGAGCTCACGGCGCGTCTTCATGCGGCGAACGCCGGCCTGAATAGCGGCCGATAGGCCATCCAAACTTCTAACGAGGGCATTCTCGTGAAAGCGCGTGTGATCATCGCAGCGGCGATCATGATCGTTCCAACGATCGCCACGGCTCAGGGCGGGATGGGGGGAATGGGCGGCGGTCGCCGGGGCGGACGGGGCGGACACGGTGAACCCGGCAGTGAATCGGCACGGGAGGGCCAGCTCAAGTCCGATGACATCCAGAAACTGAACCCGGCGAAAGCGCTGCTCGACAAACGCAAGGATCTCAAGATCGACGACACACAGAAAGCGCAGCTCGAGACCATCGCCAATCGCTACGACTGGAACACTCGGGTCTTCGTTGGGGTGGTCGACTCTCTCCAGGGCGTTCCCGGCGGCCCAAAAGGAGGCGCCCTTGTGGAAGCGCTTCGGACGGTGAGGCAGGAGTTCGACACGGCGTCGGCGCGATCGATGGGAGTGCTGACCGAAGCGCAACGCCCGCTGGCCGCGAAGTTGATCGAGACACCGACCGTTGAGATCGAAAATCAGCTGGCCAACGCGGGTCTCGTTCGGCCACTTGCCGACACTCCGAAAAGCAGACCACCGGCGTAGCGCGTCGCGTCAACGGCGCCGGCAACGTTCACCTCGATCATCTCACTCGGACCCATTCTTCGCCGAGGGCGGCAACAGCGCGGCGATTTTTGCCGCGCGAATCTCGTGGCGTTCTCCAAGCAGCCGAAACGTCAGCGCCAGCGCATCCTGGCCCCGACTTCGGTGCTCCGCCGTCATCGCCCGGCAGTATGCGGCGACTTCGCGCTCGTCTTCGACGTCCTGCGATGAGAAGCCGAACGGCTCATCGTAGAGCAGCAGCGCAGCGAGCGCGTGCGGCGAAAACGGAGTGTCAAGAAACTGATCACGGATCTTGTCGAGGCTGGCTCTGTTGACGAGCACCCCTGTCCATTCGGCAGCAGAAAGTGCGGCAGGAATCGGCTCAGACACGGTGCCTCGCGGGTGAGTCCCGTTGGGCACTGACAAATTCGCTATGGCCGGAAGCGTACATAATGAGGTAAGTTTAGATGTGCCGCTGTACTCGGGGCTCTGTCGACGGCGACCCAGCCCGCCTTTCCTTCCCTTGCGGAGATCCCACGCGATGCAGCATCTGAGCCTTCACTGCACGTGGTGGGACCGTTGACCGGCGCGGTCATCGAAGTCGGCGCGGCACCGGCGAAGCCCAAATGGGCTTCAATCGTCGCGCAGTATCAGCAACCGCAGCACGTCCGCGCGATCGTCCAGATGGTGACCACGTTCGTTCCGCTCGCCGCGGTCTTCTGGCTGATGTATTTGTCGCTCGCGCTGCCGTACATCGTGACCGTGCTGCTCGCGTTTCCGGCGGCAGGCCTGCTCGTGCGCACGTTCATCATCATGCACGACTGCGGACACGGTTCGTTCTTCCGGTCGCGCCGCGCCAACGAGATCGTGGGATGGATCACCGGCGTGTTGACGCTGACGCCGTTCGCGCAGTGGAGAAAGGATCACGCACTGCATCATGCGTCCTCAGGCGATCTCGATCGTCGCGGGCACGGCGATATCGAGACGATTACCGTCAAGGAGTACTTCGCCCTCCCGGCGAAACAGCAGCGGCGTTACCGCTTCGTCCGAAATCCATGGGTGATGTTGGGTCTTGGCCCTCTGTATCTGATGTTGAGCCAACGCCGGATGTGCAAGGACACGCAGAGCAACGACATGCAGCGCTTCAGCGTGAACTCGACGAATCTCGCGATCATCGCGCTGATCGGCGGTTTCACGTGGTGGATCGGCTTTGTGCCGTTCCTGGCGATCTACTTTCCCGCGATCTTCATCGCCGCGTCGGCGGGCATCGCCCTGTTCTACGTGCAGCATCAGTTCGAGGACACGTACTGGAACCAGCACCAGGCGTGGGATTACGCGACGGCGGCCATTCGCGGGAGCTCGTACTTCAAGCTGAATCCGGTGCTCCAGTGGTTCACCGGCAACATCGGGCTGCACCACGTGCACCATCTTGGCCCCCGTATTCCCAACTACAATCTCAAGCGCTGTCACGACGAAAACGACCTGTTTCACGAAGTGACCATTCTGACGCTCGCCGGCGCAATGAAGACGTTACGGCTGGGACTGTGGGATGAGGAGCACGGACGACTGATACGCTTCGGGGAGTTCGATCGACAGGTACGAGCCGGGAGAACGTCGTAAGGCGTTCCGTTCGGCTAGCCCCGCGGGTCCGGCCTTACCACGAAGGATTGCGTGTAGCTCTGGCCATTGACGGTGAGTTTCGCCGTGAACGTGGCCGGCAGTGTGATGCCAGCGCCTCTGCCGCCGCCGCGGCCACCACGTCCGTCGCCCTCGTTCGGACTCCACGTTACGCGATGCATCCCGGCGCGACCGGAAAACGGCTCCAGCGATTGGCGCCACAGCGCCGATATGTTTGGAATCCCGCCGCCTCGGGCACCGCCACCTGCACCGCGCCCGGAACCGCCACCGACAGCCGCAGTCGCCGGAGCCGTCGTGAACGCCTGCCGCACCGTTCCGGTGGCATCGGTGATCTCGAGCGTCACCGGGCCGATCGCGTCGGTCTTGAGGTAGTAGTCGATCATCGCGCCGCTGGCCGGATTCGGCGCCTGCGGCTCGTCCTTCTGCAACGGCGTGCCGTTCTCGCTGCCCTGGTTGTACAACGTCGCGTCGGCGGGCTTGAATAGGTACGCCTCCGACTTGATCACCGAGTCGTTCACCTGCCGCAGCGGGCTGATGTCGTCGACCACCCAGAATCCTCTGCCGTGCGTCGCGACGATCAGGTCGTTGTTGTAGAACTCGAAGTCGCGCATCGACGTCGGCGGCAGGTTGAGCTGGAGTGTCTGCCAGTGGTCGCCATCGTCGAACGAGACGAAGACTCCGCGCTCCGTGCCCGCGACGAGCAGACCTTGCCGCATCGGGTCCTCCTTGATCGCGTGCACATAGACGCCTTTCGGTAAGCCGTTAGCTATCAGCTGCCAGCTCTTGCCCATGTCGTGCGTTCTATAGATATAGGGCTCAAAATCCTGGAGCTGATGGCGGTCGACGCTCGCATACGCGGTGTTCCAGTCGTAGTGCGACGCCTCGACCGTCGTCACGCGGCTCCACGGGGTCAACGCCGGCGGCGTGACGTTGGTCCACGTGCCGCCGTTGTTGGTCGTCACGTGAATGAGCCCGTCATCCGTTCCGACCCATACCATCGGCACGAGCAGCGGCGATGGCGCTACGGCGTAGATGACACCGCGCCGCCCTCGGACCGGGTCGAAGTCCGCGGCTGCCGCCGCATCGAGCGTCGCCGGCGGGGCCGCATCCGGCCGAGTAAGATCCGGGCTGATCTGCGTCCAGCGCGCCGCGTTGTCGGTGCTCTTGAACAAATACTGATTGGCATAGTATAACGCGCGTGGATCGGCTTTCGAGAAGACGAGCGGCTGTGTCCAGTCCGTTCGCGCGGTCTCACCCGATGGGACTTGGGGCGCCGTCGTGCCACCCACCGGCGCATTCTTCTCGAGATCGTTGCGACCGCCGGTGCCTCCGTGAACGATCCCGGGATGCAACGCGTCGCCGGCCGTCATCCCGCTCTCGCCACCAGCTTCGATCGGCTCCCAGTCGCGCATGGAGATCTCGGCGAACTTGCCTCGAGACCGGACGGCGACGGCGCCGGAGTCCTGTTGCGCGCCCGTGACCCAATATGGAACGCGGTAATCGACCGACACGTGATAGATCTGCGCCGTTGGTTGATTCAGCCACGAGCTCCAGGTCACCGCCGTCGGATCGTCGGTGCGCGCGTTGCGCGTGATGATCGCACCCTGGTCACTGGCGACGATCATGGTATTTGGATCGTCGGGTGAGACCCACGCCTGATGGTAATCGTCGCCGCCGGGAGATCCGCGCAGCGCGACCCAGGTTTTGCCGCCATCCATCGATCGTGAGACAGCGACATTGGGCACGTAGACGATGTCCGGATTCTTTGGATCGACGGCGACCTTTTCGAAGTACCAGCCGCGGCCCCAGAGCGCCTGATCGTCCGACATCTTCATCCACGTCGCGCCGGCATCGTCAGAGCGAAAGAAGCCGCCAAGCTGTTTCGCCGACTGGGCACCGCCGCGGCCACCGCCTCGTCCGCCGCCTCCCGCGGGGGCAGCGGGGTCCAGTGCCGTCGGGGCTGGGGCCGCGGGATCGGGAAGCAGATCGTCGATCACCGCATAGACGCGCTTTGGATCCGTCGGCGAGACCGCGAGGCCTGTGCGGCCGATTCCGTCAGTCGGCAATCCGTTGGTCAACTGCTTCCATATAGCGCCGCCGTCCGTTGACTTGAAGATGCCGCCGCCGGGGCCGTTCGACGGCTGGTAGACGAACCAGGGCGGGCGCCGCGCATTCCACATCCCGGCATAGACGACATCGGAGTTCGTCGGATCGATCACGACGTCCACCGCGCCAAGATCGTCGCTCTTGAAGAGCACCTTCTCCCACGTCGAGCCGCCATCGCGTGTCCGAAAGACGCCGCGATCGGGATTCGCCTTGTACAGGTGGCCGATCGCCGCGACAAAGACGACGTTCGCGTTCTTCGGATCGATCGCGATCCGACCGATGTGCTGCGTCTCGGTCAGCCCGAGATGCGTCCATGTCTTGCCGGCGTCCGTCGACTTGTACACACCGTTCCCGAAGCCCATCGAATCGCGAAGAGTCGACTCGCCGCTTCCAACGTAGATCGTATCCGGCGCCGACGGCGCCACCGCTAGCGCGCCGATCGACGCGACCGGTTGCGAGTCGAACACCGGAGTCCACACGCGCCCGGCGTCGATCGACTTCCAGACGCCGCCGTTCACCGATCCGAAGTAGAACTCGTTCGGCCGCCCGTGAACGCCGCTCACCGCGTCGACACGCCCGCCGCGGAACGGGCCAAGCATCCGCCAGCGCAGCCCGGAATACAGGTCGGCGCTCTGTTGGGCAAATTCAGCGGGTACTTCGCGAATGATTCCGTCGGCGAGCGCGCGCTGTCGCCCCGGCTGGCCAAGGAGCACATCGAGACTGGGAACCGCAACCGACATCGCGGCGCCAAGCTGCCCGGCGCGAAGCAGAAAGTCTCTGCGCGAGACGTCGTCGGGATCGAGTGGGGCTGAGCGTTTCGCCACGAAATACTCCGGGAAAGGAGGGAAACCAGATCAGTCAAATAAGGTTTCGCCGATGACGTCGAGCAAGCAGCCTCCGAGCTGGGAGCTGATAGCGTGTAACATCCAGCCTGAGCCTACTGCCCTGGCTAGCCGGACAGCTGGAGCTCTGGCTCGAGCCAGAGCTCGGGCTATCTAGTAAGCCAGGGCTGTAGGCTCAGGCTGCGAGTTACAGGCTGTAAGCCCCCAGCTCTCAGCTCCTACGTCGGCTCCGCCGCTCTGCGGCACTCACTGCTGGGTTGACGTCGCCTTCGCCGCTGGCTTCTTGAGCTTCGAATCGTACCACTCCACCATCCGCCTATGCATGTCGAGGAAGTCTTCGGCGCTAGCGACGCCGCCCCCGTGCCCACCGTTCGCATAGCTGACCCAGACCACTTCTTTCCCCAGCCGGCGAAGCGCGTAGTACATCTCGCGACTATTGATCTCGGGTACGTTCGAATCCTGTTGGCCCGTGATCAGCATGAGCGGTGTCGTGATGCGGTCGGCGAACATGACCGCCGAGTGCTGGACGTATTTCTGCGGCTGCTGCCAGAGCGTCGCCCCGATCCGGTCCTGCTGGCGTTCGGCCGCGGTGATGTTGCGGACGCCAAGCCGCGGGCTGTCGGTGTAGAAACTGATGATGTCGACTTTGCCGGAAATATTGATGGCGGCCTTGAACCGGCGGGTCTGCGTGATCAGCAAGTTGGTGGCGTATCCGCCATAGCTGGTCCCCTGCACACCGAGGCTACTCGAGTCGGCGACGCCCATTTCGATCAACTTGTTGGCGGCCGCCGTTACCCCTTTGAGCCAGGCTTCGCCCGGATATCCGGTATCGAAGTCCACCGACGGTTTGACGACCAGGTAGCCGTTCGCGGCCAGAACATTCGCGGTGACGTCCCAGGTGTCGTCGAAGAAGTCTTCATAGATGATGAAGACCGTCGGATACGCCTTTCCCTTCTCGTAATCGGCCGGATAGTGCACGACCGCGTACTTGGCGTGACCGTCGGCGTCGAGATACGGCAAGAGATCCGTGGGCCCAAACCTCCTGCCGGCGAGCTGCGGGTTGGATTCCACGAATCGATGGAGATTCGATAGATCGCCGTTCGCCGTGAAGAGCTCAGCGGGCCGGTTGCCCTCAGTCACGTTGAGAAACGCGATGCTCCCGTCCTTCGACAAGCGGACTCCGGAATACGTGCGGCCGTCCTTGACGATCTGGTCGTTGGTCTTCGTTGCCCGATCGTAGCGAATGATCCCCCGCTCCCACTTCGTCCGCGACGCGCTCGTGAAATAGAGCTTCGAGCCATCCTCGCTCCATGCCGCGAATGCGACGCGCGGCGCGTTTTGGGCCGAATCGCC
>WNFI01019098.1_pt1 | contig 16289 bp, 14 predicted proteins | sample 5400471 | NCBI WGS metagenome assembly WNFI01 (sample SAMN13153348, study PRJNA577476) | soil metagenome | isolation source: 100 cm saprolite on Douglas fir-dominated hillslope | place: USA:California | collected 2013-09-17 | reverse complement strand
CTTTGTCGGCACGCCCCGAGTAGTCGTCACCCAAATCCTTCCGGTGCCGTCGTCCAACTCGTAAATCCCATTTCCCAACATGCCATAGCTGTCAGTGACAGTGCCAATCAACCCGACCTGCTGGTTCTGATACCTCGACGGGTTCTGATTAATTTTGGCAATCGTGGTTTTACTCGGGCAAGCCATCAGTGCCAGCGCGCCGGCAACAATGACAGAAAGAAAGATTGCCTTTTGAAGCAAATGCATAGCGTCTCCTCTAATGTGCGAATTCATTTCGGGAGAGCGAGGGTATGATAGCACTCGTCGAAGGCGGGTCAGAAGCCCGACCGTGAGGGAGGGCTGGTAGAAGACCTAAGATTGAAGTCAGAACTCAGGCTTCCGCTTTCTGTTCGAACGGCGAATCCTGCTTCGCATCAAACGCGCGGTCGCGCGCGGCGACGTAAAAGCGCAGCGAGAGCAAGAGAATTCCAAACGCTATGACGATCCAGATGATCGCCCAAATGATCGCTGGAATGTGCGTAGCATTTGCCATATTCACCGCATCGGTGGGAACCGCAGGCGCAAACGGCGATGAAAGAAAGAACACGTTCTTCAGATCGAGTAAAGCATTCAGGATGCATTGGACAGCCAACATGCTCAACACAAATGTCGCCACGCGGGGGCTGGCGAATCGCGCCACGGCGAACAGACCGATCGCCAGCGCGACGCCGGCGAACAGAGTAAAGGGAATTCCGCTAAGCGAACTCCACGACCCGGCTAACAGCGGCTTGAAGAATCCAAACACTGTAGTCAGAACAAGAATTATCACCGCCGATCCCATCAGCACTACGCGCGCGGCCACTGCGCGGCGAATCAACACCAGCAAGAGCGCGCCGAAAGTCATGGCGCCGAGATAACCGGCACTCGACACAAACATCTTTGAGAAGGTCCCGCCCTCTGTGGTGTAAGTTTCGCCGCTGGCGTTCATGGCCACGCTCAGACTCTGCACCGAGTTGCCGGTTAGCAGCGCCGCGATAGCGTGCCCGCCTTCATGAATGAATGTAACGAAGATGCGAAAGGGATAGCTCAGAATCTCGGCAAACGGTACAAACCACAAAACGATCGAAAGCCCCGCGGCGAAGAGCAGAGTCATCGCCTGGGGCCGGGCGTCCTGAGAAAGTTTGTATTTCATAAAAGAGTCCTCCGCCGAAATCCGCGTAAAATGTTTAGAGTCGGGCTACTGCCCGACCGAAAGCGGGCGGTAGCCCGCTTCTAAACAAAACAACGTCACTATCAAGAACGCAGAATTCACATGGCTTGTTCCTAAGGATTTGTTTCGCGCTGATAGTCGCCCGATTTTCCGCCGCTCTTCAATTCCAGGCGCACCTCGGTAATCGTCATCGATTTATCCAGAGCCTTGCACATATCGTAAACGGTCAGTGCCGCCACTGATACGGCTGTCAGCGCTTCCATCTCCACTCCGGTCTGGGCTCGGGTGGTGACTTCCGCCTCCAGATAGACCCCGCCGTCCTGTAACTCGGCGCGCACATCGACGTGCGTCAGCGGCAGCGGATGGCAAAGCGGAATCAGTTCCGCGGTGCGCTTGGCCGCCATAATGCCTGCCAGCCGGGCGGCCTCCAACGGGTCGCCCTTCGGTGCGCGGGAATCGCGAATCGCGGCGACGATTTCAGGTGACATCAATACGCGCGCCGAAGCGATTGCGCGTCGCGCGGTGTCCGGCTTCTCGGAGGTGTCGACCATACGGGCGCGGCCCTGTTCGTCGATGTGGGTTAGTTTGTTCATCCTCTGCGGTTAGTACCTAACTGACCTCACTCAGACGTGCATGAACGATCAGCGTATTCCCACCCAACAAGACTTCCTTCGACGCTAACTCCTCTGTCCAGCGTTCAGCCCTTTTGTGCGCGGGTGTTAGCCGGCCGACCAATCTAATCAAGGCCACCACCGGCCAGTAGAGCCAGGCATTTGACTTTGGTTTGTCGCGATGCACGCTCGCGATTTGAAAGCCATTCTTCTCAAGGATGTAGCGCAGTTCGGAATAACCAATTGGATTCACATGAGCCGCAATTTCTTCCCGGTTGTCATAGTCCGCTCGCAACCGCTCAACCTGCACGCGCGTGATCGGCTTAAAGTGCGATGTGTAACCGTAGAACAGCCACTTCAAACGCTCCTCAACATTCAAAATGTTCGGCACGCTGACAACCAGTTGCCCTCCCGGTCGCAACAGCCGCGCGAATTCGCGGATTGCCTGCTGCGGATTCTCAATGTGCTCGAGCCCTTCAAGACAGGTGATGTAGTCAAATGACCGATCACCGAACGGCAATTCCTTATTCAGATCACCGCGATGGATCTCCACGTCTGCCAGACAGAAAATTTCCGGATAGAGGTCGCAGCATTGCACCGCAAAGCCGGCCGCGATCAAGCGACCTGCGAGGGCGCCTTCTCCAGCCGGCACATCCAGCAGGGCGCCCCGCTGCTGCTGCTCCAGAATCCGGATCACGGTGTCGTGAATCGCCTGGTGGGCAAGGGGCGCCGGGATCGCCCCGCGCTGGGATTGATTGGCCGCAACCGCGGGCTCCGTTCCGGCTGGTTGTGCTGTCTGGCCTGAATTCACGAGTGTCTTGTCCAAGGGAACTCCTGAAAAACTGACGCGTGCTCACGAAATCCGCTCGCTTTTCGCCGAGCATAGCAGAATAATCCGCGCGCTAAAATCCGCCTAACCGCTATAGATCTCGCGGAATTTGTATCTATTCGACCAGAGTCGCCAATTTTCTGGGCGCAACATCTTGATAAGCCCGACGCGCGAGTTCCGCGACGGTGTCCCAGTCCACATCGTCCAGATCCACGCGAATCGCAATCCAGCCTTTTGATCCAAGATACGCCGGCACAAAGAAGCTCTCGGGATCGTCTCTCACCAGAAGGCGCTGCTCGCTGAGGTTCGACTTGCAGGTGAAAGCGATCATACCGTCACCATGATGGTCAAAGAGGTAGTAAGCAAATATCCTTTTGCGAATGCGAAAGGCGATGTGCTGATCGCCGGCCACCTCGGTGACTACTTCAGGAAACGCCTCGCAGATTTTGATCAGAGGTTTGCGTCGTGGCGCTGATGCGGAGAGTTGGTTTGAACTGAGAGTCATAACCGGGTTCTTCAGATTCCCAGGTTGCGAGCTGCTTCCGCAATGTCGATACCTTCAACCAACTCGAGCGCGTGATCGGCCGCTAGTTGTCGTGCCGCGTCAGAGCCGACTGACGGTTGAAGCCACAGCACCTTCGCGCCGAGCGGTACAACCTGGTTGGCGACTATTCCCGCATGTTCTTTCTCCGGGCGATAGATGTTGACAACGTCGACGGCGGCAGGACGGCCGTCGAGTCTGCGAAACACCAGGTAACCATTCTCGCCTTCCTGCGGCGGAAAGACATCGCCTGAATCGACTCCTGCCGGCGGTTCTGGAACTACTTCAACAACCGAGTAACGGCCGGGCGACGCACAGAACACCGTAAATCCTGCTTCGACCAATGCGCGAGGAACTCCCCGGTTGGCCCAATCTACCAGCAGAATGCGCTGTGCCGATCTCAGAATTCGATTTTGGTCGCTCAATGCTTTGCGCTCGCTGAGCCTGGCTGAACTTCCTTTCTGCTTCGGTCCATGACCACAACCTTCACTCCATCCTTTGGTCTGAGCGACATCGCCGGATAAATCGTCACCGGATGATCGGGAACCAGTTCCAGACGGACCCTCTGACCAACGGTCGCCAGGCACAAAATGATCTCCATCATCGCAAACGATGCGCCGATGCAAGCTCTCGGGCCGCCGCCGAAAGGGAAGTAGGCATACTTTGGCAGGCGTGCGATGAAGTCTTCCGTCCAGCGTTCCGGCCTGAAAGCCAAAGGCTTATCATAAAATCGCCCGTCTCTTTGCGTCGCCCATTGAAACATGAACACCTGGGTTCCTTTCGGCACGTGATAGCCGCCGATCTCGCAATCATCAATCGCCTCGCGGCCCAGCCCATACGCCGGCGGATATAGTCGCATGGACTCTTTAGCGATCTGTTCGGTGTATTTCAAGCGCGGCACATCGGCCATGGTCGGCTCTTGTCCATCGAGTACTTCGTCCAGCTCCGCATGAAATTTAGTTTCCGCGTCCGGATTTGTCCCGAGTAGATACCACGACCACGCGAGGGTCAGCGCGGTAGTTTCGTGACCGGCGAGGAACAACGTCATCACTTCATCGCGTAGTTGCCGGTCGCTCATCCGGCTGCCGTCTTCATCGCGCGCGGCCAGCAGCATCGAAAGCAGGTCGCCTTCGTCTTTCCCGCTGGCGCGTCGTTCGGCGATAATACGATAGACGACGTTGTCGATCTTTTTCGCCAGCGCGTGAAAGCGAAAATGATAAGGCGTCGGCAAGCGATTGTTCAGAATCCATCCCAGCGTCGCCTGTGAAGCGAACGGTTTCACCAGTTCTTTCAAAGTAGCACCGACGTCATCGACATCATCCGAAACGTCAGAGCTGAACAAACACTTTACGACGATCTCCAGCGTCAGACGCATCATGTCGCGATGAACGTCGCGTATCTCACCGGCTTGCCATTGCGAAGTCAGTCGTTGCGTGAAATCAACCATTGTGTCCGCGTAAGTTGCAATTCGCTCCCGATGAAAAGCCGGCTGCGACAAACGCCGCGCGCGCTTCCAGTGTTCGCCCTGACTGGTCAGCAAGCCATTGCCGACCAAACGCTGAAAAAAGTTCGAGCGCAGGGACATCGACTTGATAAAGTTTTTCGGATTCGTGGTAAACACGTACTCAACATCGTCGGGATGATAAAGAAACAGGGCCGGCACGTAGAGGAAGCGCATCCAGACGATGTCGCCGTATTCGCGTTGCGCGCGCTCAATAAAGCCGAGCGAGTCGCGATTGAACTCGCGCATCACGCCCATAAGCACTAAAAACTATCCCATCGAATCTCTGCGTACCTCTGCGAAAACCTTTGCGCCCTCTGCGTCAAATTGTTGCTGGTCTCACTTCAAAAGATCCATATAAATTCCAGGCTCGCTATCGGGAATCACGAAGGCACCAACAGCTTCCCGATAAAACTCCATCGGCCCGACGCCTCCTATGATTCCATAAACATATCCCACTTCCCTTAAACCCCACAGCGACGTTACCAGCAGAGCCTTCCCAATGCCTCGCCCGCGCTCTTTTTCCGCCACGCCTGTGGGTCCGAAGAAAGCCTTGCGCGTGCATTCGTATCCGGCAAAGCCAATGACTCGACCTGCGCGCGTTGCGATGTAAACGCTCACCGGCTTATTCGCAAAGCCGATCGAAATCTCATCAGCCCAGGAGACGGAAAAATTCTTTTCGATGAACTCGCGCACCGGAGTTATTTCGAACGGCTGCGCGCGGCGAATGTTGACGTCTTGCTCAGCAAGTTTTTTGACCAGCGACTCAAGCGGCGGCAGTTTCAGGAGATTGACGAGCATGTCGGGCATCGTGAGCGTAGTTTAGCGGAGAAGGTAACGCGAGAGCGAGGTTTGTGGAGAATGCGGCAACTGGGCTGGCTTTCCTGGCGCACACCCATATGGTCCCAGTCATCGCGGCAATTCCAGCCCGCGATCTTCGAGCTTAGGTAGTATCTGGATTTGAAGTTCTCTGCGCCTCCTCTGCGTGCTCGGCGTCTCTGCGGTGAGTGTATCTGAACCTGTCAATTCACCGCAGAGACACAGAGGTCGCGGAGACTACGCAGAGAAAAACTGAAATTACGACGCCCACGAACTCACGAACCGCCGTCATCGTCATCATCATCCTGCTTGGGAATTGGGGTAATCGTGCCGAACAATCCGTGCTGCTCGTCATCGATGCCGGCAGTGAAGAAAAGGGTGTTCACTGGTCCCGCGTTCGCTCCATTTCCAAAGCGGAGCGCCCAAAGTCCCTCGATTTCAAGCGGCTGACCATGACGGCCGCGAAGCAGACCATGGAAGTTTCCATTATCCGGATCGAAACTGGCGATTTGACCGCTGCCGAACTGTCCGACCAGCAGCTTTCCACTTAGTTTGCCGAAACCATCAGGCGCGAGCGCGACACCCCATGGCGCATTCATCCAATGGCCCTGTCTGAACCGAAGCAGCAAGACACCGTTCGGATCAAAAGCATCGACAAAACCGAGCCCGGGCCCATGGAGGTCATCGTGCTTATCAGCACTTTGTTTGGCAAAGGTGACGTAGAGGTTTCCATTAATGTTCTGCACATTGAATGGTGCGAATCCGCTGGGAATGTTCGGATCCGTGAAAGCTCCCGCTGGCACGGATGTCGGGGCATAGTTCGTGTCAAAGACATCAACGCTGCCATTAAAGAAATTAGTGACGTACAGAAACCTTACGCCGTTGGCTTGCGCTATGGTTGCGCCTTTGTAAATGGCTTGCGTTGGGCTGGTGAATTTTAGAGCGGCCGTGGGCCCTCCACTCCAACCGGAGATGGTTCCGTCTTCGGTAACAAAGATAAAGCGCGCGGCGCCGAAGTCTGAGCTTCCATTGAAAACTATTCCCGTGGGCGTCGATGGCGGTGTCCCTCCTGGCGGCGTCGGAATCGTCACCGTCAGCGCGAGTTTCTGACCTGCGCCGTTGTAAAGCGTCGAGACGCCAGTGCCGTTGTCCGCGACCCACCATGGACTAGTGGCGCTCGCTGTTAGTCCCCACGGATTTACCAGGTTTGCATCCGTAACTGGCGCCAGACCCGGCACATCAGAGACCAGATTTGTCTGTTGATAATGCTGCGCCGAAGCCCAGGAGGAAATACCGAGCACTATTAACAGAATGCTTGACCAGGTGACGGCTCGCTTCAATAAATGCGACCGGCGCAGCGCAACAACCGTACGCAGGTGCGACCAGCGGAAAGATACTGCACTTAGCATTGCTTATGCTCCCTTCTGAATCGAGACAGTTGAAACACGCGGAGAGACCTGAACTAAGTGATGGAAATGACAAGGGGGCAAATGTACAGCGGAGTTAGATGACGTTCTTACGCTTATCAGGCGAACGCATCTACCGATATTTGATGATCAGTTGATGTTAATTACATTGTGCCCTGGTGCGTCGAGGTTAATACACCGACCGATGAATGAATGGCGGACGACGGCGCGCCGCTTCTCTTTCTGCCGGCACAGTCCGGAGTTCACTTATCAAACGGCCATTTACTTCTCAACGCTTCAATTGTACCGTTATAAACATCGACATCCATATCGTATTCGGTGCCCGGCACTGTGTAGAGGCACGCCGGCCGATTTGCCGGACTGCAATTCTGTTCACTGGAAAATTGCCAGATCGCGTAGGTGTTCCAGGTGCCCGGCCGAAAGTCCGTGACGTTTCTCTTAAAACGCGCATACCACAGACGAGTCTTCGCGAAGATATCGTCCGCGCCGTACTTGTCTGAGATCGCTTTGGTCACTTCATTGTTGGCATAAACAAATGGATATCGTCCGGTCTTCTGTTTGATTCGATTGATAAAAACGCGCGCCTCGTCAAAGCTCATGTGCTTAGCCGCATCCGTGCTTTCGAGATCGAGAGCGATCAAGTCATCCGCCGTAGGCTTAACGGTATTAAGAAAGAAGTCAGCTTGCTTGATCGGATCGCCGGGCTTGCCGTAGTGATAAGCGCCCCACTTGTAGCCGCGCCTTTTCGCTTCATCCCGGCGCTCGGCGTACTTCCGGTCGACGCGATCTCCAATCGTGGCTCTATGGATAATCGCCACCACGCGCGTGTCAGTCGCGAGCTTGTCCCAATTAATGTCGTTGCCTTGGTAGGGATCGATCGCGAGAGCGACTCTGGGATTCTTCCAGGGTTCGCTGAATTCGGGGGATTGAGCGGAAGATACGAGCGCGTACAATACCACCAGGATAATTGTAGATAGCGTCCTTTTCATTTCTTCTAAGACTCTAGCATACAGAAAACCCATCTTCCGCCGAAAGCGTTTGGGTAAAGGTGGCTGGTATCCGGTAGTGGCAGGTCTTTCACGTTATAGCTCCTGCCAAGTCAATAAGAAATTACTCTCGTGCTATACTCCCAGAGCCCGTCCAGAGAGTTGAGTAACGAATCCAATTGTCTAACGTCTTAGAAATCATTCCCCTCGGCGGCATCGGCGAGTTTGGGATGAATTGCACGCTGCTGCGCTTTGGCGACGAGATGATCGTTGTCGATGCCGGCATGGGCTTTCCTGAAGAGAGCGTCTATGGCGTCGATATTTCGATTCCTGACTTTGACATTCTCGAACAGTACCGCGACGAGATCACTGCGATTGTCCTGACGCACGGCCACGAAGATCATTTGGGCGCGCTGCCTTACATCCTGAAAAAATTCAACGTTCCGGTTTACGCTTCGAATTTCACCCTGGCGCTGGCTGAGTACAAACTCGAAGAGCACAGTATGCTCGGCGACGTGATGCTGCATCGCGTCGAGCCGCGCGACGTAGTCACCATCGGCTCGTTCACAATTGAATTCATTCGCGCCTCGCACTCGCTGATTGATTGCTTCCATTTGGCGATTAAGACACCCATCGGCACCATCATTCACACTGGCGATTACAAGGTTGACGAGACGCCGGTGATCGGCGAGGCGATAGATCTCCGGACACTCCGACGCTACGGACAGGAAGGCGTGTTGGCGCTGCTTTCGGATTCCACCAATGCGACGGTTCCCGGCCGCACCCCATCAGAACGAGCTGTAATTCCGGCCTTTGAAGAGATTTTCGCCGAAGCGAAGGGCCGGATCATTGTGGCCGGCTTTGCTTCTTCGATTCACCGCATCCAGATCGTTTTTGACGTGGCGCAGCAGTTCAATCGCAAGGTTTGCGTGCTGGGTCGCTCGATGCAGAAGAATGTCGAGATTGCGGACCGGCTTGGCTATCTCGATATTCATGACGGGATGTTGATTGGAATCAATGACGCGAAGGTGATGCCGGATCATGAAGTCGTTTTCCTGGTTACCGGCTCGCAGGCCGAGCCGCGCGCGGCGCTCTATCAAATGGCCACGCAGGTTTACAAAGGCTTGACGATTGAAGAGACGGACACGGTAGTGCTGTCCGCGCGCATTATCCCCGGCAACGAACGCGCCATCTCCAGGCTGATTGGCTTTATCTACAAGCGGGGCGCGAACATCATCGAAGAGAAGCGCCGGCTGATTCACGTCAGCGGTCACGCGTCACAGGAAGACATACGCATCATGACCGAAGCCGTGCGGCCCAAGTTTGTGGTGCCGATTCACGGCGAGTATCGCATGCTGTTTCGCCACAAAGAGTTCGTCAAGAATCACATGGGCTTTCCGGAAGCCAACATCATTCTGATCGAAAACGGCGACGTACTCGAGCTGGATAGCGAACGCGCCGCCGTTATCGATCGACGCGAGATCAAGCGCACCTTTATCGACGATTCGGGATTTGAAGAGATTGAATACGACACTGTGCGCGAGCGCAAGAAGATGGCCTACGAAGGCATGGTGACGCTGGTGCTGACCGTCAATCGCGAGACAGGTGAACTGCAAGCGCCGCCGCAAATCGTAGCGCAGGGCGTGCGCGGATTTGAAACTAACGGCGTGTCGGCTTCCCGATTCAGGTCGCAGGACTCAGGTCAGAATGGGACCGCTTCGAGGCATCTCCTGAAGGACGCCGAGCAGGTAGTGACCGCAGCGATGGCCGGCGCATCGCGCCAGACGTTAGCAGATGAGTCGCTGTTGAAAGAACATGTCCGGGTTGAATTGAAGCGATTCATCCAGAAGGAAACCGGCGCGCGGCCGGTGATCATTCCAGTGATACAGCAAGTCTGAATGCGGGTTTCAAGTTTCAGGTTTCAAGTTTCAAGTACATCAAAGAGGCTTTATCATCTTTCTCTCGCGAGGTGTACCATGGCTACTTTCAAGAGGTTCGAGGAAAGGTGCGTGGCAAAAGTCGAGGGAACTGACCCGAGAAATATACAAGATTACTGCCGCGGGCCGCTTTGGCAGAGACTACGCCCTGAGAGACCAAATTCGCAGAGCTTCGGTTTCGATTATGTCGAACATAGCCGAAGGCTTTGAACGAAGTGGTAGCGGCGAGTTTGGTCAATTCCTCTCGACGGCCAAAGGCTCAGCGGGTGAGGTCAGACCGCAGTTGGATGTGGCGCTGGATCAAGAATATTTGCCACAACACGCTTTCGATCTGCTTGTGAACAATGCGACCGAAATTAGTCGCATGATTAGCGGCCTCATGACTTATCTCCGAGAGGATCGGGAAATAAGGGAACCAAATTCAAAAAATCGCGTCCAGCCTGAAACTTGAAACTTGAAACTCTAAGCACATGGCGGAACAAAGTCGTTCTCGTCACCGGCGCATCTTCCGGGATTGGCTGCGGTCTGGCAACTGAACTGGCGCGGCGCGGTGCTGCGGTTGGGTTACTGGCCCGGCGCGCTGATGCGTTGCAGGAAATCGTCGAAGAGATCGTAACAGCGGGGGGCCACGCAATCCCTTTGCCGGCTGATGTTACTGATGAACAGGCGGTACGTCGCGCCGTCGACGAGCTAAGGACTAAGTTGGGGCCGATCGACGTGTTGTTCGCGAACGCCGGCGTCGGCATCACGGCCCACGCGACGAATCTCAATGCCCAAGCGGTCGCAAAGTTGTTCGACGTTAACGTAATCGGTGTCGTCAACTCAGTCGCGGCAGTCATCGGCGACATGATCCAGCGAGGCCAGGGCCAGTTGGTGGCAATTTCCAGCCTGGCGGCTTATCGTGGCTTGCCGAAATCTGCGGCCTACTGCTCGAGCAAAGCTGCCGTCTCGGCTTTTTTTGAAAGTTTACGGCTCGATCTTTATGGTTCAGGTATCGATGTGACCATTATCCATCCCGGGTTCATCAAGACGCGCTTGACGGCGGGCAGACAAGCGAACTTACCATGGCTGATGGAATTGAGTGACGCGGTCAACAAGATTCTGAAGGCGACTGAAGCTCGGAAAAAGTCTTACGCGTTTCCGTGGCAGCTCGCGACCATCGTGCGCGCCGGCATGTTTATGCCGAATTTCATGTACGATTGGATTTCGCGCCGGAATTCGCTTCGCGAATAGGGCTTGGTCTTAGGTTTCTGGGTCTTTGGCCTTTGACAAAACAGCATCACAGAATCAAAGTAACAAAGATCGAAGATCAAAGACCAAAGACCAGCTAACGAATGTCTCTTCTTCAGGCTATCCTGCTCGGCATTGTCCAGGGCTTAACCGAATTCATACCCATCAGTTCGACCGCGCATCTGGTTCTGGCGGGACGAGTGATGAAGCTGGCGCTGACGCCGGAGCAAACGACGGCTTCGATCGCCGTGATTCAACTCGGCACGCTCGTCGCGGTAATAATTTATTTCGCCGGCGACATCTTGAACATCACGCGGGCCTTTGTTCACGATCATTTTGTGCTTTTGAAAGAAGGCCGTCGCGATCAGTTTCATCGAACGAATGACCACGCGCGCCTCAGTCATGAGGCAAAGCTCGGCTGGCTGGTAATCATCGGCTCACTGCCCGTCGGGGTCGTCGGGCTGGTTTTTAAGAAGCAGATTGAGGGAACATTCACAAAAAACCTCTGGGTGATCGCGACGATGATGGTCGTGATCGCGCTTTTGCTGGGGGTGGCGGAGTTGGTTGGCAAGCAGCGGCGCCGCATGCAGGAGTTGGGAATCGGCGACGCCCTGGCGGTCGGTTTTGCGCAATGCCTCGCGCTGATTCCAGGATCGAGCCGCTCAGGTTCGACGATCATGGGCGGGCTTTTTGCAGGTCAGACCAGAGAAACCGCGGCGCGGTTTTCGTTTCTGCTCTCAATGCCCGCGCTTCCTGCGCACCCACACGACCGGAGTTTTCATCGTCTATCGACTGCTGGTTGGCGGCGCGATTCTGATCATGCTGTTCAGCGGGCGGATTAGTCCGCTGTGAGAAAAGCTCCGATCATTTTCCATTTCTCATTTGCCATCAGGGAAAAGAGGTTTAGAGCTGCGACTTTAGTCTGGTTTATTTGATCGAAAACATCCAACTAAGGTTGGTACTCTCAACACCCATCTTTAATGATCAATGAGAAATGACAAATGAGAAATGGAAAATGTCATAGCTCTTCGGTTCGACAACAAGTAAACTTCCACCGTCATGAGCGCCACGTCCTCCCCTAAGAGAGTTTCTAAGAAATGGATCGTGCGCGAGCCGGACACCGTTCGCGCCGTGGCGTTAGCTAATGCCCTCGGCGTCTCGCCGATTGTGGCCGGGTTGCTGGTCGCACGCGGCTATTCTGACAGTAGTTCAGCGGAAGCTTTTCTTAATCCTGCTCTCAATCAGCTTCACGATCCGTTTCTGATGCGCGGCATGACAGACGCCGTCAATCGTCTGCTGCACGCCATCGATAATCACGAGCCGGTCCTCATTTATGGGGATTACGATGTCGACGGCACGACCGGCACAGCCGTCCTGTTGCGAGCGCTGCGCATGCTGGGCGCGACGGCCGGCTATCACGTGCCACATCGCTTTACCGAAGGCTATGGCATTCAGCAGGCAGGCTTGGAAAAAGCATTCAACGAAGGTTACAAACTGGTCGTCAGCGTCGATTGCGGCATACGCGCGCACGAACCTCTGCACTGGGCGCGTGACAACGGGTTGGACATTATCGTTACCGATCATCACCTGCCGGACGACGATGAAGGTGCGCCGCCGGCGCTTGCCGTGCTCAATCCAAATCAGCACGGCTGCGACTATCCGGACAAGAATCTGGCCGGCGTTGGCGTCGCTTTCAAATTGGTCCACGCGCTGTTTCGGGGGCGTGGGCGGGAAGCGCAGGTGCCGGGATTTTTGAAGATGGTGGCGATCGGCACGGTCGCCGACGTCGCAAAACTGGTCGGCGAAAATCGCGCGATCGTTTCGCTGGGACTTTCCGATTTGCCGCGCGCGGTGAATCCCGGGCTGCGCGCGCTGATTGAAATCGCCGGCTGTGGCGAAGACAGCGAGATGACTGCTTACGATCTCGGCTTTCGCATCGGACCCCGGATCAACGCAGCCGGGCGAATGGACGCGGCCAGCGCGGTGGTCGAACTTTTTAACGCCAAAGACAAAGAGGAAGCCAGGCGTTTGGCTGAGCATCTGGATACGCGTAATCGCGAACGGATGGAAGCTCAGCGCGAAATTTTCAATCGCGCAGTCGAAGAGTTTGAGGGCGGCGCCGATCGTGATGCCCAGACTCACGTGGCCGTGATTGCCGGTGATGGATGGCATCGCGGCGTAATCGGGCTGGCGGCATCAAAGATTGCTGAGCGCCTTAATCGACCTTGCGTCGTCATCTCGCTGGAAGGCGACATCGGCCACGGTTCGGCCCGGAGCATCGAAGCGTATCATCTGTTCGACGGGCTCACGGCCTGCCGCGATTTGCTGGACAAGTTCGGCGGGCACTCCCACGCGGCCGGGCTGGCGATCCGCCGTGGGTCCATCGCGGAATTTCGCCGGCGCTTGAATGAACATGCGGCCTCATGTTTGACTGAAACCGATCTGACGCCCATGCTGAGTATCGATGCGGAAGTCGCGCCGGCGGCCCTCGGGTTTCAGCTTTTGCAGGACTTACATGCGCTGGAGCCTTTTGGCGCCGGAAATCCGCGGCCGGTATTTGTTACTCGCGGATTTCGCGTGCTGAGCGAGCCGCAGAGAATAAAGGAGCAGCACCTGAAACTGCGGGTGGGCGGGGACGACACTCGCCCGATCGAAGCCATCTGGTGGCGCGGAATCGAGGAGGTTGAGCAAACGCCGGCACCTAATCAGCGCATCGATCTTGCTTACGAGCTGGAAGCAAATCGTTGGAATGGCGACATCAGGTGAGGAGGTTAAGCAAACGCCAGCACCTAATCAGCGCATCGATCTTGCTTACGAATTGGAAGCGAACCGTTGGAATGGCGACATCAGGCTGCAGTTGAATGTGAAGGACATGCGGATGGTGCACACTTGAGTATGTGCTGGTCCCGTAAATCGTTTAGAGGCGGGCTACCGCCCGCCGCTTTTTCGAGAAGCCGCCGAGAAGGCAGGCAGTAGCCCGCCGCTAAACGAGTCGGTCGTTGAGTTATGCAGGAAGTAACTAGAAAGAGACGAATCAGTGCCGTCGACTTGCGTGCGCGCGTACCGGTGATCGCGCGAGCGCTGGCGATCTTTCTGCTAATCGGTGGCGCGATTTTCGTCGCCGTGTCTTACTACAAGATGCGCAACAACACGCCGTTTCGTTTGAAGTCCGAAAATCCTGCCCTGTCGAAAGAAATCACCGGCATCATCAACGGCTACGAGCAGCGCATTACCAAAAATGATCGCTTGTATCTCTGGCTGCGCGCCGCGCGGGACGTCACCTACGCTGATGGCCATCACGAACTGGAGCAAGTCAACCTGCAAGTCTTTCCGCCCACCGGTGACAAGCCGGATCAGATCGTTTCCGATCGCTCGATGTACGATCAGAAAAACGGACTGCTCCAGTTCAACGGCAATGTGCAAATCGAAACGCACGACGCCCTGAAAGTAAAAACCGACGCGCTTCTTTATCACCAGGACACCGAAGTTGCCGAGACAGCTTCGGCAATTACTTTCGAACGAGAGAACGTTTCCGGCAAATCAACCGGGGCTTTGGTGGACGACAAAAACAAGCGACTGGAGCTTCGTAACCAGGTCGAGGTGACGGTCGCACCAGAAGTCCTGAAGGATCCCGGCAACAAAGATGCTAAGCCGGCTAAATTGAAAGGTTCTCGCGCCAAACCGGTGACCATCAAGTCGGCGCAGGCGGTGTTCGAACAGACTTCGATGCGCCTGACTTTCTCTGGTGGCGCTACGGCCGAACAGGAGCCGGACATCATGAGCGGCGATGGCCTTACCGCGATCCTCAACGACAAGAAAAAGCTGCAAAAGATAGAGATGCGCGGCAATTCTTACTTGCGCACGATGGAGGAAGGCCGGGCCGCCGAAGCACATTCGGTTGACATGGATTTCTTTCTCGACGGCGATCAGCGCTTGCAGCGCGCGCATGGCTCGCGTGATATTCGCGCGCAAACTTTGAATGCGGATTCCGAAATGCAGCTTACTGGAGCGACCGAACTTAACATTAATTTTCAGGCCCAGGGCGATCGCAGCCTCCTGAAAGAAATGCTTGCAGATGGCCGGTCCGTGGTGACACTGTCGGCGCCAAAGTCGCGCGCCAACGATCCACGTGCCGCCGGTAAGCGCCTGACCGCTAACTCGATCAAGATGACCTGGCGCACGACGGGTAAGGATTTGGAAAGGGCTGAAGCCATCGGCGATGCCGAGCTATTCGTTGAGCCGGTGCAGAAAACTGCGAAGTCGGAGCGTAAGACGCTGACCGCGCCGCGGTTCGACTGTGACTTTTACGAAAGCGGGAACATTGCGCGCAACTGCACGGCTACCGGCGGCGCGAAGGCTGTCTTCGATCCTCTACAGCCGAACGAAAAGCAGGGAACGCGCACGATGACCGCGCAGAAGATGGCGGCGGCATTTGTACGAGAGACTCAGGACATTGACAAGGTTGACGCCAACGGCGATGCCAAGTTCAACGAAAAGGATCGGAACGGAGTTGCCAACACCGTTTCTTACAATGCGTCGGACGAAACTGTGCGCATGCGCGGTGGTGAACCAACGGTTTGGGATTCACGCGCGCGCACGAAAGCGATCGAGATCGATTCAAATAATGCAACCCATGTTTCTTACTGTCGCGGTAAAGTCCAGACGACCTACTACAGTCAGGAACAGACGAACGGCGCGGCGCCGTTTCGCAAACTTAAGAGCCCGGTTTATCTGCTCGGCGATCGCGCCGAGGTCAATCATGATTCCGGCGTGGCCGTTTACACCGGGAACGCGCGCATGTGGCAGGACGACAATTTTGTGCGCGGCGATACGATCACTTTGTTTCGCGAAGAGAAGCGAATGGAAGCGCGCGGCCGGGTGCAAAGCGCGCTCTATCAGACCCGCCAAAAAACCGGCAATGCAACCGCAGTGGTCCCGGTATTCGCGACTGCTGAGTTCATGCGCTATTCCGATCCCGAACGGCTGCTGCATTACGAAAACAATGTGGACATCAAGCAGGGCACCGATCGAATGACCGCCGGTATCGCTGACGTCTATTTGCAGAAAGACGGTAACGAAGTTGACCACACCATCGCGCAGCGCAACGTGGTGCTGATTCAACCCGGCAAGCGCGGCATAGGCGACTGGTGCCAATTCACGACCGCCGACGAAGTGGCGATCCTGAAAGGCAACCCTGCGCACGTCGAGGACGAGCAGGG